>Ga0315282_10000244_pt1 | contig 109455 bp, 89 predicted proteins | sample YL17G07_20_MG_FD_203693 | JGI IMG/M metagenome (GOLD analysis project Ga0315282, IMG submission 203693) | Sediment microbial communities from Yellowstone Lake, YNP, Wyoming, USA - YL17G07_20 | ecosystem: Environmental > Aquatic > Freshwater > Lake > Sediment | place: USA: Wyoming | collected... | reverse complement strand
GGGGTCGGTTGTGCTGGCTCGCGTCCCGAGCCAGCAGCACAGGGAACTCATCTTCCGTGCGTTCTCATACAACACGGGGAGGTTGGAGACTCTCTTTTTGCTCTTCATCGAGGATTTCTACAAAGCAGTTAAGGTGAAAGGTTTAAATTTAGGTGTGCCTAACTCTACCTCAGATGCCGCCGGAAATCGTGGAGCAGTACTTGAAAGTGATCTACAAGGTCACTGAGGACGGAGGACTAGCCAGAACGACCGATATAGCGTCGGCCATGGACATCGCTCCGGCATCGGTGACGGAAATGCTCCACAAGCTCTCCGCAAAAGGTTACATCAAGCATGAGCCGTACAAGGGCGCGAAGCTGACTGCCAAGGGCATGAGGATAGCCTGCAAGGTCACAAGAAAGCACAGGCTCCTGGAGAGGTTTCTCAGCGACTTCATAGGCGTGAAGGGGAAGTCTGGCCACGAGCAGGCATGCAAGATGGAACACGCCCTCACCGACGAGTCAGAGCAGCAGCTCTGCAGGCTCATGAACCATCCATCCGAATGTCCTGATGGAAAGAAGATCCCCAAGTGCGACCGAGGGATTCCCTGCGAGGCGTGCAAGGACACCACGGTCCGGCTGATCGACCTCAAGGAAGGCGAGTCCGCAGTTGTCTCCCACCTAACCTCGGACAACAAGGACGAGCTCTGCAAGGTGCTCTCAATGGGGTTTGTGCCTGGCTCCGAGGTCGTCGTGGAGAAGAAGGTTCCCATGGGAGGGCCGTTGATTGTGAAACTCAAGGGCACGAGAGTGGCAATCGCCAGGGATATCGGCGGCATGCTGCACGTGGTTCGGCCAACCTAGGAGGGCTCACATGGAGATCGCTCTTGCGGGCAATCCGAATGTGGGCAAGAGCCTCATTTTCAGCAAGCTGACGGGAGTCGGCGTGATCAGCGCGAACTATCCTGGGACCACAGTTGAGTACGCAGAGGCGAACGCGAAGTTCATGGACATGACAATAACAGTTATCGACCTACCTGGGACCTACTCGCTGACCGGCAACACAGATGAGGAACGGGTCGCCACGAAGCTGCTGAACGTGAGAAGGCCGGACACGGTGATCGCGGTGCTCGACGCCACCAGGCTCGAACGCAATTTGGTGCTGCTGTTCGAGCTCATCGAATCAGGATACAATGTCGTTGCCGCACTGAACATGTACGATCTGCTCAGGAAGAGCAAGCTCAGGATAGACATCGAGAGGCTCGAGCGGATTCTCATGATGCCCGTCGTACCGACTGTTGCAACTAAGGGGGAAGGAATCGACTCGCTTCTGTATACCGCCGTCCAGCTGAGGAAGAAGAGCAGGTTCGAGGTCCGCTATGACTCCCATCTCGAAGGAATGATTTCCGAGCTCTCTCGGATCTTGAGCGCAGACGACTGGGACATGCCCGTGAGGGCTGTCGCGATAAGGCTCTTGATCGGCGATCCCAACGTGACACCTAGGGCCACGAAGGAGGTGATGGCCAAGGCCGTGGAGATGAGAAACCAATTCGCCAGGCAGCACGGAGAGGACATCATAGTTCACATCCAACGAGACAGGTTCGGCGAGGCCGGAAGGATAGCTGAGGAGGTCATCGGCAAGGCCTCATCGACGAAGAAGCCGACCCAGAGAATCTCCGACATCACGCTCCAACCGATGACTGGCATCCCAATCTTGATCGCGGTTCTAGCCCTCATATTCTTCATATTAGTGTTCGTCGGAGGGGCGATCGAAACCCTGTTGGTTCACGGCTATCAGGACATCGCAAGGGGACCGTTTGACGATTTCAAAGACGGCATGTCTGGATATATCGGCCCGGGAATCGTCGAGGGCATATACCTCAGCATTGAGGCGATGCTCGCACTGGTCGTTCCTTACATCCTAGTTTTCTATGTGATGCTGTCGGTGCTTGAAGACACTGGCTACCTCGTGAGAGTCGTATCCCTGCTGGACGGCGTGATGCACAAGTTCGGGCTCCATGGCCGAGCGGTCATCCCGATGGTCGTCGGCTTCGGGTGCAACGTGCCCGCGATCTTGGCCACGAGGACCATGGGTTCGAAGAGGGAACGGCTGATCCTTGCAACGCTGATAACGATTGCCATCCCCTGCTCAGCGCAGACGGCCATTGTGATCGGGACCGTTGGGAACTACGCTGGCCCGCTCTGGGCGCTCGCGATCTACCTCATCTTGGGTGCTATGCTCGCCGTACTCGGCTACGCGATGCATAAGACCATCAAATTCGAGCCGACAGGGCTCTGTGTCGAGATCCCAGAGTTGAGGCTTCCGTCGATGAAGCAGACAGCTATCAAGACGTACCTACGGATCAAGGAGTTTCTCACGATCGCGCTCCCACTCTTGTTGATAGGGAGCGTCTTCCTGGAGATCTTGTTGGCTGCGGGCTGGCTTCAGATGATCGTCGATCCAGCTGCGCCATTCATGATGGCCGTGCTCGGCCTTCCCGCACTGACCGCAGTCGCTCTCGTCTTCGGAATCCTCAGGAAGGAGATGTCCCTTCAGATGCTTATCGTCCTGTTCGGAACAAGCAACCTGGCATTGTATCTCTCGCCAGAGCAGATGTTCGTGTTCGCGCTTGTGATGTCCATCTTCATGCCATGCCTCGCGGCACTTGCGGTCCTTGTGAAGGAGTTCGGCGTCAGGAGCACTGCCGCCGTGATAGCCGCTTCGATTTCGCTGGCTTTCCTGGCTGGAGCTGTCGCTAAGATCGTGTTGATAGGATTCTGAGATGATCGATTGGTCGGTCACCGCGCGAACATCGACAGGTCCGCGTCCTCGTGAATACTCGGTGGAACATTCACAAACCCGCGGTAGTCCTCACTAGTCTTCTCAATGATCGGCTGCGCGCCGTCGCGCATCATCACGTACTGCGACCGCGCACCCGTGACGATGAGCAGTATCTTGACTCTGCCCTTCATCTCAGGCTCGACTGAGCAGCCCCAGATTAGCCTGCCCTCCTCGCGTATTCTCTTTGTGATGATCCCCGCGGCTTCCGCGGCCTCCTGGATGTTCATGTCCGGACCACCAACGACCCTGATCAATGCGCCCCTTGCATCCTTAAGATCGATTTTGCCAAGCAAGGGGGAGTCAAGAGCCTCCTCGACGGCGTCTTCAATCCTCTCGCCAGAGCTCCCGTCCGCTTCCCCAACTCCTATGAGCGACACGCCGCCCTCATTGAGGATTGTCCTCAGGTCGGCGTAATCAACGTTGACTAGGCCCGATCTTGTGAGCATATCAGTCAAGCCCCTGATGGTCTGAAGCAGAAGCTCGTCCGCCACTTTGAACGCTGCCTGAACTGGGAGATTGGGCACGAGCTCGAGAAGGGTGTCGTTAGGAATCACGATGGTCGTGTCGCAGACCTTGGACAGCCTTGAGAGTCCTGTCATCGCATTCTCCATCCTGAGCTCTCCCTCGGACTTGAATGGGAGCGTGACTATGCCAACGGTGAGCGCGCGCATCTCCTTGGCCAGCCGTGCGACGACGAACGCGCTGCTGGTTCCGGTTCCACCGCCCATCCCGGCGGTGACGAAAACAATCTGTGAGTCCTTGAGCCAGTCCTTTATGTCCAGCTCGTTCTCCATGGCGGCCTTCTCGCCAATCTCCGGCCTGGCGCCTGCGCCAAGGCCACGAGTGGTTGTCTTGCCAATCAGTATCTTCTTGTTCGCTTTGACAGTGAGAAGGTGCTTCGCATCGGTGTTCAACGCGAGCATATGGACGCCGGAGAGACCGTCGTCGATGCATCGCGTGACAGTGTTCGTTCCAGCGCCTCCGCAGCCCACGAGCTTGATGCAGATGTTCAGGCCCTCGGCAATCTTCTCGATCTCGAGGTCCTCCGCTGTCTTCGGCTCTTCCACAGGTTTCTGCGCAGGTGACACTGATGCGCTCTCGGTGTTGGCTCCGCTGAGTGCACTCTCAATTAGACTCTTCGGCATTGTGCATCCCTATACGTACACTTGTGTGTTCTCAGTATTTAACTCGGTGGGACGGGGCAGTCGGAGCCACGCACGCGTAACGCGCCCGCGCACGCGGACGGACGCGCGCCAGCTGCGTTCAGGTGATCAAACCAGCAAGGAACGGCCCAATCAGTATCAGCACCCCCAGCCTGAGAATGTCTGAGACTATCCCGACCTTGAACATGCTCCATATCCTGACATATCCCGAGCTGTAGACTATCGCCATGGGCGGAGTCGTCGATGGAATCGCACTCGATATCGAGCATGCTAATGCGGCCCCGACTATCGGAGGGATGATCGATACATGTGCCCCTATCGCCAGCGTCGCGGCGATCGGACAAGTGATCAATGCAGCCGCAGTATTAGATGCCGCATAGGTTAGGAAGAAACCCAGCAGACACGACACAGCGAATATCGACCATTCGCTCGGGTTGTTTCCAAGGGCGCCGCTGACGCCATCCGCAAGCCAGCTAGCGAATCCGCTTTGCTCTAGCCCGATACCGAGGGCTATGCCTCCACCGAACAGGAAGACGACGTTCCAATCGATTCCCCTCGCGATCTCGTCCCACTTCAGGATCGGCTCTCCCTTGATCCTCAGAAGCCCGGCCAATATGATCACGAGAACGGCTGGCATCGCCTCGGGCATGATAGCGGAGAGATCCTTGGAAAGAGGTACCAACCCCGGTTGATAGGTGGCAATGGCCTTCAGCAACGAGGGTGTGATCCAGAGTATGACTGCGAGAACAAGCAGCAGAGAAACAACGACCTCACCCTTGCTCATTCTCCCGAGCTGCCTGGAGACCGACTCCATCCTAGCTCTGTCGACCTTGACTTCCTCCTCCTTTGGCTTCAGAACCCAGAACACGACCGCCCACGTGATGACTAGACCTATGATCGCGTGAGGCGTGCCGACAACAAGCCAGTTCAGGAAGGTGATCTCCGAGGTATCACCGGAGAAAGGCGCGTATTCCTCAACAGTGCTCTTGGCTATCAGGTTCGGTGCAGTGCTGATCAGGAGAAGCATGGCACCAGCTGTGGCTGCCTGGGCGAGGACGAGCATGAACGCCTCGCTGTACTTCCCTCCGGGCTTGACTCCAGCCATGGACAAATAGGCAATCAAGAACGGGAAGACCACTGCGGTAGACGCGGTGATAGACCCCGTCAGAGTGAGCACGAACACAGGAAGGGATGCGACGAAAAAGGCAGCGATCATAGGGTTGCTGCCCTTGTACAAGGAACCCAGCCTCAGGGCGATCCTCCTGTCAAGGTCCCATTTCCTGAAGGACGCCGCGAGGACGAACCCTGCCATGAATATCCAGATGATCGGGTTCGTGAACGATGTCAAGGCGACTTCCCATTTAACGATCCTGCTCATCGAGAATATCAATGGCGGCAGCAGAGCGGCAATGCCTAGCGGAACGCATTCGGTTACCCACCAGGTGAGCACCCAAGCGAGCGTTCCCAGCGCGATCTGAGGGGACTTGTCGGCGACATATGGTACCATTCCCCGCGCTGAGTCAAGCATGGACTGAGGTTCGGGCATGAGGACAACTATCGCGAAGAGCAGCGGCCCCACGATCAGGCCAATCCTCTGCTTGCTGAACCGCTTGAGAAACGAGCGAGTTGGCGACTGGCTGTGCTTAGGATCCCCTTCGTGTATCTCCAATGGTCTGGTGTCGTATCCTGGCATGTGGCGCCGCTCCGGATGTGCAACGGCACGTTCCTTGAGACGAAGGTAGTAACAATCGCCTGTACTTGAATATTGAGAGGGCATTCTAGCTCTTGTCGAGAACCACAATTCCGACGGAGACATCACCCGCAAGGGACATATAGAGATAGCCAATTATATAATTTAAATATTTTTAATTAATGATTATTTATTCCAGCAATCACCGCAATTCATAAATCATGTCGAAAAACACAAACTCGATATAATTATATACGGACATTCCACTATCATTGCCAGTTCTAAGCACCTCCCCCAGGTGCTGTGATGGGAAAGTTTAAGGAGGACGAAAGATGGGAAATTACAGACGTGCGAGCCTGAGCATTCTGCTAATGGCCCTGATGGTCTTGACGTCATTTGCGATCATGACCTCGGGTCATGCAGCGGCGCAAGGGCTCGGTAGTGAGAGCGGCTCCTCGACTGACGCAGGAACCGTTGCGAGTAATGCGAATGCAGCCATCGACCCGATGAGCAAGCTCGATTCGGTTTTGGCTAAGAGGGTTACCGAGTCAAGAGGCCCATACCAGGTCTACGTCATCGTCAATGACAGGACCTCCGTGAACGAGTTCCTGGCAGCCAACGGGTTGCCTCTCGTAAGCGGAAAGGAGATGCCGGGGCTTCCAACGACACGGCTCCTAACGCTTGACGCGAAGCAGATCACCGCACTCGCGGCGGTCCCTGGCGTGTCCAAGATAATGATCTACGAGAAGCCGGCAATCGAGCCGTCGGACATCAACAAGGCGATAGAAGTTCCCCAGGCCGAACTGAGGGCTCCGGGCGCGGAGGACCTGTTCGTTGACTCCGTACACGGCGCGATGGATGCATGGGATGATGGATGGGTCGGGACCGATGTCAAGATCGCAATCATCGACACCGGCATGGACATGTCCCACCCGGATCTGCAGAACTCCCAGGCAAGGTACTCTGACTCCTCATCGCCATACTTTGGCTGGCCGATCGCATACGATGACATCGCTGCTGACGCCTGGAGCCAAGGGCAGATTGGCGGCTGGGTCGCCGACACTAGCTACTCGACGAGAGCGTATGGCGACTACGTCTACTTTGATGGCATGAGGTACAAGGTCGCCGGACTCACGGATGTGGACGGCGATCCCCTAACAAGCGTCTCGGGGATCTACCATATCGGCTACCACACTGACGCCAACCTGGCCTCTCTCTGGGGAGAGAGCATTGCTGTGCTTGTAGTCGATGCAAACGCGTGGGGTGTCTATGATACAGTATACGTAGACGTGACAGACGACTACGATTTCACCAACGACAAGGCATGCACTTGGGGAGACGAGATCTCCTACTTCGATTTCTTCAACTACGACACTGGAACCGAGGATTGGTCCAAGTGGAACGGAGGAGACGGCTATGCGGACCTCGCCGGTGGCATGGTCTATTGGATAAGCGATGGTTCGCACGTGCTGCCTGGCTCGAACTGGACCTATGGTGCTACATGGACGCCCTCCTCAGGATCCGCGGTCGCATTCGTCGGTGAGTTCTCGCTTGGAGAGAGCCATGGCACGATGACCTCGTCCGCGGCCCTTGCCAGACCTGTATCCGCAGGCGGACTGCTGGCAGGGATGGCCTGGGACGCGCAGCTGATAGCGATTCCGTTCAATGGTGATACGATCAATGACTGGAAGTTCGCAGAACTTGGAGCAGATGGGCTGCCGAACACGGGCGACGAGGCAGACATCGTCTCCAACAGCTACGGCTGGTCTGATACAGCAATTGATGCAGGGTATGAGTACCTGGACATGATGGCCGGAAACATCTCTCTCTACGGAGCGTACACTCTGTGGTGCTGGTCTAGTGGGAACGGTGGCCCGGGCTACGGCACGACCCATTCCATCACTGACTTCAGCTCGATACATGTCGGCGCTGGAACAACCATGATGTACAGAGCACTGCTCGGCTACGAGAATGATCTAAGCTACACCAAGTGGGGCGATGTCATACCGTTCTCCAACTCAGGGCCGACCAGAGAGGGCAAGCTAAACTCCGAGATAATCGCATCCGGTGCATACTCGCTCGAACCGATGCCTCTCAACGAGTGGGACAACTCAGGGAATATCGGTGATGGGTCGTTGCACTACCAGCTTGGCAGTGGGACAAGCCATGCCTCGCCTACGGTGGCCGGAGGAGCGGCGCTGGGCTACAACGCCTACATGGTGACATGGGGAGGCAAGCCCAGGATCGACTACGCGAAAGCCTACGTCATGTCTGCGGCAGATGACATGCACTTCGACCCGTTTAAGCAAGGTGCGGGCTGGCTGAACGCGCACACGCTGACCGACTTGATGAGCGAGGCGGGCAGCGTCGGCACGATGGCCTTGCCTGGCATATCTGAGCCTGTCTTTGCGAAGAGCGCGTTGTATCCAGGATTTGTTTACGGAACGCGCGCCGAGACGCAGCCGATGTTCCTGTTGCCTGGACAGACAGACAATACACACGTGTTCTATACTGCAAACAATGATGTCGTAGTCAGGAACGTGGACGTCACGAGCGAGCTCCTGCTCAAGACAGGGAGCGACCTGCTCCAGTTCACGACAGCCGACACGGGCAGCATATACGAGGACGTAACCGCCCTGGTGCCGGCAACAACGGACCTGCTCAAGGTCACGATGTTCATGAACCTGTCTGCCTTCGATCCGGAGTTGGACTATGTCTCGAATGTCCAGTACTGGTTGGAGCTTCAAGACTGGGTCGACGAGAACGGCGATGGACAGCTCAATGTGACCGGGGGCGAGTGGGAGCTGTACAGATACTCGGTGGATGGCTCTGACTGCAACTACAACCAGGTGATGATCAAGGACCCGATAGATAGGACAACGGACGGGTTGATCGTCAGGATAAGAGCGATCGACGGCATGGCTGGACTTGACATAAGCCTGCAGCTCGACTACTACGAGCTCAGCACATTCCCGTGGGTGAGCTTTACAATATTTGGATCTGGCGACCCATTGACCCCGAGCCTCTCCATGGTGATGGCTCCTGGAATCGTGACCGCGTGGACAGTCGACGTGACGGTGCCTCTAGGGACGCCTGTGGGAACATATGAGGCTGCAATCTACGTCCGAGATGGAGTGAGGACTCAGTGCATACCTGTCGTGATCAACGTTCCGGCAGCGACCTATGAGTTCGACTTCGGCGGACCGTCGCTCTTCGACACGCCATACAACAACGACTTCACAGGAATCGCTGACAAGGGCTGGAGGTTCGAGGTCGGCGACTGGAGGATGTACTGGTCGATGCCAGACCCTATGGAACCGATCCCGATGTTTGGATGGCTCATCACAAGCGTCCAATGGACGGAGCTTCCCACTGACGTGAACGTTCACGTGCTCGCTCCGGAGTCGACAGGCACATACTGGTTCGATGCGCTCAGCCAGGATCCATCTTTGGAGGTTCCCATGTTTACGCAATTCGACTGGCCGTTTGGCCTCGGCTTCCTCGAGGTGCCGATAGCGGACAGCAATGAGATGTACATGGGAGCCGGGATATTCGGAGTTGGCACGAACACTGGCGGACCAAAAGAGGTGCTTGCAGCACCGCTGGCAGAATACGCTAGCAACATGATGAGCGATCTCGGCGTCCCTGGACCGTTCGCGATACTTACGAGATGTCCAGTCATGTCTGGATCTTCTCCGTTCGACACCATCATAGGATCGACGAAGTGGATTCAGATACTTGGCCCCGACCCGGCGGTGATCTCAATCGACATACTGAAGCCTGGGAACATACCTCTCACAGACAAGATACCCGCGATGTATGCTGCGAACATCCCAGTGGGATCAGTCGATGTGCTCGGAGGAGGAATCGGTCCGATGAGCTCGAGAACCTGGTCGAGCCAGTATATATCGCAGGACATCTTGACGGGTGATTTCGTTTCGGACCTCGCGAACGCTGTGTACACGAGAGCGATAGTAGTCCAGGACACAAGCATGCTGACGGTGTCGATAGAGCCGATTGTTAGCGCACCAGACCTGGACCTCGGCCTATGGCTGGACGTGAACGAGAACGGGATAGCAGAGCTGGACGAACCCTACTGGTACGTCGGGATCTCCGGCTCGTACGAGAGCCTTTCGCTAAGTGATCCCGCGAACGGAGTGTATCTCGTGAAGGTCCTTGGCTACTCCGTCGGTCCGTATGGAGGACTGTTCGACCTCACGATCAGCAAAGCGATAGCGGGAGCCGCTCTATTGGCGACCGACCTCGAGCCAACTATCACGGGCGGTGCCTTCCACGGCTTCAACGTGTCGTACAGCCTCCCAGCCATCGCTGGCACATACACTGGCAGAGCGACTTTCGGGTTCATGGGAGCCTCTGATATGTGGGGCGTGGACGTGGTGCTCAATGTCATCGACAACGCTGCCCCGGTCATCGAGAATGTATCTCCTGATGATGGAGCCGTTCTCGCGTCGGATGTGGTCACGATAACTTTCGACGTAAACGATCTCGCAGCGCCGGATTCGGTGTACTCGGGCCTGGATCCATACTCGGTCGAAATAGTGGTGGATAACGCCATCGATTGGGCAAGCTTCGCCTCGATAGCGGGTGACCACGTGGCTGTAACGCTGCCGTTCACCCTCCCGCAAGGCGATCACACATTGGTCATCTTTGCAGCGGACATGTACGGGAACGATGCTGAGCCGGTGATGTTCATGTTCACCGTGAACAGTGTCATCGAAACCTTCACCGCAGAGTTCGCTGACCCGACCACGACCGATGTGATACCGGATGGTACGACTGTCGCTTTGGACCATATAATCCTGCAAGGGGTGACTGACCCGCTTGCCGATGTCACAATATCCGCGCCTGATGACATGTACGTGACAATAGCAGACCCGGCAGGCGATTTCATGGTGGACGTCAACCTGAACGAGGGTGTGAATGTGTTCACGATCGTGACGACCAACGACGCGGGCATCAGCGAGACGATGTACAAGACCATCATCTCTGACACGATCTGCATACTCACCGTCAATGCGATTGAATCGCCGGTCGCTCAGGCTGATGTTGCGATCAGCGGCATGACCGAGATGGGTGCGAGCGTGACCGTCGATGGAGATGCCGCAACCGTGGACTCTACAGGCGTTTGGTCCGTGGACGTGACTCTATCCGAGGGTGCAAATGCATTGACAGTAGAGGCGACGGACGCGGTTGGCAACACCAACACGGTGACGGTCGACATCGTCCTCGACACCACAGCTCCGACGCTGAGCGTCACCGCGCCTGCGGATGGCACGCATGTCAGCGAGGCGAGTGTGGTCGTCACCGGAACGACCGAAGCAGGCGCAATGGTCTATGTGGACGGAGTGCTCGCAGAGATGGTCTCGACGACTGGCTGGGAGGCGATGGTCGTGCTTGCTGAGGGAAGCAACACGGTGACCGTGACAGCTCAGGACGCGCTCGGCAACAGCGTGTCCATGACGCTTGAGGTCATCTATGACCCGCCCTATGCGACCCCAGACGACCTCAACAACCTCCAGAATCAGCTCCAGGACGTAATCGACCAACTGAACGACACCCTGCAACAGGACCTGTCCGACGAGATAGGGAACACCGACGCGAGAATCGATGACACCAACTCGTTCGCTAGCATGCTGTTGTACCTGATGATTGGGCTGTTTGCGGTTGCGATCGTGATGATCGTAGTCGTCTGGTACACCCTGAACGGAAAGATCGGCGGCGGCAAGAGCGAGGGGCACTCGATGGAGGAGGTCTCAGACGAGCCTGGGCCACCATCCGATGTCGAGAAGGAGTTCGAGCAGCTCGAGAAGGAGATCGACAAAGAAGGGCGCTAGACATCGCCCTTCAAACCTCTTCTTTTTTCACATTTTTCGTTTACTTGTTTCACCTATGATACATCAGCGCGGATGACGAAGAAATCGTTCGGTTTTTGAGCTACTGACCGTCTCGAGGAAGCGATAGTCTAAATATCGAAAATGCAGGAACAGCGGATGTCGTCCCGGAGCCGTTCGAAACCGGGATTGACTTACTATCTGAATTCAGGGGAGGAGAAACAGAATGAATGATTTGTGCAAGAGAGCAGGCCTGAGCCTCGCCTTCATGGCGCTCATGGTCCTGACTTCGTTCTCGGCCATTGCCGCGGTCCCCGCGGCGGCGGGAACGGACCAGGCCACGGCAACGGATACAGTGCCTTTGACGGCGGACAATGGCTCGGTCACAAAGAAGCTCGACCCCGCACTTGAGAAGTCGATGACGGAATCGCGCGGACCATTCAAGGTCTACGTGGTCGTGAATGACAGAGATATTGTGAACCAGCTGTTGGGGTCCAAGGGGCTTTCCCAGATCATGGGCAAGGAGTTCCCTGGGATACCGACCGTTAGACTGATGGAGCTGGACGCGAAGACCATCAGCGCCCTGGCTGAGAGCCCTGGAGTCTCAAACATTCTCGCATATGAGCAGCCGACCGTGGATGAGAGGAACGTCCTCGACCGCGCGGCTGAGCGCTCCCAAGCCGAAGCCATGCTTCCAGGCACCGAGGACTACGATGTGGATGTCGTCCAAGGAGCTGCCGCTGCATGGGCGGAGGGCTTCAAGGGAGAGGGCGTGAAGATCGCGGACATAGACACTGGTTTTGACATGGCGCATCCTGACATGCAGGGACAGGCGGCGAGGTACGACAACCCGGCATCGCCGTACTACGGCTGGCCCATAGGCTACGATGACTACGGGGCGTATGTCTGGGCGAACGGGATGATCGGTGGCTGGATGGCAGACACCTCAACCGTTGTGACCGCGACGGACGGAGCCGTCACCTTCGACGGAACGAGGTATGTCGTCGCTGGAATCAAGGACGCGACAGGCGCGCCGTTGATGAGCATGAGCGGCATGTACAAGATCGGCTACCACCCGGATGCAACCCTCGCGGGGCTGATGGGAGGCCAAATCGCGGTCCTTGTGGTCGATTCCAAGACCGCGGGTATCTACGACACGGTCTATGTCGATGTGACCCATGACCTGAGCTTCGCCAACGACAAGCCCTGCACGAAGGGCGACGAAATATCCTACTTTGACGCCTACAACGCAAGGACAGGAGTGACTTCATTCGCTAGTTGGAACGGAGGCGATGGATACGCCGACTTCTCCGGAGGCATGGCGTACTGGATCAGCGACGGAACGAATGTCTATCCAGCATCTGACTGGTCCTATGGCGCGACCTTCGTTCCCAGGTCAGGGGACGCGGTTGCCTTCATGGGCGAGTACCTGGGCGACAGCCACGGTACTATGACTTCTTCAGGGGCGCTCGCGATGGGACGGACCATGGGAGGCCTGCTGGGAGGCATGGCCCCCGACGCGAAGCTGATCATGATTCCGTTCACTGGCAGCACGGTCAACGCTTGGCTATTCGCAGAGTACGGTGCCGATGGAATGCTCGGAACAGGGGACGAGGCGAACATCGTCTCCAACAGCTACGGCTGGTCCGAGAGCTCGGTCTATGGCGGATTCGGCGCTCTGGACATGATAAACACTTACATATCGCTGAGCGGGCCGACGCTCTGGCTCTGGTCCACGGGCAACGGCGGCCCGGGCTACGGCACAGTCCATGAGGTTACAAATGTCGCCTCAGTCCACGTAGGCGCTGGTACGACGATGATGTACAGGTACCTGCTCGGGTACGAACGCGCCCCCGGCTACCAGAAGTGGGGCGATGTCATACCGTTCTCCAACTCAGGGCCCACAAGAGCAGGCAAGCTGAACGCTGAGATCATCGCCTCAGGTGCGTACTCGTTCGAGCCGATGCCGCTCAACGAGCCAGACGAGCTGGGGTCCATCGGGAACGGGGCTCAGCACTTCCAGCTGGGAAGTGGAACGAGCCACGCGACTCCAACGGTCGCAGGTGGAGCGGCGCTGGGATACCAGGCGTACTTCGAGAGCATGGGCATGTGGCCTGCCAAGGACCTCGCAAAGGCTGTTCTAATGGGCGCAGCAGATGACATGCACTTCGACCCGCTCAAGCAGGGCGCAGGCTGGCTTAACGCCAAGACCTACGCGGACCTGATGGCGGGAACGGGAGGCACAGTCACATTCGGCCGAGGCTCGGCGTTCATAGAGAGCGCCCTCTACCCAGGCTCGCTCAACGGCAAGGACTACGAGACCTTCCCGAACTTCATACTGCCGGGGAGGTCGGACACCTCGACGCTGTACACCTACAACATGAACCAAACCGCGACGACGCATGTCAAGGTCTCGAGCGAGCTGCTGCTGAGGACGCTAACCAAGAGCTATCCCTTGAGGACGAAGAATGTCGGAGACGTCTTCATAGACATCACTAAGGACGTCCCAGCGACAACGGACCTGCTCAAGGTCACGATGTACATGCCCTTCTCACAGTTCGACCCAGAGATGGACTATGTGTCGAACGTCCAGTACTGGCTCGAGCTCCATGACTGGGTTGACCTGAACCATAACGGCGTCATGAGCACGAACTCGAAATCGTGGGAGTTGTTCAGATACACAGTCGACGGCTCGGACAGCAACTACAATCAGGCCATGATCAAGGACCCGATCCCGAGGACGCACGACGGCCTCATCGTCAGGGTGAGAGCGATCGATGGCATGAAAGGCGTCAACATCAACGTCCAGATAGACTGCTATGAGCTCAAGACATTCCCTTGGATAAAGCTCAGAGCGGGCAGGCACAGCGGGTGGACATCGACCTTTGAGGCGGATATCGCACCTGGGAGCTCGCTGTCTTGGTTCGTGAAGACGTCCGTACCTATGGGAACGCCCGTGGGGACCTACGCCGCCGCAATCTATGTGGATGACGGCTCGAGGATCCAGTGCATCCCGGTCGTGATCAATGTGCCAGCTCAGAGCTACGAGTTCAAGTTTGGCGGACCGTCGGTCTTCGAGACGCCGTACAACAATAACATTACGGGCGTAGTAGACAAGGCGTGGCGGTTCGAGGTGGGCGACTGGAGGATATACTGGTCCGTTCCGACGACCATGCCGGTGGAGAACCAGTACCTGATGGTTGGGGCGGAGTGGCTCGAGCTCCCGACGGATATCAACCTGCATGTGCTTGCGCCGGTCGCCACAGATGCTGCTGGCAACGCCGTCGAAGCGGTGTTCGACAGACCCTACGGACCAGGATACTACGAGGTCCCTGCTGCGTCGAGCGATGAGATGTACATGGGCGCTGGCACGTTCGGGGTCAAGACCAACACCGGAGGGCCCAAGGAGGTCATAGCCGCACCGCTTGGGATGTACGAGAACGCGCTCAACACGCCCGCGCCGTTCGCAGTAGTGCTGAGATGCCCTGTCATGGCTGGCAGGACGGCCTCGGAGAGCTTCTCTGGATTCACAAAGCAGGTCGTGATGAACGGATACTCACCTCAGCGGGCGAGCGTTACGATCGATCTGTCCAATGGCGATGCGCTCTCGGGCACGATACCGGCTTGGTACGACATCACGGTCGATGGGACAATCCAGGCCAACGGAGGAGGCATTCCACCGATGGTCGGAGACAGCTGGCCGAACGAGCCGATCTACCAGGACCAGTTGACTGGGAGCTACGAGGAGCAGCTGGCGAACGCGAAGTACACCCGGATCATCACGGTCGCCAGCGTGGACAAGCTGACCGTGGCCGTGAACGAGGTCGCGAACTGCCCAGACATCGACTTGGCGCTATGGTACGATGCGAACATGGACGGCGTAGCCCAGCTGTCCGAGCCCTACTGGTACGTTGGCACAGCTAGCTCGTCTGAGAGCCTCACGCTGACCAATCCGGCAGATGGACAATATCTTGTGAAGGTCCTAGGCTACAGTGTGACCGGAGCTCCAGGGTATTTCTCGCTATCCGTGCTGCGCGGGGTTCAAGGAGCGGAGGTGACGGCCGTGAACATGGAGCCGCTCGTCGGCTCAGGCATGCACGCGTTCGACATCTACTACTCGTTCCCAGCCGTGCCAGGGACATATGTCTCCTACGCGACCTTCGGGTTCATGGGCGCGAACGACATGTTCTCGATCGAGGTCACTGTGAACATCGTAGCCTGAGACGACGCGAACCTAAACCCTTTCTCGGTTTTTCATTATTCAAGTCCTTAACGAATGCACTGGTTTCAGCGGGAAAAAGAGAGCCACTGGAGGGAATCGGACCCTCGACCTACGCCTTACCAAGGCGTCGCTATACCTCTAAGCCACAGTGGCACATGACGCTAGGCCGCAAGGCATCTTGACTGGTGTATTAAAAGGTTGTTGGGAGGATTCCTGGGGAACTCGGGGATGTGATGGTGCCATGCGCATCCTTTATTACCGCCCCTGAGGATTTGTTCGGCCGATGAAAGAAGCCTTGAGCAGCTTCGATCTGTTGTCAGTCACGAGGGAGCTGCAGTCGATCGTGGGAGGGCACGTGGACAAGATCTACCACCCGAACAGAGAGCGAATCGTGTTCTCTATCCGGACACCCGGCGAGAGCAAGCGTTACCTCCACTTTCACGTTGGCCAATGGCTCTACCTTTCGGACAAGGGGATCGAGAATCCCGGCCAGCCATCCGATTTCGCCATGATGCTCAGGAAAAGGATCACAAATGCGAAAATCTCGGATATAAGGCAGCAGGGGTTTGAGAGAATCGTGGTCATGACGCTTGAGAAGGAAGAACGGTTCGAGCTGATATTCGAACTGTTTGCGGAAGGGAACGTGATCCTCGTCAGAGACGGCGTCATAGTGCAGCCTCTGACGAGCCACACCTGGAAGCACAGAGATGTCAGGGCCCGCAAAGAGTTCGTATTCCCTCCTCCCGTACCTAACCCATTCGAGTTGGACTCCGCCCGGCTCCTGGAATTGCTCAGGACATCGGACTCGGATATTGTGAGAACTCTTGCCACGAAGCTCAACATGGGTGGGAGATACAGTGAGGAAATATGTGCGCGGGCAGGAATCGACCGGCTCAAGAAAGCCGCCGATATCGACACCCTTGAGACGCAGAAGATGCTCGACACCATCAGCAGGTTCCGCGATGCGATCGTGTCATCCGCTCGCGGGTACGTCGTAACGAAGGGCTCCCAGGCTGAGGATGTCGTCCCCATTATGCTCGAGACCTACAAGGGGTCGGACATCGAGGAATTCGAATCGTTCTCCAAGGCGATCGAAGAGTATGTCCCTCGGGTTCGCAAGCCCGCAAAGGAGGCGCCGAAGGACTTCGAAAAGGAGCTCGGCAAGCTCAGCCGGAAGATTGCGCAGCAAGAGGCTGCCATCATGAGCCTCCAGGACCAAGGGAGGGAGTCCCAGATCGCTGGGGATGCGCTGTACGCCAAATACGCGGAGGTCGAGAGGGTGTTGTCCGTGGCAAAGGCAGCTCAGCGTGATCGCGAGGCGCTTGCCAAAATCCCCGGGTTCTTCTCGTTCGATCAGAAGAACTCGTTGCTTCAGGTGCTGATCGACGGCTCGAGATTCACTCTGGACATAAACGGGACTGTCGATTCGAGTGCTCAACGGTACTACGAGGAAGCCAAGAAGAGCCGCAGGAAGCTCGAGGGTGCGCTCGCGGCGCTTGAGGAGGCCAGAAAGGAAACCAAGGCACGTGATAGCAAAACGAAAGCCCGAGAACAAGACGACAAAAGGATAAGAGCGAAACCGACCAAGCGATTCTGGTTTGAGAGGTTCAGGTGGTTCATATCCAGCGAGGGAGCGGTCGTGCTGGGCGGGAAGGATGCGAAGAGCAACGACATTCTGGTCAAGAAGCACCTGGAGGCAGGGGACCGTTATGCCCATGCGGACATGCATGGAGCGCCCAGTGTTGTGGTCAAGATGAGGGATGGAATTACCGAGAAGACATTGAACGAGGCATGCGAGTTCGCCATCGCAACATCCAAGGCCTGGAACGCCAAGATCGGCTCGGCAGCTGGTTATTGGGTCCTTCCAGAGCAGGTGAGCAAGACCCCTCAGAGCGGCGAGTACCTGGCGAAGGGAGCGTTCGTGATCAGAGGAAAGAGGAACTACTCGAACAAGCTCGATATCAGGCTCGCGATAGGCGAGATAGAGTTCGAGCGCGAGAGGAAAATAATGGCAGGACCGGTTGAGGCCCTGAAGAGCAGGAGCAACCACTATGTGGTTCTTCGTCCAGGAGAGCGAGACAAGGACCTGCTCGCCAGATTGCTGTCAGAGGAGTTCGAGGTGCCCATAGAAGAGGTCCAGAGCGTCATGCCTCCAGGCGATGCGGAAATCCTGGACCAGAAAGGTCTGAGGAAGAATCTCACTTTTTCAAAATGAGAGACCTCAGGATTTTGAGTTCCTTCTTGTACCCTTTCTCCGCCAGCGGGGTCTCGAGGACCATTGGTACGTTCTGGAACCTCTCGTCATTCACGAAATTCTTGAAGCACTCCAGTCCGAGGAAGCCCTTGCCGATCTGCTCGTGCCTGTCCAGATGAGATCCCTGTTTCCCCTTGGAGTCGTTCAGATGCATTGTTCTCAGCCGGTCCATGCCCAGCACATCATCGAACAGATCGAACGTTTCCTTGAAGCCCTTTCGGGTCTTGATGTCGTAACCCGCGGCGTATGCATGACAGGTGTCGAAGCACATTCCCGCGTTCTTCTGGTCCTCGAGCATGTTGATAATCTTCGCGAGCTGCTCGAAAGAATGTCCGAGGATAGTCTCCTGGCCAGCAGTGATCTCCAGCACCAGCTGCACGTCCCCAGATCCAAACTCCTTCTGAGCCCAGTCCATCGACTCGGCGATCCGCTTGAGACCTGCCTGCTCGCCCGAGCCCATGTGCGCCCCCGGGTGGAATATCAGGCTCCTGACCCCCAGGTGTTTGGCGCGCACCATCTCGTCCAGGAACGCCTCCCTGGACTGTTTGAGTAGCGCCTTGTTGGGGCTGCCCAGGTTGATCAGATACGAATCGTGAATGACAGTCTCCTTGATGCCGAACTTGTCGGAGTTCTCCTTGAACCGATTGGCGCTCTCGAGCTGCAATGGGCTGACCTTCCATTGCATCTGATTCTTCGAGAATATCTGCATGCAATCGCAGGTGACGTCCCGTCCCCGCTCAGGCGCCTTGTCCACTCCGCCAGAGATAGATACATGAGCTCCCAACAGCAATCGAGAGACCCCCTTCTGATAAGTAATCCACAAAGGGCTAGATAATCCTGGCCTAGAAATCCATCGTGAACAGATAGGCTCCGTTCACCGACTGAGAGCTCGCCGGGACTCCGCTCTTGTGCATCAGGGCGATCATGGCGACGTTGTCTCTGAGGACCTCCGCGGTGAACCCCTTGATCTTCTTCGACTTCGCGATCTTGACCAGGTTCTGCATCAGGAAGGTCCCTATGCCCTTGCCCTGCCACTCATCGGCGACCAGGAACGCGATCTCCGCCCTGTGGGTTGCAGGGTTCAGGTGATAGCTTCCCAGGCCGACGACTTTCTGCTTTGGGGCCATGCCGCTAATGACCACAAGGGACATCTCATTCTCGTAGTCTACTACGCAAAACTCCTGGAGCTTCCTGTGAGGCATCGACTTGAGCATGCTGAAGAACCTGTTGATGATGGTCTGGTCGCTCAAGTCGTAGAACATGTCGCTGAGCATCTCCTCGTCCGTGGGCCGTATCGGCCTGACCATCAGCTCAGTGCCGCCCTTCGTGGACATCAGGTCCTCGAACTCCTCGGGGTACACGCAGCTCTCAGGCGCCGCCAGCTGGTCCTTGTAGATGTAGTTGAGCCGCTTCGCCTCGTCCATCAGCTTCTTCCTGAACTTCGGATGGGCGATATTGATCAATGCCATCGCCCTCTCCCTGATGTTCTTCCCGTGGAGGTAGGCGACGCCCCACTCGGTGACGACGTAATGCACATCACCCCTGGTCGTGACGACGCCAGCGCCTGGGTTGAGGTGCACTGAGATCCTAGAGACTGTATCGTCCTTCGCGGTCGAGGGCAAAGCGATGATCGGCTTGCCGCCCTTGGACCTGGAAGCCCCTCTCACGAAGTCCACTTGGCCGCCTATGCCTGAGTAGAACATGGTTCCAAGCGAGTCCGCGCAGACCTGGCCCGAGAGATCTACCTCGATCGCCGAGTTGATTGCCACCATCTTGTCGTTCTGTGCGACTATGAATGGGTCATTGGTGTGCTCGGTGGGATGGAACTCTATCGCGGGGTTGTTGTCGACGAAGTCGTAGAGCTCCCGGCTGCCGATGCAGAATGAGGCGACAGTCTTGCCCGGATGAATCGTCTTCTTGGAGTTGTTGATGACGCCCTTGTCGACTAGCTCCATGAACCCGTCAGAGAACATCTCGGTGTGTATCCCCAGGTTCTTCTTCTCGGTCAGGTAGTGAAGAACCGAATCCGGGATGGTTCCGATTCCCATCTGCAACGTAGAGCCGTCCTCGATTAGAGTCGCAATGTTCTTTCCGATCCTCTTGGCGACGTCGTCCGCCCTCTCCCTGTGGGAGTACAGAAGCGGGACATCGACAGGGATGGCCATATCGATGTCGTCCATGCTGATGAAACAGTCTCCGAGAGCCCTGGGCATCTGCGTGTTGACCTCGGCGATGACCTTCTTGGCACTCTCAGAGGCGGACTTGACGACATCGGTCGAGACTCCGTAGCTGCAGAACCCGTGCTTGTCCGGAGGTGAAACTTGGATCAGAGCCACGTCTATCGGCGACTGACCGGTCCTGAACAGAGCCGGAATCTCAGAGAGGAATACGGGCGTGTAGTCCGCCCTGCCCTCGGCGACAGCTTGCCTCGTGTTCGCCCCGATGAAGAACGCGTTGTGTCTGAACTGATCCGTGAACTTCTCCTCGGTATATGGTGCGACTCCGAGAGTCATGATGTGCATGATCCTGGTGTCCGCAAGCCGGCCTGCTGATTCGATGAGCGCCTTCACGAGGACCTGAGGCTCGGCCGCGCCAGATCCGACGAATACTTTGTCGCCCCTTCGGATCGTGTTCACGGCACGGACGGCGGTGCGGATCATGTCCTTGTAGCGAGTCTCCCAATCGCTCATGAGCCATGAGGTGTCTCTGACCTTCGGCTGCGAGCTGTCAGCGGCCTTCTCCTTCGCCTCTGGTGAGGGAACCTGAACGATTGTCATCTGGGTCATGGGGCGATTAGATGGTCCCTTTTAATAACGCTTTCGAGGGTACACGACCTGTCTTTTGGGAAATGAGCAGCCCCCTGGAACAGGGGGAAAAACTAATGGGGACCGGTCCAGGGGGCTGTGTCAATGTTATTTTCGGCATCCTCCATGATCCGAGAGGGCGCAGCAATCCATCCTGCGTCCACAGCCGGCCTCATGGGGTTCTCTCCGAACAGGATAGATACGAGGGTAGGGATGATGCATGTGCCGAACAGATACGTGTTGCTGCTCACTACGTGCGCGGCTTTTTGCCTGCTGGCTCTATCAATGGCCAATTTCTGAAACGTCAAGCAGGGAATCGGGAGGTCAGAGCGAGCAGAGGACGGCCTTCATAAGCTCCAGCTCCTTGCCGATCCTGACTATGGCTCTCTGACTGTCGCTGACTTCTATTTCCGGATGCTCGATACGAAATCTGTCGTAAATCTCAGCTGGGGAGAGCATGTGCATTTCAGCCAGAATGGGATCCCTGACGCCTTTCATGGCTCTGAGCGCGGGCTCTAGCAACGGAGTAAGGTCCGCCTCCCCATCGAGCCATGCGTCGAAGTCCTCCTGGTCGAGCTGGCCAAGGTTGTTAAGAACGAATCGTTTCACCGCGTTCTTCCATTTGGCTTCCAAGTCCGACCACCCTCAGGCATCTATCTTCTTTCCGGGGTTCATGATGTTGTCGGGATCTAGCGTGCGCTTGATTGCGCGCATGGTCTCAAGCGCGATTTCGGAATACTCGAGCTTGATGCTCTCCTTGTGCTGGATACCCACGCCGTGACAGCTGGATACCGAGCCCCCCATGCCTGTCGCGAGCTCGGCGATCTCCCTCAGAGCGCTCTGGTACTTCTCATATGCGCCCTCTCCTTTCGGCAGGAAGAACCTCCCGGCAACTATGCGGTATCGTCCGACATCGAGCCCGTATTTCTCACCCGGCAACGGGGATATGCCGTACTTCTTCCCGATCTTGTTCCAGAGGATGTCGTAGAACTCGACCATCCTCTCCATGGGGACATAGGTCGTCAATACATCCTCGCTCTTCGTCCGGGTCCGCGCGCCACACCATTGCTCCGAATACATCCCCATGAACCTCGATGCATTCTCATGAGTTGCGAGGACTCCACCGGTATCTGCGACGATCTTCTTGACGAACTCGACCTCGGCTTCCACCTCACCCTTGATCCCTTCGAAGCCAACGTAGAACAAACCATTCAGCCCTGGCGGAGCACCATATGACGACATATCGTGCCCCTCATACGCCTCCCCGCCAGTGAATGTCACTCCCGAGGACATGATCCTCTGAGCAGCCTCGTTGGCCTCCCAGAAACCCTTGTAGAATGCGACGATGGCGTCCTTGGCCTCTGGGAGCGGCTCGACCCTGAGGGTCGCCTCGGTTATGATGCCCAATGTTCCTTCGGCCCCCACGAACAGCTGGTGAAGCCGGTACCCAGTGGAGGTGTACAGAACTTTCGGCCCGGTCCGGAGGATGCGGCCGTCTGCGAGCACGACCTCCAGAGACATGACGCGGTCCGCAATAGTGCCGTACTTCTGATGCTTTCTGCTGAAGCCGGAAGTCGATATCGATCCACCCACGGTCGCCATCCGGAGGGAGCCCTGTTCCTGGTTGAGGGCAAGATTGTGCTCCGAGAGGTGCTCCTCCAACTCCTTCAGGGTCACACCTGGCTGTACGGTGACATAGAGGTTGGGGACGCTTACCTCTATCACACGGTTCATTTTGATCGTGTCGACGAGTATGCCACCGTGAATCGGGACGAGCATGCCCGTCCTGCTGGAGCCCCCGCCCTTGGGGATCAGGGGGATCCTGCGCTCGGCTGCGACCTTGACAATCTCCTGCACCTCTGCCGTTGTCTCTGGAAGGACGACCAAGTCTGGCAGGTACTTGTAGTCCTCATCGAACTTGATTCTGTATGTGTCCTTGCGATAGAGCACAATATCTGGCTTCTTCCAAAGGACCTTGGTCTCTCCGAGGCAGGATATCAGCGACTTCTTGACAGCTTCCAAGACCCCGGATTCCATCACTTGCGACCTCCTTTCGGATGCGAGATGCGATCTATGAGCACGCTGAGCTCGATGACCTCGATCTTTGAGCCGGATTCTTGAGCCGCAGACTTGAGGGTCTGCATGCAGAACGGGCACGTTGTCACGAGCATATCCGCGCCGGTCTTGTCCGCCTCTTCTATCCTTTTCACCGCAACCTTCTGGGAGATGCTCGGATAAGCAGTCTTCACTCCAGCGCCGCCCCCGCAACACCTGGACTTCTCCCGCGAGTTTCTCATCTCGATAAGCTTCAGCCGAGGAATGGAGGACAATATCCACCTAGGCGCATCGTACACTCCAGCGTGTCTGCCCAGGTGACACGGGTCGTGGTAAGTCACCTTCTTAGGAAGCTCATCCAGTTTCAGGCGCCCCTGTTCGATCATAAGGGCGATGTATTCGGTCGAATGGAGTATCTCGATCCCGTTCAGGAGTCCGCCGTAGTCCTGTTTGAGAGTCTTAAAGCATCCGGAGCATGCCGTTACGATCCTCTTCGTGCCGGTGGCTCTGATCTTCTCTGAATTCAGCTTCCGTACCTTGTCGAAGAGGGCGGCTGCCCCTATGCGTTTTGCGGTGGAACCGCAGCAGAGTTCGTCATCCAGGAGCAAACCGAAGTCTTCGTTCGCCTTCTGCATGATCGATGCCAAAGCCCGTGGACTCTCCTGAAGCGTTCGATCGAGAGAGAAGGTGCAGCCGACATAGAATAGGGTCCCGGTCTTTCCATTTACGAACCTCTTGGTCAGGAAGTCCTTCGCCCACCGTTTCCTCGCAGACTTCGACTCTCCCCAGGGGTTGCCGTAGTTTGCGAGGTTCTTTGCCAGGAGATCGTGTTCAGGGAGCATTGGAACGCCCCTCTCGAGAAGATATCTCCTGAACGATTCTGTGACATCAGCGTTCTTGAGCTGGGCGGAACATGAGAACTCGTCCCTTCTGCAAAGAAGGCAGGAGAAGGCGATTCTGAGGGCTCGCTCGTCGGGTTCCACGATGCCTTTCGAAATAGCCCTGATGAGCTCGTTCCTGCCCTTCGGGGAGATGCTTTCCTCGAGGATCTCAGCGTACATCGGGCAGCCGTCCTTGCAACAGCCACATCTGCAGTAGACGCATGATTCGGCCGTCTCGAACATCTCTGCGATCTCTTGATCGATCATGTCCTCTCACCGGGGGCGGCCTGCCACAACCGGACCCCAATTGAGGAACAGATATATGACCCTTGACGAGGCGCCCTAATTCTTATGGTGCGTTTCGTCAAGCAAACTCCAAAAAGTTCTTAGAAGGGGAGAGCCTCTGGGAATCAATTTCGGCAGGGGCGAGCACAATGGCGAGAGCAGTAATGGAGTTCTTGGACAAGCAGGAGATTGAGAGGATCCACAGTGCGTCTATGAAGGTGCTCGAGGAAGTCGGGGTGGTTGTGCTCAGCAACAGGGCTTCAGAAATGCTCGTCTCCGCAGGGGCTCTCAGAAGCAAGGACGGAAAAAGGATACTGATTCCAGGGGAGATGGTCAAGTCATCCCTCGCGAGCGCCCCCAAATCCGTCCTCTTGGCAGGCAGGGAGCGCAAGTTGGATATCAGGATCCCTTCCCCCGAAAGGCTCTGGACCGCGAATGGAGGCGAAGGGATCTTCATGAAGAACATGCTGACTGGCGAGACAAGGCCAGCGAATTCCGATGACCTCGCCAACTTCGCCAGGCTCGTAGACCAGCTGCCAGCAATAGATTTCTTCTGGCCAATGGTTGGGGCTCTGGAACAGCCCGTGCACATGAAGGCGAATGTGGAGCTCAAGATTTGCTTCCAATTCACTGTGAAACACATACAGACAGCGGCAGATAGCACTGAAGAGGCGAGGCAACTGATCAAGCTAGCTTCGATCCTGACCGGAGGGCCGCAGGAGCTCGCCATGAGACCGATTTTCTCCGCCACGCAGTGTCCCATTTCGCCTCTCACATTCGAGAAGGGACTGACAGATGGCCAGGTCGAGCTGGCAAGAGGAGGGATTCCAGTCGTTGCGATGTCGGCAGCTGTCGCAGGGCTCACATCTCCAATAACAATAGCAGGAACAACGGCGCAGGTCAACGCGGAGAACCTCGCGAGCCTGGTCATAACACAAGTCGCGAGGAAGGGTGCGCCTTTCGTCTACAGCAGCGACTCATCGCCCGGGGACCTTCAGACCGGCTCAATCGACTACGGTGCGCTCGAAGTCCCACTGTTCAGGATAGCAGCAGGGCAGATGGGAAGACGCTACGGCCTGCCAACGATGGTTTGCGGCGTTGGCCTGGAGGACGTCTCAGCGGATCTGGGCAGTGCATGGGAAGGCGTGCCTCTAATGACGAGGCAAGCGCTCGTACCATCTGATCTCGCGTCTGGTTTCGGAGGGGTTGAGCAAGCGACGGGAGCATCGTACGGGCAGCTCGTGGCAGACACATGGATATGGGAACTCGCAAGAGAGGTAGCTAGAGATTTCGCATTCGACGACGACGCAATCTCATTCGAGACGATCAGGGATGGTGGCCTTGATCGCAATTTCCTTGGCAAGAAGCACACCATAAGCAGGTTCAAGAAGGAGGGGATCGCGTACCGCCATCCCGAGGCGGTGCTCAAGAACCGTGCCAAAGTGGGTGCTAGAGGCTCGCTGATCAAGAAGGCCCACGAAGAAGCCACGAGGCTGCTCAAGCAACCGACGGAACTGAAGGTCACCAAAGACGAGCTCAGGCAGATGGAGGACTTCCTAAAATCGATGAGTAAGTAATCCTCTCATGTCGTGGTGGCAGGCGCCCGAGCTGGGATTCGAACCCAGGTCCGAAGCTCCGCAGGCTTCTAGGATATCCAAGCTACCCCACTCGGGCATTTTGTGCTGCGCAGCCCCCTCCATGAGGGCTTCGGTAGAAATACCTAACCATGGGCCATTGCTCAGTAGGCCGAGGTCCAATCTATCTTCCCTTTTCTGCGGGCAATCAGATCGGCGTACCTGAAAATCAGAATCGACAGCCCGAAGGCGATCGCGGCCGACACTATCAGATCGACCATGAGGAACATGTCGTTGAATCCCACCATGCCCGTGATATCGAATCCGTTGGAATGGCCGAGCTGATCCATAATCCCCGGAGCGAGCGCGCGACGAACCGCCTCCATCCAATAGGTTATTGGAAGAACCTTGGATATTGACTGAGCCCAGCCCGGAAGAGCCGTGATCGGGAAGATCACACCGGACAGCACGTAGAACACGCCCGCAATGCCCTCGTTGATCCCCATCGAGTGCTTCGCTGTCAGGAACGTGACTCCGCCGAGAGCGAGGCCCATCACGCATATGCAGCCCAGGCCGAAGGTCATCGCGGCGACAAGAAGCGGCCAATCGACAGACCCGAGGTTGATGTCCACCCCCAGGACCAAGACTCCGAAGACCAGCGTGATCAGGACGCCAGCGGATGTGATGGCTATCTTGATGGCTGACCTCCCCAGGATGTATGTGGAGAAGTTGATCGGGGCGATGTAGACCTGCTTGAGGGTCATGTAGTGCTCTCTATCGTCATGAATCACCCATGTCACGCCGAAGAGCACCTCGGCAACGTACATGTAGAGAGCATTCCCAAGATACATGTACGAGAAGTAGGGCCCCGTTGTGTGGCCGCCTGTTACAACCATGAACATGAACACCAGGATCAAGGTGCCGCTGATGGGCTTCACGATGGAATATGTCGCGAACAGGAACGGGTCTGTCCAGTTTGCCTCCATCTGCCAGCCCAACCAAGCGGCGTTCTTGAAGGTCCTGATGTCCCCACCTACTGCCATCTGAGCGTCAGCCTCCCGCTGGTCTTGCCCAGCCTCTCCATGTAATCGAGCGAGTATTTTGCCAATATCAGAAACACTACGCACAGGGCTAATAGTATCAGGGCCTCGGTCGCTATTGGCAGGAACGCATCTTGAGTCTTTGTGGGGTAGAAGAGCTGCCTTATGGCATCGAGCCCCAGCGTGATCGGAATCAACGACGCGCCCGTGGCCGCCCAGAACCCCAGCTGCTTGACAGGGAAGTAGAACCCCGACGCGAGGTACACTGGCTCGGTCATCAGGTTCGACATGTGGTACGCCTCCCTCCCGAAGAGAAGGTAAAGCGATGCGAACATCATCCCCATGCCATACAGCGCGACCATGGTCAGGAAGAAAATCCCGAACAGCATGAGCGGGTGGGAGAGGTTTAGTGCCACGCTGAACAGCACGACCCCGATGACGAGCGTGGAGACCGCTCTGAGCGTTGTCTCGAAAAGGCCGCCAACCGCCATGCCCGCGAGGATCGACATCCTGGAGATGGGCGCCATGAGATAGAGCTGGAGATTGCCGATCTCCTTCTCCCAGTAGAGCTGCGATGCCATGCTCCAGAGTACGTTGAGCCAGAATGCGGTCATTGCCCCGCCTATTACCACGTAGCCGATGTACTGGGCCTGTGCGTTCATGAACTTGTAGATGTAGGCGTAGGCCGCGACTGTGAGCAGAGGCAACGCGACATCGAAGAACATCCAGCTAGGCTCTCTTGTGCTGCCGATAACCCTCGGGTAAGCGCGACCTCGGATCGCCCTCACGTTCCTCTTGATCCAGCCGTCGCTCATTCGAAACCCTTGCCAACCATCTTGATAAACACGTCCTCGAGAGTGGGCTCGGTCTTCTGGAGCGAGACGATCTTGGAGCCGTTCCCAAGGACATCCGATACGATGTCCGAGACTGCGGATTCGTCCGTGAGCACGAACTTCAGATGCGTCAGGTTCTTCTCTGCGTCATCCACGTAAGTGAACTTGTCAACGCCCTTGACCGCGCCGAGGACTGATTTGTCGGCCAGCAATGTCACATCGAGGGTGAGGGTCTTGTTCATCCTCACCATCTTCTTGAGATTCTCTGGAGTGTTGCATGCAAGGATCTTGCCCTCATCGATGATGGCTATCCTGTTGCACAGCTGGTCGGCCTCGGCCATGTAGTGGGTCGTTAGCAATACTGTCTTGTCCTTTCCATTGTCGACCCAGTCGACGATATGGTCTCTTATGACCCTACTGGCGTTCACGTCCAGACCGAGAGTCGGCTCGTCGAGGAAGAGTATGTCGGGATCGGTCACGAACCCCCTTACGACATTCATCTTCTGCCTCTGGCCCGTCGACAGCGTTCTGACCTTCTCATCCCTCTTGTCCGACAGCCCGAACTTGTCGAGGAGGCTGTCAATCCGCTCCTTGGCGTCCTTGCTCTTGATCCCGTAGAACTGAGAGAACATCCATAGATTCTCGCGGACAGTCAGGAGGCCATATCCCGAGATCTCGCCGCCGGAGACCATGTTTATTCGCCGCCTCACCTCGACGAAATCCTTTTCGAGGTCGAAGCCTGCGACATATGCCTTGCCCGAGGTAGGCAGGAGGAGCGTGCTAAGTATCTTGAGCAGCGTGGTCTTGCCCGCGCCATTCGGACCGAGAAGGCCGAACAGCTCGCCCTTCTCAATCCTGAGGTCCACTCGGTCGAGCGCCGTGACTGACTTGCCCTCTTTCTTCTTCTTTGGCTGAAATACCCTGGTAAGAGCCTTGGTCTCGACCGCGGGTGTGTCTCCCATTCTTCCACACTCTCTTCTGCGGCTGGGTCATGGACTCAGCCGCTATTTATCTATTGCTGTGAATATTAATTTAATATCCCTGGACCGATGACACACGTGAACTGGGGCGTTGATGTAAAGCCCTTCGACGCAACTCTGAAAGTGCTGCTGGCGCAGAAGCAGGGCGATGCGCTCGGATCTTTCACGCCTCGTAGTGGGTCCGGTATCTCGTGACATATCCGGCAATCTTGTTCCTCATGGACACGGAGCGGACATCGGTGAGCTTCGACACCATCAGCTTGTTGTGCTGGAAGTCGCCGGTGAACTGCTCTGGATACCTCTGAACCAGCTCTATGGCGACTCTCTTGATGTATGTCGGCCTGATGTTGCCCATGAGATTCACCGTTGCCGTTGGGAATATGAAGGGTATATATATGTGTTTGGACGCCGCCCCAGAGGTGGTCGTGTTGAGCCAGATAGCTATCAAACCGCCCAAATGAAGTTCAATCGTTGGGTCTTTGGCTCTCGACCATGAGCTCCTGGTCCGAGGGCATCTCGCCCTTTGTGTACGGTCTCCCGCAGGCATATTCGCCCTCGGGGCATGGACCCCTGAAGCATCCTGGTCCTGCGTTGTCGAAAAGTATGGGTGCGACTTTCCTGACCTCGGCGAGCATCTTCCAGGCCATCATGCGGATCTCCCATTGAGCCCGCCTGCAGCACCTGAGGTTGAAGAAGTGCCAGAGCTCGCGCGCGTTCATCGTGATCGTGATGTTTGTGTGGCACGCGTTGGGGAGGACATAGCGCGCATCTTCCTTTGGGACCTTCTTCGCCAGCTCTCGGTAGGCTTTCCAGGCTTCGTCCATCGCCCTCGTGTAGAGCCCCTTCGCTTCTGGATCGTCCGCTATCGATGGCGGAAGGACATACTTCGCTTTGGCCATGCTGACGTATCTCTGGCTCTGCTGGGAATACGAGGCGACGCGGTGCCTGACGAGCTGGTGCGTCAAAGACCTGGATACGCCCTCCACACTGAATGTGAAGTACGCGTGCTCCACGACCGACAAGTGTCCCATCCCGACGACCTTCTTGATCATCTTCTTCGCTTTGTCATCCGTAGTCGTCTCGAACAGCTCTGATGCGCCCTTCTCGGAGTAGCAGGACTGCGCAGCGGCAGCGCATATCAGGTCGGGGTTCTTCGTGTAGTTCAACAGTCTGACCTTCAATTGTGACACCAACTCGGCCTCTAGAGAAACGGGTTTCTTGTCTAAATGCTTTTCACGGGGGTACCGAAAGTCGTACGAAGGAGAATCAAGGGTTCTGTGGGCCGTACCAGAAGGAGGCGGAGTATTGCGCTGAGCCCGAGGCCGGGATGTTGTCTCCGCTCCTGAGCTCCTTGAGCCTTATGACCTCGACCTGCTGAGCCTTCAGCTGCTCCATCATGCCCGGCACGTGTCCGTCGCCGATGACGACGACGATGTTTCCGTGGGTTGTTGCGAGAGAAGTCACCTTCGAGGCCATGAACCTGTTCCGCTCGTCTATCAAGACCTCCTTGACCGACGGGAATTCCTCGCCCATCTTCTCGATGTACATCGCGTCGTTCTCTTGGTAGCTGTCGACCTCCTTCTCCAGCTTCTCTTTTGAGGCGAACAGGCCCATGAAGGCCCCTACGAACAGCCCTACCTTTTCCTTGAGAGACATCTTCCGCCACAGCTCAGCGAAAATCCGTTGGGCGTCCATATCGATAAGCGCAAGCTTCGCTCCTATCTCCCCCGCAGCTGAGGCAGCGGCGAGCATCTCATCCCCGATCTCCGTTCCGAACTTGCCGGCGATACGCTTCTGGATCCGCGCGAGGACAAGGTACTGGAGCGGGACCTTTCTCTGCGTGTCCTTCTGCATGAGCGCGTAGTACCTCGAAGGGTCGAGCTCGATGCAGACCACCTCTGGCCTCCTCGAGCGTATGATCTGCTTGACGTTCTCGGAGATTGCGAACACGTGGCCTACGCCGATCAGGGTTATCATTCTGGCAGGTCAATCATGGCATGGTTTTAATAACCTTTCCGCAATCAGCGGCCGTGGCGAAGCTAGTAGTTTTCGATATGGACGGCGTCCTGGCTGATATCGAGAGTTCCTGGGTCCATGTCCACAAGCACTTCGGAGTGAACAACGACCACTCGCTTCGCGCTTATCTCAGGGGAGAAATCACCGACCTGGAGTTCATACGGAGGGATATCCAACTCTGGAGGGAGAAGGAGCCAGGCATCACAGAGCGAAGAATCTCTGATATCCTAGCAGATGTCCCACTCATGCCGGGCGCGAATGACGCGTTGAGAGGGCTGAGGAGAGCGGGCTGCAAGACGGCGATCGTTTCCGCTGGGATTGAAGTGCTGGCGAAGAGGATTGCGAAGGAGCTAGAGATAGACATTTACCTCGCCAACGGCTTCGTCACGGACAGGTCCGGCGAGCTGTCAGGCGAAGGCATACTGAAGGTAAGGCTGATGGACAAGGGAGACGGAGTCGAGATGGCGGCGAAGGCCCTCGGAGTCGAACGGGGGAGGATTGTCAGCGTAGGCAACTCGAGATACGATGTCTCCATGTTCAGGAGGTCCAGCAAGGGCATCGCGTTCTGTCCTTCGGACGATATCGTGCGCGAGGAGGCCGATGCCGTGGTAGATGAGAAGAACCTCGCCAAAATCCTCGAGCACATCTGAACTCATCTGTAGCCGTGCTCGCCTATCAGCGGGACGAAGACACATCCACCATGGTTCTCTCTCTCGAGCCTCTTGCCGCGTTTCATGATCTTTATGAGGTCCTGATAGTAGCGATCGCCAACGGGCACCAGCAGTATGCCCCCGTCTCCGAGTTGTTCAGTAAGCGGCTCCGGAACATTGGGCGCACCTGCGGCCACGAAGATGCGATCATATGGCGCATGCTCCGGAAGCCCGTTCGAGCCGTCGCCAAGAACGACTGTGACAAGATCGGCGTATCCCGCTCTCTTCAGGTTCTCGACGGCGAAATCGGCGAGGGACTTGATCCTCTCGATCGTGTACACGTGCCCGCTGGGCGCGACAGCCTCGGCAGCAACAGCGGCATGGTACCCCGAGCCTGTGCCAACCTCGAGAACCTTCTGGCCGGGGGCGAGCTCGAGCTTGTCGATCATTATAGCCACCATGTGGGGAGCGGAGATGGTCTGTCCGTCCCCTATTGGGAGTGGAGAGTCGACATATGCGTCTTCCTTTAGAGACGACGGGAGGAATTCCTCTCGCAGGACCTTGCGCATGGCGGCCTCAGCCCTTGGATCGGTGACATATCCCCTCCTGACTAGGCTGTCCACGAGCCTTTCGCGCTTCTCCCCGAGGACTGACATCTGGACGAAAATGGAGGTCGGGAGAATTAAACCTTCATGCGAAACTTACGATTAGTAGTCCGTCCTGCGTATTATCTTCGCGTAAATCCTCACGATGTCCCTCGCCTGGGCGCCTCCCCTTCTGAGGGCCTTCTCTTTGATCTTTATTGAGTGAATGACGATGTCGTGATTGCCGACCTTAAGGATATCGCCAACGGAGAACTCCTCATCGGGGACGGCGTCCACGACCTCGGAGAAGCTCTTGCCCCGCCGGGTTATGGAGAAGTGGACCCTGACCTTCTCGAACTTCTTGCCCCAGATGGCAGTGATGTCCGAGGCCTTGGCCCTCTTGACCCTCGCTCCCTTGGATTCTATCGAAGTGATTAGCACGGGCAGGTCCCCGCACATGAACTCGTCATCAACGGAGAGCACGTCCTCTGGGTCAAAGGATGCCTTGGACCTCTCGGACTCGTCGATCCAGCTAATGATCACGGGCACCTCGACTGGCTTGTCCCCTTTGAGGAGCACATGGTGCACATGCCCGCATGCCTTGCACTTCACGGTGGAGTCCAGGACCGTCTGGGCTTTTCCGCCTATTCGGCCAGCAAGGATCTCGTGCAGCGTCTCATCCTTGCACATCGGACACTCGACCATTATTGATGCTGGAACCGCCATGTAAGATGGCCATCGTGCTCCTACATATTACTTGTTTCTAGCTACATCGAAGAGCGCGCCGTGGCCTGGGTCTGTTGCGCATTAGAACATGTGCCCCCTCTCGCACTGGACGGAATCCCTACTTACCCTCAGCTTCGCGCCACAGGACGGACATCGTGCCTTGGCCAGGAACTCCTGGATCCACGCACTCCTGACCTCCGGGATCTCCTCGTCCTCGATCCTGATCAAGATGCTCTTCAGCTCTGGTGTTGTCGCCAACTTCTTGAGGGAGGCGTGCGGGACCGCTCTCCTGACAACGGTCCTCTTGTGCTGCATCTTCACCACGATTGGCGCTAGGAGCAGACCTGCGACGAGGCCGCCGAGGTGTGACTCCACAGCGATGTTCGGCTCACCATACAGGAAGAATCCCTGGAGCAGGACGAACACTATCACGATTATCCAGGTGGGCATCGGCGGAAGAGGGAAGAAGAACAGTATCATCGAAAGTCGCTCGTTTGGAAAAAGCCGCGCGAACGCTCCGAGCACGCCGCTGATCGCGCCCGACGCGCCCACAACCGCGATGAGAGGATCGTTCCAGCGGACTGCGGCGAAGGTCAGTGTGCCGCAGACACCCGTCAGGAGATAGATAATGATGAACGATCTCGTTCCCACCCTCTGCTCGAACAGCATCCCGATGAAGGCCAGGCCCACGACGTTGAAGAAGAGGTGTAAGAACCCTGCGTGCGTGTACATTGAGGTGAATAGGGTATATGCTCTCGTCGGATCCACGAGGTCGTGGGGGGTGAACTCGAGGTTGTACATCAAGTCCGAGTTTAGATACTGCTGTGGGTCCCCCGCAAAGACCAGGATGCCGAAGGCAATCCCGCACGTCACCGAGGCGACGATCGAGTAGCTGATCTGCTTCCAATAGGAGTATACCGTGCTTCCGATGATCAGTGCGATTATCACGAGAACCCAGAAGTTCATCCGAAGACCTTCACCAGTTGACCGGGGGATTGTACTCCCCTAGTAAAACCTTAAGGATGACGAAAGGCGTATTCCCTCTAGTGAAGCTGGACACCAGCCTGGACATCGACCTGCTCCCTGAGGTATACGACCCGAGCGATGACTCGTACATTCTACTCGAGATAGTGGAGCTATCCCCCGGTGAGACCTTCCTTGATATGGGGTCAGGATCTGGCCTGGTATCAGTGCATGCGGCCAAAGCTGGAGCGCGGGTCGTCGCGGCGGACATCAATCCCAACGCCGTTGCCTGCACCCGCAGGAACGCCTCGAGGAACGAAGTCAGAGTCGAGGTGATCGAGAGCGACTTGTTCGAGAAGGTCCCTGGGGTGTTCGACGTGATCGCGTTCAACCCACCATACCTCCCTCAGGAGGCGACGACCACAAGCTGGATGGAGAGGTCCTGGAGCGGGGGTGGCGAGGGGAGCGAGGTTGCCGTGAGGTTCATGGAGCAGGCCTGGAGGCACCTCGCCCCACGAGGCAGGATATTCACAATCCTCTCATCGCTCAGCGGAGTCACTTCGGTTCTCAAGGCCGCCAAAGAGAGGTATGATTCCCAGATGCTTATCGAGAAACACATGTTCTTCGAGTCGATCTTCGGCTACAGGTTCGCCCTGAAATCGTCGGTGGCCGAGATTCGATAGGGAAGTATTAATATTGGACTCTGAGATTGAGGAAATCCGGTTCAGAGAGGGGCGCCAGTGAACGAACAGAGGATACGAAAGTACAACGACCCGGGAGACCTGCAGGAGCTCTGCAAGAGCTTCTTGGAGTGCAAGGAGATCGACAAGGGCGCTGCGCTCGAGTACTGCAAGGACTTCCTCACACTGCTCTCCAGGAAGGATCTCAGCCAAGGAGCTGTTTTATCCTCTCGGCCAAAACCTCGCTGATGACCTTCCCGTCCACTTTGCCTCGAAGCTCTTTCATGACTATCCCCATCAACGGGCCGAGCGCACCCTCTCCCCGCTCCCTGATGAACCCCTCACGCTCCCTAACTATCCTGTCGCAGACCTCCTTCACAACGGACAGGTCTGCCGGGCCCATGCCAAGGGAGTCGATGGCTTTCGAGACGTCCATGACATCATCTTTGAGCATCCAGGACATGATCTGTGGAATCGCCTCCTTCGCGAACGTGCCGCTCTTGAGCGCGACGAGCACCTCGCGAATCGTCTCCACACTGAGCCTTCGGGGGTCTAAGCCCTCCTTCTCGAGCTCGGGGTAGGTGTTCAGATATATGCGGGCGACAACCGCTGGAGAGCCGATATTCCCCGCCAGAAGCTCGAACTCGTCCTCGTAGGCTCCGGCTACCAACGCCTCGGCTTGCCCTTTGTTTATCCCATAGTCCTTGGTGAAACGAGTCACCTTCGCTTCCGGGAGCTCAGGCAGGTTCAGCTTGATGCTCTCCAATATCTGTTCGTTGATCAGGATCGGCCGCACATCTGTCTCTGGATACATCCTATCCTTGCCAGGCAGAGGCCTGCTGTAGACCGTCTGGCCGTCAGGCAGCGGGTCCCTGGTCTCCTCAGTCACGCCCTCGATCCCGGCATTGGCCCTGTCGACCGCTTTCGCGATTGCCGCCCTCGCCCTGTCCTCGACATCCGCAACGAGGACATAGGCATCGAGAGGAGCGATCCCGAGTTCGGAGATGACATCCTCCACCTCAGCCTTGGCGATCCCGTATCCCGGTAGCTCGTCGGAATGAAACAGACCTTTGACGCCGGCCACCCTCGCATGGGCAGCCATCTCAGGCCCGAGCCGCTTCACGCCGTTCTCGGTGCGCCCGAGCACGCCCGAGAACTTCTCGAGCCTGATGCCGAGCACGCGGCCGTCCGATTGCAGCGCAGACTCGATCACCTTGCACTTTGTCGCCCTGAATAGCCCCGTGATGTCCTTGACCTCCGGTGACTGTTTGACCGCACCGCGCTCCCTCAAGGTCTTCTTGACATCCAGGAGCGCGAGCTGTCTCTTGACCTCCTCCTCGATGAACACCGGGAGGAGCTTCAGCTCCTGGGCGCCCTTGATCTCGACTCTCGCGCCGCCCGAGATGGATATGTTGAGGTCCTCTCTGATCGTGCCTATCCCACGCCTAACCTTCTTGGTTGCCCTGAGCAGCGAGCCAAGCTTCTCAGCGACCTTCTTGGCCTCGTCAGGAGATGATATGTCAGGGTCAGTCGCCATCTCTATCAGCGGGATCCCCAGCCGGTCCAGGCGATACACGACCTCAGAGCCGTGCTCGGTCAGCTTCCTGGCGGCGTCCTCCTCAAGACATATGCTGGCAATCCCTATGCGCTTCCCCCCGACCTCCATGTGCCCTTTCGTCGATATCAAGGCGGTCCTCTGGAACCCGCCCGTGTTGGACCCGTCTATGACGATCTTACGCATGAAGTGGACCTCGTCAACGGGCGACATGTTGAGCAGATAAGACATCTCGAGTGAGGCCTCGATCGCACGCTTGTTCGCGTCGTGCGGCGGCTCTTCGTCCGCCTCGACGAGGCACGAACACGGAACAGTCTGGTACCTGAACTGCAGCTTCCGCTCAGCCTCCTCGAGAGCCGCCCGGTCTATCTCACCAAGTTCGCTCTGGGTCGGCCTCAGCCGCCTCACGATCTCCTTGTGGTGCTCGTCCACAAGTTCGGAGGAGCACTCGCAGAAGAGCTTCCCCGTGCTCAGCTGCTGGTGGATCTCGATTCCGACCCTCAGGCCGACGTCCCGATAATCCAACTCAGATCAGCCTCCTGGGGGAGAGCTCGCCTGCGATGTTTGTTAACATGATCTTCTGTATCTCCTCGCGATCCTCAGTCTGGCCCATCGCCCACATCAGCTTGACATAGGCCGTCTCAGGAAGCATGTCACCTACCGGGAACGCGCCCGCTGCGATCATGTCCCTCCCGGTCGAGTAGATGTTGAGGTTGACGGCGCCGTGAAGACACTGAGTCGTGATGACGACGTGTACTCCTAGTTTGACTGCGCGCTTGATCGACCCGATTATGTCCTCGGATACGTGCCCTAAGCCGGTGCCAGCAACGACGACCCCCTTCACGTGCTGCGCGATCAGGTCGAAATGCTCAGGCTCGAACCCCGGGTAGAAGTACAAGAGGCTCGCGCGTCCGTCGATCTTGTCCCTGAGCTCCACGGGGCCCTTGGAGCGCTTCTGGTGCTCTCCCTGGAATGTCACGACGGGCCCCTCGATCTTGGCTATCGGCTCGGCGTTGATGCTCTTGAACGCGTCGCGCCTTGAGGAGTGCATCTTCCTGACCTTGGTCCCCCTGTGCGCGAGACAGTAGGAATCCGATGATTCGCCGTGCATCACGACAACGACCTCGCCGAGGTCGCTGTCCACGCACAGCCTAGTAGCGGCCAGGAGGTTCATCGTTGCGTCCGAAGATGGCCTGTCCGAAGACCGCTGAGAGCCGACGCAGACCACGGGCCCTGTGAGGTTCCTGAGCATGAACGAGAGAGCGGCTGATGTGAAGCCCATTGTGTCTGTTCCGTGGGGTATGATCGCACCAACGGCGCCGGAGTTGAGCTCGTGCGCGATCGCCCGCGCAAGCCCCTGCCAATGGGTGACCCTCATGTTCTCGCTGAGGATCGAGTACAGGACCTTCGCGCGCACGTTACAGAGGCCCATCAGCTCGGGCACGGAGAAGACGAGCTCCTCCGCGGACTTGGCAGGATGCACAGCGCCAGTCCTGTAGTCCACATAGGACGCGATGGTGCCTCCAGTGCTAATGACCGCGACATCCTTCTTGTCGGGGTCGCTGGGCATCAGGTGCCTGTCGTGATCCTTTGACTCCTTCTTCGATACAACCGAAACCTTCGTGGACTTTTCGACCCTGATTCCGACATTGTAGCCGTTGGGGAGCTTGAGCGTGATGATGGACTTGTCACTGAAGTCGTGATGCGGCATCAGCACGCCTTTGTGCGCGTCCTTGCCGTTGCGAATCTCTATGACATCGCCGAGCTCCGCCCCTGCAGACTCGATGAGCTCGCCCACGTGGCCAGTGTACTTCATCTAGGGTCTAGATAGGGTTAATCGTTTTAAATGGTTTGCTGGCAGGCGCGGAGTCGATGTGGGAACCTTCTTATGAATCGAACCTGATTAGCCGACTGGTCGCATAGGATGAGAGTTCTGGCTGTAGGAGGAGGGGCCAGGGAGCACGCGATCGTCGCTGCTCTCGTGCGCTCAGGCGCTGAGGTCTACGCGTGCTTGAAGAACAAGAACCCAGGCATATGCAGGGCCGCAAAGGAGTGGCTTCTGGTAGAGGAGACCGATGTCGCCAAGGTTGCCGAGTTCGGCAGGGCCAAGGGTGTGGACCTCGCGATAGTGGGGCCTGAGGCGCCCTTGGAAGCTGGCCTAGCAGACGGGCTCAGGAGGGAAGCGATCCCCACGGCCAGCCCGTCCAAAGCCGCGGCGAGGATAGAGACCTCCAAGAGCTTCATGCGCGAGCTGATGGCGAAGCACAACATCAAAGGCGCTCTGAAGTTCAAGATCGCGGAGACGATGGACGATATCGAGGACGGCTTGGCGGAGCTGGGGACGGAAGTGGTCGTGAAACCGACCGGGCTCACGGGCGGGAAGGGCGTGAAGGTCTTTGGCGAGCACTTGATATCGAAGGCAGATGTCCACGCCTACGCGGACGAGATCCTGTCGAAGAGGATCGGAGGGACGGCGAAGATAGTCCTCGAGGAGAAGCTCGTGGGCGAGGAGTTCACGATACAGGCGTTCTGCGACGGCAAACACGCGGTCCCGATGCTGGCGGTCCAGGACCACAAGAGGGCGTATGAGGGGGACAAGGGCCCCAACACCGGAGGGATGGGCTCTTACTCTCAGAAAGGCGGGCTGCTGCCATTCCTCACGAGGAAGGAGTGCGACGACGCGGTAGAAATCATGGACCAGGTCCTGGTTGCCCTGAAGAAGGAGGAGGCGGAGTACAGGGGCACGCTCTACGGCCAGTTCATGCTCACCAAGGGCGGCCCCAGGGTCATAGAGTTCAATGCCAGGTTCGGGGACCCTGAGGCGATGAACGTCCTGTCGCTGCTCAAAAGCGATTTCGTCAAGATCTGCGATCGGATGGCGGATGGGAGCCTATCCTCAAGACACGTCGGGTTCCTGGACAAGTCATCCGTCTGCAAGTACGTTGTTCCCGAGGGCTACGGCACGACGCCTCTCGCTGGCCAGGAAATCAAGGTCGACGAGGTTGCAATCGCCAAGGACGGCGCCGTCCTGTACTACGCTAGCGTCAACGAGAAGGACGGGAAGGTCTACACGACGACCTCCAGGTCAGTGGGCATTGTGGGAATAGCCGACTCCATCGACGATGCCGAGAAGATCGCCGAGAACGCAATCGGGCACATCTCCGGCAAGGTCTTCGTGAGGCATGACATAGGCAGGAAGGCAATGCTCGACGCCAAGGTGAAGCGGATGAAGGACATCAGGAGCAAGAGAGCATGAAGAACCTCGAGAAGACTGTCTCCAAGATCGAGGAGGAACTGGACGAGAAGGACGAGATCCGGGAGGTCGCGTTGAAGTCCTCGCGGGCCATCGTGCGACTGTCGGGCGAGCTGCTCAAGGGGCTGCACAGGGGCGAGCGGGTCGCGAACGCTCTGGGGGACCTCAAGGACGAGGTATCCAGGCTCTCGAGCCTGCTCTCGGACCACCCGGACCTTTACAGTGCCGGATACGTCGAGACCGCCCTCCAGGAGTACGCCGAGGTCGAGATAGTCATGTCAATCCTGGAGAAGGACGATGTCCCCTCGCCGGAGGATTTGGAGGTCGACAGCGTGCCCTATCTCCTTGGCCTGGGAGACACTATCGGCGAGCTGAGGCGTTTCTGCTTGGACGAGCTCAAGCGGGGGAACGTCGAGCAAGCGAGCCGGTTCCTAGACCGCATGGAGGACATCTTCACGGCGCTTATGAGGTTCGACTATCCCGATGCGATAGTCGCGGTCAGGAGGAAGCAGGATGTCGCCAGGAGCCTCCTCGAGAAGACGCGTGGGGAATTCGCCGTTGCATCGAGCGCTCGGCAGCTCCACGACAAACTCGACGAGCTCTTGAAAAAGACTTAGACCATAGAGAATGCAGGGGCCATCAAGCGAAGTGCTTCTTGATGACCGCCTCGATGTTCGCCCTGGGATGAGCGCCCGTTATCCTCTCCACCTGCTGGCCGTCCCTGTAGAAAATCATCGTTGGGATGCTGTGGATGCTCAGGGCCATGGCCGTCTTGGGGCTCTCGTCGGTGTCGAGCTTGCCAAAGACGATCTTGCCCTTGTAGTCCTTCGCGAGCGCCTCGAACGTGGGCGCGAGCATGCGGCACGGTCCGCACCATGGGGCCCAGCAATCGACTATGAGCTTCTGTGAGCTCTTGACCACCGACTCGAAGTTGCCGTCCGACAGATGCACCAGCTCTTCTGACAATTTGATCGCTCCTATGTGTTCGTAGTGAGGCGGGATAAAACAATCCCCCGTATTTGAGCCTATGCTGGGGAGCGCATGACGAGCCTCAGGTCTTCTTGCGTTTGATGGGCTTCTGCAGGTACGTCAGACCAACGAGCACGCCCATTATGATGACTACCATCGCGAGGACCGCCCCGAGCGGGTTTCCCTGGTTGCCGACATAGATCGTCATCGACATCACGTTGTTCCCGTCGCTGAACTCGGCTATGCTGTTCGGATCGTCTATGGTGACGGTCACCTTGTGCGCGCCCTTGGACACCTTGGCCCAGGTCCAGTTGTACTCGAGCTCCGTGCTCGAGCCCGCGGTGACGCTGAAGGTCTGGGACCCGAGGAGTATGCCGTCCGCATAGAACCTCGCGGTGACGTTGCTAGCGTCGACAGCGCCCGTGTTGTACACCGTCGCCCGAATGACAATCGGGACGACGACCTGGATCTTGAACTCGCGGACCTTGTAGGTGCTCGTCGAGCTGGTGCCCGACTTGGAGGTCACGTTGACCTTGACGGTCAAGGTCTGGGGCGCAGTAGCGGGCATGGTGATGTTCATCTTGAACACGCCCGTTACTGAGCCTCCAGTCGACGGTGTCGCAGACGAGCCCGTCGTGTTGTCCCCTGAGAGGTCTATCTTGTAAGTGTAGTTCCCTCCGGTGTCAACTGCCGGGCCGCCCCTGGCCGTTAGCGTGCACTGGATCGTCTGGTTCGAACCAGCGAACGATGCGTGCTCGAAATCCACGCTGATGTCACCGTAGGCGGATGCGTTCGTTGCGACCAGAGAGATAGAGGGAAGCACGAGCGATGCCGCGCCTACCAAGAGAACCATCCCCAGGACGAGCCCTCTGATTGAATCCGGCCTGCTCATTTCTTGCCACCTCTGCCCAGTCCCTTCATTCTACGGAGCATGACAAATGTGAGGACCAGACCGCCCAAGGCGGCCACAAGGGCCACGTTGACGACCGCCCTCATGGGGTCGATGGAATAGGCGATATCGCTTCCGGTGACCTGCAGGTCGCCAGGACCGACGACCAAGTCCGGCAACATCACCGTGACTCCGCCATAGGTGCTGACCGACGGGTTCGTGCTGGAGTACGCATACACCGAGGCTGTGGCGACCGGGTTTGGTTCCGCCCTCGTGGAGGTGAACTTGACCTTCAGCTCCTTGCCCTGATATGCGTCCAAGGTCACATTGTACACCTGCTCGCCGGTGTCGGGATCCACAATGATCGCAGTCCAGCCCAGCTCGGTCAGGGACGGCAGGTTGGCGACCTCGACGACGAAGCTGTCCCGTGTGTTCCCCGTGTTGTTGAGCGTGAACGAGGTGTACGAGCTCTTGCTCGAGACGGTTTCGGACTGGTTCAGGCTGGTGACCTTGACGGCCCTAGCAGGGAGGACGTTGACATAGAGGGATAATTCATACCTCGTCGAGGTCTGCGTCTTGGACCTTATCGCGACCTTGGCCTGCGTGTCTCCCGAGGCCTGGGTGTCCAATACTGTGATCGAAACAGCAACTGTCGCAGACTTCTCGCCGCTCCCGAAGTCCAGGGTGACCTCTGATGGGGTAAAGGCCATCGTGAAGCCCGTCCCGGAGTAGGAACACGTGAAAGTGTCCGCGATGTTGCCAGTGTTGGTGACCGTGAAAGTGTATGTTATTGTCTCGTTCGGGCCTGCGGATTTCGTCATGTTCCTGCTCCAGCTGGCCGAGACGCCGCGCTTAGTATCGCGGTCGAACGCGCAGCTCACGAACATGTCGTTCGCTCCGACGGAGACGGCCTTGCTGAGTTTGTAGGCAATGGTGAGCCCGTTCTCGGTCTTGCTCGTGCTGCCGCTCAGGGAGTAGTTGTCCGGTGGCAGGAGAACGCTGAACGCCCCGTAGGCGTCTGATACGACCTTCAGACTCGCATCGCCGCTCGCGACGGTCACTGTCTCAGAAGATGGCACGCTGGAAGTGGTGACCTGGCCCGCGAGATACTTACCGGAGACCAGCTCGATATCCCGTTGCAGAGGTGTGTTCCTCGAGACATGCAGGGATGTGAGCGCGACCCAGCGGTCCTGCAGCCTCGTCACATAGACCGTGTAGTCGCCCGGCTGGATGCCCGCAGAGAACGCGCCTGACGCAGATGTGAAGAACGTCGTGTCGAGGCCGCTCTTACCGTTGACCTTCAGGTCGATCATGGCCTGAGCCTGCGCGCCATCCGAGGTCGTCACAGCGCCGCTGAATGTCGCGTTGTCCATGCGAATCGCCAAGCTCGGGTTCACTGACTGGCCCGCTGAGACGACGTCCACAATCCTCTCGGCGGCGTATTCTACGGCCAGGGTCTGCGTGCCCTGCACGAGCTGGTCTTCAAGGACGTAGCTCATGACATAGGTCCCTGGAGGCAGCTGCAACGAGTACTCCCCTAGTCTGGATGAGAGCGTGTCTATGCTCGCCCCGTCAAGTGCCCTCGCGATCACGGTGACCTGCTTGCTCACCATGGAGGTCCCGATTGTAGCGACACCTCTGACTTCGTAAGATCTCTCGAGCTGGATGTTGTACTCAGTCGCGCTCGCAGTGAGGTCCACGAGCGCCAGGCTCGCATATTGCGTGATGCCGACTCTGCCAGTGGAATACACCTTGTAGGTGCCCGGCAACAAGAACACGGAGTAGTTGAATGTCGTGGGCGAGAGAGTCTTGTTCTCGGGCCCGACGATCTTGACCTGAATCGATGTCGACGCTCCCAGGACAGTTCCGAACAAGTTGGCCCTCAGAACAGGGGAGATATTGAGCGAGACGGCCGTCGCGCTCGGCTCTATGATCTGCTGGGCGGAGTACTGATACCTGACCCCTCCTGAGCTGTCCGCTGCCTGATCTATCGAAACGGTGTAGTTCGAAGGGCTGACGGATACGCTGTAGCGGCCTTCAGCCCCAGTTGTGACCTTGACTGTCGGAAGTGAAATCGAAGCGGGCACGAGGGATATCTGGATGCCTCTTAGGCCATATCCCGAAGCCGATGCGACTTTTCCGGTCAGAATGACCATGTCGGGTTTCGCGACTATGCCAACAGAACTCGCGTCGCTGGCATAGCTGATCTTCTGGGTCCAGGCCCTGTAGCCAGGGTTGCCGAGCGTGAGAGTGACCTCGGAATCCTTCGGGACTGCAATCCTGAAAGTGCCGTCCGTGGCAGCCTTGGCAGTGAGGACACGCCCGGCGGAGTCGATTATCTTCATCTGGCCCAGGCGTCCGAGGTCCTTGGGCCCCAATGTGCCGCTGCTGTCGGCGTTCATCCAGAGCGTGCCGCTGACAACTGATGCGTCGCTCATCCTAAGCGACAGCCCGACGACGTCCTCGTTCACGATTACGGTGCCGGAGTACACACCCTTGCTGACGGTGTCCTGGCTGGTGAGCTTGTACGTCCCTGCCGGGAACCTGGTGTCGAACGTGCCCAGCTTGTTCGTCTGCATGGGTACGCGCGCACCTGTCGTCACCGACTCGAACCAGATGTAATGCTCCTTCAGAGTCGAGCCCTTCGCGTTTCTCATGGCTCCCACGAGCTTGTATGCGGGCTCCAGCCGAATCGTCCCGGTCACGGCTCCAGGGGATTGGATGTCTATAAGTGCAAGTCCGGCCGAGTTCGATTGACCGTTGTTGTAAGATGCATACAGGGACCAGGTGCCCACAGGCAGGTCGAGGTTCACGAAGCCCCAAGGGTCCGCAAGGCCAGAGACTGACGCGGTCGGGTCGTAGTTGTCAGCAACCAGGAACACGGCGTAGGGAACTCCCGCGCCCGACGAGTCGACAATGCGGTACCTAAGAGTCGCCTTGTCGTACAGGACGACATCCCTCGAGGTCGGCACGCTGCTGTCGGCGCTGAAATACTGGTTGAAGATGATGCTGTCTGGGGCAGATGTGCTTAAAAAGTACCTGCTGCCCAGGAGCCGGTCGAACACGTACGATCCCTTGCTGGTGGTGCTCGTGTGGAACTGCCCGCCGGTGATGATATCCGTGAGCGTGAGCGGGAGGCTGGCCACAGCGTCGCCTGATGGCGTCGTGACATTGCCCAGGATTTTCGCCGGGAGGAGCGGGAGGTTCTGCGTGAGTTTTCCCCCTGCAGACACGTTCACCATCTCGGCTACTGTGATGTTGGACCCGATCGCCACCGCGGTGAAGTTGTACTGCCCGTAGGGCAGGTACGAGTCAAGCGAGCCCTCAGAGGCGTTCAGCCTGTAGACCTTGCCATTCCTGACATCGCTCGCATAGACCGTGACGTTGGGAATGAGCTCGTCCGTGCCAGAGGTGTAGCTGTTGTCGCCGTTGATATCCCAGAAGATGTCGCCCGTAACAGGTGAGCCGCGCATCACGTAATCCTTGGTTATGATGTAGTCGAGTGTCCCGTCCCCGCCCAGGTCCTGCCTGATCCGCATGGCCTGTTCGTCGGTGATATAGAACCTCGTCTGGTTGATCACGTTCCCACCGATAAGGGTCGGGTTGCTCATGCTGCCGACGGAGTAGGACAGAGTGACGTTCCCAAATGGCGCGAGAATCGAATAGTGCCCGTCAGCGTCGGTGAAGGTCGTCTCGTGAGGAATCCCGTACTCGTCCTGGATAGTGACCCTGACCCCCTGCACAGGCGCTCCCTGCTCGGTCGTGAGTGTGCCGTTGACATAGGCACCGTGGTAGTACTCGAGGAACGAGCAGGCTTCGTTGTAGTAGCTGTACGCTGAATCGTCCACCGTGCCCTCGATAGTCCCCGCATTGATCTGCTTCTTCAAGGCCTCTGCCTTCAGGTACTCCATAGCGGTCCAAGCGTCGGTGTGGCCCAGCAGGTTGTCTGAGGAGTAGGGGTTGAAGTAGGCCGTCCGGTAGACCACGCGGAAGTGTGTGAGGTTCCAACCAGGCATGGGCGGGTAGTTCTGCAGCGCGCCTGTCATGCCTGGAAGCGCAGTATTGGAGAGGCCGATGTCAGAGCCGCTGTAGCCTCCGTACGCCCTGTAGAACATGCTATCGTAGAACATCGGCTGGTAGACTATCTGGTAGGACTGGATCTGCATGCTACTAGTGACCGCATCAAGCTCGTGCAGCTGGTTGCTCGTGTCGACTGCGTATACCTTGTAGAAATCGTAGGGGATGGAGTTGTTGTCCAAGCGCTGGTCGCTCAGCTTGGCTGGCGCGTAGAATATCCGCGTATCGCTCCCGGAGAGCGGGAACATCCTCGAGTCGACGAAGAAGTACCTGATGGACCAGCCCGTCGCATCACACAACTCGTCATAGAACCCTATCAGGTTGTCCTCCCCAAGCTTGAGAAGCTCCACCTTCCCCGCGTCTATTCTGGCATTGACATCGGAGAGGTCCTGGGACAATGACCCGTAGGTCTCATTGTCCGAGAGCACCTCGGAGATGATATCCTGGGCGTTTCCATGCAGGATATGGTCCATGCGGTCGTAAGACAAGCCGTACCTGTCCATCAGCGCGACAATTGCAGAGTGCTCAGCAGAATTCGAATTCGCCAACCCCGCCTGCACCAGCCTGTACGCAAACAGCGCGATCGCATCGTACTCGCTCTGGGCCATCAAGGCATTTCCAGTAAGCTGATAGCCGTTTTGGAAGTTGTCCGCCACTGTCGGGTGTTTGCCCGCCTCTACGGCCTCGAACCCGTAGTCCCACCACGCGACATAAGCTGGCTTGGCAGTTTCCGGAAAGATTCCCGAGTCCTGGCTCGCGAACCAGGACCACGCAGATGGGAAGTAGTAGCTAGGCAACGGAAGGGAGTAGCCGAACGCGCCCAGGTACCAATCGGAGCCGTTTATCTTGTCGTAGCTTGTGGGGCGCATTATGCTCGGGAAGCTGTAGTAGATCTGCTTGTCGTACGAGCGCTTGGTCTCGCTCGGTATCCCAGCATCGAAACTGTACCAGACGTTCGGGAGCACGATGAGGAAGGCAAGGAAAAGTGCGCCAATTACGTGCCTCAGCTTGACGCTCTTCTTGATAACCTGGAGGTAGGATCCGCTCGCGCCCGACAGGGATTTCCGGACGCTGTTGAAATCCAGCCTGTCGACGATCATCACGGTGACCCAGCCAGCTGCGATGGCGAACGCGGGTGCCGCGTTGAACATGAACCTGCCAGCTGAGATAGCCATGAAGATGACCGCTGCCAGCCAAACGACTATGAATATGTACTCAGAGGTCGCACGCTTGGGTATCTTGACGAGGGCCCATATCAGGCCGATAAGCGACATGTAGAATGTGACCATACCAAAAGACATCGCGAGCTCGCTGAACCTCGGTGCTCTCACCTCGGCGATGGTCGAGTACAGCTTGCTCGAGCCGAAGTATCCCTGGCCTGTCAGGATCGCCTCTCCAAGGGCAGGGTAGACTGCGTTGATCACGAGCACGCCCATGATCAGCAGCCCGCCCACGGCGGGCAGGACTATGGTCCACGGGAAATCCCTGGACGCGACAAAGATGATCCCGACGACTATGGCCGCGAGGTACAGGTAGAAAGTGACCGTGAACCTGTTCATCAGGGTCTGCTCGTAGTAGACGGGGAGCGAGATCAGGTACCCGAAGCCCATGGCCAAGAACATGAGCACGGTGACGCTAAGGGAATCGACATTCCTGAACTTGTTGACCAGGACCTGGATGACATAGTACGCCAGAAGCAGAACCGCCACATATGCGAACCCGACCCAGGTCATGATCACGGAGCCGAAACAGACGCCTGCGAGAAGCGAGTATATGATGGCGGACCTGCTGTTCGCGAAGTAGTCCTTGAGGCCGGACCGTATGCTGCCAACGCTCTTCCAGCTCTCGATCCATTTGCGATGCTGCTGGGCCTTGACGGCCTTGAGCAGGAAGTAGAACGTGAAAGTTATGAAGAACAGAATGAAAGCATCATGGTCTGCATTCGATAAGACGCTACGCTGGACATGGCTGGGCATGACTGCTAGCAAGAAGGCTGCCACCAGCCCCACCCTCTTCCCGAATGTCTCCTTGCCCAGGAGGTACACCGGGAATATCGTCAGGGCTCCCCAGATCGCGGTAGACCAGAGCAGGAAGAAGCCCATGGATGAATCCAGGTTGGAGAACAGGCCCTCCGCGATGACTGACGGGACCGCAACTGAGAAGCTGTACATGGGCGGCCTGGGGTTCCTTATGCCGTCCGGGAAGTTGATCAGGGGGTCCCAATAGAAGTTCTTGCCTGTATTCGCGTTATAGTGGATGATCCTCTGCCAGTAGTACGAGTCAGAGCCACCAGATACGAGGTCGCCGTTGCCGAAGGCGGTAGAGTAGGCGAAGTAGGATCTTATGAAAAGCGCCAGCAAGAAGATGAACACTAGCATGCAGAAGGGCGCCCAATTCGCCCTCAGCCAATTACCAAATCCCGAAGGCCCTCGGTCTCCTCTAGAAAGCCTTGAAAGTAAGGGCCTAGGAGAACTATCCCTTGATTCAGCCAATGATACTTCCACCTAGCGATAGTAGCCCACCGATACCGGGAGGGCTATATATACGTTGCCGGCGCGCGCATGCGCAGGCGCGCGACAAAAGAATGCGCCTGGCATGAATCGAGGCTACACCTATTCCCGACTGTCAGAGACTTGCCCTGACCTCTTCGGTCAACAGCTTCGCTGCAGCCCCGGGGTCCTTTGCCTCGTAGATCGCCCTGCCAACGATGATGTAGTCCGCGCCTGCCTTCAAGGCATCGGAGGCTTTGCCGCCCTGAGCGCCAACCCCTGGGCTGATGATCTCAAGTGTCCCGACAATCTTCCTGAGAGCCGATATCCTCTCGGGCCTGGTCGCAGGGGCTACTATTCCTCGCGCACCTGCAGCCTTTGCGATAGCAGCGACCTTGTCCGCCACTGGCGCTGTGAACTGTTTCCCGCCAGGATGGCTCATCTCGGTCACCACAAAGACCTGCCCCTTCGCGGCGTCCACGCACGCCCTCACGGAATCCTCTCCCGTGAAGCCATGAGCTATCACAGCGCTGGCTCCTCTGGCCATCGCCTGCTCGACTATCAGCCGATTGGTGTTCGGAATGTCCGCAATCTTCAAGTCGCAGATCACGTCCTTGATCCTCGACACGTCCCTGATGACATCCGGACCTGCCGCGAGGATCAGAGGCCAGTTGATCTTGATGGCGTCCACTTGATCCTTCACAGCTGAGACCACCCTCATCGCCTCCTCCCTTGAGGTCACGTCAAGGGCTAAGATTATCCTGTTCTTCTTCTCCATGTTGCGCCGAATCACCTCCTGCTTCGATAATATTTCCCCTGGTCGACGCGAAAATGCACCCGTTCATTCAATTACCACAAGCGGGATACGAGTGCTCGTGCGCAAGGTCAAGAGGTTGCCGAAGGGCTCTGCCTATGTAGGCAAGCTCCCAAGAGGTTGCGTTGCCTGCGAGAAGGGCGGCAAGCTGGTGCTGCTTGTGACGGGGAAGTGTGGGCGCAGTTGCTGCTACTGTCCGTTATCTTCTGAGAAGCGCGGCAAGGATGTGTTCTTCGCGAACGAGAAGAGGATAGACCACATCAGCGCCGCCATAGAGGAGGCAGAGCTGATGGACGCCCTGGGGACAGGCATCACCGGGGGTGATCCCTTGCTGGAAATTGGCAGGACCGTGGGCTCGATTGGGCTCCTGAAGGAGCGCTTCGGTAGCGACCATCACATCCACCTCTATACATCGACCACAGATCCCAAGAGGATCGAGATGGTTGCGGAGGCGGGCCTGGACGAGATAAGGTTCCACCCGCCAATGGAGCTTTGGAGTAATCTCGGGAGATCGAAGTTCAGCAAAGCTCTGTCATTCTCCAAAGAGCTTGGGATGAGTGTGGGGCTCGAGTTGCCCGTCATCCCCGGGAAGGAAAAGGACCTCAAGGCCGCGATTGCTCTCTCGGACGAGAGCGAGCTGGACTTCGTCAACCTCAACGAGCTCGAGTTCTCTGAGACCAACTGGCTTTCCCTCAGAAAGCTGGGGTTCGACGTGAAGGACGATGTATCGTCCGGCGTCAAGGGAAGCCAGCAGCTCGCCCTGAAGCTTCTGAAAATGGACTGCGAGGTCCCGCTGCACTACTGCTCGGCCTCTTTCAAGGACGCAGTCCAGCTGAGGAGGAGGATCATGAGGAGGGGGAGGAACGTGAGGAAGCCTCACGAGATCCTTACGGATGACGGCACGCTGGTCAAAGGGGTCATAGAAACCAGCCATCCCGCTGCAACCGCTGCTTGGTTGATGAAGGAGTTCGAGATCCCTGGAAGATTGGTCTGGAGCGACAGGGAGAAGAACAGGCTAGAGATCGCTCCTTGGGTGCTCGAGGAGATCGCGGGCAATGTCGATCTGCCATGTTACATTGTGGAAGAATATCCGACAGCAGACAGGCTTGAGGTCGAGAGAACCCCGCTCAAGCGACGCTGATGCTCTGGACGTTGTGATGCCTGTTCACGATCTCCCTGGCGATCTTCAGGTTCTTGCCGTTCTTACCTATCGCCTTGCCTTTGACCTTTGGATCGACTGTGACCGTCGCGTGCTTGATGTTCCCTCGATCCTCGATCGCGACCGATTGTACGCTGTATGTGTGGAACACGTTCTTGATGAAAGTCTCCGGGTCCTCTGAGTACTCGATGACGTGTATGTTTTTCCCGGTCAAGTTCTTCAAGCGGATCACGTTCTCGCCCTTCTTCCCGACCGCCCTGCTGCCCTGACCCTTCTCGACGACAAAAACGAGCTTCTCCTCTGTCTCGAGGCAATCCTTGACCTGCGTGCCCGTGACTTTCTCGAAAAGGGAAATGTACCGGAGGGTGTCCTCCGTAAAGGTGATGTCTCCCATGTCAACCCACTCTCATTACGCAGACAGTATGTTGGATTCTCCTGGACTTACGATCGCCAGCGCGGATATCGGGAACGGCTTTCCGCACGCTGATCCCAGTTCCACGTTCGTGCCTTCGAACATCAGGACCTTGTGCCCCGCGGACGAGAGCGCGTCCTTCTCCGGACAGTTGCTCGCGACGACAACCAGCTTCGCCTCGCCATTCTTCATGGACTTCTTGGTCTCCGCTAGGCCGAACCTGACGTCGCCCGTTGTGGATGCGGTCTTCAGCGCTCTTGTGATGTCTATCATGCTTTCTCACTCTCCTTCTTCCGTGGAGACCAAACCAGGTTCACAGCGCCAGTGCCAACAGTAACTGGCTGACCAACTATAATGTTTTCGACAACGCCCTCGAGCGTGTCGACCTCGCCCGTTATGCCCGCCCGCAGGAGATGCGTAGATGTGATCTCGAACGCTGCTCTCGCGAGCACGCTGGATTTCCTGCCAGATATGCCGTGCCTGCCGATCGCCTTGACGTCCCCGTCGTTGGTCATCAGGTCCGACACGAGCATGATGTGCCTGATGTCCACCGTGAGACCCTGCTCCTCAAGCGTCCTCGAGGCCTCGTTGATGATGGAGTTCCTCGCGGCCTCGACGCCCAAGACCTCGTAGATCTCCAAGATGCTGTTGGTTGAAGTCCTCTTCTTGTCCACATGGGCGATCTCCAGGACCTTCTCGAGGTTGGACCCCTCGGTGTAGATGATATAGTGTCCTCCGACCTTCCTGATGACTGCCCTGTGGATGCCCTCGACGCCTTTGATCGGGCTGACCTTCGTATCCTCGGATATCCTCAGAAGCTTCTTGTATGAGGGCTCGTCGCACTTGATCGCGATGTTCGCCTCACGCGTCTCCGCGAGGCCCTTCATGCCCTTCGCCTTGTTGATCTTCCTGAGCACTTCCTCTTGTGTGATGCCCTTACGGTCCATCTTGCGCTTGTCCAGCTTGATCATGACCACCATGTTGTTGATGTCGGTCTCGACATCCGCGATGTCGATCACGTTCGTCCGCTCTATGTTGGACGCGATCTCCCGGACCTTGTCCAGGTCGTCCCTGACGGCCTCCTCCAGGTGTATCTCCATAATCGGGGTGCTCGGCACTCGCCTCGCATCCACGATCTCGATGAGCCTGGGCAGGCCGAGCGTGACGTTCATCTCAGCGACACCCGCGTAGTGGAAGGTTCTCATAGTCATCTGCGTGCCCGGCTCGCCTATACTCTGGGCGGCGAGGATGCCCACGCTCTCGTTCGGGTCGACTCCATGGAGCTCGTACCGCTCCGCCGTGAGCGAGAGTATCTTGTCCAAGAGCTTGTCCGGTATATCGACGCCCTCCAGCCTCTGGGAGATCTCCGTCAGGACCGCCCTCGGAAGCTGCTTCTCCATCTTCACGAGCAGCTTGTCCATCTTCTCCTCTAGCGGGCTCTTCGGGGCGACCTTCGCCGGCAGCACCTTCTTCGCGAACACGGGCTTCTTCAGGGGCTTCTCCTTCTTCCTCTTGGGAGCGCGCTCCTTGGTCCTCACAGCGACGAGCACTTGCTTCAGCTTCCTCTCGCCCAGGACCTTCTCCAGGGACCGCAGCGCCTTCTCGTTGGCCCTCGCGACCTTGGTGTAGGTGTAGCCGGCCTCGATGAGCTTCTCAGCGGTCTTCTCGTCGACACCCTTCTTCGTGAAGACCTCGATCGCGTTCCTCGCGGTCATCTCGCTCAGCCTCCCTCGTCCGTGCCGCCGGACTCAAACTCTGGCTCCTCCTCTGGTTCCGCCTCTTCAGGAGGCGTCTCCAAAAGGTCCCTGTCCTGTATGCCGTAGCTCACGACGCCCTTCTCCTGCACCTTGGCGATCAGCTCTCCCTGGTTGCCCAGGATGTTCAGGATGATGTCGTCGACATCAACCGGATCTCCCTGGACGCTCCTCGCAGGATCGATGCCGTCCTCGCCGTATTTGAATTGTATGATCGTCCCCGCGGTGTTCCTGACGCTCCCGTCCTGCATGACCTTGAGGTCCTCGAGTGCGTTGATGAGCCTCCGCTGCATGTAACCAGATCTGGAAGTCCTCACCGCGGTATCGACCAGGCCTTCCCGGCCACCCATCGAGTGGAAGAAGTACTCGGTCGGCGTGAGGCCGCTCTTGTAGCTGTTCTTGATGAATCCCCTGGCCTCGGAGCCGAGGTCGCCCTTGACGAAGTGAGGCAGGGTCCTGTTCCAATATCCTCTGGACAGACGCTCGCCCCTGACCGCCTGCTGGCCTATGGCGCCAGCCATCTGGGACAGGTTCAGCATCGAGCCCCTCGCGCCGCACCTTGCCATGATGACCGCCGAGTTCTCCAGGCCGAGGTGCCTGCCGGCGATCTGACCGGCTGTGTCCCTCGCCTTGCCCAAGACCTTCATGATCTCCACCTCGAGTGTCTCCTCGAGTGACCTCCCGGGCATCTGCTCGAGCTCGCCTCGCCTGTAGGCTCCGATGTGCTCCTCGACCTTCGCCCTCGCCTGTGCCATCGCGTCCTCGATCTCGCGCTTCGCCTGGTCGGGTATGTCCTCGTCGTCTATGCCGGTCGTGAACCCGCGGATCATGATCGCGCCTATGGCGAGCTTGGTCGCGCTGTCGATGAACATCCTCGAGGCGTCTGGGCCGTAGTCCCTCGAGAGCTTGTCCAGGATCCTTCCCTTGAACGCGCCGATGGCCTTCTCGTCGATCGTGCCTGCGATCAGCTTCCCGTGCCTGATCACGACAAATGCATCGTGCTCGCACTTCTCCTTCTTGCAGATGTCGCATCTCTGGCAGATGGACGCCTTGAAGGTCATGTGCAGGTCATCGGGGAGAATCATGCTGAACAGCTGCTTGCCAGTCCAATAGGTCTTCCCGTCCTCGGCCGGCTTTGGCTTTGGCAGGTCCCTGATGCTGGTCTTCTCGACGATCTTCAGGGTCTCCTCCTCTGAGAACTTCGAGTCCATGTATGTCAGCAGGAAGCAGCCAGTGATGTGGTCGTGAATGGCACCTATGACCGGGCCGCCGAACCTCGGGGACAGGATGTGCTCCTGAACCCTCATCAGGACCTTCGCCTCCGCCCTGGCCTCCTCGCTCTGGAGCACGTGCAGGTTCATCTCGTCCCCGTCGAAGTCCGCGTTGTACGGCGGGCATACGCACAGGTTGAACCTGAACGTCTTGTAGGGCATGACCCTGACCTCGTGCGCCATGATCGACATCCTGTGAAGAGACGGCTGCCTGTTGAAAAGCACGATGTCGTGGTCCATCAGGTGCCTCTCGACGACGTATCCCGGTTCGATAGTCTCGGCGACGGTCTCGGCGTTCTTGTCCGTGACCTTGATCCTCCTTCCGTCAGACCTGATGACGTAGTTGACACCAGGCTTGTATTCCGGTCCTGGCGGGGCAGGGCCTCTCGAGCACATCTCCTTCGCCATCGCCAAGTTCCTCTCAGTCACGTGAATCGGGACCGTGAGCTCCCTGGCGGCCTCGACCGGCACGCCAACCTCGTTGATCGACAGCATAGGATCTGGTGAGATGACCGTCCTCGCGGAGAAGTTGACACGCTTGCCAGACAGGTTCGACCTGAACCTGCCCTCTTTGCCCTTGAGCCTCTGAACGAGCGTCTTCAAGGGCCTGCCGGACCGATGTCTCGCAGGCGGTATTCCTGAGGTCTGGTTGTCGAAGTATGTCGTGACATGGTACTGCAGGAGCTCCCAGAGGTCCTCGACTATCAGCTGAGGAGCGCCCGCGTCCCTGTTCTCTCGGAGCCTCTGGTTTATTCTCAGGACATCGACCAGCTTGTGCGTGACATCGTCCTCGGACCTGTCCCCTGACTCCAGCGTGATCGAGGGCCTGACGGTGACTGGAGGAACTGGCAAAGCAGTGAGCACCATCCATTCCGGCCTCGAGACCGTTGGGTCGATGCCCAGCGATACTAGGTCCGTGTCCGGGATGCGCTCCAGCCTCTCCCTGACCTCCTTGGGGGTGAGCTTGTGCCCCTCCTCTCTGAAGGTTGTGGGCTTGTCGAGCGTGATCTTCAGCTGGACGGTCCCGCAGTGCGGGCATGTTGTCCTGGAGGCCGCGTCTCTCGCGGTCTCCTTGGATATCGCGCCCGTATCGAGCATGTCCCCGCCGAGCTCCTCCATCCTGTCTCTCTGCTTCCTGTACTCCTCTGCCTGCTCGCCCGTGAGCAGCAGCCTGCCACAGGACCTGCAGGTAGACTGGAGCAGCTTCTTGATTTCCTTGACATAGCCCACGTGGATGACAGGCATCGCGAGATCGATGTGCCCAAAGTGTCCCGGGCACTCGTCGACCTTCTTCCCGCAGGTCTTGCACCTCAGCCCGGGCTCGATGACACCCAGATGCGGGTCCATCAGGCCCATGTCTATCGGGAAACCGTCATCGTCGTACGTGTCGGCCGTGATGATTTTCGTCGCGCTCATCTTCCTTATCTCGTCCGGCGATAGGTGCGCGAACTTAATCGCTGCGATGCGCTTGGTCACGCCTGAGATCGTCATTTCAAGTCCTCCAGTTGCAGGCGCATGGCGACACCGAGCGACAGCAGCTCGTCCAAGAGCAGCTTGAACGCGTACGAGGTCTGCACCTGATAGATCTTCGAATTGTTACCGCAGACCGGGCACCTGAGTGTGCCCCGCCTGTCCAATATCGCGATGTGCCCGCAGCTCGGGTTGCCGCAGACGTACTGGAGCGTTCCATCGGACTCGTCCAGCAGCCTGTCCTTGATCACCATGGCCGCGCCGTGGCCGATCAGGCAGTCTCTCTCCATCTCGCCGAACCTCAGGCCGCCCTGCCTGGACCTGCCCTCGGTTGGCTGTCTCGTGAGTATCTGGACCGGGCCTCTGCTCCTGACATGCAGCTTGCCGGAGACCATGTGGTGCAGCTTCTGGTAGTAGATGACGCCGATGAATATCTCGGCCTCGATCTTCCTCCCGGTTATGCCGTCGTACATGACCTCCTTGCCGTTGTGCTTGAAGCCGTTCTTCACCAAGGCGTCCCTCAGGGCCTCCTCTCTCTCGCCGCTGAAGGGCGTGCCGTCAATGAACCTGCCCTCCATCGAGCCCACCTTGCCGCCGATCATCTCGAGAACGTGCGCGACGGTCATCCTGGATGGGATGGCGTGCGGGTTGATCAGGAGGTCCGGCACGAGGCCGTCCTCCGTGAAGGGCATGTTCTCCTGTGGTACCAGGAGGCCTATGACTCCCTTCTGGCCATGCCTGGACGCGAACTTGTCTCCCAGCTCGGGAATCCTCTCGTCCCTCACCTTGACCTTGACGAGCCTCGAGCCGTTCTCGGACTCCGTGAGCATGACCGTGTCGACATACCCGCTCTCTCCCGGCCTCACTGTGACGGATGTCTCCCTCCTCTTCTGCGGCGTCAGGAAGTCCGCCTCCTCCTCGAGGAACCTCGGAGGAGATGTCTTGCCGATAAGCACGTCCCCGCCGTCGACCTTGGTCTCGGGGCTGATCAGCCCGTCCTCGCCGAGGTTACTGTACGACATGTCGGCCCTCGCGCCTCTGACGTCCGGACTGGGTATCTCGAAGTGGTCCTCCTGGCCGCCGGGATACCTGCGCTCCTCAGCGCGATATGTCCTCATGAAAGTTGACCTGCCGAGCCCGCGCTCGACTGAGGACTTGCTCATGATGACCGCGTCTTCCATATTGTAACCGTGATGTGACAGAATCGCGACCACGAAGTTCTGCCCCGCTGGCCTCCGGTCGAAGTAGACGAAATCCATCGGCTTCGTCACGGTCAGGGGCTTCTCTGGATAGTGCAGCAGATGGCTCCTAGTGTCCGGCCTGATCCTGAAGTTCGAGGAGCTCAGGCCCAGCGATTGCTTCGCCATGCCCGAGCCCATTGTGACCCTCGGGCTCGAGTTGTGCTCCGGATACGGAACCATGCCGGAGCACACGCCAAGGATGACCATCGGGTCGATCTCGGCGTGAGTGTGCTCGTCCTTCAGAAGCGAATCCGCCTGCATCAGCCCTCCACAGGACTTGCATTCCAGCTGTATCTTGCCTTCCTCGCCTGGGTTTCTCCACTCGACATCGATCTCCGACAGGAACTTGCCGCAGTGCTCGCACTTCTGAGGGGGCTTGTAGGCGTTGACAGCGATGTAGGTATCCTCTTCCTCTTCTGCGTCGATCCATTCGACCACTCCCTCGCGGATGAGGTCCGACCATTTGACCTTGTGCGCGCGCATGTCCTCGACATGCTTGTGCGTCAGGAGGGTCTTGCTGTGGCGGACGACGAGCAATGGTCGCCTGAGCCTGCCCTCATCGCAGTTGATTATGATCTCGTTCATGTTGTCGTCGAAGCGTATGTTGACTTCCGAAGACAACAGCCCAGAGCGCCTCCTCTGGCGTATCTCCTCGACAAGCTCCTTGGGCTTGTCGTGGAGCCCGATGAGGTCGCCGTTTACGTAGACCCTGGTCTCCTCGGTGTACTGCTCTCCGACCTCGCGCACGCCCAGGTCCCTCAGGAGCCAGATCACCTCTTTCTCGTCCGTGCCCTCTGAGACATCGACTATGAGCGCGCAGTTCTTGACCAGGCCGCAGTTCTGCCCCTCAGGAGTTTCGTTCGGGCACAGCCTGCCCCATTGCGTCGGGTGCAGGTCCCTGGCCTCGAAGTGCGGCTGGCTTCTCGTAAGCGGAGATGTCACGCGCCTCAAGTGCGACAGGGCGCTCATGTTCGAGGTCCTGTCGAGCAGCTGCGACACGCCCGCCCGTCCACCGACCCAGTTGCCCGTCGCAAACGCGTGCAGGAGCCTGTGGGTCAGAAGGTCCGGTCTTATTGCGGATGATATCTTCAAGCCCTTCTTCCGGGTGTACCCCCTTTCTAGCTGGTACTTCAAGTCCTTGATCAGGTTCGTGAACGCAACTCTGAAAAGGTCCTCCATGAGGTCGCCTGCGAGCTTCAGCCTCTTGTTGGCGTAGTGGTCCTTGTCGTCCTCCTTCCTGTGGCCGAGATCGAGCTCGAGAATCGTCCTCGCGACTCTCCCGAGGAATATGGCCTTCTTCAGCCTCACATCCGGGGTGTCGCCCAGATGCGGCAGAAGCGACCTGTCGATGATGCTCTCGACCTTCTTCGCCCTGTACTCCTTCGCCTGGCCAGTCGCGAACTTCCGCTCGAGGAAGAGGATTGCGTCCTCAGTCGTGAAAATCCCGTTCGGCGGGTAGAGCTTCTTGTTCTGGCATTCCTCGATGTTCGCGTAGACGATGTTGGCCATCTGCGAGTCGGAGACAATGGCCTTGTAGATCTGCTCATCGCTCTCCATCCCAAGGGCCTTCATGAGAACTATCAGTGGGATCTGGCCCGATGCGGCCGGTACGGATACCGCGAGTATGCCGTCCTTCTTCTTCTCAACTAGAGTGAGCGCTCTGTAGCCTTCCTTCTGAGAGAACACCTTGGCTACATGCAGGCTCGTGCCGTACCTCTCGTTGAGCTCCACCATGACTCTGTTGGGCGCGAGGTCCTCGAGGGATATCAGCGCCCTCTCGGTGCCGCCGATGATGAAGTATCCGCCAGGGTCGCACAGGTCCTCGCCCATCCCGACCAGGTACTTGTCTACCTCCTCCTCGGTGGGCTCGCGGTCCATATCGATGTTGTCTTTGTGGAGGTTGCACTTCTTCGACTTGACCATCACGGGCAGGTCGCCGATGTGCACCTTCTCAGGTTCTCTCTCGATCCCGTCCTCGACGACTGTGAACTCGAGCGTGATCGGTGCCGAATAGTTCAGGTTCCTCAGCCTGGCCTCCATGGGGTAGAGGTCATGAGTGGCACCATTGGCCTCCTTGATGAGCGGCCTGCTGACGGATATGGTCGGCCTCGCGTTCGCATCGGTCTGTCCTGTCTTCTCGTCCCTTCTCCGCCCGATCTTGATCTCGATTATCTTACCCTCGGTGCGGTCTGGGTCGAGCCTGATAAGGCCGCGCTCCATTTCATCCGGGGAGGCTCGGACGTTGTCCACGATCTTCTGCATCCTGCTGTTCGGATGATCTATCGTAGGCAGGAAGTCGTTGTACGAGGCGATGTGGTGGTTAACAATGCTTCTCTCTCTGAAATAGGTTTCAACAAGTTCCCTCAAGGGTTCACCCCCTTACCACGAGTCTGTAACAAGTGGAGACACCGCTCGTGGGGCTCCGTCTAACGATCTTGACTACCATTCCCTCTTCCACCGGCCCGGAGATCGCATCCAGCGCGCGAATGCACGGGTCGGCTATCCTTATCTTTGGAAGCTGATCCTTCGTGAGCCGAAGCTCCTTCAGGACCTTCTCGGCCTCCTTCTCCGATAGGAGATGATGCTCGGGAACGAGCTCATGCTCCAGAACGTTAAATTCTTCGGCCATATCCTGCTCACCCCGCAAGCCTAGGGTCTTCGCTCGAGAGCCGTTTGCTCACAAACATCCCCTCAAGCTTGCCATGCACGACGCCTGGCGGGCCCGCGGGGATTTCCGAGACTAGTCTGTTAGGCATAGTCATTCGAACCCCGGGCCACCTGCTTAAAAGGCAGATGCTCTTTCTAGGGAGTCCAATACATCTAGAATGCATGAGATTCCTACCTAGCTGAGCTACGGGCCCTGGGCGGCGGTGGATACCCTAGGCTGCGATAGCAGGGCGTGTAGTTCCTCCGCCTATATAATGCTTCTCTAGTTTTCAAGCTTCTTGTAGGGCCATAGCACATTTCTGTGCTTTGAGACCACCCATTTGAATCCAAATGGAGAGATAAATTGCGAATTCTCCGCAAGTATTATGAACCTTCCGATTGCGAAATCTTCGCACGCCGTGCTACTTGCCGAGCGATGATATGACCTCGTGGGCGAAGTCCTTAGCCTTCTGGACTGCGTCATCTGCCAAGGGGCCCTTCACGTCCTTGACCTCTGTGTGAAGAACAGGGTCGCGAGCATTCAAGCCCTTCTCCCTTGCTAGATCATGGAGCTTCTGGGCGGCCGTACCCGACCACCTGCCCGTTGCCTTCTCCACGCCCACGCCTGTCGTGTCGAAGAAACAGATCGGCATCGCGCCCCACGATGACTTGCTGAGCTTCTTCACGAATCTCTTGGTCTTTCCCGTCATCTTCGCAATCCGGGTTGGGGACCCGATGAACATGAAATCCGCGTCAAGCGTCTGCGGCATGCCCTCCCGCGCAGATTGGAGTACAGCCTCGTGTCCGTCTGCTTTAATCTGTTCCGCAATCGCCTCAGCGACCATCTTCGTGTTTCCGAAATAGGTATCGTAGACTACCATGCCTTTCATCCACTACCACCTGAACCATTCGAGGGATTGCGTCCCCCGGATTTAATGACAAGCATCAGTGATATCCAGACATGTGTTTTCGGAGCCCTCGGAAGTGTTCGATATTCTACACTAGAGTTATATACAGATAGCATATACCTCAGCCCCGAGGTCGACGGAACTTGATGGGCCAGGAAAAGATTTGCAGCTCCTGCGGCGTACGCCTAGTCGAGAAGATGGAGACGACATTCCTCTGTCCGAGCTGCGGGAAGGTCACCATCGGGAGATGCAGGAACTGCAGGGACCAGAGCGTGCACTACAAGTGCCCGGAGTGCGGCTTCACCGGGCCGTGAGGTGTTTTTTCGTGGGAGAGGTTGCACTGCAGTACAGAATACTTCCAGAGGGCACGGAAATCGATCTCGAGAAGCTTGAGCGCGATCTTAGGAAGGCGCTGCCGAAGGGAGTGACGATCAAGGCGGCGGAGAAGAGGGCGGTAGCCTTCGGTCTGAATGCGCTCCATGTGCTTGTCGTCATGGACGACAAGAAGGGCGGGGCGGAACAGGTCGAGGCAGCGTTGTCAGGCGTCGGCGGAGTTCAGAGCGTAGAGATCGTCGAGATGGGGCTCCTCTGAGACCTGATTGGCGGCTATCCCAGGCAATTATTATCAATCCATTTGTCACTCGCTGAGCCATGGAGCCCGACGAAACAAGCACTGATTGCATTCTGAGAAGGATGAAGCGGAAGTCTTTTTCGGGATGGGCATGGAATGTCTACAACCCAACAAAGGCTCTTCCCGAGGAACTTAGGTTCGACCTCCTTGATGGGCACGGAAGGAATATCGGACAGATCACTTACACCAAGATCACGCTCCTCAAGGGCTCCGAAATGACCACACCCTGGGGCGCAGCGAGAATCGACGTAGGCATGAAAGGAACGAGAGTTTTTCTGGGCGACAGGGAACTGGCCCAGTTCGGCGGCCATCTCCTAAAGAAGGAGATGGAGTTGGTCTTCCCCAGCGGCCAGAGGATGCCTTTCACTCCAAAGAAGGGCTACAAGAACGATATTGAGTACTCCGACGGCAAGGGATTCATCGGAGTGTACGAGGAGAAGGGCACTTTACCAGAAGGGGACCCGGGAATGAAGCCCCAGATGACAAAAGAAGACGTCAAGATGCTTCCCAAGGACCAACGCCCGCACTCAATCGAAACACGAGACTACGTACAATACAGCATCAAGTCCTGGGGGACTATGCCAGTGAAGAAAGAAGATTTGATCGCAGCGCTCGCCATATTCGCAAGCTTTGGATGCATAGTCGGAGAAATCCCCTCTTGATTCATCGGTCGATGCCGAGAATCGGCTAGATCGGGCTTGAAAGACAAAAGCAAGAGGTTTGTGGGGATTTTATGGGGTTTCGGCCGCGCCCTAGGCTTTCGGTGGAGGCCTGATGAACTTACCCTTCATCAAGTACTTGGTCTGCTTCCTTGCGCGTCCGATGATTCTCTCGGCCTTCTCGTAGAGCTCCTGTCTGCTGACCTTGACCCTAGCCAGGCCTTCATTGACGGCGGCCGTGCCGACCGCTGCGGCCTCTCTCGGGAAGACCTCCCACTCGTCCATCGTGGGAACGATGTAGTTCTCGTTCAGCCCGTTGTCTTCAGCTGTCTTGGCGATCTCGAGAACTGCTGCGAGACACATCGTATCAGAGATGGTCTTGGCCCTCACGTCGAGCGTGCCCCTGAATATGCCAGGGAACCCCAGCGAGTTGTTGACCTGGTTCGGGAAGTCGGACCTGCCGGTCGCGACGATCTTGGCTCCTGCCTCGAGTGCCTCCCACGGCCAGATCTCGGGGATCGGATTTGCCGTGGCGAAGACGATCGAGTCGCTCGCCATTCCATTAATCCACTCGGGCTTGACCGTGCCTGGGCCTGGCTTGGACGCTGCTACGAGCAAGTCCGCGCCCTTCATCGCGTCCGCGGGGCCGCCGACAATTCCCTCCTTGTTGGAGTGCTCGCACATGAAGAGCTTCTCCTTGTACTCGCTCTTCACCTCCTCGCACCTGCCCAAATGAAGCGTGCCCTTCGAGTCGCACATCACCATGTTCTCCCACTTGAAGCCGGAGACCTGCATAATCCTGGAGATCGCGATGTTGGCCGCACCCGCGCCAATGAACGCCACCTTCATCTCACCTGGCTTTTTCCCGACGATCTTAGCGGCGTTCACTGCGCCCGCAGACACGATCGTGCCCGTTCCCTGTTGGTCGTCGTGCCAAACGGGTATCTCGCACTCCGCCCTCAACCTCTCGAGCACATAGAAGCACTTCGGCTGCGAGATGTCCTCAAGGTTAACGCCGCCAAGCGATGGCTGAAGGATCTTGACTGTCTCGATGATCTTGTCCGGGTCCTTCGTGCCGAGACAAAGCGGGAACGCATCCACGCCTCCCAGGTACTTGAACAGGAGAGACTTGCCCTCCATGACGGGCATGCCAGCCTCGGGGCCGATGTCGCCCAGGCCCAGGACCCTCGTGCCGTCAGATATCACACCAACCGTGTTCCACCTGTTGGTGTGGATGTACGAGAGCTCTTTGTCCTTGTTGATAGCCCTGCAGGGGTCTGCCACACCCGGGGTGTACCAGATCGCGAAGTCGTTGAAGTCCCTGACCACGCACTTCGGGACGATCTCGATCTTGCCCGCATAGAACGGGTGATAGATCATTGCGAGCCGAGCTGGCTCGTATGCCTTCTTCAGGGCCTCCTCCACGGACATCTTCTGCAGAGGCTTTCCCCTCGGCCTAGCCGCCTTCTTCTTGGCGGGGGCCTTCCTCACGACGGCCTTCTTCCTTGCCGGCTTTGATTTCTTTGCCATTCGATTCTACCCCTGTGTTTCTTATCTGAAGTCGAAATTCGTTGAGCGGATATTCCGATTTGAACAACTTCATAACCGCTTTGTTGCGCTTCTTGCTACCAGCGGGAGATTATTCCGGCGGATTAAAACATTGTCATGATACTTGACCGCCCAACCGCGTTTTGCCAATGAACGCTACTGACGATTATAGAACATATTAACCAGTCAAACCGATTCCCACCGACAATGAGGGCACTACTCCTTGACGGATACACGGATGAGCCCGCTTGCCTGGGCGTTCCGCCGTTCATATCTCCATATGCCAGGTTAGCTTTTGGCGCCCTCATAGCTGTTGGAGTGGAGACCGACTATTCCACGATCGATCACTGGAGAGCGCACCAAGTGAATCTCCAGAAGTACGATGTCCTCGCAGTGATCCGAAATGTGGCCGTCCCAGGCAAGTACCTCAGAGGGATGCCGGCTAGCGACAAGGAACTTCAGAGGATTGCTGAGGATTTCAGAGGTGTGTCAGTTGCGACTCTGGGCGTCTCAGGATCGGCCATCCCTCCTGCTCTGAAGGAAGCGTTTGACCACATATCCAGGAGGGATCTGGATGCTGGCTTGTACGATCTCGGAGCCACTGGCAGATTCGAAGACAGGCGGAGGACCTACGAGGAATGGAGCTCGTGGCTGGTCAAGGGAGCGGAGGTCTGCAGAAAACATCCGGACCACGGAGGTCAGCTGATTGCAGAGGTGCAGATGTACAGGGGATGTGTCAGATACATCTCCGGCGGATGCAGTTTCTGCATCGAACCTCTGTTCGGAGACGTCTTGTTCAGGAAGCCATCTGACATTCTATCTGAAGTCGACGCACTTTCAAAGGTCGGCGTGAGGAATTTCAGACTCGGCGCACAGTCCTGCGTCTACTGCTACATGTCGACTGAGGTCGGCAGATCGGAAACGCCCAAGCCGAATCCAGAGGCAGTCACGAAATTACTTGAGGGCATCAACAGGACCGCGAGGCCAGAAGTGTTCCATCTCGACAATGCGAACCCTGCGATCATCGCGACACATCCGAAGGAGTCCGAGGAAATCACCAAAGCTATCGTCGAAAACTGTACTAGCGGCAACATCCTCGCGTTTGGGCTGGAATCCGCAGATCCGAAGGTGGCGAAGGCGAACAACCTCAACGCAAATCCCGAGCAGACCCTGGAGGCCATCAAATTGGTTAACAGAATCGGCGCTGCAAGGGGTCCGTCGGGGATGCCTTGCGTCCTGCCTGGAATCAACTTTGTCGTCGGCCTCGAAGGAGAGAGCAAGGAGACATACAGGTTGAACCTCGAGTTCCTGGACAGAGCATTGAAGGAAGGACTCCTGCTCAGGAGGATCAATATTCGGCAGGTCATCGACTCTCGGACAGTCTTCCCCGGAGTGAGATTCAAGTCGGATTTCATGAGTTTCAAGAGGGCTGTCAGAGAGCGCGTGGACCTGCCAATGCTCGAGAAGCTTCTGCCCAATGGAACAGTCCTCAAATCTGTCTATCCGGAGGTGCTGGAAGGCGGCAGATCCTTCGGCAGGCAGGTCGGCAGCTATCCGATTCTCGTTGAGATTCCGTACAGGCTTGAGCTGGGGAAGAAGCTAGATGTGGCGATTGTTGGCAGAGGGTACAGGAGCGTGGCGGGCATCGTCCATCCTACCGACGTTAACACGGCTACATTGTCCATGCTCGAGTCCGTGCCTGGCATAGGCAGGAAGAGGGCGATGGCGATCGTCAGGGGGAGGCCGTTCAATGACAAGAACGATCTTTGGCACCTATTCGACGAGCCGAAGGCATTGGCATCCGCGCAGTTTCACCTGACCGCAGCAAACGCACAATTACAGTAACAGTCAACTTATTGTACGGACTGTACGATTTGAGACCACGAAGATGAAGAGGAATCAATCGTGGACGTCAGGCTTGCAGCTAAGTACCCGTTCCTGAAAGAGGCGAGCGCCTATCTCAAGGATTCAGGAATCGCGTTGGAGAAGCTCGTCACGAGCGTCGCGTACGAGCGCGCGCGCTACCTAGGTAAAGAGCGGGTGATGGAGGCCGTCGACAACGGATTGATAGAGGACCACCCGATGGCGACCGAAGTGGACGCGAGCCTGGAACTCCTGAGCTATCCTGTTGCTAGGATGATAGTCTCCGCTGTCGCGGATCCAATGCTTGTCAAGAGGTACGCGATCGCGGAGGCAAAGAAGTCCAACGAACGTCTGAGAACCGAGGGCGTGCCATTCCTCAAGACAGTCGCTCAGGAACTCGGCCTTTCCGTCTCCCAGGAGGACGGGAACATCGCTGTGAACTTCGCAGACTTCCTGAGGTTCTCCTCCGCGATGAGGAGCAGGGACTGGAAGCTGGTCAACCAGAATATCATCGACGGTAAAGTCATGGTCACCAAGAACCGCCTCATTAGGCTGATCGAGCAGATGCTTACTGACAAGATCTCGTCGGAACTCCCTCTGCCCGTCAACGACGTGATAATTCGCGCGTTCGCTTCTGATATCGAGGATATCAAGAAGATATACGAGAAGAAGCGGGCGGAGCAGAAGTCGAAGGACATGGGGAGGGTGAGCATCGTGAGGTTCCCACCCTGCATGAAGAAGATCCTAACCATGATTCAGGCGGGCGAGAACGTGTCCCATTCTGGAAGGTTCGCCCTCGTCTCATTCCTTCACACGCTCGGCATGAACTCAGATGACATACTCGAAACATTCTCGACCGCTCCTGATTACGATGAGAGCAAAACGAGGTACCAGATCCAGCACATCACGGGCGAGATCTCGGGGACGGAGTACACCCCACCCGAGTGCAGCACGATGAAGAGCTACGGGATCTGTTACGACCCCGACGCGCTCTGCGAACAAGAGTGGATGACACACCCTCTCAAGTACTACAAAGCCAAGGGCAAGAGGTTCCGCTCAGGCAAGTGACTTCCAGATCTTGTACGCGCGCTGGAGTGCGGTCGCGTTGCCCGCGATGCCGAAATAGATCATCATCCAGCCTATGAGCGAGAACCCGAGGATGTCGTTCGCGAAATCTCTGTTCGCCTGTATGAGAACGTACTGGATCGCTGGAACGATTGTCAAGAGCGCCAGCCTATCGGCACGTCCCAAGATGCCTCTATACTCTCTCCTGAGGCCGAGCGCCTGCGCCTGGGTCCCCATGTAGCTCGCCAGCATAACGCCGATGACCGCAAACAAGCCTACGAACAGAGAGCAGTAGGCGCCGATGGCTATGCCTGCGAGAATGAAGACGTCCGCGTATCTGTCGATCACGTGGTCGACAAAATCCCCGCGTTTCGATTCCTTTTGTGTGATCCTGGCGACCTCTCCGTCGAGCGCATCGAACAAACCATTCATTGCGACCATGACGCACCCGAGCAGCAGGAAATATGCTGGCTGGAGCGTGAAAAAAAATCCCGCCAAAAACGCGAAAGCCAGAGACACGAGCGACAGATGGTTCGGATTGATCATCTTCAGCCGCTGCGCCGCGGGCGAGAGCAGCTTATCCGCTTCGTCCCTGTAGCTGTCTAGAACCAGCTCAAGACCTCCTGGCTCCAGTCAACATTGCCCACTGGATATTTCTCACTTTCTCCGGTGAGTATCTTCTCGATCGCGCGCGCGACTTGCTTCGGCCCCATGTTAGTTGTGTCGATCTCGCAGACGAGGGGTGCGTTCTCTATAGCGTCGACGAGCACGACGTCTATCGCTTCTGCCTCGACGTTCTCCTGAATCTTAGAGTCCTTCCAGCCCTTCTTCTTCAGGCGCCTCTCCAGCACCTTGGGAGAGCATCTGAGGACGATTGCGATATCGACATCGAGCAAGTGAGAGAGATGTCCCTCAACGAGCAGGTTTCCGCGGATGCACTTTAGAAACCGCTTGACCTTGTTGACGTCGACTTCCTTCGAATGTCTCTTTCTGTCATAGCCAGCAACGGCGTGAGCTCGATCGACGATGTCGTTGACATGGACTATTGGCATGCCCATGACAAGAGAACATGCGGTTGTCTTCCCCACTCCTGGAGTGCCGGTGACTGCTGCTCTCATGCCGCGAGGGATACGAGCCTGCGCGGATATCAATCTTGACCGGCGGTTCAGGGGCGTGACACGACTTCGAGCACGAGCTTCTCGAAGGCGATCTTCATCGCGTGGTCCTTCATCCTGCGCTCGATGCTCCTGGCAACGCCAACGACCGCCCTCTTGTCGATGGGAAAATCCAAGCCGCAATCGATGTCCATGAGCACAAGGTATTCCGGAGGGGCAAGACCGATTCTTGGTGGTTTCTCCTTTGCATTGGGTCCGATAGTGTCCATATCCAGTCGTCCGGAGCTGCCTTCGTTCATCATCCAGACTATGCGCCTGACCATATTCCAGAGGAAGCTCTCCGCTCTGAAATCGACGGCATAGAACATGCCCACGTCGGATACTTCGATCGAATCAATCTTGCGCATTGGATTGCGCTTGTCCTTCCTCGAGTAGGCAGAGAAATCGTGCACCCCTTCGAACCTGCCAGCAATCTCCAGCATCTTGTCCCTATCTTGGTCATTCTTCGGCAGGCAATACCTGTACCAGCGCTGTCTCGCAGCCCTGGGGTTGAACTCCTCAGGGACCTCAATTGCGGAGTACGCCCATATGTCCTGCATCTCGCTGTTGACCGCGGAGCAGATCGAACTCGGTGAGAAGGACGTCCTGAAAGAGATCACGTTGCCCAGTGCGCTCACGCCTCTGTCCGTCCTGCTTGAGCTCCTGTACCCGCACTCTCTGGACGACTTGATGGCCCCTATCTTGTCGAGAGCGTGGACTATCGATCCCTCGACCGTGAGCTTGTCGGGCTGCCTCTGGAAGCCGTAGAACACGGCGCCATCGTAGGCGAACTTGAGAGCCACTCTGGCCTCTTTTTCCACGACCAGAGGAGACTGCTACAGAGTTAAATACCTAAGGCACCAGTGCTGCCCTCGTGCCGCATTTCAGAGTGGTCCTCGTCGAGCCGCTCAACGACGGAAACGTCGGGGCAATAGCGAGGGCGATGAAGAACTTCGGTCTGCATGAGCTAGTGCTTGTGCGCCCATGTGCTATCGGCGAGGAAGCGATCAAACGCGCGATGCACGCGACAGATATCCTTGCGAGTGCGAGCACCGTATTCACTGATGAAGAGGCGCTGGACAAAGTTGATTTCGTCGCAGCGACATCTGGAGTGGACACCAAGAACGACAAGAACTTCGCGAGAATCTCGATGACGCCTAGGGAATTCGCGGAGAAAGTTAAGGGACTCAATGGCAGCGTCGCGATCCTCTTTGGCCGAGAGGATTTCGGGCTCGACAAGAAACTTCTGCGGCGATGCGATTTCCTTATTACGATTCCTGCGAACCCAGAGTACACGATACTGAACATAAGCCATGCGGCCGCGATAGTGTTCTACGAACTCTTCGCGCCAGGAGTGGAGAAGTGGAAGGCCAGAGAGACCTCCGAGCTAGAAAGAGAGAAGCTTCAGGAGTACTTCTCGATGCTCCTCGAAACAATCGACTACCCGCCGCACAAAAAGGAGAAGACGAAGGTCATGTTCCGAAGGCTCCTGGGACGATCCGTGCCGTCGACCTGGGAGTTTCACACGCTGATGGGGGTACTGGACGGCGCGATCAAGAAGGGCTCGGATGGCGAGCTGCCAAAGAAGCGCAAGAGAAAAGTTGCGCGCCCCCCGAAGTTGCGGTGAGGGGCGCATTTTTGCAGTTTTGTTAGTTTCGTGTTGGGGGGAGGAATTAGTTCATCCTAAGGCGTCGCCGAACGGAAACTGGGAAGAGCATTGGCCTCCGAGCTCATCGACCTCGAGCAATCTGTCACTGCTGCCAGCATTTTGAAGGGAGCGAAGCCCAGTGACGATCGCCATCAGCTTGATCTTATCACCGAAGTGCTCGTCGATCCTTGCACCGAGTTTGATGTATGCGCTGTCGCTCAGCTCACTCGTTATCCCGTTGAAGACCTTGTAGGCCTTCTTGAGGGTGAGGGAGGGGCCGCCCGTGATGTGTATCAGGGCGCCGGATGCTCCCTCGAAATCGACATCGAGCAAGGGGTTGCTGAGGGCCTCCATCACGACTTTCTCAGCGTCTTCACTTTCGCCGTACAAGACGGTCGACGCTCCGCCATGGAGCATCATCGTTCGGAAGTCCGCGAAGTCCAGGTTGATCATACCGGTCTGACAGATTGTATCTGTGACGCCCTTGATCACTTCTGCAATGAGCTGGTCCATCACCATGAAGGCCTGCTCGACGGGCAGCTTGGGCACCATCTCGAGCAACCTGTTGTTGTCGAGTATTATCGTGCTATGCGCCCGCTCTCTGAGTTTTGCAATTCCGGTGAAGGCCGTGTTCAACCTGCTCTTCTCGATGTCGAATGGAATAGTGACCAGCGCCACCGCGATAGCGCCGTGCTTTCGCGCGGCCTCTGCGACAACGGGCGCGGTTCCCGTGCCGGTTCCGCCACCCATTCCAGCGGTGATAAAAACTATGTCGTAGTCCCGAACAAGAGCCTCAATCTTGTCCATAGATTCGTATGCTACACGAGCACCAATCGAGGCGTTTCCGCCCGTGCCATATCCGCATGTCTCGTGATCTCCTATGAGGAGTCGCTTCTCGGAAGTCGTCCTCTCGAGATGGAACCTGTCCGTGTTGATCGCGATCGTGTGCACGCCTTCGAGGCCAATCCTGCTCAGGCGATGGACGCTGTTGGAGCCCGCTCCGCCACATCCTACCACGCAGATCCGTGGCTCGAGGTGAGCCTCGAAGCCTCGCTCGATCCCGAGGGCCTCCTGGACGATCTTGTCAAGCAAGGCTACCACTCTCCTCCGAGAGCTGCCGCTCATGCGTGTACGCGTGCGTGGCCATCTTCGCCCCATCCCTCTGCGCAACCGTTTCTTAGAGCGTCACCTTTCCAGTTCTTCCATCGCTTTGGAGACCCTCTTCCGTATGTATTCGCGCACGGCGTTCCTGATGGCGTCGTCCACAGAAACGGAGTCGCCCTCTTGCACCAGCTGCTTCAGGTTCACGACGTTCCCCTTGGGCAGCTCGACGGTGATCTTCTCGATGTACTCCGGGGTGAACTCACCCTCGACGAACTTGTCAATAGCCGCTCTGATCGCGTCAGAAATCGTGGAGAACTTGCCCTGATCGACGAGAGCTTGCAGGGCCTGTATGCGCTCCCCTGGAAGCCTTATAGTGACGCGCTCCGATTCGACCATGTGGCGGCCCTCGTGTGTCCGACGATATGCGCACTTTCGTCAGACAATTGTCAGTATGGACTCCTCAGTATTTATAATTTTCTTGCACTGGGCATTGTTGCATTAAGAGGGTTGCCAATTAGCAGAACTGGCAAAGCATCCTACTTGAACTCATTGGTCGTCAGATTTCTGTTCATGTTCGCGAGGTAAACTGGAGACAACCTGTCAGCTAGGAGAACACGACAAATGGAAAATCGGCGACAAACCGCACCGCCCTACGGTGTCAGACTTACCCTGAATCGCGGAATGCTTCCCTTCTTGATTGGCATGGAGGTTGCGAGGAACTCTCGAAGTCGATCTTGGCCCAACTCAATCAATGAGTATGCGACCAACGTGTGCTCGATGCACGCAGGGTACGAAGCCACCTTCTTCTTTCCCTGATACCATTGTATGTAGCCAACGGAAGGCTTTCCGCAGATCTTGCAGCTGGCCATAACACTGTATCGGAGTGCTTTAGCATCAACCTTGGCAGAAGGCTGCACGTAGCAGGAAACCGTATGATGCAGCAACTGACAAAAATGGCGCGTGGGCAAAAGGATAATCAGCCAGACTCTCATTACTACTGGGGAGATTCTGAAGACTAGCGCCATCTATTGCGGGGATTGTCAGAGAATCCTTGGAAACACGGTCGAATTCCCTGACGAGGTGGTGGACCTAATCTATGTCGACCCACCATTCTTCTCGAGCCGACACTATGAGGTTCTATGGGGCGATGGCTACGAACTTCGAGCTTTCGAGGACCGATGGAAAGGAGGCATCGAGAACTACATTGCATGGATGGAGCCCAAGCTCTCAGAATGTCACAGAGTGCTGAAGAAGTCGGGCACATTCTACATGCATTGCGACTGGCATGCTTCTCATTATCTCAAGGTTCTAATGGACCGACTATTCGGACACAACAACCTCGTGAATGAGATCATATGGAGACGTCAATCAGCACATGGGGATGCCAAACAGGGAGCGAAGCATCTAGGAAGAGTGCATGATGTGATTCTCATGTATGAAAAAGACTCAGATGATCGTATCTGGAACACCCTATATGTCCCCTATGATGAAAGCTACACCGACTCATTCTACAGGTACATTGAGCCTCGAACGGGGAGAAGATACACACTGGGCGATTTGACGGCAGCAAAACCCGGGGGTGACACCTCATACTCTTGGAAGGGGGTGCGCCCTCCCGCCGGACGGTACTGGGCGTATTCAAAGGAGAAGATGGAAGAATTCGATAGAGAAGGGCGAGTCGTTTATCCTAAGAAGAAGGGCGGCATGCCTCGGTATAAGCGCTATCTTGACGAAATGCAGGGAGTGCCTCTGCAAGACGTCTGGAACGATGTGCCACCGGTTCAAAGCAAATCAGAAGAGAGACTGGGTTATCCCACACAGAAGCCAGAGGGGCTCTTAGAGCGCATCATCAAGACTTCGTCAAATCCTGGAGATGTGGTACTTGATCCAATGTGCGGATGCGGAACGGCAATAGCGGTCGCCCATAAGTTGGGTCGCCGATGGGTAGGGATAGATGTTTCACCAACTGCATGCAAGCTCATGGCTAATAGGATGAGAAAGATTGGCGCCCAAGACATCAAGCTCGAAGGTCTGCCTAAGACGATAAAAGAGGTCATGGCCTTGCAGCCCTTCGAGTTCCAGAATTGGGTGTTACAGAAACTGATGGCGAGGGCGTCAGCAAGGAAGACTGGAGATATGGGAATAGATGGCTATCTCTTCGATGGATCACCGATTCAGGTAAAGCAATCTGAATCGGTTGGGAGGAACGTCGTGGACAACTTTGAGACGGCCATCAAAAGAGGGAAGAAAACGAAAGGAATTATAGTGGCATTCAGCTTCGGCAAGGGTGCCTATGAGGAAGTGGCTCGTGTAAAGAACGCCGATGGCGTAGAGATTGAGTTGAAGACCGTCGAAGACATCATGCGCGAGGTTTGAGCAGGGAAAGGAGCTTTTCCCGGGATTCTGCTGTGTTTCGTACAGCTAGATAGTGAGAAGGCATTCCGTTGATCCCCCACTCCTCAAACTGGACATCGTATACTCTGTCCGAGCATGTTCTTGCCAGGCGTCCTTGAGGGTCCATTTCTTGGAGCAGAACCTGAAGCTCCTCATACTCAATGTCCGTCACATCATATGACGCTAGCCAATCGACGAAATCGTCTTCTCGAATTAGGAGTGCCTGGCAGCGGGCACATTTTCGACTCCGGACCTTGAAGTATGCGAATGTGTGGCCAGACTCCTTCTTGGGAAAGCAAGTGGGCGTTCGCCTAGCATTATCGACGAAGAAAGCAGCCTCATCGGCGACGTTTTCAGCTGTCAGATCAAGGCAAAAACCAAATAGCCATCCACAGAAGGGACACTCTAGCCTCCATACGCACTTTGCATCCTCGTAATTTACAATGCGCTTCTTCCTCGCCATTACGTCACCGGACGACATCATCGTCGACCATTTGACAATATAATATGCAAAAGTATATACGTCGGAACGTATATTAATATCCGGGATGCCCCCAGTATGATTTCACTAGTGGACGCCCTAGACATGGAAGGCGACAGAATCGTAGGATGGTTACCAAGCCACCGCTTATGCGGATGTCCGGATGGAAGGCTGAATTGTCTCACTCGAAAAGAGACTTTCCAACTCGGATCGACGATTATCAATGTTCAAGCGAGACACAGATGGTCCGAGTCTCATCCTGCAAGGTTCATTCCTGAGTTGCCCGAGAGGTACATCAAGCTCTTTAGCCACCGGGGAGAGACTGTTCTGGATCCATTCTGTGGATCAGGGACCACGAATGTCGTCGCCAAGGAACTCGGGCGCAACAGTATAGGAGTCGACATCAATCCTCGATCGACTGCGATGACGATCTCTAGGCTGAATCAGACTGACGAACCAGAGCCGACAAATCATCTCATTATGACTGGCGACTCGAGGAAGGCGTTGATGAACCTGCCTTTAGGGGCTATTGATTTAGCTGTGACCTCGCCTCCCTACTTCGATGTGGTGGATTATCAACATGATGACCCTGACCAAATTGGCAACTGGCACGACTATTCAGGCTTCCTAGAAGCCATGAAAGGGGTCTTCGAAGGCTGCTACGATGTGCTGAAGGAGAACGGCCATCTGGTAGTCAATACGCAAGACCTGTACAAACGGGACCTGAAAGCTCCCATTCACTCCGACTACATCAACATCTGCAAGAGTATTGGCTTCGAGGTCGTCAACATCAACATCTATGTGCTCAACTACAGCAACGGTGGGCGCCTCGTCTTCGGCTATCCAAAAAGCTACTACCCAAAGAACGATCATGAATTCAACCTGATATTCAGAAAAAGCCCTTTATAGGCGTTATTAGTGCGTATTTAGTGCGCATTTACGCCAAATATTTATATAGTTACGGCGTAGTTGAGGTGTTGGTGCCGAAAATGGCTGAAATCACCTTGAAGGGAGTGAAAGGTCAACTCGAAAGAACCGTGGATGACCAAGGCAGAATCTACGTTGGAGAATGGAAGGGCCAGGATGTTGTTGTTCTCCTGCGGCCTGGGGAATATGAGAAGATAACGAACAAACAGATTGTTGACGAGATACCATCGATAATGAAGCGCTTCAAGAAGGATGATTTGCTTCGAGATATTGAGAAGGAGCTAGGGCTTGAGGTGACAGCCAGAGGCTACAATCCTGACGACGGAACCTTCAGCAAGGATTCGATGGCCGAGATCCTTCTTGGAATATGGAGGCTTAAGAAGCAGTTGAAAGTTGACACTGACTGAGAATACTGCAATCTGGACCAGCGGGGCGACCCGCAAAGATCTAACCCCGCTGGTTGTGGAGGCGATACCCGTGCGACGAATATCATCCCCCACTGGGGAATCAAACGAACCCGATGCTTATAACACTTTCTCGATGAGCTACGAAATTGGCTCAGAAGGGGTCGAGATTGTTCCATTCCAGGCCGAAGGCTATTCACTCTTTGGCTCGGAACCAGAAGCTCCGGACTTCTCAAATACAATCTTCGAAGACGGAGAAGGAGCTCGGTTCTCTGATCCTACACCAGAGCAGCCAATGGAGGCTTCGAAGTTCCTTAGCTTCTTAAGGCTAGATCCGATAACAAAGGAGCTGCGCTCGTTCTACAAGGACCTCGAGCACTTCCATTATCCCCTCGATGCGATGCTACGAACTGCGATCTATCAGCGACTTGCTGGTCTAAGACACACGACCCAGCTTGAGACGAAGTTGAACAACTCGTGGAATAACTCAGTCCCGCGAAATCTCGGCTTCAGAGAGAAGAGCGATGGCATGATCGAGATTCCTGACCGACGCACGATAGACCACTTCGTTTGGAAGAGACTTGGAAGAACAGGAACCAGCCTGGTGTTGGACCTTATGGTCATTGAGCTGAGAAAAAATCTGGCACGGAAGAAGATACACTTGGGCAGAAGAATCGCAGTCGACTCAACACCGTTAGAAGGCATGTTTGGAGATGAAGATGCGGAGTACAATGGCCATTACGAGATGAGCATGTACAAGGTCCATCAGGCAACCTGTATCGATACTGGGCTTAGTCTGGCGAAGATTGTATCGAGAGCCAATGACTATGACGGCGACTATCTCATCCCGCTAATCATGAAGCTTCAGAGGCTGGGTATTTCAGTTGATGAGACAATAGGAGATCAACACTATGGAACATTCAACAACTGGGCACGCCTGAACATCGAATACGGAATCAAGACCTACTTCAACCTCTCAAAGAATGACACCTACAGATATGATGGCACGCCTGCCAGGCTTAGAAAGCAGTACAACTCGATGTGGAGAGAGGCAGACTACGTTCCCGAGACATCCATCGAATATATCCTGAAGTTCCTTCTTGCGCACGGTGTCATCGATTCTGTTGGTGCGTACTTCAGGAATCAGTGGTTCGAGCTCAAGGAAAGGGACCCCGAGAAGTGGCAGAGAATCTACGACAAGAGAACAACGACAGAGCGGTTCCATTCGCACGTCAAAGAACAGTTGGGGTTAGAAAGAAATCTAAGAGTTAAGGGAATTGAGTCGGTCGAGATCTACACGAACCTGTTCTGGATTGCTGAAATCGCGTGCGCGTTGACGAGAGTCCAGAATGGAATCAAAGCACCTCTTCTGAGGGCGAATCAACGTGACCTGTGCTAATCATCTGCCCTCGCTTTCATTCGTCTTCGCTTTCCAGTTGCTCTATCAGGATCGCCTTGATTGGAGGTTTGCCTATCCCAACAGGACGTGACTCGCCCATTACCTTCACCCTCTTGTCAAGACTGTTCTTGACATCTTCCTCATATTCAGGGTCGTACTGGCATTGGCGTCGTTCTTCACCGCCAGCCGGTAAGGAGATTCTCAGCGTGAAGTGTTTCTCATCCAAATCGACTTCTCGAACTATGCCTTCGAAAGTCGCCAATTCAGGAGGCAATTCCTTCATCATCGCTTTCTTAACGACCCTTGCGGACTCATTGGTCAGTTCAAAACTCTTTCTGAGTTGCTTGCCTCTGAACTCAATACTGCTGATCTCGCCACCCCTAGTTCTGGAGAGCTTCTCAACATGAGTCAAAACGAGATGTCGTTCAACTGGATTGGGAAGTAAATCCTCGATTCCTTCCGTTCCGGGGTCTGCGGACCAAGATGCTCCGGCCAGTATTTTCTTCATCGCATCGCCAGGATAATCCTCGACCGTCTTCCCATCAACCAACATCTGCCCTGGTGGAAATGCCAGTCCAATCTTCAGACTACCAGGCATTATTTTTACCTTGGCATTTGTCAGTCGCCTGAGTTCGCTGTCCTTCAATCGTCTATCCTCTGATTTTGACGTCATCATGTCGTACTTGGAAACCTGATAAACACCATATCGCAAATCCTTCAGGAAGTCCGACAGAACGGACATTGGCACACGATCTGAAATCCGAGGCCCGCGGAGTCGTATCCACAAGGGCATGGCACTCTCTTCAGCAGATTGCAGACCGATGTACTCGTCAATTTCATGGCGCAACTTGTAGACATAGTCTATGTAGGCTTCTGAGAAAGCTTCGTATTCCTCGGGTCTTCCTGGGAGCATTTCTTCACGAAGTGCCTTTAGCGCTTTCTCAGCCAAATCAAGCGCCTTCTTCGTGCTTTCGTACTGCAATTCATTCTCAATTGTCATATCGCCACCCTCAAGATTCCCTTTCGCGCACCACCGTTCCTTATTGTGGTGAAGAGATCAAAATAGGGCACCAAATGCCTATCCGGATTCACGAAACCATCTGAAGTGGAAGCATCGGCACACCCTGGAAAGATGTGCAACCTGTAATTCATCCGTGCTTCTCCGGGATTGAGTAGCCGTAGTGCCGCAAATGCGTTAGGCGTGTTCAATAGCTGAGACCATCTCTCTCTGTTCATCACCACAATAATGTCAATATCACCTGGAGATTCCTTGGAACTCACGAAGCTACCATTAACCAAAATCCATCCTGTGACGCCTAGCATGCGTATTGCTGTAGTGTATTCCGATAACTTGTCCATCATTGCCTTTCTCTGAGGGGGTTGTCCGGAAACCGCCGAAACCTCTTCAAGCGTGCAATCATGAATGCCGACTGGCAGGTAGTGAGGATTCAAGTCAGGTATCGTTGGTTCGTCACCCCCTCCGAGTAGCAGCGGAATCGGGATACAAGAACTTATCATTGCTTGCGTGTCCTCCTCTTGCTCGACGTCCGCACTCTCTCGGTGTGTCCACTCATCATGTTTCGCATAATGGCAATCAACTGCCTATATTCGTAGTGTTCAGTAAGGTTCACTGCCATCTCTAGAACGTCTTCAAGTGCGTCGATCGTATACTCTGGATTAGTCTGGACTATGCTGAATGAACGTGTCTTGTCGAACTGATTCTTTTGTGCACCTTGTTTCTTAATTGAAACTTCGCCCCAACGTTTCTTCAAGACCCTCATTGGTACTACCAGTGGTATAACCAATAGTTATAACCATATTTGAACTTGTCGAGTCAAAGGTATCGAATCGATAGAAGCCTGCACGAATCTGTTCTGGATTGCTGAGATTGCAACCGCGTTGACGAGAGTCCAGAACGGAATCAAAGCACCGCTGCTAAGAGCCAGCCAGCGAGAGTTGTACTAGTTTCCTGAACCGGGTGGAAAGCTTATTGTATTGGGTAAGTCGATAGGACGCGCGGGAAGGGAGAACCGTGAATGGTTCGCTGGGCCATCTTCTTGGTGGCCCACTCTTCCTAGCATTATTCAATGTCTTTTGGAATCAGTGACGGTTCCCATCTTCGGTCCCCCGTCCGGTCAAAAAGCGGTTCGATTTCGCTAAAACGGTTGTGTTTGCCCCGAGCATAACTCAGAAAGACAACTTTGGCACAGAAATCAGCAAGTTGGAGACCCGGTGAGTCGTGCGACGGTAAGAAACTCGGCGTATTGATCAACGGCTTCAATTTGGAATTACAGGATGGCTGGTAAAGCATACCTGTCAGTGATATGCCATATTTCTTGGCATTTCGTACAAGAAGCTGAAGGTTCCTATCATTTCGAAACTGCTCCGAGTCCATTGTAACGTATCCTATGGCATTGTTGCGATTGAGGAACTTGCAGAACCGATCGACAGTAGCTCTGAATGCGTGAGGTCGCGGGCTGTGTGCGTTTGCTCCATATCGAATCAGGTGTTTCTCCTTGTCAAGGACGGTCGCAAACGCCACAGGTTTCATTCGCAGCAGAAGCCGGAATACATCATCAGCCATAGCAAGGCGGGTTGTATCCTGCAATGCTCGGTAGGGCCCTTCCCCGTGTATCAAATCGTTGTAGTTCAACTCGTAGTTGCCTTGGGCTGGCTGGCCAAGGTAGTTATCGAGAATCCCTCCGACCTCAATCTGAGCCATACTATCCATTTGCGGGGTCATGGCGAATCCACCCAGAATATAGTGCTTGTCCGGGTCGTTTCCAAGAGGTTTAGGCCACCCTGGTCCCCCGGATGCGTCGAGATAGAGAGTGTAGGATTCTTGAGGCATTCGTATCATTTCCGCTCGAGAGTGCGTTCGAAGTAGGTCTGGCGCTGACCAATATATATTAATGCTGGTGCCTGGGCATTAGCTGCATCAGACGGGGAACTCACAGCCCAAGTCGCCCTCTCAGATAGTTGAACGCTGCCCGACCCTTTGCCGTATGGAACATGAAGATTGGATGAATACCGCCAGGAACAGAAGCACGGTTCCTCGTTCTGAGAACAGAGGCCAAGAGATCATGCTTCCACCGTATCACCACATCTGGACTTTGGAAAGCGCCTTGTCGAACTTGAGCATTCCCTTGGCTATCCACCGTGAAAGTGACGGTTTCAGTTTCAGTATCGAAGACCCACATTTGGGGCAAGTAACCCTGAACGAACATTCCCCTGATTCCTCGAAGGTTTTGTTTCAGCTGGCGTTCGACCTCAGGACAAAGATCCCCAAGAAGACTCGCAATTAAATCCACGTTCATCCTCCTCAAATGATTGAGCGATTATCAGGAAATGAAGATACCGGTTCCGCGGTATTCTTGCATTAAGTAGGATAGATCTGGGTGAGGGCAGTTGGCAATTGTTTTCATTTTCTTAATCAGGAAACCGGGGCGAGGTTCTCCGTCGCTACCAATTGAGACTAGAGACATGATTGACACTCCACCCAGTTGCTTTCAGATTTGTCCTGACCCTAAGGATTCTCGCGTGGTTCTTGCCTCTCAAGAGGCCTAAACAGAACTCCGAGACAATTAGGGCACTGCTCCGGCATTTTCTCCAATGGCTTCCACTCGCAGCCGCATCGCAGACACCTCAGATGGGCCCCTGCCCAGACGACATGCCATATGCGCCAGATGTCCTGCTCCGAATCCTCTAGGTCGTCCTCTCCAGGACCCTTTCCGTACAGGCCCCGACCGACGACACTCCCGTCCTTCAGTGTGAAAACGAACTGCTTGGGCCGGTTCGTGGATAACGTGCCGGAGCGAGAGAAGTCGATTATTTCGAAGCAATCGAATTCCTCGGACTGATGGGAAAGGACGACATCCTTCATGAACCCGTCTTTCTGTCTGGTCCGATCATGCTCATAGGCGTTAAGGATCTCAGCTAGCTTCTCGCCTAATTGCGAAATAGTAGAACCCAGCGGCTCGACTGGGGGTGAGGGCTGGCCGTCACTTGGGCCTTGGGTGGGTGATGCTCTGTGGTTCTTGGCCCGTTTTCCTGCAGCGCCCCCGTCAGGATGTGCAAATCTCCACAACCATGCGTCCCTGTCCTTCATGAAAACGTTGCCGCAGCTAGGACAGACGCATTCTTCGGTTGAGATGACGCGCCCGCAAAGAGGACATTCCTTTCGCGATGGTTCCTTGTCTTCGGACAACCAGATGCCCCATGCCCTGTGGCGAGTACCCTTGTACGACTGTATGCGTACAGAAGTAGATTAAATTAGGCTACTGACTTCGTTGATTGTGTGGGATTCTCTGAGTCGGAAAGGATAACTAGTCCAGAGGATGATTATGAGTAGCAGATAATGCCCCCCAAAGACGACAGGATCACGATGAAGTTTGACAAGGCACTCTGGAGGAGAGTCGAGAGCCTGGTCAAGTCACATCCCGAATGGGGTGTAATCTCCGTGCCAGATTTTGTGCGCAGGGCAGTGGAGAATGAGATCAAAGCGAGGCGGGAAGAGGGATCTAATCGCGTGCTTACCCTTTGTCTCTCTCCAGAAAGTGCGGACAAGCGTCGCAAAGCCCCATGAAGAGCTGCGGGCCGAGCTGGCCGATTCGCTCCTTGAGAGCTTTCTCGTCCAGTACGCAATCCTTCGGAAGAATCAGTTTGATCTTGATCGGGCAAGAGAATTCGAGCACACGTTCCTGAGGCATACCATGACCTCCCTGGTCCTGGAACCGGAAACGGTTTAGGGTTATTTCTAGTCCTGTGTTGATTTCAAGCCATTCCTCTAGGATATGGCCCTGCCAATAACGAACCTCCAATTGGCAGGGCATAACGGCGTTATTGGCAACCCTCCGTCTGGACGCATCCAGCTCGCTCAAAATACGCCCTCTCGTCGACTCGCTGCCTCGAATCCGGCAACGAGAATTGTGCCATGCTTCTCGCGAGTTTCGCAACGCCTCCGAATAAGCGACGATGCGAGACTTCATATCGAACAGGTTTGCGCGGAGGATAGTCAAAAACCAGTGGATGAACGAGAAACAGCGGAAAGGGTTTCACGGAGAGGATCACTTGCACGAAGCGTGGAAGTAGGAGTCGAGGAACTCAAGCCATCCATCCTGCGCGAACTGCATCGTCGGGTAGAGAGCTCCTCTCCAGAACGTGTTGTGGTTGTACGATCCTTCGGCGCTTGGGAAGAAGACCGATATGCCGCCGAAGTCCCACACTTCTCCCGGTGTCGATGCGCCGATGTATGGAACAGCTAGCTCGATTGCGCTCAGAAGCTCTCCTGCCTCAACCTTTAGCTGAGAGCCTTCGGGAGCGCCAGCATAGACAACCTCGAACAGGGTCGGGAAGTCCACGAACCCCTCCCATCCGTATTGGGACCATCCCATGGTCGCTAGGCCCTTGCCTGAAGCGATCAATCCTCTGTAGGTCTTCATGTCGGCCCGGAGAAGAGACGTGACGTCCCAGAGCTGGTCGACCACATTTGCGATTGCGGACAGCCTGATAGCCGTCAACTCCGTGAGCCAACCCTTCTGGTAGAACTCGGAGTAGCGCTGCACCATGTCCTTGGAGAGCATCTCGGGGCTCATTCCAGGGTTCGCGACGAGATCCGCTGCGATCCAATCATAAGGGAATCCCTGAAGCGGGACATAGTTCTCGTTCGCGACAAGATATTGAGCGGTCACACCGCGAACAACGTACTCGAAAGCGGATTCGACGATTCCGATGCCGCACCCATCGGCGGCGATTATCGAGACGGGCTTGCCCGAGAGCGCGTCTCCAATCTCTTGGTGAGTGAGATAGTCGAGCGATACTTCGGTGCCTGTGTTGTAGTCGTAGCAGATTCCTCTGAAGTCATCGCCATGGTCCCACAGATCGAGGAGGAGATAACTCGATTTGAAGGTTGAGCTCAGATAGGAAACGAAGGACTTCAGCACGGCGGGATCGCCCATGTTGATCTCCTTGCCGTTGTACTCGAATCCTTTGAGTTCCTTCATCGAACCCTTGTTTATCTTGTACGCGTTCGCCGGCCCAGAGGCCTTGTCCCAAAGTACAACGAAGTTCACATCGCTCGTCGAACCCACGGACATCAACATCTCAGTGTTGAAGTAGCCCCATTCGTCGAGGTCGTTGTCGGAGCACATGTAGATGGCGAAGGTCCATTTCGCTCCTTTCTGGCCCGCAGAGGCAGGCACTACACAGAGACTCAAGGCCATCAGTGCGCAGACCGCCAACACACTACATCTCACGTTAGAATTAGACAAATTCCTCCCCCGTTAGAGAATCGCTGACTCGTTATTTAGCGGTGGTTTTCAGAGAGGAGTCTGCCAGGCGCGAGAGGAGAGAGGCACGAACGCACATCGACAATTCCCGACATGAGTCCAGCAGCAAGACTGAAAGGCATTGTCGCGCTCATTGCACATGGCTGCGCCCCACTGGATACGGCAAGGACAGAATCCAGATAGCCAAAAAGTGTGCACTGGAAACTGAGGTTTGTCGAGAAATCTATTTAAATACCCATTTAAATACCCAAGGAAGCCGGGGAGATTTTATGGCTGTCATCAAGATAGAGAACGTTGTCGCATCAACGTCTCTCGGGGGAGTGTTGGACCTGCAGGCGATCGCGCTGGCGCTGGACGGCGCCGAATACGAGCCGGAGCAGTTCCCAGGGCTGATCTACAGATTGAAGGAACCGAAGACCGCGACGCTTCTTTTCAGGAGCGGCAAAGTGGTCTGTACGGGCGCGAAGAGCCTGGAGCAGGTGAAGACCGCGATAAGCAAAGTGGCGAAGCAGATCGAGGCGGCTGGAATAACAATCAAGGGGGAGCCGAAGATCGAGGTCCAGAACATCGTCGCGTCGAGCGATCTCGGAGCGAAGATCAACTTGAACGCGATTGCGATAAGCCTCGGCCTGGAGAAGGTCGAGTACGAGCCCGAGCAGTTCCCTGGGCTGGTGTACCGTCTCGACTCGCCCAAGGTCGTCGTGCTTCTGTTCGGCAGCGGAAAGCTGGTGTGCACTGGCGCCCGAAAGCCAGAGGATGTCGAGACTGCCGTCGACAAGATTACACAAGAGCTAAGGGCCGCCGGCCTGCTCAGGTGAAGTCGGGGACAAGTCCCATGGCTGTGCCCATTCTGGACAACCACGTCCACCTAGAGCCTATCAGAGGAAGGAACGTCGAGGCCGTCAGAGATTTCGAGAGACAAGGCGGAACTCATCTCATAATCTCCCATCTACCGTACGAAGAGGTCCGTGTGAAGACTGCCGAGGATTTTCGCAGAGGGTTCGAGATCACCGTCTCACTCAAAGATAGGGTGAACAAGGAGACCCGAGTGAAGGCATACGCGACAGTTGGACCGTACCCGGCTGAGCTGCTCGAGCTGGAGAAGTCGCATGGCCTCGAGAGGGCGAAGGAGATCATGATCGAAGCGATGGACATCGCTGCCGAATTCGTGAAGGAGGGTAAGGCCCTGGCCATAGGCGAGGTTGGGAGGCCTCACTTCCCTGTGTCGACCGAGGTTTGGCGGGCTTCGAACGACATACTCCGAGCTGGCATGAGGATTGCCAAGCAGACTGGATGCGCAATCGTACTGCACACAGAAAGCGCGACACCATCATCAATGAAGGAGCTCGCGGGGATGGCAGACGAAGTTGGTCTCGACAAGAACAGAGTGGTGAAGCACTACTCTCCGCCTCTGATCACGCCCGAAGAGAACTTCGGGTTGATGCCGTCCGTGCTCGCTGGCAAGGATGCGATCAGAGAGGCCCTGGGGAAGGGAACACGGTTCCTGATGGAGACTGATTTTCTGGATGACCCTAGGAGACCGGGGGCGGTCCTGGCCATCACTACAGTGCCGAAAAGAACGATTGCTCTTCTGAACCAGAAGCTGATGACCGAGGAACAAGCCCACAAGATCCACAGGGACAACGCGGTAGCAGCCTACGGCTCGCTTTTCGAATAGCGCAGAGAATGAATGTCTCACGACAAGACCCAAATCAGAGAACGAGATAGCGGTGCTATCGTGAGGCGGATCAACTGAATCAAGGAACTGGGGTGCCCGAGTACGTGCGATCGGCCATCAGGAAGCACGGATCACTGGTGGTAATCCAGGTTCTGGTGGCAATGGCGAACACGATTGCCAACTCGTTCGCCCTGATCTATCTAATCAGAGAGGGCAACGACTACATCGCGTGCTCTGTGTTCATTTTGATTAGCGCAACAATACCGATGCTCCTAGTGGCTTTCGCCGCGAAAACGATTGTGAAGAACTTCACCGCATCCATGAGCACCGGACTGATGAGCCTGTTTGGGTACTACTTCGCTCTCGCGCTCCTGCACGGATGGGAGTTGATACTAGTGCCACCTCTCCTATTCGGTACTTACGTAGTAACGTTTTGGATTCCGTACAATACTCTCATCATGCACATCACGTCCGAGCGCACGAGGGGTGCGACCATCGGGGTCTACTTTCTTGTTTGGCCCCTGATAACGACCATAGGCCCTCTCATCGGAGGGGTCATCATAACGATCTATGGGTACAGTGTGATGTTCATCGTCGCGATGGGCGTCATCAGCTCGTGCTTGTTCTACGTCTCGGGCTTCCGAGTCTTGAGGAGGCTGCGCGAGCGAATTATAATACCCGAGCTGCTGCAGTCGCTGAGGATGAAACTTGTCGGCAAGAGGCGGCTCGACCTTGACTTCGAGGGGGTCGACAGGAGGTTGATGTACGGCCTGTTCGCCCAAGGGATCCAGGACGGGCTCTTCTGGGTGGCAGTGCCTATCATAAGCTTCCAGTTCGCGACCTCCGAGTCGAAGCTCAGCGGCTATCTCTCACTGTTCGCGCTTTGGGGAGCGGTCATGACAGTAGCCCTCGGCTACCTCTCAGACCGGATAAAGAACAGAAAGGGGATTCTCAGAGTGGGAGCGCTCCTGAGCGCTGGGGCGATGATGCTCGCTGCGTACGCATCGACGACAGACGCCTATCTGGGAGCCATGAGCATTGCGACCTTCTGGTTCGCCATTGTGCCGTCTTTCCTCTTCACGATGCTCCTGGACAAGCTCGAGAGATTCAAACAGAAGGGGGTCCTGATCCGCGAATTCCTCCTGAATGTCGGAAGAGTCGCAGGGGCGAGTCTCACGATCATGATACTGTTGTTCCACCTAGACCTGTCAACATCGCTCGTCATTGCAGGAGCTACCACAGCGACCATTGCAGTAGTCAAATAAGGAATCTCACGGAACTATCGAGAACATTTCGAACTCGCCCGTGGCCTCGGAGTACTTGACCTCTTTGGATTCCACCCTCGCATAGGGCTGCCTTGTCGCGCACCATTCGATGGCGTCCTTTACGGATTTCTCCTCTCCCTCGAAGACCGCCTCTACCATTCCATCCCGCGTGTTCCTCACCCAGCCAGTAAGCCTGAGTGATTCAGCGCACTTACACGTGTTCGCTCTGAAAAAGACGCCTTGAACAAGTCCGCCAAAGACAACGTGCGCCCGAACCTTCACGGCTGCGAATCCGTTCCCGTTGCGAAATAGGTTTTGCCTCAGTCGATGCGCTCGAGAGCTAGGAAAGCCGCTTGAGGAGAGCCAGTGACAAGATATTTATACTCACACCTCGATTTTATCATGCGCACGTCATGCGCGCGGGATGCACGATTAGCGGCACGAAAAGTGTCCTCATTCAAGCCTCTCAGAAGGTGAACGAGATGATGAAATCTCTTGTCGAAGACGCCCTTGCAAGGGAACCAACAGCCGGAGCAGCAGTGTCGGAAACAGCAGCATATGGCCCGGACCAGAGGGTCGATGCGGAACTAGAAGCGATCCTCAGAACGCTCAAGACGAATATCAAGATCATAGGTGTTGGCGGCGCCGGCTCGAACACGATCGCCCGAATATACGATGAGGGGATCGTTGGTGCGGAGCTGATCGCAGCAAACACGGATGCGCAACACTTGCTCCAACTCAGGGCGCCTCACAAGCTGCTTCTCGGCAGGAGAGTCACCAGAGGTCTCGGGGCAGGGGCACTTCCTCAGGTCGGAGAAGAGGCCGCTAGGGAGGCCGAGGAGGAGCTGAAGAAGATACTCGTAGACACTCACATCTGCTTCATCACATGCGGCCTTGGAGGAGGCACTGGCACGGGTGGGGCGGCAGTCGTTGCTAGAACGGCCAAGGAGATGGGCGCGCTGACGATCTCTGTCTGCACTCTCCCGTTCAGAGGCGAGGGCAAGATGAGGATGGAGAACGCTGAGTGGGGTCTCGAGAGGCTGAGGGACGCATCCGATACAGTGATCGTCATCCCGAACGACAAGTTGCTCGAAACCGTTCCGAGGCTTTCTCTGAACGCGGCGTTCAAGGTTGCGGATGAGGTTCTGATGCGCTCGATCAAGGGTCTCACAGAGGTCATAACGAGACCCGGGCTGGTCAACCTCGACTTCAACGATATCAAGACCATCATGAAGGGAGCGGGGGTTGCGATGATCGGGCTCGGCGAGTCCGACGCGCCCGGAGACGAAAGGATCCAAGAGGCTATCGACCAGGCGATCAACTCACCGCTTCTTGAGGTGGACATAAGCCAAGCGAATGGTGTCCTGATTGACGTTATCGGCGGAACAGACATGACAATCTCAGAGGCCGAGAGAGCAGCAGAGGAGATCCAGGCAAGGGTCGGACAGAACGCGAGGATCATCTGGGGCGCGGCCGTGGACCCCGCGATGGACAAGACCGTGAGGGTCATGCTCGTTGCGACGGGTGTGAAGTCAAAGCAGATCTTGGGCAAGCCGCAGGAGAAGAGATTCAGGGGCGTGGGCGAGGTAGAGATGGTCCGCTGACCCCCGCCAGACACCCCCGAAACGTTTAAGACACCTAATCAGCTACGGTGGAACCAACCGGCGAGCTGGTCTCGCCGCCGTACTTTGTCACGTTAACGTACGTGCAGAGACAACACGGAGGCTCGACATGAAGTCCCTCGTCGAAAGCGCCCTCACCGAAGCTGAGAAGGAACAGGAGAAGCAGCCGGAAGGTATGAGGACCTTCACTGCAGAAGACGAGGAGCTGCAGAAGATACTTCTAGGTCTAAGGACCGACATCAAGATCATCGGCTGCGGAGGTGGCGGCTCGAACACCATCAACAGGCTCGCAGAGGCGGGCATAGTGGGTGCAGAGCTATACGCGGCCAACACTGACGCGCAGCACTTGCTGATGACCAGGGCGCCGCACAAGATTCTGCTCGGCAGACGGGTCACTCGAGGGCTCGGAGCCGGCGCTCTCCCACAGGTCGGGGAGGAGGCGGCCAGGGAGGCCGAGGAAGAGCTCAAGAAGGCCCTCGCTGACGCTGACATCGTTTTCGTGACATGCGGACTGGGAGGCGGCACTGGAACCGGGGCCGCGCCGTTCATCGCTCAGATCGCCAAGGAGCAGGGCGCGCTCACCATCGCCATCTGCACATATCCATTCCAGGCCGAGGGAGCCATCAGGGCCGAGAACGCAGAGTGGGGCCTTGACAGGCTAAGGAACATCGCTGACACGGTCATTGTCATCCCGAACGACAGGCTGCTGGAGCTAGTTCCGAAGCTGTCGCTCAACGCCGCGTTCAAGGTCGCGGACGAGGTCCTCATGAGATCGATCAAGGGGATCACGGAGGTAGTGACGAAGCCTGGTCTGGTCAATCTAGACTTCAACGATATCAAGACGACCATGAAGTCCGGCGGCGTCGCTATGATAGGCTTGGGCGAGTCGGACGATGATGATAGGGCGGTGGCGGCAGTCACTGAGGCGATCAATTCCCCGTTGATCGAGCTTGACGTGAGCGAGGCGACGGCCGCGCTTGTCAACGTCACCGGCGGCCCGGACATGACCGTGAGCGAGGCCGAGCAAGTAGCCGAGATATTGCAGTCGAAAATCAGCCCGGGCGCGAGGATCATATGGGGCGCGGCTATAGACGAGACCATGGAGAGGACCATCAGAGTAATGGTGGTCATAACCGGAGTCAAGTCCAGGCACATACTGGGGCCCCAGCAGGCCAAGAAGGGCAAAGAGATGGGCCTAGACTTTATTAAGTAGAAACTATGGCGACTAGACATAATATTTGTATGCCTGGCCGTCCTATTGACCTTCATGGAAGGCAATGGACTCCCCAAGGCAGTTGTGTCCAGGATTGAGGCCCTTCCGCTGCCGAAGCAACGGGAGGCTCTTGAACGATGGATGAGAGAGCTTCGGGCGAACGGGCTCTCTGAGAAGACCCTCGAATTGTACTCGTCACACTTGAAAGTCCTAGGCTGCGCGATCCCCAAGCCCTTTGACAAATTGACCCGTGAAGACCTCGTGGATCATCTTGGGGGCATCGAGAAAATAGGCACCAGGAATTCTGTCGGCCAAGTGACGAAGAACTTCCTCCGGTGGTTGTACAAGGGTGCCGTTCCCGACTGCATCTCGTGGTGGAAGCCGGGTAGAGTCGACTTAGCTCTGGACGCCGAGGATATCCTGACGGAAATAGAGATCCAGAAACTGGTCGCTCATGCTTCGACGTTGAGAGATAAGGCTCTGATTTCCGTACTCTACGATTCGGGGGCGAGGATCGGGAGCATCCTCTCGCTTCGCAGGATGGACATCACAACGGACCAATACGGCGGTGTGATCCTCTTGAGAGGAGACAAAACTGGCAAACGCCGGATCCGCATTGTGAACTCGATGCCAGTCTTGAGGGACCATTTGAATGGCCTGGCTGACAAGCGCCCCGAGAGCGGGATATGGTTCACGCATGATGGAAGGCAATTGGGGTATCAGGGAGCCGCGAACGCAATCGGGGCGGCGGGTCGACTAGCCAAGATTGGCAAACCTGTGAGACCGCACATGCTTCGGCACGCGCGCGCTACGGAGCTCGCACGCCAGAATATCAGCCAGTTTGCAGCGGAAGCTCAACTAGGCTGGGTGCCCGGATCATCGATGTGGCAGAGATACGTGCATCTGACGGGCGGGGATACCGACAGGGAAATCCTCAGAGCGAATGGCGTCTCAGTCAAACAAGAGCGAACCGAATCCGCCCTCAAACCGATAAAGTGCCCAACATGCCAGGTGGACAACGATCCCAGCTATTCGTTCTGTGCTAAGTGCGGCACCAACTTGATCCCCGAAGCTGAGTTCAATGCCGAGTACGTCGTCCAAGTCCTGGCGGACCATCTGTTTCCGTGGCCTGATGAAGTGGGGGAGTTGACTCCGAAAGAAAGCGATCCCGGATTGTTGGTCCCCGATGACAAGCACAAGCAGGTCTTCGAGGATCTTAGACGTGACCGGGTTGAAGAAATCAAAACCCTTCTATCGATGATTCAAGCACTGGGAAAGAAACCTACCAAGTCTGCGCGTTGAAAACCTAAAGAATCTCTAGTCGAAAGATGTTACTATTCGGAACATTCAAGACCATGACCAACAATTGGATTATGTGCGGTTGGGCTGGGTTGGGTACGGTTGGGCAGGGCAAGATAAGGTATGGGCCCTCGGCCGAGGGGCGAGGAAGTTCTCGGCCACTCTCTTCTTTGTTTGAGCGCCGAACTTGGTTGACGCATCCCGCCTAACCAAAAAACGCCACTTTTAACCAGTAATACTAGTGAGGATAGTGCAAAGCACAAATTTCTTGATACTAACACTGGTTGTAATAGGAAAACCCAAGGGCCAGATAATCTAATCATAGGTGATGACATGAACAAAACCAAAACCGTGAGCATGAGTTTGAGACACGAAACGGTCGCAGAGATCGACCAACAAAGAGGGTTAGCGAAGAGATCCACTTTCGTTCAGAGCCTTCTAGAACGAGTTCTCGGGAAGAGATCCTAATGAAAACCGAACCAGTCGACGAGTTCCGCGACCATGTGGATACTTTGAACAAGCGACTCCGAGCCCGCCGTGCGGCCGCTCTGAAGGCATCCCAATCGCCAGACTTCGGCTCGGGGCAACGGGGAGAGGTTGTAACGATCAAGAAGACCGATGATCTGGAAACGGTCGACCCGCCGCGGATTGAGGACGGAGAAGTCTCACGGAACTGAAGGCGCATATGTGCCAGAACTACAAGATCGAACAATACGGCCTTCAGAAACGTACAATCGAGCTGTGGATTCGATACGGCTTTTCCTACGGGGAGATCGCTCGTCAACTGACCCGCGAAACGGGCATCCCAATATCGAAATGCGCGGTATTCAGGTGGCTGACTTTCTGGAGCCAGGTGATGCGGCGAGCTAGAAATAATGTAGTTTAGCGAAACGATTTCGACTTCCTCCATCTTCGAGTGATAGTAATTGACGTGACAAAAGTGCGCGCATGCTTCGACGCGTCCGCTCCTTACTCGTGTCACGTCGATCTGGTTCATCTTTTTGGTGCGACTTGGCCCGATTCTCAAACCACTTCAGAACTGTACAGAAGGAACGGACATGAACCAACAATCAGACTTTGAGACCACACGCGTCTCATTAGGAATCGTTTTTCGGACGAACTTGGACGACGTTGTCGTCCTCAAGCGCGAACTCGCGGAGACCCTTGAGCTTCTTCCCGGGACAAAAGTGATTTTTCAGAAGTTGTGCCCAGAACGGTTGATGATCGCGAATGGGACGGAGGAGGTTGACCGATGAACGGTCTTCTCTTCTTCTTTCTTGAAAGCTGTAACGTAGTGGTAAGGGTGGTACCCTGGGATAGGTCCACCCACCCCGTTTCCGGGAAAGACTCCATTTTAGAGGGTACAGCTCAGGGCATAGCACGCGGGGGCGACTAGATGCCCTCGAAGCACAGTACCTTAGTAAACCTCACTTCCGAACACGACGAGATCCTCAAGAAGACCGCAAAAGAGCATCATAGTACAGTCTCAGGCGTGATTAGGGCGTGCATCGACTTCTGTCTTGACTTTGACGCATCCTTGAGGCTGCCAATTGCCCAGAAACGGCTCTCTGCAGCTGAGGCTGAGCAAAACCAGGCGATGGCCGAGCTCGAGCGCATCAAGACCCTGGTGGCTTCAGACAGACCTGAGACGGCAACGCCATTGAGTCTGCGCACACCACCACCGGCATCAAAAAGCACTGTTTTCGTCAATCCGACGGGACCAGGGAATAATCGCCTTGAGGGTCAAGTGGAACACGATCACGGCCAGTTCTTGCGTTTGATTGAGAATTGGGATACCCTAGGCGAGAGGGCGAAGGCGTGGGTGCGCCGTCAAGCCGCGGAGCATCCAACTTGGCTCATCGAGCTCGACCCCGAACACCAGCAGTTGGTCCTTACTCAGTCGGAGGCGACAGGAACTCCTTCTCATCCAATTCAGCGAGACCTTGGTGAAGCAGCTGAATGAAGACGAGATGGACGCAGAATCAGAGGGCATGAATCACGAGAATCCAGTCAGCGGAATGTGGGCCCAACCGGGCCCGGATTTGGTATACTGGCTAAAAATCAATCAGGCAGGATTGAGATTTGGGAGAACGCTCAAACCCTTTCCTTTTCTTTGCCTCTATCCATCAGGATTCCCAGCGTCAGGAAGCCTGACCCAAGCATCGCGATGATCCAGCCCAGGATTCCGTACTGGCGTGTGAAATAGTCAGAATTGCTCCAAACGAGTAGCAAGAAGCCGACTACCATGAGAAAAACCCCTCCAATCGCGAACCAGCTTATGATCGTCATCGTCTCATGTCCAAATCGCCTTTCCTCCCCTAAGGTCTTTTCCGAGGGTGCGGTTCCTGTGCTAAGCGTCTGGGCGAAGGAGTCAAATCCACGACTGCGCGATACCGTACCTGAGCAGCGGCGAGTGGGACAATGGGAAGAGAGCTTGTGCCCTATGCGGACCTAGCGATGGAGTCTCGAAAGAGAGAGAAGAAGGCTCTAGACATGATCGCGGAACTGGTGAAGTATCCTTCCGTTGCCATCAGGGACCACCCGACGATACTGGAGTGCGCAAATTGCGTCGAGGATCAATTGAGGAAACTCGGCTACTCCGTCAAACAGTATCCGACCAGAGGTTCGCCCGTCGTATTCGCCGAAAGGAACGTCGGAGCACCGAAGACGCTCCTTTTCTATGAACACTATGATGTTCAACCTGAGGACCCTCTCGAGAGCTGGAGTGTCCCGCCATGGCAGTTGACCGTCAGGGGAGAGCGTTTCTATGGCAGGGGCACGAATGACACCAAGGGCCCTCATATCGCTAATCTGATTGGCGTGAGCCTGATTGAGGATATCCTTGGACAGCTGCCAATCAACGTCAAGGTCGTCGTCGAGGGAGAAGAGGAGATAGGATCACCGCATCTGCCTGAGTTCGCCATACCAAATGGGAACCTGCTCAAGGCAGATGGCGCCGTGGTGGAAATGCTTACAGTCAACCCTGGGAGTCCGTCAGAACTGACGGCTGGGGCAAAGGGATTGGCCTATTTCGAGCTGGAAGCCAAAGGTACGCCCCCGTTCCCGAGGACTGATGCACATTCTGGTCTTGCAGGAGCGGTCCCCAACGCAGCATGGAGGTTGATTCTGGCACTGGCGTCACTCAAGGATGCGAACGAGAACATCTTGATTGAAGGTGTTGGCGATCTTGTAAGAAAGCCATCTGCGGAGGACCAGGCAGCTCTCGACAACACTCAAAGGAGCTTGGAGAAGTTCTTTGCTGCTGAATATGGTCTGGCAGAGACGCTCCTTGACCGCAAGGGTCGCGAATTGCTGAATGCAGTTTACATGAAACCCAGCATATCTGTATGCGGATTCGAGAGTGGATACAATGGACCCGGTTCGAAGACGATCATTCCAGCTGCAGCCAAAGCCAAGATAGACTTCAGACTGGTGCCTGATCTCACGCCAGAGAGGGCCGAGTCGTTGCTAAGGTCCCATCTGCAAAGAAGAGGTTTTTCTGATATCCAGGTGAAAAGAATCGGCGGCGGCTACGACCCGGCGAAGACCCAGGTCAGCAACTCATTCATACAGCTGGTTCACAGGTCCGCAGCTGAGATTGCCGCGCCTTCCCCTGTCGATCTGATTCCAATGTCCTGGGGGAGCGGCCCTATCTATCTCTTCTCCTCCCATTCCCCATGTTGCATGATGGCGAGCGATGCGGATCTCAAGACGAACATTCACGCCCCTGACGAGAACTGGATTCTGTCAAGCATGTGCAACAGTATGGCTTTCGTCGCATTAGTAGCCGAACGAATGGCTGTGACATGATTCGGTTTTCGCCTTTCCTCCCCTATGGGCTTTTCCGAGGCGAGGCTCGTCGCTGAATTCTGTCTGAGCGGGAATACGCAACTTCGTTGGGCCGATGAATAATGAGAAGGAAAGAGGTTTAGGGGTTTACGACACTTGGATAGGTCTTCCGCCTCTCAAGGTTTCGGTGCTTCCTCGCGCAATGAGACTCCTGATGCGGGCGCGCTTGTCTCAGGTCCTTTCTTCTTCCGCTTCATCAGCATGAAGGCAAGAAGAGCCACGATTGCGATCGCGATAATCGCGATCGCAGCGTAGACAGCGCTGCTGATCCCTCCGCCACCGCCGCCCTGCACCTCGACCAGCACGGTCGTAGTCCTCTGGGCCGGGCTCGGATCTGAGTGTACCTTGCCGTCGGTCGCGCTCACAGTTACGGTGTATGCCGTCGAGTTGCCCTCGCTGTACGAATGGGTGACGTTCACCACTTTGTTGACCTGCGGAGTCAGAGTAACGGACTCCGAGTGCGGTGTAGTACCGTCTCCGAAGTCGACCGCCAACGTGATGGTGTCGCCCTCGTAGTCGCTCACGGTTATCGCGAAGGTGATCTCCTCGTCCACCGCATAGGACGATTTCGCGGGACTCTTGGAAATGCTCACTACCTGCGGCTTCAGGTTCGCCTCGGATATGTCGACGGTCGCGGTAGCGCTCACATTGTGTCCCTGTCCATCGTCCGCATAGACCGTCAAAACGCGCTGACCAACCACCGAGTAGGTGTGCGTCGCCGAATACGAATTCAAGGGGTCGCCCGCAGTCATCGGAGTTCCATCGCCCCAGTCATACCAGACACTTAACGGGTCGTCCTCCGGGTCCGTTATGCTGCTCGGGGTGAATTGCTTCGGAGTTTCGAATTGCGCGCTGAAGGCCGACTGCAAAGCTATCACAGGAGGTGCGTTCCCAATGACATACAGGTACTGGACGGTCGATACATTGTGGCTAGCAGGGCCATTGCTGTCATTGACATACAGCGTCGCCGAGTAGTCGCCTGCGAGATCGTACGTGTGCGTGAACTGCACCGACTGTCTATTGCTGCTGCCAGCAGTTGTCTGAACGGCGCTCGAACCGTCACCGTAGTCCAGATAGAACGTCAGCCCGTCGCTATCATAGTCCACAGCGCTCGCATCGAAGGTGACAGCCTCTGCTGGAGCAGGCCAGCTTGGCGTGAAGTTCAGCATCAGTGCTGTCGGAGGCACGTTCGTGCCGGCATTCCTGATCGATGCAACTGTCGAAGACGATACATTGTGTCCGGTTCCTCCGGTCAAGTCATCCGTCCACACTGTGACCAGATAGTTGCCTGCTGCAGCCCATGTGTGGGTGACAACCGAAGTCACGGGCGCGCCGGGATCCGCCGAGTTGTCGAATTCAGTCACTGCGTATGTGCCGTTGCCGAAATCCCAAGCGAACCTGAGCATGTCAGGATCGGGGTCCAGGTTGATTGCCACGCATTGTGTCGCGACTCCTGAGTGGCCCGCAATCGGAGAGATCACTGGGAAGTCCGGAGGCAAGTTCACAAGCACAAGGTATGGGATTGCAGCGCTCGACACGTTATGGATCGGGTCGTTGGGCTGGCCGAAGCCGTCCCAGACATAGACCCGGACATTGTAGGATCCGTCCATGGCCCAGCTGTGCGTCGCAGTATCAGTCACGGGCGTGTTGCTCACTGTCGGCTGGTAGATGTGGGTTGTCGATGTCCCATCGCCCCATACCCAAGTGAACGTCAGCCCAGAGCCTGAAGGCCCGCCGGACTCATTATCCTTCGCCGAGACCGACCATGTCACAGGCACGTCAACGTACACGGGCGGAGGCTGGTCGTACGTGACCGCAGAGGTTATCGTGGGTGGGGTGTCGGTTCCTGCCTGAACATAGACCGTCGCCTCGCCCACGACCTCATGAGCCGGCTGAGAGTCCCATAGGGCCACGGTCATCAGAAGGCCTGCCAGGTCAACAGAGGTATAGGTGTGTGTCCGTGTGACTGTCTGAGGTGTGGTAGTCGTATCCGCTGCCAAGGTATCCACGGCTGTGGCTCCATCGCCGAAGGTCCAGTTTATTGTCAATGGGTCGCCGTCCTCATCCGATACAGTCGCGCTGAACGTCTGAGGAACGTCCACGACTGCGTAATAGGTCGGATCTAGCTGCGTGTCGAACACTGGTCTCTTGTTCGCTAGGTTAGGCGTGAGATCATACCAGAGCCATAGCAGCTGGGATGTGACTGCACGCCCCAGGTGCTGGGACCAATTGCCCCAGCCGAGCCATCGCTCGTCCGTCATGCCGTACAGGCCGAGATCGTAGAACGGCGGGTTCTCACAGTAGCTGTCGTGAATCCACTGCTGCAGCTGGTCCACCATCGCCTTTCTTGCGGTCTTGTCGAGTGTACGCAGTGCCTGCCGGTAGAGGGCATCATAGTCGCCAGGGGTCGGGCCCATCGGCATCTGGCAGTTGTCTCCGCCGGGTCTCATCTCGCTCCAGAGCCAGCCATTGAGACCCCCTCCCAATGGCTCGGGTCCCCAGCCCCAGTGCCAGACCCAGATGTCGTACTTCGCCTTGTACCAGTCCGAGTTCGACATGACGGTCTCCGATAGCTGGGAAGCTGTGAACCTTATTCCGGCCTGGGCTGCCCATGGTACCCAGTTCTGCGCAACGACATAGTAGCTCGGGTCGGTGTTTGGTGCGTGGACCTCAAGCGAGATCTCGGTCCCAACCTGCGCCCAGCCCTGCGTGACCGGGAAGGAGGACGAGTTCGCCTCGAGATAACCGTCACCATCAAGATCCGCATATCCGTTCGCCATCAGCAAGGCCTTTGCGTCCGCCGGGCTGAATGGTGTTGGAGTTATGTTCTTCTGCCAGTACCCCGGTTGCACGACAGACTCGGCCTTCAAGGGCAAGCCGAAGAGATAGGTATTGACTATCGTGTCCTTGTCCAATGTCATCGCAATCGCTTGTCGGACTATTGGATCGAGCAGCAAGGGATTTCCAGGGCTCTTTGTCGAACCATAGGTAGTGGTCTTGTTTTCCATCGGGATCGCATTGAGAGCAAGGTCGCAGATGCCAGGCTCCTGGACTGCCTGCTTGGCTATGTTGACCGCGGCGTTGACACCCAAGCTGTTAAGAAAGAGGTGCGGCGAGCCGGACAACACTATCAAGTCCTCTTTGCCATCATTCATCGCGATGGTCATCGCGGAATCGCTCGTGTATACCGTGTAGAGTATGCTCTGAACGTTCTTCACTTCCCTGACTCCGGGATAGTCCACGGCGCCATAGTAGTTGGGTGCTCTGACAAATCTATACCATGACCCTGTCACCATTGAATCAAAATAGAATGGTCCTGTGCCGACCAGCCAGGCCGGATTCTTGGCAGTAAGGAACTTCACATCGCTGACTGAACTCCACAAATACTCCGGGATGATTGGAATGCTGGCCAGGTCATCAATAAGCGTAGCTCTGGGATATTGGGTCTCAATTGCAATCTGGTGATCGTTTATGACCGTGATATTCGTGACCGCAGTGACAGAGTTGTCCCATGTGCCACCTCTGTTGACCAGGATCCTTTGTAGGGTGTAGTCCACATCGTTCGCCGTAAGAGGATGCGAAGTGTCAGCGGGGTTGGCCTTGTTTCTGAAGTAGGCATGAGTCGTTATGTTGATCGTTGTAATCATCGTGTCATCTGGTTGGATGACCTGGTAGTAGCCCGTGGCAAGATCGTTGACAGGTCCGCCCAAGTTCTGATCGTATGTGAAGAGCGTGCCATAGATAAGATAGCAGGCGACGCCGTCTTCCACCATCTCGATGTTCATCGGATTCCAATTGATAATCTCGCTCAACCAGCCGATCTTGACTTCCGTTGCGGCCGCTGAAGCCGCAGATGCGTTCCCAGCTGTTGGCACGCCCGTGATCGCAGCCGGCAGAGCCGAGACCGCGAATATCGCGACAATCAGCAGGGCAAGCACACGCGTCGCTCTAAGCCAAGGTTCATTCATATCCGACATTCCCCTTGTCTTTATTGTACTGTGGCGGGGGTCTGAACCATCCCCTAACCCCCTGTTGGCGGGGGGATGGAACCTCATGCTATATAAACGATTGGCGGTCTGGATGACCTCAGTCAGGCCCCAGCGTACCCAGCATTGGCGTCCTTCGCACATCCTCGACCCTCTATGATTATGCGCACCCAGCTATGAGGTGCGGCTCAATCGAGATTTGAGGAAACAGCGTACTGTCTCAGAACCTGGGTTGAATTTGGTCCGTGAGGTCAGGATATCGTATTTGTCCTCTCTCCAGATGCGCGGATAATGAGAAGGAAAGAGGTTTTTGGGGTTTGAGTTTCGGAATCTGTCCGCAGCATCTCAGGGTTTCGGGGATTCCTCAGGCGATGCAACTCCCGATTCTGGTGCACCTCTCTCAGATCCTTTCTTCTTCCGCTTCATCAGCATGAAGGCAAGAAGAGCCACGATTGCGATCGCGATTATCGCGATCGTAGCGTAGACAGCGCTGCTGATCCCTCCGCCACCGCCGCCCTGCGCCTCGACCAGTACGGTCGTAGTCCTCTGGGCCGGGCTCGGATCTGAGTGTACCTTGCCGTCGGTCGCGCTCACAGTTACGGTGTATGCCGTCGCCCTGCCCTCGCTGTACGCGTGCGTCACGTTGACTATCTTGTTGACCTGCGGGGTCAAACTAACGGACTCTGAGTGTGGTGTAGTACCGTCTCCGAAGTCGACAGCCAACGTAATCGTGTCCCCCTCGTAGTCACTCACGGTTATCGCGAAGGTGATCTCTTCATCCACAGCGTAGGTCTGCTTTGAGGGATTTTTGACAATGCTCTGGATCTGAGGCTTGAAGTTCGCCTCCGATATTTCAACTGTCGCGGTCGCGCTCACATTGTGTCCTTGCCCATCGTCCGCATAGATCGTCAGTGTGCGCTGGCCGATGGCCATGTAGGTGTGTGTGGCAGCGTTGTCGGCCGGGTTGCCCATGGTCATGGGGGTACCGTCGCCCCAGTCATACCAGACCGAAAGCGTATCTCCGTCCGGGTCCGATACCTGTGGAGCGAATTCCTTCGCGACGCTGTATTTCGCGCTGATAGTTGGCGGGATCGAGATAGTCGGTGGCAAGTTCTCAGTCACCGTAATGGTCGTGCTCGCTGTGACGTTGTGGTTCGCGGGACCCGTCGTGTCGTTCACATGCAGTGTGACGGTGTATGTGTCTGCCACTGTGTAAGAGTGCGTGAACACCGCATACTGAGCGCCTGCCGTGCCGCCAGCAGACATCGCCAGAGCATCGCCCCCATCGCCGAACTGTATGTAGAACTCCAGCGCGTCGCTGTTGGCGTCTCTCGCAGTCACATTGAACGTGACAACGTCATGAATCATCGGAGAAACCGGCACATACGAGATTGCCAGTGCCGTCGGAGGAACATTGGTGCCAGCAGCATAGACCTCTGCAATGACTTCAATCGACACATTGTGTGAGCTATCCCCCGTCAGGTCATCCGTCCAGACCGTGACAAGATAGTTCCCTGGTGCGCTCCACATGTGCATCACGGTGGATGTCACAAGTTCCCAATCGCCCGACGTGGGATGATTCGTGACGTTGTACGTGTTGTTCCCCCAGTCCCACGTGAATCGCAGGGTGTCGGGATCCTGGTCCCAATTGGACGCAACACAGGTGGTCCATTGGTCCTCAATTGCTGAGATTGGCGAGACCATTGGATAATCCGGTGACAGATTGACTAGCACGTCATATACGATTGCGCTGCTCGAGACGTTGTGCACAGGGTCGTTGGGCAGGCCGAAGCCATCCCATACATTCACCTTGACACTGTAGGTTCCATCATAGACCCAGCTGTGAGTCACTGTGTCGGTGTAGACGGTATTGTTCACCGTGGGCTGGTAGCGGGAAGATGTGAAGGTGCCATCTCCCCAATCCCACGTGAACATCAAACCATAGCCAGAAGGTCCGCCGGACTCCGCGTCCTTGGCAGACACGGTCCAAGTCACAGACGTTCCGTTATAGACAGGAGGCGCAGGGTCGTATCCCACAGGAGTGGTTATGGTCGGCGCTGAATCGCTCGATGCCTGGACATAGACAGTCGCCTCACTGGTGACCTCGTGGCCCGCCTGCCCGTCCCATATGGTGACACTCATTGGCAGGCCCGCCATGCTCACAGTAGTGTAGGTGTGCGTTTGCGTCACTGTCTGAGGTGTGGAAGTCGTTCCGGCTGCCAATGTGTCCTGGGCCGTGGCACCGTCACCGAATGTCCAGTTGACGGTCAGCGGGTCGCCCTCCTCGTCTGATACTGTCACGCTGAATGTCTGGGCGTTGTTGACTACGGCGTAGTAGGTCGGGTCAAGCGCCGTCTCGAACACAGGCCTCTTGTTAGCAGTGTTCGGGTAGAGGTCGAACCAAAGCCATTCATAGCCCGCTCGGGGAGGCCTGTAAAGGTGTGCGGACCAGTTCCCCCAGCCGAGCCATCGCTCGTCAGTGACGCCATAGAGGCCGCAATAGTAGATGGGTGGGATCTCGGTATGGCTGTCGTAGACCCATTGCTGAAGCTGATCAACCATGACCTTCCTCGCGGTCTTATTCATCTCATGATGCGCTAGGTGCCACAGAGCGTCATAGTCACCAGGGTTAGGACCCATGGGACACTCGCAGTTGTCTCCGCCGGGGTGCATCTCGCTCCAGAGCCATACGCCGAGGTCTGAGAGTGGTTCAGGGTCCCAGCTCCAACCCCAGACCCACATATCGTAGTTCGCCTTGTACCAGTCTGAGTTTACCATTACGTTTTCAGATGCCACTGTAAAATCGAATCGTATGCCGGCATCTTTTGCCCAACTTACCCAGTTCTCCCCTATGGCCGCGAATAACGGATTGGTGACCGGGACTCTCAGTCTGAACCGGAGCTGGTCTCCAACACTCGCATAGCCCATCTGAACGGGGTAGGCGGTAGCCGTCGCTTCCAGATAGCCGTCACCATTTGTGTCCGCATAGCCCGCTGCTGTCAGGTTCTCCTTGGCCCACGCGGGGTTGTAGGGAAGCAGGTTGTCAGGTGTCTTGTGCCAATAGCCGGGTTGGAGCACTGAATCAGCGATTGTCGGAAGGCCGAAAAAGAGGTTGTCTTTGATCATCTGCTTGTTCTCCGTCATTGCGATAGCCTTTCTGACAACGGGGTCCAAGAGAAGCGGATTCCCCTGACCGTAGGTCTGGGTTCTGTTCTCCATAGGGATGGCGTTGATCGCTACATCGTAGATTCCAGCTTCGTTCACTGCGAATTTTATGACGTTCACATTGGCGTTGACTCCAAGCGAATTGAGGAACAGGTTCGCTTCCCCGGACAAGACCACGCAGTCCTCTATACCGCTGTTCATGGAAATCACGGCAGCGGTCGTATCCGAATAGACTGTGAAGAGCACGCTCTCCATGTCGAGGGTCCACCCAAAGTCAGTCGCGCCGTGGTAGTTGGGTGCCCTGGCGAATCTCCACCACGAGTTCTTGAGCATTGAGTCGAAGTAGAACGGCCCGCTCCCGATCGTGTCGCCCGGATCGATGGGGCTCAGTATCTTGTTCTTGGCGACCTGCGACCACCAGAACTCAGGCACTATGGGAATGAACATAATGTCGTCAATAAATGTGGCCTTCGTGTACGCCATCGTCACAGTTAACTGGTAATCATTGATCACATTGATTTCGGTGATATCGTTCAGATAGCTGTCCCAGGAACCTCCAGGGTTCGCCATGATTGTCTGGAGGGTAAAGGCCACATCGTTTGCCGTGAGAGGATGCGTAGTGTCAGTGGGATCAACCTTGTTTCTGAAGTACGCGTTATGAGTAAGGTTGATGGTCGTGATCATCGAGCCGTCGGGATTAATGACCTGGTAGTAACCTGTAGCGAGGACCAGGACTGGGCCATTAGCGTCCTGGTCGACCGTGAACAATGTACTATAGATCATGGCACACGCCATCCAGTCTTCCCACATCTCAATGTGGAACGGGTTCCACCACGTGATATCTATCCCGGGCCAGCCGATCTTGACCTCGGTGGCCACCGCAGCTCCCGCAGACGCGTCCTGAGCCAATGGCTTCCCAGTGAGGAACACTGGCACCGAGGACATAACCATGACGACGACGATCAACACCGCTAACGCACGAACTCCCCCAGAGAATGCCTTCATATCCCTTTGACCCCCCAACTTAAGAAGAGAAAAAGGGCTTCAACACTATATAAATAATCTGCAACGAGAAAATCCAAAATTGTCATGAATGGCTCTCACCTAGTTGAGAATGAAAAACCGTGAAGAGGTTTCTTCGGGGGCCGACGACGCCCCGAGGAAACCTCTTATCCACTATAGGTCACGCTTCGAGAACAGCTTTCGCTCAATCTATCACATAATGCGCTAGGTTGTGCAAAGTGCTCCGAGAAGCTGCGATCTGCCGTGATAGAACGTCGCCATTTCCGGGTCTCGCTTGAGCGTGGAAGTTTAGAAAAGAATTCTTATCGTAAACCTCGGAAAAGCCCATAGGCGAGGAATTTTCTTCCTTATCCTCATTTCCGCCAACATAGGACGGACACCCTTAGACCGGGCGGATCCTAATCAGTCGAGATCCGCCCGAAAACCCTTTTCGTTGTGATTTATGTGCCGAAATCTTATATACCAGTCGGACTCTCGGTCCTCTCGCATGGGTAGGGCATCCCATCCAGCCAGCACATGAAGTTTAGATGCTGGAAAGTAGTTAAGTAGTTACAGTACTAGGATAGGAAGGCAATGACGGACATATTTGACAAATCCTGGGACCTCCAAAGAAAGATCGAGGAGAAGACCAAGCACGTAGGCAAGGGCAAGTACGGTAGGGTCTTGAAGATGGCCCGAAAGCCGACCGGGGAGGAGTACATCAAGGTGGCGCAGATCACCGCGATAGGGCTGTTGCTGATAGGCGGTTTGGGGTTCCTGATTTATTGGATATTCGAATATGGCTCAAAGATCCTGACGCACGCATTCAGCTGAGGAGTCGCATACATTTCATTGAGGGATCGTTTTGGGACTGTTTGACATAGAGCCGAAGAAGCATGAACCGAAGAAGGAGGCCGCGCCCCAGCCTTCAGGAGTGAAGGCTCTGCAGTTCATCCTCCAGGGCGAATCCAAGAGGATGGTGGCGTCAGGGGACGCGACGGAATTCGAGATGACGCTCAAGGTCCCCGAAGACGGGCAGATGCACACAATCGCGATCAAGGTCGACACCCTGTTCTCCGCTACAGAGGAAGGGGCTCCGGAGTGGTTCGTCAAGCTCTACGACCCGCTGGGTGTCGTATGGGAGAACACGCCATCCGCGGACCTTGCCACGGAGAGGACCTTTGACATCATGCCTGGCCACGAGAAGACATTCACGCTGAAGATCACATCTCCTACGGGTGCGAGGTACGGGGACAAGATCACGGTCCTCGTGAACACCTATCTGACGGACAACCCGAGCATGAACGATGTCGCGACCTTTCAGGCGACCGCGAGGCAGTCCATGCTCGCGGTGAAGACCTCGATCGGGCACGAGAAGACCGTTGCAGACTCCATAGCCAGCAGGGTCAAGCCGAAGCCCATCGGGGTATTCGCCATACTATCGCCCGCGACAATACGCGGATACGTGTTCGTGGAGGCCATGAACACCGACACCTTGAGAGATGTCGTGAAGGGCGTCAGGAGGACCAGGGGAATCGTCAAGGGCGAGACCACCTTCGCTGAGATAGAGCACTTCCTAACGCCCAAGCCGATCGTGTCTGGCATCGTCGAGGGTGATATCGTCGAGCTGATCGCGGGACCGTTCAAGGGCGAGAAGGCTCGGGTCCAGCAGATCGACCACAACAAGGAGGAGATCACGGTCGAGCTGTTCGAGGCGATGGTTCCCATCCCGGTCACCATAAGAGGCGACCATGTCAGAGTCCTAGAAAAGGAGAGATGAACAACATGGCAGACAAACTCGAAGTCCTGGTCGACGGTGGAAAGGCCACCCCAGGCCCGCCGCTCGGTCCGGCGCTCGGACCCATGGGCGTAAATGTCATCCAAGTCGTGAACGCGATCAACGAGAAGACGAAGGCTTTCACGGGCATGAAAGTACCAGTCACTCTCATGGTCGATCCCAAGACGAAATCGTTCGAGATCAAGGTCGGGACTCCGCCGACCTCGGCTTTGGTCCTGAAGGAGATCAAGATCGAGAAGGGCAGCGGCAGTCCGAAGGCTACGAAGGTCGGGAACCTCACTGTCGAGCAGGTCCAGAAGATCGCGGAGATGAAGAAGGACTCGATGCTCGGCAAAGACAAGAAGGCGAGGTTCAGGGAAGTCGTTGGAACCTGCGTATCGATGGGCGTCACGGTAGACGGCAAGGACCCGAAGGTCGTCATGAAGGAGATCGACGCTGGCGGGTACAGAGGCCTATTCTGAGGCAAGAGCTCGATCTACGTTTGAGTCCGATTCCGTTCTAGCAAGCGTCCTCTCCTCACGATGTGCTAATGCGCCCTGCTCATCTTCACCCGCACGGCCTCGCAAGCGATGGTGATCACGTCCATTGTCGGGGCCGCTGGTGGACAGTAGGCCGTCTCTAGCTTTGCGAATTCATTCACGGTCATGCCAGCCTGGATTGCCACGGCGAAGGCATTGATCCTCATATGCACCCTCTCCTCGCCGACTATCTGAGCGCCGAGTATCTTCCCGGTCTGGGGGTGCGCGAGCACCTTGACATAAATCTCCTTTCTTCCGGGATAGTAGTCCGGAAGCGTGAACCCCCTCACCTTCCCGATCACTGGCTTGATCCCAGCTGCCTCGAGTTGCGGAGTCGTGGGACCCACTGCTGCCACCTGACAGCCAAAGGGCTCGGTGGCTCTGGTCTGCAGGAACCCCTTCGGAAGCCTCTCATCTCCTCCTGCCGCGTTCACGCCCGCGACCATCGCCATCTTGACCGCGATGGTGCCGAGACCGCTTACAGTCGGTTTGCCAGTGACGATCTCAGGATACTCAGTGCAGTCGCCGACGGCGTACACGCCCTGGACGCAGGTCTCGCATCTGTCGTCGACGACTATCTGCTTGGTGACACCGACCGAGCAACCTATCTGCTTCGCTAGCTCCGTCTCTCCCTTCTGTCCCGTGGCTATGACGATCAAGTCGGCGTAGAACTCCCTCTCCTCGCCGGTCTTCCTGTTCCTCGCGACCACGCCATTTGTCTTGATGTCTCCAAGAAGCTCGGTCACCTCGTGCTCGGTGAACAGCCTCACGCCATGCTTGGTGATCGCATCGGCCATCATCTGGGCCATGTCGTCATCGACCATCGCGAGGATGCAGTTTGGGAGGTACTCTATGATCGTGACCTTGCACCCCCTGATCATCAAAGCCTCGGCAACCTCGAGACCGACCAGGCCTGCGCCTATCACTACGGCCCTCTTACCCTTATACCCCAAGGACTGGATGCCCCTCGCGTCATCGATAGTCCTCAGGACAAACCAGCCAGGCATTAGCTCTCCGGGCTTTCCACCTTCTCTGAAGACCCCCTTGATCGGGGGGACCGATGCCTTCGCCCCGGTGGCGAGAACGAGGGAGTCATACTCGAACTCGTGCTTCTCGCCGTTGAGCGATTGCGCGAATACAATCCTCTTATGTTGATCGACCTTGGTCACGGTAGTCCCGAGCAGCAGGTTGATCCTGCTCTTCTTGAGGCGCTCCTCAGGCGCCTCGATCAGGTTCGTGAGTTCGGGGATTATGCCTGATATGCCGTACGGAAGGCCGCACCTGGAATACTGCGGATAGGTCTCCCGCTCGATCATAGTGATCTCAGATTCCCTGTCCGTCTTTCTCGCGAACTGCGCCGCAGTTCCTCCGCCACAGCCAGCACCTATGATGACTATCTTTCTGGCCATATCCCCACTATCCCCAGGCCATTAGGCATGACCTTTCGGCGATAAGTCGTTTCTCCCTGCCCACGAGTACAGCGAGGGTTTTCATAGGTGTGGCCATGTGAAAACCCCTCATCCCGTAACGGACCCGCCGCTGACGACGAAGGCAATAGCGAATCCCGCGAGCGCGGAAGCCGTGCCAATCAACGCCATTTCAAGCCCGCTCCGACCAGGACGACCAACCGTCACCCTCGCCTTGTACCAGCCAACCAGGAACAGCACAATGGCGCTGACCAGAATGGACGCGACGATTCCCCAATGGAGCTGGTGCTGCATCACCACGAAGGGCGTGAGCGGGATCAGAGAGCCTACTATAGCAGCTACTCCGACAAGCAGCGCGCTCTTGGCAGCCTGCTCTTTTGCGACCGGGGACAGGTTGAGCTCATAGGACATCATGATCTCGAGCATGGCCTTCGGCTTGGCGACGATCTGGTCCTTCAGGTACTCCATCTCCTTTCCCGCGAACCCCCATCTGGTCAGGATCTGCCGGATCTCCTCTTGCTCGTTCTCAGGAAGGTCCTGCATCTCCCGCTTCTCGCGTTCTAGCTCCGCAAGGTAGTGGTCTCTTCTAGCCCTGGTGCTCGTGTAGGCCACCGCGCCCATGGATATCGACTCCGCAAATGTCGCAGCGAGCCCTCCCGCGAGCACGATCTTGAAACTGTCAGAGGCGATCGCGACGCCAAGGATGACTCCCAGCACATTCACTATTCCGTCCTGGCTCCCGAGGATGAAATCCGACAACACACCCGGTTTCTTGTGAGCTTCGACCATCTACTCACCCTTACTACGAGCGCCAGGATGGTTTTGGCCGTATTTTGAACAGTCCGGTGCATTGTGAGGCCCATGAGCCCGGCAGGATTATGAGATGACACATCGCTGATAGAGTTGGATGTGACGCGTTTGGTCAAAATACTGAAGCAGTCTGGGCATCTAGAGGAGTTCAACAGGGCCAAACTCGAGGAGTCGATCCGCAGGGCCGGGGCGTCGGAGGAGACAGCGCACAGAGTCGCCGAGCGAATCACGCCCTATGAAGGGCAGCCATCAGAGGAGATCAGGAAAGAGGTTGCGGCCGAGCTTGATCGTGAGAACTCGAGGCTCGCAACGGTATACCTCAACACGAGGTACATCAGGGCGAGGACGTCGATGGGCGTATGGGCAGGCGTAGCGAAACTGCACGAGGACACGCTGAGAGAGCTTGAGGCAAAACCTGGTGAGACCGCCAGTTTGGTGGTCGGAGCCCACAAAACCCAGGTCCGAATCGAGAGAGCAGCGACCGCTCAGCCAGGGGAGATGCTGCTCAGCAAGGCCGATCTTGAGAGGCTCGGGGCGCGAGAAGGTTCCCGGGTGGGCTTGAGATTAGAGAGGCGAAAGGAATAGGCGTTGCCTTGTCTCAATCGCGCGCTGCGCAAGTCTATCAGGTCTTGAAGGAGCAGTCAGATTGCGCAAAAAGCCCTACCAAAGACTTATAAACCCTTTCGCTATTCGCTCACCTCCCTAGGCATGTAGGAGAGCTCAGTAAGCTCGCATGTACTACACCGGAGGGATCACGATTGGTAGACCAACACCTCATCGACATCATGAAGAAGCTTCAGGCGGAGTCGAAGCAGAGGAAGTTTTTGGAGTCAGTTGAACTCGCGATCAACCTCAAGGATATCGACCTCTCAAACCCGAAGAACAGGATACAAGAGGAGATCCCCCTGCCCAACGGCAGAGGCAGACAGGTCAGGATTGGCATTTTCAGCAGCTCTGAGATGGCAATGAAGGCCAAGGGCGTAGCGGACGTGGTCATTCAGCCCGAAGAGCTCGAGGAGCTCGCGAAGGACAAGGTGAAGGCCAGGAAGTTCGCCAGACAGGGCGATTTCTTCCTCGCGGAGGCCCCTCTGATGCCCACGATCGGTAAGAGGCTAGGAGTCGTCCTGGCCCCGAGGGGCAAGATGCCGAAGCCGATACCCCCGGGCTCGGACCCGAAGGCGGCCATCGAGAAGCTCAGAGGAAGCGTATCCGTCAGGACACGGGACAAAAAGACCTTCCACCTGCCGATAGGCACCAAGGACATGCCCGCGGACAAGCTCGCGGAGAACCTCGATGCCGTTCTGAAGAGAATCATGTCTAAGCTCGAGCGGGGCAAGATGAACATCCGGTCGGCCTATGTCAAGACGACAATGGGCCCTTCCTTCAAGGTGATGTGAGATGACCGCGCACGTTGCGACCTGGAAGAAGGAGGCGGTCGACAATCTCGCGAAGCGCATCGCCAAAAGCAAGGTCGTGGGTGTCATCGATGTCAAAGGGGTTCCTGCACCGGCGTTCCAGACGATGAGGACGAACCTGAGGGACAGGGCCGAGATCGTGATGCTCAAGAACACTCTCCTGAAGCTCGCGCTCCAACAGGCGGCAAAGGACAGGAAGGGCTTGGACAAGCTCGTCGATGCCGTGGACGGCCAGTGCGCGCTCGTAACCTCCACCCTCAACCCGTTCAGGCTGTTCAAGCAGCTTGATGCGACCAAGACCAAGATGCCCGCAAGGGGCGGCGAAATTGCGCCTGACGACATAGAGATCAAGGCGGGCGACACGCCCTTCAAGCCCGGCCCAGTCGTGGGTGAGCTTCAGAAGGCCGGCCTGCCAGCTGCGATTGAGCAGGGCAAGGTCATAATCAAGAAGGACAAGGTCCTCGTCAAGAAGGGAGACAAGATCCCTAGGGATGTCGCGCTCGTGCTGTCGAAGCTGGAGATCTTCCCTCTCACTGTGGGCCTCAACCTGCACGCGGCGTTCGAGGACGGGATGATCTACAAGAAGGACGTCCTCGCGGTGGACGACGCGGAGTACCTGGCGAGGATCCAGAGGGCTGCGTTCGGCGCTCTCAACCTATCAGTGTTCATAGCGTTCCCGACGAAGCAGTCGATCAGGCTGATGCTCGCGAAGGCCCACATGAACTCGCTGAACCTGGCGGTCAACGCCGAGATTGCGAACAAGGATACGATCAAGATCATGCTCTCGAAGGCGAACCTTCAGATGCTCTCTCTGGCGTCCAAAGTGCCCGCAGCGCTTGACGACGACCTGAAGAAGGCTCTGACCAGCATTCCGAAGCCGCCCGAAACGAAGGGCGGAGAGGGCAAGAAAGAGGAGAAGAAAGAAGAGAAGAAGGAAGAGAAGGTCTCCGAGGCAGAGGCTGCGGCCGGCCTTGGAGCACTGTTCGGATAATCGATCAACATAGGAGGCAGAAACATGGAGTATGTGTACAGCGCGATGGTCCTGCACGCGGCGAAGAAGCCGATAACGGAAGAGAGCATCACGAAGGTCCTGCAGGCTGCAGGCGTGGCCGCTAACGCGGCCCGCGTGAAGGCTCTGACGGCAGCCCTAGAGGGCGTCAACATCGACGAGGCGATCGCGACCGCGGTCGCAGCCCCAGTCGCAGCCGCGCCCGCCGCCGGACCAGCTGAGAAGAAGGAAGAGAAGAAAGAGGAGAAGAAGGAAGAGAAGGTCTCGGAGGCGGAGGCCGCAGCCGGTCTCAGCGCACTCTTCGGGTAATCCCTTACCTCTGTTCTCTAAACCTCTTCAACAAACCTTAATCAACAAGCTAAACTGAGAAGCTCCGGAATGGAGAGCCATTTCAGCAGATGCGACAAGAGCTTCAGCCAGACTGCTCGAGCATCTTGTTGACTTCCTTCTCGAACAGCGTCACGATCTCCTTCCCAATCTCCGCGCGCATCTCCGGAGGCACCATAGCTATCCCGAGCTTCGCGCCGCACTTGCCGATCTTAAGGATAGCATAGGCTTCCTTCAGCTTGGCCTCCATGAGCTCTTGGACCGCCTGCTTCAGCTCGGCCTTTAGCTCTGGATCTCCATCAAGCTTCTGGCGGACCTGTTTCTTGATCTCGTCCTTGACGAGGTCTTGGACTGCTTCGATGAGCAGGGTCTCAGAGCTGAGCATCGATTTGGTGCTCTTGAGCACGGAGCTTATGAGATTGTCTTCGGTGGCCATCTCTCTCAACCAGTCCATCGACCGCTGTCATAGCTTAAATCGTTTGCCTTCGTCTTGGACTTTCGCGGTGCCTGTGCAAATCCTTTAAGATACACAAACGCCAATAGCGAGGCCGCACTCCAGGCTGAGGCCAATGTGGGAAACCGTTGGGAAGAGCGTGTTCAAGGACCAGCGCACACTATCGTTCGACTACGTGCCCCAGAAGCTGGTCCACAGAGAGGCACAGATGAAGAAGCTGGCCATGCTCTACCGGCCGGTCCTGGAATCGAACTTCGCGCAGAACGCGGTCCTGACCGGAAGCGTCGGGACCGGAAAGACCGCCACCGCCAAGAGGTTCTGCATGGACCTCAAGGACTACGGGGAGAAGCAGCAGAAGGCCATCGACTGGACGCTCGTGAACTGCAGGCAGAGGAACAGCGAGTCCGCGGTGGTCCTGCAGATCGTCAACCACTTCCAGCCGAACTTCCCTGACAGAGGGTTCTCGATCACTGAGATGCTTAGGATACTCAGGAAGGACCTTGAGAAACGAAAGGTCCACCTGGTGGTGGTCCTGGACGAGGCCGATGTGCTCCTGAAGAAGGCCGGCCCGGACATAATCTACAAGCTCACGAGGTTCGGCGAGGAGAAGGTCGAGAGCAAGGAGCTCGTGTCCCTGATGCTCGTCTCTCAGAAGAATGTCTTCGACATGCTGGACGCAGCCTCCGTGAGTACCTTCAAGCGGACCAATATCGTGGAGTTTGGGAAGTATTCCTCCGAGGAGCTCAGGGACATCGTGGCGCAGAGGGCGGCGCTAGCGCTCCACGACGGTTCGATCGACTCGGACTCGTTGGATCTGATCTCGGAGGTCTCCTCAGAATGGGGCGATGCGAGGTTCGCGATAGAAATCCTCGAAAAGGCTGGGATGCTCGCGGACGAGGAGGGCGCCGGCAAGGTCAATGTCGAGCACGTCAGGGCAGCTAAGGCCGAAGCTTACAGCTCGATCACGGAGTCTAAGCTCCAGGGACTCGAGAAGCATCAGAAGTTGGCGCTCCTCGGCATCGCCCGTGCGTCCAAGGGAAAGGCGTACATCACCACAAGGGACGCTGAGTCGGCGTATGCTGTCGCGTGCGAGGAGTACGAGGAGAACCCGAGGGCCCACACGGCCTTCTGGGGGCTCATGAAGGACCTCGACACCCTGGGCATCGTGAGCGCCAAGAAAAGCGGTCCTGGGATATCGGGCAAGACCACGGTCATCACCCTCCTAGACATACCTGCGAAGGTGCTCGAAAAGAAGGTGTTGCAGCTGCTCGATGCAGGTAAATGAACGTTTCGACCGCGCCCATATACCCACAGTACCTGTTCTGGTAACGTATTTATATAGCGGCCTCCGTGTCGAATTCTAGCCGGGAGGTAAGGATTATCAACGGTCAGGAGAAGCTGGCGATAGACCTAATCCACCCCGAAGAGGGTCTCATGTATGTTGTTAGGGAGCGGAAGCCCTTCCTATCGTACAAGCTCTTCGAGAACACCCTCGCAGACAACGTGCCAGGCCTCTGCGTGACTCGTCAGTTCCCTGACAAGGTCAGAGAGGCTTTTGAGCTCAAGGACACGCGGATACTCTGGCTCAGCCACACGCCGGGCAAGGACCATCACAACCCCACTAGCATAGGCACGCTTGCGACGATCATATCCTCTTTCATCGAGAGATACGACAGGTGTGTCGTCTTGATAGACGGCCTGGAGTACCTCGTGATCAACAACGGTTTCCAGCAGGTTCTCAGGTTTGCGGAGCACATAAACGAGCAGGTCATGCAGAGCCGCTCGACAGTGTTGATCCCGATAAGCCCCAACGCCTTCAGCGAGAAGGAGCTGGCATTGCTGGAGAGGAATGTTGAGGTCATCCAGCAGCCCGCGCTGAGCGTCGGCCTTGAAAAGGACCTCATGAACCTCATAGACCAGTACCGGTAGACCAGCACTCTGTTTTACGGTGACTGTCAACTTAGTGGGCGATCAAGAAAAGGACAACGGTTGACGTTTTGAGGTGCCCAACCCATCTGGGTTTTTGGATTTGGAAAATCCAGAAGGGATGGGCTATTCTGGAAACGTTGGTCAAA
>Ga0315282_10000243_pt1 | contig 109542 bp, 92 predicted proteins | sample YL17G07_20_MG_FD_203693 | JGI IMG/M metagenome (GOLD analysis project Ga0315282, IMG submission 203693) | Sediment microbial communities from Yellowstone Lake, YNP, Wyoming, USA - YL17G07_20 | ecosystem: Environmental > Aquatic > Freshwater > Lake > Sediment | place: USA: Wyoming | collected... | reverse complement strand
TTTCCCCGAACACCCGGCCGTTTTCATTCCGAACAAGCGGCCGATTTCAGCGAAATACGCATGAAATCAAAGAATTAAAAGAATTTAGAATAATCGGGTATCCATATTATGTTATTCCGGATAGGATACCGGAAATGTGGCAAAAATTCGAAATAATATACAAAAACATATATAAAAAGGACCTGAGAGAAAAAACATATGCGTTCATCTTCAATTGCCATCGGGAACTAAATTACATGATATCGATAGGTCGATACTCTGGATAAAGAAATCCCCATGGAGTTCGCCGGTAAAGTCGTTCCGGCAGCGACATGGGCTATGTTTGAAGTAACCAGGGAAGATATTGACGACACTATGGCTTATGCTCATAGCGAATGGTTTCCGAAATCGGGATATGAGTATTCAATGCCCTGCGAGATGGAGATACGGGAGAAGAATTACAAAGGTGATTTGAAAGAGGCGTTTTACTATTGTTATCCGATAAGGAAAAGAAAGAGATAATGAGTGTGACCAGTATCATTTTATGGTGAACCTATCCCTCTGACCCCCTTCCCTTGGGTATCTGTGAAGGGAAGGGGGAATCTATTGAGAGGGGGCTGCGCCCCCTCTCGCTTCGCACTCCCCTTTTATAATTTCGCAGCCCACACTACTAGATGTCCTACTTTAGTTGATGGGGATATAACAGGCTGAGCCTCTGATGCCCGAGGGATTTTATCTACCTCAACCCCCTTAGTTCCCCTATCCCCGATGGGTACAGTGTCAGCTTCACCCCCGTATAAAATTACAATTCCATCGGGATGGCGATAGAGTCGCTCATAGGGACAGGCTTCGCGGGAATGACAGGTGTGGAGGGGTTGGATAGCCGCCTATCCCCGAGATTCTTCGTCCCGATAAATCGGTACTCAGAATGACACGCCTACGCTAAAGCTTCGGCGTGCAAGCACTAAGGCGGGCAAGTACTAAGATGTGCAGGTTCATCGTCCCGATAAATCGGGACTCGCTGCGCTCACAATGACTGAGGAGAGTCTACCAGAATTCCGTCTGGGATATGTGCTCGGCGTCACGGATGATTTTTCTGATACCGTCACGGGTCATATCGTCGGTAATCGGCTCCACTTCCGAAACAGGTAATCCTTCTTTATTTTTCTCTAAACGCCAGCTGACGATATATCCCGGCACCAGCGCCTGGCAATAATCAGCTTTACCACAGCACGAAGAGTCGACCATCGCATGGCTGAGGACATAAAGGATTTCCCGTCCGTTATATTTCAATCTTACCTCTTTTTGAGGGGTATAATACCCGGCGGGGGCCTGGATATCGCGGTTTAATTCAAGGTGAGTGTACCCGGTCATTTACGGTCTCTCTATTGATAATACCAAGTTATACTAATTCATATTCTGGTAAGAATAACTACTCTCCCTTAATAAGAGATATCGGGTGAGAGAGGAATTTCATCCCACTATTGTCCCCCTCACCCCATTCACTTCGTTCAGTGCAGGCTTAATCCTCTCCCACGGAGGGGAGAGGAAATACATATCTTTCTGTATTATTAGATGCTAGGGATAGATGGCTATCGCTTCGAGGCCGGCCGTTTCTTTCAGGCCGAGCATGATATTCATATCCTGGACAGCCTGCCCCGCCGCCCCTTTTACTAGGTTGTCAAGCGCGCTGATAACGATAAAACGTCCGGTCCGCCGGTCGATGGTGGGGAAGATATGGCAGTAGTTACTGCCCAGGGTATGCTTGGTATGGGGCGATGTCCCTACAATTCTGACGAAAGGCTCATTCTTATAGTAGTCGCGGTACAGAGCCACCGATTTTTCCTCACCCTGTTTGCCTTCGGCTATCCTGCCCGGAACCAGCGTAGCGTAGGCGGTGGTCAGTATTCCCCGGGTCATGGGTATCAGATGGGGGATAAAGGTTATGGCCGGGGACACATCAGGATTAAGCAGCTTTATTTCCTGCGTTATCTCAGGCAGGTGGCGGTGTCCGCCTAGGGCATAGGCGGTCACATCCTCATTAACCTCAGAGAAATGGGTGGTCAGGCTAAGGGTGCGGCCAGCCCCGGATGTGCCGGACTTACTATCGATGATAATATCAGGCCCGATGATACCTTCTTTAACGGCGGGGGCCAGTGCCAGTATCGCCCCGGTAGGGTAGCACCCCGGCACCGCTACCAGTTGCGCCGATTTTATTTTAGCGCGGTAAAGCTCCGGCAGGCCAAAGACAGCTTCTGCCAGCAGATGCGGGGCAGGATGGGAAAAGCCGTACCACTGCGGGTAGTCCGCCGCATCGCGGAGTCGGAAATCAGCGCTGATATCCAACACCCTGATGCCTTTTTCGAGCAGCGGCAGGACTTCCTGGGCGCTCTCCTTATGCGGCATGGCCGAGAAAGCTAAATCCACCTCTCCCAGCTTGGCTGCGATAGTCAGTCCCGTGCTCTTCAGGTGGGGGAAGAAATCGTCCAGCTTTTGCCCGGCGGCGCTCCGTCCCGTGACGGAAGTAAGCCGTACTTCCGGGTGTTGACATAACAGACGCGCCAGCTCGACGCCGGCGTAGCCGGTGACGTTGATAATACCCACTCTGGTCTTGCCCATGGCACGAGTCCTTTTTGTTCTTATTTTGATTTAAAGTATAGCATATGCGTAGCTTTATTGATACTGAGAGCCTGTCAAAAAACATCCTCCTTCGTCGTCCCGATGAAGGAGCTCGGGGAGGAGTGGATAAAAGTTGGGATGTCCCCACCTCGAGACCCTTCGCTTCGCTCAGGGTGACAGGGCAGCAGCCCGCATTGAATAGCTTCATAAGTTGGAGATGACGGGCAGGGGCGGTCGTTTCCCTGTTTCGAGTGTCTTTTAGATATAAAATTATATCATTTTGTGCGCAATTAATTCGTGTTTATTCGTGCGCGAGACTTGACATGAGCCTAATAATAGTTTATTGTTTATAGCAAATAGCTTCAAAGAAGGAGGAAATATGCAAGCATATTGTGTCAAATGCCGTTCCAAGAAGGAGATGAGCAATCCTAGAGCCATCACCATGAAGAATGGCAAGCCGGCGACGCAGGGTGTATGTCCGTCCTGCGGCACCAAGATGTTCAGAATCGGCAAGAGATAAAGCCGGTATCTGAGAGGGATTTAAACATAAACGAAGGCTGGATATTTCCCGTTGTGGGGTATCCAGCCTTTTATTTGCCTTCGAGCGTGATATGTGGTTTATTAGCTGCCGGACACGTACTTTTGAACTAGGCTAACAGTATTGGTTACGTTGAGCTTGCGGAATATTAGAGAGAACCGATTTTCCAGTTCTTTCATCATAGCCCGGTGGTTCGATTCCGGGAGATGCCACAGCTCTTTTTTAAAATCGCCGAAAGCCCTCTTACGCGTTTTGTAGATAAACTGTTCCTTAGTTTCTCCGGCCTTTCTCTCCTCGGTGTAGGTGGTATCGAGGTGTTGATGTATCGTCGCCAGCAGGGTTTCAGGGAAGTGGGGACTATCGAAGACAATATTCTGGAAGCCGGTAGCCAGATGCACCTCGACCGTGTCAACCTGCGGGAACATGTCAAAGGCTTTGTCGGGCAGGGTGGAAGCGCCGTGCTGGACGGCCCCGCCCAGTCCGTACTCATCCCGCGCTATTCTGGAAAGCTCTTTCAAGGTATTGAAGTCGATGTTGACCTGGGCGACCGAACCATCGGGCAGGACCACGCCGCCGTGAGATGTCCCGGTCTGCACGCTGATTTTGGAAATGCCTTCAATATCATTACCCAGATAGCGGCGATAGCCATTCATAAAAGCCTTGAGGTCGGCTACCGTGCTGTTGCCCTTACCAATTTCGCCGATTTCACCGCCGACGGAGATGGTGACGCCGGCCGGCTCGATGCTGCGTATGAAACGGGTCATTTCCGACGTTACTTCCGAGTTCTTCGCCTGCTGTTCTTCGAGGGTGGCTTTGGAAAGGTCAACGATGGTGGAGGCATCAATATCAATATTGAAGAAACCGGCATTGACGGATTCCCGTATCAGTTCCTTGATATCGTTCATCTCTTCTTCCAGGTTTTGACGGTACATAGCCCTCCTGACCTGGAAGTGGTCTCCCTGGATAAAGACCGGCCCCTTGAATCCTTCCCTGACGGCAGCGGCCAGTATGCAGGTAGCGTATTCACCGGGAGTTTGTGCGGTATAGCCTATCTCGGAACGGGCTATCTCGAAGATAAAAGCCCCCACGCCGTCTTTAGCGGCGGCTCGGAAGACCGCCCTGGCAATATGATAGGTGATACCGCGGATATTGATGGCCGGTACGGTAATGCCGCGATAGAGTCCTTTTCCGGCGGCCTGGTAAAGATTATGAATACTGGCGGGGGAAATACCCAGTCTGAGAGCCATCTCCCGGATGATACGCTGGTGTTCAACTTTTGTCCGGGGGTCAGCCCCGAAGACAGCCTGCTCAATCAGGGTATCGATGTTATTTTTCCTGGTTCTGGCGTGTTCTGACTCGCTGGGCATTTTTCCTCTTTCCATTGTTCAGTATAGTGCGACGACCGTTGTATCTATCAGTGTCATACTGTGTTGCCGGGTCGACCAGGTTCAGCCTGCCGTAGATATTTTCCAGGGGGACGGAGGAAATTTTACCGTTTCTAACGCAGACCATCTTACCATAGTTCTCATTTTCTATCAAATCAACGGCAGCAATGCCGAAATAGCGGCCCATTCTGCGGTCGTAAGCACAGGGGGCGCCGCCGCGCTGAAGGTGGCTGAGCACGACGCTTCTTGTTTCGAGTTTAGTGCCTTTTTCGATTTCCCGGGCGACAAGTTCGCCGATACCGCCGAGGGCTTTATGCCCGAAACTGTCCGTGCCTTCTTTCCTGACGGTCTCGGTACCGCCTGCAGGCTTGGCTCCCTCAGCCGTTATAATAATTTCATACCTGGTGCCGGACCTTCGCCCTTCCGTGACCAGTTCGTTCACTCTATCGAAGGAGAAGTCACATTCTGGAATTAAGATGATATAGGCTCCGCAAGCCTCACCGCCTTCGAGAGCCAGCCAGCCAGCGGTCCTTCCCATAGTTTCCACCACGAAAATCCTACGGTGAGAACCGGCGGTTGTCCTCAGCCGGTCGACTTCTTCTACAATGACGTTAAGGGCAGTCTCGTATCCCAGAGCATAGTCGGTCTCGGGAAGGTCTTTGTCAATCGTTTTGGGGATGCCGATAACATTGACGCCTTCTTTAGAGAGCCGGGTGGCGATAGCCAGCGTGCCGTCGCCGCCGATGGCGATAACGGCTTCCAGTCCGAGTCTTTCAATGTTCTCTATAACCAGTTTAGAGCATTCGTTCTTGGGGTCGTAGGGACTCAGGCGTGAAGTGCCCAGCATAGTGCCGCCGTACCTGTCCCATGTCCTGACGATATCCGGGTTAAGGGGTACGATATGCCCGGCGGTATCCCAGGTGGAGGGGTCAACGCTAACCAGGCCTTTCCAGCCGTCCCGGATACCTAGGACTTCGTAGCGGACGCCTCTTTCCCATTCGAGGCGTTCGTCCATGGCGGTTTTGACCACCCATTTCAAGGCGGGGTTCAATCCGGCGCAGTCTCCGCCGCCGGTGAGCACACCGATTCTGCTTTTTTTCATAATAACTCTATATAAAATTATAGAATCGTTATCCCGTGATGTCAAAGAGAGTCAGGCCGATATAATGATGATAGGGGAGATGATGAGACACAGCAAGGGTGTCGGCACTTGTAGTGGCTCAGGGATAACTAGCAAATGAATAACATAGAGATTTTTTTATTTACACCCTGTCATTACGAGGGCGACCTGCTCGCCGAACAAGTTCTTTGGCAGGCGAGAGCCCGAAGCAATCTCAATCTATGTCTTAAGTCTGAGTTAGGGATTGCTTCGCCTCCCGACTACGTCGGGATGGACTCGCAATGACAATGGTATGCTTTTTTTGGTATTATTAAACACCCTATATTCAATTGCGGCTGGACTTATTAGAAAAAAGGGAGTAGAATCAATATGCTATGAATGGGTTGGTTAAAAGAAAATCCGGTTTTCCAGGAAGGCAAAAATAGGAGCACCTGGCTCGGTTGAGCAGGTGCTCTTTAAGTTAAGGAGGTAACGTTAATGCAGTCAAGTCTGATTGGAAAAATTGAAAAAGCCAAACGCTACGCTCAGGAAACAGACCGGGTTACCTTCCGCGAACTGGCGGTTAAATTCCGCGGTGAGAATAGTGATTATGATGTCAACCTTAAAGACGGCAAGTGGCATTGCACGTGCAGTTTTTTCTCCAAGTGGGGTCTATGCAGTCATACCATGGCTATGGAACAAATCCTGGCCAAAATGCTCCCTCCGGAAGCTATCAAGACACCGGATACTTCTAATCCGTTAAAAGGGGATTAATATCGGTACTGGCGAGACCTGTCCCGGGGAATTATCATGTCTTTTATCTTCTGTTAATTATATGCAAAAATATCCGGGGTAAGTATGAATTTCGTCGAAAAGCTGGCGCAGGCCAGCCAAAAGAACCATAGCCTGCTGTGCGTCGGGCTTGACACCGACCCGGCCCTGATGCCGGACGGAATCGGGATTTTCGAGTTCAATAAGGCGATTATCGATGCAACGGTGGACCTGGTATGCGCCTACAAGCCGAATATCGCCTTTTATGAGGCAGTGGGCAGTACGGGACTGGAGGCCCTGAAACGAACGAGGGAATATATACCGGAGAATATTCCCGTAATTATCGATGCCAAGCGCGGCGATATCGGCAATACCGCCAGGGCCTATGCCCGCAGCCTTTTCGACCACTATAATTTCGATGCCACCACGGTAAGTCCTTACCTGGGCTTCGACTCGCTGGAGCCTTTTATACAATACCGTGACCGCGGTATACTGGTCCTTTGCCGTACTTCCAACGCCGGTGCGGTCGATTTCCAGTCGCTTTCCTGTAAGACTAAAGGCGGCCATAAGATGCTCTTCGAAATAGTCGCCGAGAAGGTCAACGAGTGGAACAAGCACGGCAACCTGGGGCTGGTGGTGGGGGCCACGTACCCCGAGGAATTGAAGCTGATAAGGGAGAGGTATCCGGAGATGCCGCTCCTGATACCCGGGGTCGGGGCGCAGGGCGGGGAGCTCGAGAAGGTGGTAAAGTACGGCGTCGATGCCGGCCGGAGGAAAACCATCATCAATTCATCGCGGCAGATTCTTTACGCCTCCAGGGGTAAGGACTTTGCCACGGCGGCCCGAAAAGCGGCCAGAGAGTTAAGGGACCGGATTAATAACTATCTGGCAAATCCTGCATAGTGACGGTAATCCTGGAATGGTCGTGGAAATCAGGCTCGGTGACGTGGTCCGATTGAAAAAGGTTCACCCCTGCGGCGGCTATGACTGGCAGGTGGTAAGGCTGGGCGCCGATATCGGCATGAAGTGTATCAAGTGCGGACGGCGTGTCCTGGTGGCGAGGAGTGTCTTCGAGCGCAGAGTTAAAGAGTTTGTTTCACGGGGGAGTGACGGAACGCAGCTACCGCCTTAATCGCTTCAAACGGCGCTTTCCCGGACAGTTTGATAACGGCTTCCTCTTTGATGCAGGATATCGGCGATACTTTTGCTCAGGCTATGTGCGCTGAGGGGTTTGATAAGGTACTGAGCGGCACCCATGCGTAAAGTCCTCCGGCGCTGTACTGCTTCGGCAATAGCCGTGAGCACCACAACGGGAATTTTAGATAATTCCGGGTCGCGTTTCATGCCGCGAAGTATCGACCAGCCATCGGGTCCGGGCAAGCGCAAGTCCAGCAGTATCAGAGAGATGTTGTTCTCTCTGATGATTTCCATTCCCGTCTTGCCATCGCCAGCTTTAAGCACGAGATAACCTTCGAGTTCCAGCACCCGGGAGACGAAGTTCTGAATATCAACGTCATCCTCGATAATCAGTATCGTCTTTACCTGATGTTTCCTGAAAACAGTCTTTTTTCCGGTGTTTTTAATATCTGTCTGGTATGTATCCATAATTTCATTTATAGAGTAGCAGTAATTTGTATAGATACGTGTAAAGACAGTTAACAGAATATTAAGTTCTCATAAAGCTTATGTAAATATTATACCATAATGTGTCAAATATGGACATTATAATGCCAAATGGCGAATTATTACTATCAACATACGTTGACATATGGCAATATATTCATAGACTTAACTGAATTATGGTGGCTTTCCTTAAAAGTATTATATTAATGTTACCCTGAGCGTAGCGAAGGGTCTGGGGGTGGCGGGGGACAATCCTGGTACTGCCAACCCCACCCACGGATTCTTCGTCATCCACCTTTGGCGGACTCCTCAGAATGAAAATTGAGGCAAAACTGAATTGTGAAATATTGTCAAGTTCAGGTTCGGGGTGATATGATGACATTAACCGGGGGGTGGGGAGGAGTCGTGAGAGTTGTTCGGCGAGCCAGCGTAGCTCAGGGGTAGAGCAGCGGTTTCGTAAACCGCTTGTCGTAGGTTCGATTCCTATCGCTGGCTCCATTTTTTAAAGCTAATTATTTCTGTAAAATGTTGAATTTGAAAATGGAAAATATCGGTGCAAAAAAACAATAAAGAAGTTAAACTCCCTATGTTCAAGTGCCCCATAGAAGGCGGTGAGTTTTCCACCTTTACCGATTTGCAGGCCCACTATACGACAAGGCATGCAAGAGGAATAAAGACAATATCGGCGGAGAAGCTTGTTTGTCCTTACGATGGCCTGAAGTTCGATACCCTTGACGCTTTAATGGTTCATGTCACGGAGAAAAATCCGCAGGCAGCAGGAATGGTTGAACCCGCCTTTGAGCCGGAGGAAACTTTCATAAAGGATGTCGGCCTTAATCACTGCATCGAGCCTTCGGCGGTTGACGTTAAGAACAGAAGAATAGTCAGAATCAGGCCATTACACCTCGATGAGACCGGGTACACCAAAGAGGAGCTGGCACCCAGCATGTGGAAGTTTGAGATAGGGGGCAGGACTTTTGAAACTCCTCTGAAGACAATGCCCCCTTATCTGACTCACGGCTATAAAAAACGTATCTATTCTCCCAACAGGGTCGAGTATCCTCTAAAGAGGGTCGACTGGGACCCTGACGGCGAGAGAAACCCGCAGAACCGCGGCAGGAGTAAGTTCAAGAGGATATCGTGGGACGAAGCCACGAGTATAATAGCCAATGAACTCAGGAGAGTAAAAGAGAAATATGGCCCATATGCCGTACTCTGCATCGGGGAGGAAGGACATCATGAGTCGAAAACCGTGCATGCCGCCAGCGGCTGTCATAAGAAGCTTTTAAGCGAGTTCGGGGGTTATACCCGCGAAGTCAGGAATCCGGATAGCTGGGAGGGCTGGTACTGGGGGGCAAAGCACGTCTGGGGGGATATGGCCAGGGGCATACCGACTCCGGCGCCGACCTTCTCCGATATCATGGAGAATACCGACATGATTGTGTGGAGCGGCGACTGGGAAACCACAACCGGCGGCGCGCACGGCCGTTTCTGCAGTCAAATAATGTGGTGGTTCACCGAGGTGGGAATAAAGCAGATATTCGTCACGCCCGACCTGAACTACTCGGCAGGGGTCCACGGTGATAAATGGATACCCATTCTACCCAATACGGACACCGCCCTGCAACTAGCTGTGATTTATACCTGGATTACCGAAGGAAAGTATGACAGGGATTATGTCGCCACTCATGTCGTCGGCTTTGAGAAATTCAGGGATTATGTACTGGGAAAGGAAGACAGCGTGCCCAAGACACCGGCGTGGGCTTCTATTAAATGCGGTGTTCCGGTATGGACGATTAAAGCTCTAGCCAGAGCCTGGGCATCTAAAGCTACATCCATAGCGATGGAAGGCGGCAATTTCATGAGGGGGCCATACGGACATGAAACAGCCAGGCTGGCGGCGATACAGCTGGGAATGCAGGGACTGGGAAAACCGGGAGTCGGTAAAATCGGTTTACAGTTTCCCAGACCCTCGGTAATGATAAATATTACGGCGGCACAGAGAGCTATCAATTTTGACCCCACACCACAACAAATCCCCAGAACCCAGGTACAACATGCGATTCTGGATGGCTCCTGCTCTTCCTGGGGCAGCACTGGATTCGTGATGCCGGTTAAAGACCAGTTCGTTAAGTACTCATACCCTATCGCTAAAGAAAACGGCGGGACTGAAATACACATGATATGGAGTGAAAAGCCCTGTAATACCGCCTGCTGGAATGACGGGTTTAATTTCATCGAAGCGGTGAGAAGCCCGAAGATAGAATGCTTTATCGCCAATCACCAGTGGCTGGAGAACGACTGCCTGTTTGCCGATATAATCCTGCCGGTTACCACCAAATTCGAGGAAACGGATATAGGGTGCCCTCGCATCGGTCAGGCCGGGCAACGACCGATACTATCATACCAGGGACAGGCTATCCCGCCCGTCGGGGAGTCCAAGAGCGATTACGACATAATCTGTGAAGTCGCCAGGAAGCTGGGCATATACGAAAAAGTAACCGAAGGTAAGACAGTCGAAGAATGGATAAGATACGGCTACGAAACTTCGGGGGTCAAGGAACTAATCAGCTGGGAGAAATTGAAAGAAAGAGGATTCTATATACCCCCGGTTGCCGCCGACTGGAAGGAAGCCACATCCGGCCAGAGGAAGTTCTACCGTGACCCGGTGAACAATCCGTTAGGCACGCCTTCCGGTAAGCTGGAGTTCTATTCAGAAAGATTAGCCGAGCACTTCCCCGATGATGAGGAGAGAAGCCCGATGCCGAAGTGGGTTACGGGTGGCTCCGGATGGACTCATGATGAAAGCCGTGAAGGCAAAAGAGCTAAAAAATATCCCCTGGTTATTGTTTCCAACCATCCGAGATGGAGACACCACGTCCAGTGCGATGACATCCCGTGGCTCAGGGAAATTCCAACCTGTAAGGTGAAGGGATACGACGGTTACCTTTACGAGCCGGTCTGGATAAACCCGGCAGATGCCGCCAGGAGGGGTATAAAACACGGAGACATTGTGAAGATTTTCAACGACAGGGGAGTTGTCCTTGGCGGAGCTTACTTGACCGAGAGGATAAAGCCCGGAGCGGTACTGCAAGACCACGGGGCCAGAGTCGACCTGATAACCGATGGAATTGACAGGGGCGGTTCCAACAACCTTATTTCACCGAAGGGACCGATGTCCCAAAATTGCTGGGGGCAGGCAACCACCGGATTCCTGGTCGAGGTCAAAAAGGTCAGTCCCGGGGAAATGCGGGAATGGAGAGAGAAATACCCCGAAGCATTCGCCAGGGATTATGACCCGGAAAGCGGGCTGAAATACAGTGCCTGGGTTGAATGAAGGAAGCCTTCAATAAATGAAAGCCTTTGTAATAGATGTAAGGAAATGCAGCGGCTGTTACAGCTGCCAACTGGTATGCAAGGATGAACATTGTGGCAACGACTGGACGCCTTATGCCAGACCTCAGCCCGACACGGGGCAGTTCTGGGGCAAGCTTAACGAATACGTCAGAGGTGCGGTGCCGCAGGTCAAGATATCATATGTTTTCGTACCCTGCCAGCACTGCGCTGACGCTCCCTGCATTAAAGCATGTCCGGAAAAAGATACGCTGTACCGGAGGGATGACGGGCTGGTTATCATCGACCCGAAGAAATGTACCGGATGCAAAACCTGTATCGACGCCTGCCCTTATAAAGCTATCTACTTTAATGACGCTCTCAATATAGCCCAGAAATGCACCGGCTGCGCCCACCTGCTGGACAGGGGCTGGAAGGAGCCCAGGTGTGCCGACGTCTGCGCGCATGGTGCCATAAAGTTCGGTGATGAAGCTGAACTCAGTGACCTGATAGCTAAATCCGAGGTATTGAACCCCGAATTCGGCGTCAAGCCGAGGGTATATTACATTGGCTTACCCAAAAAATTTATCGCCGGAACGGTGTATGACCCGGTCGCCGAAGAGGTAATTATCGGCGCCAGGTGCATTTTGACCGGTGATGGCGGGACTTTTACCACTACCACGGATGAGTTCGGCGATTTCTGGTTCGAGGGTTTAAAGGCAGGCACTTTCATTCTTAAGATAGAATTCAACGGCAAAACCCTGACGATAGACTCAATCAGCACAAAGAAAGACGTGAGCCTGGGGGACATAGCGCTGGCTTGATATGAGATTGTTTAGAAATGGCATGTTAATCAGGCTTAAATGTCATTGCGAGACCATTCCGCTGTAGGCGGAAGGCGAAGCAATCTCCAAGTTAGGCTTGTCCATGGGTTGAGATTGCCACGTCGCCCCGATGTAATCGGGGCTCCTCGCAATGACAGTTCGTTTCTAAGCGCTGGCTTAATAGGTAATTTTCCAATATTCTAGGCTCCCCCCTGGAAATTATCATCACTCATTGTCTCCAGCACGGCTTCCTTCCCGGAGGTAACCGGCAATACCAGGTGTGACCGGTGTTCCTTGTTCCGGAAAATCTTGTGAAGCGTGGTTCTGGAACTATTTAAATGGGGATGATAATGAATCTGTATTTCGGGGTCTCTGGGGGATTCCAGACTATCTATCTCCAGTTTAATGCGGTGACCGGCTTTAAAGACATTGACAATATTGCCCAGACCTATAGCGTATTCATTTATCTCACCCGGTTTAACCGGCTCTGCGCTGACATGGGGATGATAGGGGTTGGAGGGACTGGATTTAGCGGCATCCAGAGCCCGGTGAGATGCCTTCAGCCAACCTTTAGCCACAGTCGACTCTTTACCGGTTGGCGCGACATCCGATAGCTTGACTATCCAGTTGGTGTCGTCCTGGTCAATGGAAGCAAATAAGTTCAAAGCCGCTGAGCCTATTGTCTCCAGGTCTGCCGGTAAGGCAGGGCTGAGGTATTTAACCGAATCTCTCTTGGCGGACAGGTGCAGCGGTTGCTGTAAGAAACAGTCCGGCTCCGGCTGATAAAGCTCGGGTTCAAAGGAAAGCCCTTCCCAGCGACGCAGATAACAACTGGTATATTCGATTCCCTTTAAAGGCCACTCCTTTTCATAACGGTACCGGTTGGCTCCCGGCACAAACAGCTTTATCGGCGGCTCATCCATAAGGCCGGTATCATTGCCCTTAAGCCAGTAGTCGTACCATCTTAAAATTAGTTCTATGTCCTCTCTCCAGGGTCGCTCTTCGGGTCCGGTAGGTTTTACCAGCAGCTTTTTAGTCGTGTTTATGCCCGTATAAACGTCCCAGAAGCCCTTGGTCCCACCGACTTTTCCTACTACATATACAGGCACTTTTATCCTGTCAAAGAAGGGATAGACCGACCTGTCCTGCCAGAAAGGACCATCGAATGGATTCATCATTATATCAAAAAACTGAGGATTTTTCTGGGGATACTTGAGCAGGTGATATAGATTGGGGTAGTGTTTGATATCGGGATGGTTCAAGAGTTCATTACGCCGGCGCTCAAACTCATTTTGGGGCAGGGTCTTCATCATCTGCGATACGGGATTTTTCGGCGCAAAACCACTGGTGCCGTGGCGGCCATCCCATAAGCCATATATAAACAGGCTGAGGACACCCCCGGAGTAGGCAAAATCGCGATAAAAGTCAGCGGCGACATGGGATACAAAAATAGCTTTAAGATGAGGCGGCTGCTGGATAGCAACATTAAGTTGCATACCGCCATAATAGGAGTATCCTATCATGCCCACATTGCCATCGCACCAGGGCTGGCTGGCTATCCATTCGACAATATCAGCGCCGTCTTTCCCCTCCTGCTGCACCCACATCCCGGTAAATTCACCTTCCGATTGACCGGTCCCTCTGGCATCCGCAATAACATGGACATAACCCCTTGGTACAATATTGGTAGTATCGCCGGCTTCTATGTTGCCGTCCCAGACGGCGCTTTTATAAAGCGGTTGCGGCGGAATCAGTACTTCCTGCAGCTCTTTACCGTAACCCCCCATAGCGAACAAAGCCGGAAATTTGCCTCTGGCATCGGGACGGTAGATGTTCACCGCCAGCCGAACCCCATCCCGCACCGCCACCAGAACATCCTTTTCTACTTTGATGCCGTACCTGGGCTGACTGATGAGTTCACGCCAATCTTTTTTCATTTTTTCCCACCTGTCCAGAATATTTCAGGCAGATTAATGAGGTCTTGAGGTAGTACAAATAAACATTATTGTTTCAAAGGCTGTCTTAAAATGTCATTCTGAGAGAGTCCTTTGGCTGAAGGACGACCGAAGAATCCGTTTTCCCCAACGTAGAATACGGATTCTTCGCTTCGCTCAGAATGACACCGCACTGTTTTTGGACGACCACTGTTACGATATTTTATTTTTTACCTTCTGCTAATACTCTATTAAAATCTAAACCGGAGGCCGAGTCGTAGGGCCGGGCAAATACCTCAGCGTATTCCCGCATCAGCTTTTCCAGGTCGGCGCGTTTTACCTCCACCAGAAAGCCGCTGACAACCATGCCGGCGGCGTTCTTGGACATCCGTTTTTCGGGGACGATGGTGTTAATGTCACCGCCTCTATCTATTTTCCCCGGCACGATGGGGTCTAACCTGGCGCCGTGGTCGATGTATACCGCTCCGGGCATAATTCTCTCGGTGACATAAGCTCCCGCAAGAACATGACCCCTCTCGTTGTATATCTCGGCAACATCACCATGCCTTATATTCCGTTTGGCCGCATCAGCAGGGTTAATCCACATCGTCTGGTAACCATAGCCATCCGGCCCCTTGATTTTACAGGTCTCTATTTCGCGGCACCATTTCATATCGTCACACTGGGAATGGACTCTCCACCTGGGGTGACAGGAGGTCACCAGCAGGGGATAATTTTTAGCTCTTTCACTGGTGAGCCTCTCATCATGGCCGGCCCCCTTTTCAACCCAGTGAGGGATAGGTGGTCTTTCCTTGTCGCCGGGGAAATTTTTAGCCAGTCTCTCGGAATAGAATTCCAGCTTGCCGGATGGCGTCGACAGTGGGTTGTGCTCCGGGTCCTGATAGAACTTTATAAGGCCCGCATCGGCCTTGTCCCAGTCGGGGTCAGTGGGTATGGGGTAATAGCCGTTTTTCTTAAAGTCTTCCCAGCTAATCATATCCTGGATACCGGAATGGTCGAAGCCATAGCGTATTAACTGCGCCACGGTTTTACCGCCATTGTATTTTTTCAATACTCCCAGCCTGTCAGCGATGGCACACACTATCTCGTAGTCGCTCATGGATTCGCCTACAGGCTCGACACACTTCTGGTCGAGGAAAAGCGACCTGTATTCAACCGTGAAGAAGTCCTCTCCGATGTCATCCACCTCAAACTTGGTGCACGAGGGCAGGATAATATCGGCGAACTGGCAATCGTTTTCTAACCAGGGGTGCTGGGCGAGTATGAACTCTATCTTGGGGCTTCTGAACGCATTCGCCATGCGATTGCCGCCGTTCCAGCAGGTTGTCCAGGAAGGCGAATCGGTCCAGATCATGTGCACTTCCGAACAACCTTTCTCCGGATAGACATATTTCTTGAACTGGTCCTCCACCGGCTCTCCGCACCAGGTAGATCCGTACCAGCTTATCGGCGGTTCGAGGATAGCATCGTGAACGAGCAGCTTGGGTATATGCTGTATGGCATCCTTCGAAGTCGCCGTGCCGTGCCCCGTATTTACCGTGGAATGCACGTCAGGGAACATAATCGGTTTGGCGGCCGGCTGGTTGGCGCCGAACCATCCCGGCAGTCGCCCGTTGCCGAAGAGGCCCCACTCGATGGTGGTGAACTGGTTGCAGCCGGGTTTTCCCAGTCCCTGCATGCCCAGTAAGATTATCTCCAGCCTGGCGATTTCCGAGGCAAAGGGTCCGCGGTGCATGGGGCCTCCATTGGCATGTGACGTGCATGTCCTCTTGGAGGCCCACATCCGCGCCAGGGCTTTGATAATCCGGGATGGCACGGCGGTTATATCGGAAGCCCATTTGGGCGTCTTGGGAATGCCGTCTTCTTTACCGAGGACATAGTCCTTGAATTTATCAAAGCCTACGGTATGAGTGGCGACATATTTTTTATCATAGGTACCTTCCGTTATCCAGACGTAAGCAATGGCCAATTGCAGGGCGGAATCCGTGCTGGGCAGTATGGGAATCCATTTATCCGCATGGACAGCGGTGCCGTAGTTCACGTCCGGGCAAATATAGATAGATTTAATACCCAGTTCGGTGAACCAGTAGCATAAACGGCTGACGAACTGGCCTCCCCACCCCCAGGTGGTGGTCTCCGGGTCACAACCCCAGAACAAAATCATTTCGGTATTCCTGGCCATATCGGGGATAAGATTGTCCTGAGGGCGCTGCTTGCCCACCGGCTCGCCGCCCCAGACATGCTTGGCACCCCAGTATGTACCCTCCCAGCTATCCGGATTCCTGTTTTGCAGGGTGAAGCCGCCGAGAATGTTGAGCAATTTCAGCTGGCAGCCGTGGGGGCCATGGATGACCTTTGTCTCTCCGTGTCCATCCGCCTGGGCGAGGATAGCGCCCGGACCATAATTTTTATACATCCGCTTTATCTCACCGGTAACGATATCCAGAGCTTCATCCCAGGAGATTCTGACATAGCTGCTTTTACCCCTGTTTTGCGGGTTTGTTTCTCCGTCGGGATTCCAGTCTTTTCGCTTTAGCGGATATAATATGCGGTTGGGAGAGTAGACGCGGTTCTTATAAGCCAGAGTAATCGGTGGAATCAAGCTCTTCATGGTAGGCTCAAAGACCTGTCCGCGCGCCTCAATCTTCCACGGTCTCAGGTGCTCTGCTGAATATTTCCAGTCGAAATGAAAGGGTCTAATGCGGACTATCTTACCGTTTTTCACATCGACCTGGATAGTATTGCCGTCCTGAGCGATGCCACAGAAACTCATTCCTTTTACTACCGTTTTTTCTTTGTCCGACATTTGCACTCCTTTTCTTTACCTGAAATTAAGGATTTTATTACGGTACAATATTTTATATAGACGCGCAGGATAAGCAAATGCTAAAGAATGCAGCATTTATTATCCGGTGCATGCTTTCTAAAATTGTGCCTTAAGTGAGTCTTTTAACGGGCACCGCTGACTTTAGACAGTTCGATATCTCCCACATTTACATCTTTACTGGCGTCAATTGAGTCAATGTTTCGAGGGAGATAGCCAGCTTTCTCTATCTTCAGCGAATAGGTGCCTGGCGGCATCCTCTCAAACCAGAAATCCCCGAAGTTATCCGTTTTAAGGGTAGACTTCTTGCCCGAGGAGCTGACGAGGGTGACCGTGGCATTCTCCAGACATTCGTCTTCCTCCGGGTCATACACGGCACCGGCCACGAAATACTTATTGGGCAGGCCGAGGTAATATACCCTTGGCTTAGCCTTGAATTCGGGGTGCAGTATTTCAGCTTTACCCATCAATTCCTTGAGGTCTTTTTCTTCGCCGAACTTGAGGGCGCCGGTCGGGCAAGCGTCAACACAGCGGGGCTCTTTCCAGCCTTTATCCAGAAGATGGGCGCACATCGTGCATTTCTGGGATATATTGAGGTCGGAATTAAAGTAGATGACTTTATAGGGGCAGGCGTCGATGCAATTCCTGCTACCGGTGCATTTCTCCGGGTCGATTATCACGATACCATCGTCCCTTTTATAAATTGCTTTCGATTTACAGGCGGGTATGCAGGGGGCTTCTTCGCAGTGCTGGCAGATATCGTGCATGTATCTCACCCTAACCTTGGGCACCGTTCCCTGTACGATGTCCGTGACCTTCATCCAGAAGTGGCCGGTATCCGGCTGGGGTTTGGCGATGGGAGTCCAGTCGTTACCGACATGTTCGTCCTTACAGGCAATCTGGCAATTGTAGCAACCGTTGCATTTGTTGATATCGATGACCAAAGCTTTCATTATTTCTGTTCTCCTCCAGCTAATATTCTATCGAATCGCAGCCCAGAGGCGCGATCGTAAGGTCTCTTGAATGCTTCGGGGTACTGCTGTCTGAGTTCGTCCAGGTTAGCAGATTCAACCTCGACGAGAAAGCCGCTGACGACCATGCCGCCGCGGCAGTTTCGAGAAGTGCCCTTATGAGGGGTAATGGTGTTGATGGCACCACCCCGGTCGAGTTCGCCGGGGACGATGGGGTCGTACCTGGCGCCGTGGTCGATGTAGGCAGCGCCGGGTATGATTCTCTCGGTGACGTAAGCGCCGGCGAGGACCGTACCACGTTCGTTGTATATCTTGCAGATATCACCGTTCTTGATACCCCGTTTCCTGGCGTCGGAAGGGTGAAGCCAGACGGGCTCATAGAGGTAGCCGTCCGGACCCCTGACCTTGCCGGTTACAATCTCATGGAACCAGTTAATATCATCGAGCTGGGCATGAACACGCCACCTGGGGTGGTTGGATATAACGAGCAGGGGGTATTTCTTGGCCCTCTCCAGCAGCAGGCTTTCCTGGTGCGATTCGCCGTAGGGTATCCAGTGGGGCACCGGAGGCCGTTCTTCGTCATCGGGGAAGTGCTCGGCCAAACCCTGGGAATAAAACTCAATTAACCCGGACGGTGTCGTCATGGGATGTTTCTTGGGGTCCTCGTAGAACTCTATCATGCCGGCCCGGTACGTCTTCCAGTTGGGGTCGGTGGGGATGACGTAGTAATCCTTTTCACACAACTCCTCCCAGGTCGTCAAGCCCGCCTTCGGTACGCCAGATTGGTCAAAACCGAATTTTATCCATTCTTCGATAGATTTACCCCCGGTGTATTCTTTCTCCAAGCCCAGCTTTTTAGCTACCTCGATGACCACCTCGTAGTCGCTCTTGGACTCGCCAATGGGCTCTACACATCTTCTTTCACGGTATACAGTGGAAAAATGAGCGCTTTCCATGTCGCTTCCGATATCATCCGTCTCAAATTTGGTGTTGGACGGCAGGATGATATCGGCAAAAAGGCAATCATTTTCCAGCCAGGGGTGCTGGGCTACCATGCACTCTATCTTGGGGCTCTGGTAGGCATCCACGTTCCGGTTGCTGTCATTCCAGCAGGTCATCAGACAGGGTGTATCCGTCCATATCATGTGTATTTCCGAGCAGCCCGGGGCGGGATAAACGTATTTCTTGAACTGGTCTGCAACCGGCGACATTTGCTCCGAGCTGCCGTAAATCTCGAAGTGCCCGTCCAGGATAGCGTCATGAATCATGGGCTTGGGGATGATTTGTTTCTGCAAATTCGGGCCGGGTTTATAGCCATGATAAGCGGCGTTCACCGACGGTCTCACCAAAGCCTTGCCTGCCAGGGGAGGAACCTCGTGTCCTAAGCCCCTGGCGCCGAAAAATGACCCGCCGACCCAGGTAAGCTGGTGCGTCCCCGGTTTTCCCAGGCCCTGCATCGCCAGCAACAGTACCTCCAGCCGTGCCGGCTCGGTGGAGTACGAGCCCCGGATGTAGGGCCCGCCGAAGCCATGTGCTACCGTGGTCGTCTTGGATGCCCATTCACGGGCCAGGGCTTTGATGATACGGGACGGCACACCGCATAGCTCAGATGCCCATTTGGGGGTCTTGGCGATTCCGTCTTCTTTACCTAAAACGTATTCCTCGAACTTGTCGAAGCCGTAAGCGTGAGTAGCGATATATTTCTTATCATAGGTGCCGTTGGTAATCCACTGGTAGGCGATGGCCAGCTGCAATGCAGCATCAGTATTCGGCAGTACCGGAATCCACTTATCAGCATGAACAGCCGCCCCGTAGTTTAAGTCGGGGCAGATATAGATGCTTTTTATGCCGAGCTCGGTGAACCAGTAGGAATAGAGACTGGGCATCTGTCCCGACCAGAAACCCCAGGGGGTAGTTTCCTGGTCACATCCCTGGTGTATAATCATCTGGGTATGTTCGGCTATATCCGGGTAAATATTGGTGAGATAAGACGTGTACATACCGACGGGTTCACATCCCCAGGCATGTTTGGCTCCCCAGTACCACCCCTCCCAGCTATCCGGATTTCTGATCTGCTGCGTATAACCACCCAAAAGTTCAAGAAGCTTGGTATTACAGCCATGGGTAGAGTGTATCACCTTGGTCTCGCCGTGTCCGTCCGCCTGCAGGAGTACCGTTTCCGGTCCGTACTTTTTGATTACCCTCTTGAGTTCGCTGGCTATCAGGTCCGTGGCCTCGTCCCACGATATCCTGACGTACTTGCTGACACCGCGGTTCTGCGGGTTTCTCTCGCCGTCGGGGTCCCAGTCCACCCTCTTCAGGGGATACAAAATGCGGTTGGGGGAAAATATCCGCTTTTTGTAGGCTATACCGTGGGGAGGTATCATGGACTTCAACGGCGGGGTAAAGGTCTTGCCGTGTGCTTCTATCTGCCACGGTTGCCATTCCTCGGGTTTGTATTTCCAATCATAGTGGAATGGTCGAATCCTGATTAATTTACCATCCTTAACATCGACGGCCGCCATATTTGAGTTATCACCGAAGCTACTCAAACCGGTACCCTTAATGCAGGTTTTTTCTTCAGATTCCTTCTTTTTTGGTGTCAATTTTACCTCCTTACATTCCTTTTTCGCCTTAGACTTGGGACATAAACTTCAACTTCTCATGGAGGAAGATAATATCAAGAGCGAAGTGCCTATAAAATAATATACAAAAATAAATACATAAAGGGCGATTTACATTATACAAGAGCGTTTTTATTTATGCAATATCCCCCGCAATTTCCGATGGCGCTCTTTTCCAACCGTAATTATTTTCTTTGATATCCTCCGGGTAATATTATTTTTAAGACAATAATACCATTTTCGGCAAAAATAATAAAATAGCAAAATTCGTAATTTGACAATATTTTCATAGTTTGTTAGACTTCCGTCAGTAACATTTTTCGATATTATTTTTTTAAAAGCGAATTCTAACCAACTATATTATTATTAGTAACCTTGTTGCCCGGGACATAAATAGTTAAAATCCAAAGGAGCTTTATATTATGGAAGCTAAGAAGCAGATACCGTGCTTGGAGGGGTGGTTTACGATGCCGCCGCAGGAACCCCGGATTATCGGTAACAGGTGCGGGTCTTGCGGAAATTACTTTTTCCCGAAAGCAGCAACCTGCCGGAACCCCCTTTGCCAGAAAAAGAAACCTCTGGAAGAGGTGAAATTCAGCAGAAGGGGCAAACTTTTTGCTTACACGGTCAATTATTACCCGCCTCCTCCGCCATATCATAAGGCAGACCCGTTTATACCTTTCGGGGTTGCCAGCGTGGCGATGCCGGAGGGTATAAAACTCGGGGGGCAGATTCCCACGGATGTTGATACTAACAAACTGAAGATAGGCATGGACATGGAGGTAGTGCGAGAGGTACTTTATGTAGATGAGCAGGGAAACGAAGTCCTGTGCTGGAAATTCCGACCGGTCAACTTATAAAATTAAGTCCGGCGTAATAAAATCATAGAAGTTACAACTAAAACCCTGGACTAGTAAAGGGAGAAAAAAGATGAGAGAACTCGCTATCGTAGGTATAGGGATGCACCCCTGGGGCAAATTTCCGGAAAAGAGTGTCCACCAGCTGAACCTGGAAGTGGCTCAGATGGCACTCAAAGATGCCAATATGGAATGGAAGGAAATACAGGCATTATTTGCCGGTCAGGACCCCTGGGCCGGCATTCAGGGAATGCTGGCAGGGTGTGCGCTGGCACAGAACCTCGGGTTATCGGGGATACCGGTTACCAATAATTATAATGCCTGCGCCACCGGCGGCTATGCTTTAAGGGCGGCTCACCTTTACATAACCTCCGGCCTTATCGATACGGCTCTGGTCGTCGGGGGGAGCGTTTCGCCGAAGGGGGCTTTTGGCACGACACACTATAGTGAATTCGACGCCACCGACCTCGATAGCCAGCGGTTCAGAATCCTGGGGTCGGCTAATTACACCGGGTTCGCCATGGCGGCACAGAGACGAATGCATGAGTATGGCTTAACGGAAAAAGACCTCGCTATGCAAAAAGTCAAGGCAAGCAAATTTGCTGCCCTTAACCCTGTTGCCCGCTACCGGAAAATATACACCATGGAAGAAGTTTTGAACTCTCCTATGGTGGCTTATCCCATACATCTTTACCAGGTATGCGCCACCAGTGACGGTGCGGCCGCGGTAGTAGTGTGCAGCGCGGATAAGGCGAAAAAATATACCACCAAGCCGATTATCGTAGCCGGTATCGGGGCTTCCTGCCCACAGTATCCCACACCCGGCTTCGGCGGTTTCGGCAGCGATTTCAGTGAAGTTCCACCACCGAACGAGAATGATGCCGGCATAAAATCAACCTATCTGGCTTACGAGCAATCCGGGATAGGGCCAGAGGACCTGGACCTGGCCAGTGTCTATGACCTTACCGGCGCTATGGAAATACAGTGGTATGAAGACATCGGACTCTGTAAGGAAGGCGAGGCTGAGAAACTTCTCAGGGAAGGCGCCACATCACTTGGTGGCAGGATTCCAGTTTGCACTGACGGCGGCTGCACCTCTCTGGGAGAGTGCATCCCGGCCCAGGCTCTTTCGGAAACCTATGAAGTGGTGGTGCAATTGAGGGGTGATGCGGGGGCAAGACAGGTTAAGGGCGCCAAGGTCGGCTTCTCGGTAAATTCAGGTAAACTGGGGAATTCCTCCGCTATAGTTTACAAGAGATAGACCTAAGATCGGGCGATAACACTTATGACCTCAGGAGGATAAAGAATGGATTTTGAGCTTACCCCGGAGGAAAAGGCATTTCAGAAGGAAATACGTGAGTTTCTGGATAAAGAGTGTAATGAGCATGTTGTCGCCGAGGTGTTGTCTATGCTGGGAGAAGGCCCTTACTCCAAGGAACTGCTATTAAAAATGGGCGCGAGGAGACTGTTAGCCCCGAGATGGCCGGTTGAATACGGTGGCCGTGCCATGGGCGCTATGGCTGAGGCTATTAAGGTAGATGAAATAAACACTCATCACGCTCCCTTTCCTCTCGACGGTGTTGAAATCGGCAATTCCCTCCTCATTGTCGGAAACGAGGAACAGAAAAAGAGATTCCTGCCGGGTATTGCCCGGGGGGAGATTGAGTTTGCCCTTGGTTATAGCGAGCCCAATGCCGGCTCCGATGTAGCATCGGTCCAGCTACGCGCTGTAGAAGACGGGGACCACTTCATCCTGAACGGACAGAAGATATACAACACCGAAGCCCACTTCTCCGACTATCACTGGCTGCTGACAAGGTCGGACCCTAATGCCGTAAAAAAGCACAGAGGATTAACCCTTTTCATGGTTGATTTAAAAAGCCCTGGAATTACGATACGCCCGTTGATAACCATGGCCGGCCTGAGAACAAATGAGGTCTTTTACGAAGACGTAAAAGTCCCTAAAGCGAATATGGTCGGTGAGAAAAACGGGGGTTGGGCCGTCCTCATGAGTGCCCTCTACGGCAGTGCCGGGGGAGGGGGGCCGGCCACCTCAACCAAGAGGGTTATTGAGAATCTGGTGAAGTACGTCCTTGAAGAAAAACAAGATGCCGATAAAAACCAGTGGATTCCGGAGGCAATGGCGGACCTGTATATCAGGACCCACGTAGGGGAATTAATGGGTCTTAGAGCAACTGCCCTGGCTGACCTCAAAGTTTCACCTCCTTATGGAGGTGGAGGTGCTGCATCACGTTTACTCGGGGGTGACACAAGGCGGCTCCTGTACAACATAGCCATGCAAATACTGGGGCCTTACGGGCAGCTCGCCAAGGATTCCAAATGGGCACCCCTGAATGGTGAAATATTACGCGAGTACATGGACGCGCCGCGCTGGACGATTGTCCACGGCAGCCAAGAGATTCAGAAACTGAACATTGCTACCAGGGGCCTGGGACTGCCTAGAAAGTAATATACGGGAAGGAGTCTTACAATGGACCCTAGACTCTCTGAAGAACAGGAAATATTACAAAAATCAGCTCGCGATTTTCTAACTGATAAATGCCCCAAATCTCTGGTCAGGGAGATGGAAAAGGATGAGAAGGGCTACTCACCCCAGTTATGGCGGGAGGTGGCCGACCTGGGCTGGATGGGACTGGCATTTCCGGAAAAGTATAGCGGCAGCGGTATGAGTTTTCTTGATTTGTCCGTACTGCTGGAAGAGATGGGGCGGGTCTGTTTTCCCGGGCCTTTCTTCTCCACGGTGATTCTGGGCGGTTTGCCCATTATGGACGTCGGAAGTGATGAGCAAAAGCAAAAATATCTGCCCCAGATAGCCTCTGGAAAAGCCATTTTCACTCTGGCTCTGACTGAGTCCAGTGGTAGATATGAGGCCAGTTCCATCAAAGCCAGGGCTACCGCAGATAAAAATGCCTATGTCATCAACGGCACTAAGCTCTTTGTCCCCGATGCTAATGTTGCCGACTACATACTGTGCGTGGCCAGGACTGATGAAAAGTCGAAGGGTGAAGAGGGACTCACTATTTTCATCGTCGATACCAAGAGCCCGGGCATCAGTACCACTGTATTAAAGACTATCGCCAGGGACAAACAGTGTGAAGTGATTTTCAAGCAGGTAAAAGTACCCAAGGAGAATATACTCGGTAAGCTGAACCAGGGTTGGGGTGAAGTGCAGAAGATAATTGAACGGGCGGCCATCGCCAAATGTTGTGAGATGGTGGGGGGCATGCAGGTGGTGCTGGATATGACGGTTGCCTATGTCAAAGAAAGAGTACAGTTTGATGTCCCTATCGGTGTCTTCCAGGCCATACAGCACCACTGCGTCAATATGCTGGTAGATGTTGAAGGTTCCAGGGCAGCTGCTTATGAGGCAGCCTGGAGGGTAAGTACAGGGCGCCCTTACTCCAGTGAAGCCGCCATAACCAAGGCCTGGGTAAGTGATGCCTACTATCGAGTAGTAACTTTAGGCACGCAGGCGCATGGTGGTGTGGCCATTATAGAGGACCACGACATGCCGCTTTATTACCGGCGGGCTAAAGCCGCCGAGCTTGCCTTTGGTGATGCCAGGTTTCATAGAAAAACCGTGGCCCGAAAGCTGGGGTTCGCGGCAGAATGAATATTCAAGGCATGATAACGACCTTTATTTCTGAGCAAAGGTATATTACAATCACGATGTTTTAACATATAATCGTAAATATTGAAGGAGGGAGCTCATGGCGAAATTTGTGGTAAGGCCGTTCGGGGGGCCGGAAGCAGTGGACTGGTCGGAGAGGATAAATACCGCTCGCATGAGAGAGGAAAGGCTGGCCAAAGCCAAAGCATCCCTCAAGAAAAACGGTATAGCCGCCTGCCTGCTGATGCGCCCTGAGAACATGCGCTATGTGACCAGCACCAAAGCGACTAATTTTATTGACCAGCTCAGATACTCCGTAGCCTTTGCCGAGGATGACCCCATAGTTTATGAATTGCCGCCCGGCAATCTCTTCGGGACATGCCCCTGGGTTAAACCGGAAAATCTCAAGCTGGCGATACTGTGGGCCGATGAAGCCTGCGGGCGAGACGCTACCTGGGAAAGGGCCAAGAAGTTTGCCCAGTCCATCAAGCAGGATTTGAAAGCAAAAGGACTGGAAAAAGAGAAACTGGGCATCGATAAGCTCGATGAACCCGGCCAGCAGGCCCTGAGGGAGGCAGGCATACAGACGGTTGACGTCATGCCGGCGATGCTGGAAGCACGGTCGGTCAAGACCGATGATGAAATTTACTGTCTGATGATGGCGGTAGCCATATCCGAGGTAGGCTGGTATGCGTTGTATGAGGCGCTCAAGCCCGGCGTACTGGGCCGAGACCTTATCGCTGTAGCTAATAAAGCTATGTATAGCGCCGGGGCAGAGGATGTGTGGGGAGTTCTGGGAGGTGCCCGTAATACCGGGATTGTACAGGTCGGCGATGTGATTACCGTCGACTTTTGCCGTATCACTTATCTGGGGTATAATACATGCTACTACCGCAATATCATCGTCGGGCGAAAACCCAACGATAAAGAAAAGGATATGCACAAGAGGAGCTACGAGCGGGTCTACAACGTTATCCAGGAAATCAAGCCCGGAGCCACTACTGCCGATGCCGCCAAGCACTGGCTGCCCGCCAAGGAGAGGGGCTACCCCACTGAGGAGTATGTATGGTGCGAGGATTTAGCCCACGGCATAGGCCTGTGGCTCTACGAATACCCGACCATCAACCGGCTCTGGTCGTTTGATTACCCCATGACCCTAGAAAAGGGCATGACCATGGCGGTAGAGGCAATGGAGTATGACCGGGAGGTGGGCAGGACCAAACTGGAGGAGATGATTGTGGTAACCGACACCGGCGCCGAAATTATGACCAAGATGCCGGTTAAGGACATGATGATAGCCAGTCCCATTATTACGGCCTGATAAACCCGAAAGAGGGTTCAGGATTGAAATTTATGAAGGAGGTGTTCTCGTGACTTTATCGAAGGTTCCTAAAAAGTGGGATGGTGAGGCGGATGTTATCGTGGTGGGTGGCGGAAATGCCGGCTTGCCGGCCGCCATTACCGCCCATGACAAAGGTACCAAGGTAATGGTGCTGGAGACTTCGGGTGGCATGGCCAGCAGCCTGGCCATGATTGCCGGTGGCACGCCTTTCACCCGCACAGACCTGCAGAAAGCCGAGGGTATTAAGGATTCTCCTGACCAGCTTTATAAGGAAGCCGTCGAGGTTAGTGGCGGTTCACCGGAGCTCTGGCGAGCGTTAGTTGACCGCCAGGAGGAAGTCTACGAATGGCTTAAATCCCTGGGTGCCAAACCAGAAGCAGTGCTTCTAGCTCCGGGACACCTCGTCAGGCGCTCGATCAAATTTGAAGGCCATGGCCCCGCCCTTTGCAAAGTCCTCAGGGACGCAGCTACAAAAAAGAAAATAGATACACGGTTCAAGCATCGCGCCCAAAAGCTCATCGTGGAACCGGAAAGCGGCCGGGTTATTGGCGTCAGCGCTAAACAGGATAACAAGGTCTTAAACTTCAAGGCCAAGAAAGCGGTTATTCTCACCACTGGTGGCTTTTGTCAGAATCTGGAAATCGTGAAGGAGTTTGGGCCGCAGTATGCCAATCTACCACCAACGGCGCCTAAAACGCACCAGGGTGACGGACTTAAAATGGCTATGGCCATAGGCGCGGGGACGGATGGTCTGGGCTTGGCCGTATGCCCATCCATGCCGATAGGTTGGGACACCGGTCAATTCGTGACCACAGACATAAGGGGTGGCATTACCATCGACAAGGATGGGAAGAGATTCGGTAATGAGGCGACAGAAGAACTGGGCACCTACACTGAAAAGCATAAGATATGTCTGGATCATGACCCAACTGGTCTGCACATTACCGTTTGTGACGAAGCGATGAGGAAGCTGAATGAGCCGCCTGCCACTCAAACGCGGGAGACGATTTATAAGGCGAATACGATTGAGGGACTGGAGAAACAGCTCGGCATTCCTGCCGGAAACCTGAAGGCAACCGTAGACGAGTATAACACCGATATTGAAAAATACGGTTATGACAGGAAGTTCGGCCGGCGCCTGCAAGGAATGGCCTGGCCGGAGTTGCCGGTAATGAAATTGGCGAAACCTCCGTTCTACGCTATCAAGAACCGGATTTGCCTGACTTCGATGAAGGGCGGCCTGAAAATCAACGCCAAGTGCCAGGTAATCGACCAGTTCGGCGATATTATTCCAGGACTCTATGCAGCCGGGGAGATCACCGGAGGCCTGGAACACATACCACACCATTACTACACCGGGAGAATGACGCTTCAAGCCTTCACTCAGGGAAGAATAGCCGGAGACGTTGCCGCCGACGAAGTCAGCCATTAAGTATTTACACAAACTCTGTCACCATGGTATCGCCGGATGTTCAAGGCGAGAATGAGATGTGAATAAATGAAGTGGCAGGATAAGTACCGGCATAAATTAATAACGGCGAAGCAGGCGGCTGCGCTTATCACCTCTGGCTCTGATGTCATTTTTGCCATGATGGACCAGCCCAAGGATATTATACTGGAAATAGCCAAGCGATATAGAGAACTGGAGAACGTCACCCTGACCTCTCACTGGGTGGAGGATTTCTCCTTCCTGCATCCCAAGCAGCACCCTGAAACGGCAAAAGCATTCCGTATCAAGGACCCAATGACCATGAGGTCTACCCGGGAGGGGGTACGCGATAAGACAATCGACTATCAACCGACCATATTTGGGCTGAGCAATGGCTACAGGCAGGAGTGCTCTGATAGGGGACGGCTGTACCACTATAAAGACTTTTTCTACTTCAAGCTCACCCCACCCGATGCTAACGGCCGTTGCAGCTTTGGACCCCATTGCTGGTACACACCAAGTGTCTGCAGAACGGCTAAAGTAAAAATCGCTGAAATTGACCCTAACCTTACGTGGGTATATGGAGAATATGTAAATATTGACGATATAGACTATCTGGTTGAAACTCCTGAAAAAGGAAGATTGGGAGGCTCGGAACTTCTTGGACAAACACCGCCTGCCGAAGAGTTTGAGATAGCCCAGGTAATCGGCGCCAATGCTGCCGCTCTTGTCAACGATGGTGATACCTTACAGATTGGGGTGGGGACAGCCGCCGAAGCGATCAGGGACTTCCTTGGCGGAAAAAACGACCTCGGCATCGACAGTGAGGTCATTTATTCCTATACTATCGACCTAGTAAAGCGCGGCGTTATCACCGGAAGGAAGAAGACTCATGACACCGGGAAGGTAACCTGTGCCAATCTTCAGTTATACGGCTACAATGAGCCTGCCAGTATTGAATCTCTGGCATATGTCAGGGAGAACCCGGCCTTTTTATTCCGGGATATCTCTACCCAGTGCAACGTCGGCAGAATTGCTTCACAGGATAATATGGTAGCTATTAATAATATCTTGGGGGTTGACCTTCTGGGACAGGTTGTCATTACTCACCTCGGTCCAACTCCGATAACCGGTCCCGGGGGACAGGTGGACTTCTGCATTGGCACTCACTATTCCAAAGGGGGCCGCTCCATATCCATGTTAAAGTCTACCGCCCTTGACGGGAAGGTATCGCGGATAGTACCAAAGTTCGAGGCAGGTACGGTGATAATGATTCCTATGGTCTACCTCGATTACCTGGTTACGGAGTTCGGTATCGCCAACCTTGACTGCAAGAGCCGGCGGGAGAGGGCGGAGGCTGTAATTTCGGTAGCCCACCCCGATTTTCGTGATGAGTTGAGACAAGCCGCCAGGGAGATGTTCTACCCCTAGAATTGTATCATGAGGTCTCACTACGCTAATATGTAAGAGGGGGAAAATATCTAAATCGTCTTAACATTATTTCGAGGGTCATATCGTTTATAAGGATAATTTTTGCTTTCGGTAAAGATTTAGGAGGCAGGAAATAGTGCAAATCAAAGAAGATTTAACAGGAATAATCGGTGCTGAAAACGTATCCGATGACCCCGGAGCGCTTCTATCATATTCCAGGGACTGTAGTCTCAGTACTCCCCGCACCCCCAATTATATAGCCAAGCCGAAGAATACGGAGGAAGTCCAGAGCGTCGTCAAGCTGGCCAATGAAAACGGGATACCCATTGTGCCCTGTAGTTCCGGCATCCACTTCTACGGAAACACGATTCCGAATCTGGGCGGGATAGTGCTGGATTTAAGGCGGATGAACAGGATTCTGGAAATTGACCTGTACAATAAAATGGTGAGGGTGGAGCCGGGCGTCACCTGGGGACAACTGCAAGCCGAGGTGGCGAAACATAAAATGATGGGCCTTTCCCCGCTATTGCCCCACCCACTAAAGTCCGTGTTGACCAGCCACCTGGAGAGGGAACCGATGCTGATACCCAAGTTCGAGTATGCCGGCAGCCTCGTAACCCTGGAGGTGGTATTCCCGGACGGCCAGGCGTTCCGCACCGGCTCCGCCTGCGTGCCCGGTTTCCCTGATAAAAGCATGGCGGAAGGTGTTAATCCCGGCGGGCCGGGTTACCTGTCTTATAACTGGCTTGTCCAGGGCGCCCAGGGAACAATGGGGGTGGTAACCTGGGTCAAGGTCAAGATGGCACCCAGGCCCAAAATAGACAAGACCTTTTTTATTCCCTTTGAGAATCTCGAGGATGCTGTCCAGCTGGTCTATAATGTGCAGCGTCGCATGATAGGCGAAGAATGCCTTATATTGAATAGCGTCAACCTGGCAACGATTCTGGCTAAAAAATGGCCGGTAGATTTTAATAATCTGATAAAAGTGCTGCCACCCTGGATGGTAATCCTGGTCTCGGGTGGAGGCTGGAGACGCCCCGAAGAGAAAATAGAATACGAAGAAGACGGGTTGCGTGAGGCAACCGCCGAGCTGCATATCCCGGAACTGCCAACCGCATTGCCCGGTTTACCCGGCCTGGAGAAGGAGTTGCCGGGTATGCTGCGTACGGCCTGGCCGGAGAAAAAGACCTACTGGAAGTTTGCCAGCAAGGGCGCCTGCCAGGATATCTTCTTCAACACAACGCTGAACAGGACGCCCGAATTTGTCCGGGTAATGAGCCAGGTAGCCGCCGAGAACGGGTACTGTCTTGACGATATAGGTTTCTATATCCAACCGCTGGAATACGGACGCGCCTGTCATTTCGAATGTAGCTTACCTTACAGTCCAGATGAATCTGGTGATGTGGTGATAATTCGTAACCTGTATGCCGAGGCGGCTGAAACCGCCATGGATATGGGCGGCTACTTTTCCAGGCCGTACGGCGTGGCAGCGGATATGGTCTATGAAAAAGCGGGAGGTTATACGATTGCTTTGAAAAAGGTCAAGCAATTACTTGACCCCAAGAATATCATGTCTCCCGGCAGATTATGCTTCTAGTTCAAATTAGATAACATAAGTAGGTGAAAAAGTGCTGAAAGTTGAAGAATATAAACATCAAGCAGAGACATGTGTGAGGTGCAGCTACTGCAAATTTATCGACCTCAACTGGGTAAAAAGTTCCAGATTTTCCCGGCAGTGCCCGATAGACACGAGGTACAGATTTAATCTTTACTCGGCTCATGGTCTGTTACATACGGCCCTGGCCGAGCTGGACGGCAAGCTGGAATTCTCACCGAAGCTCATGGATGCCCTATGGCAGTGCACCCTCTGCGGCGGCTGCGACATAAGATGCAAGCGAAACCTGGATGTCGAAGTGCTGCAGGTAATCGAGGAATTCAGACGCCGGTGTGTTGAACAGGGGAAAGGCCCCATGCCCGAACACAAAATGCTGGCTAAAAATGTCAGGACCAGCCACAATATATACGGTGCTGCCCACAGTGAACGCTTGAAGTGGCTAACGCCGGATATCAAGCCGGCCCCAAAAGCCGATATCCTTTATTTCGTCGGCGACTCCTCGTCTTACCGGCGACCGGAGATAGCCCGGGCCACCGCCGGGCTGCTGAGTAAAGCCGGGGTCCAGTTTATGGTTTTGGAGGATGAATGGAGTAGCGGGCACGAGCTCTTCGCCACCGGCCAGCTGGAGTTGGCCAAAGAGATGGCTAACCATAATATTAAAGCTATCCAGAATTCGGGTGCCAGGACAGTGATAACCAGTGACGCCGAAGTCTACAAGATCCTCAAGGTGGACTATCCCAGAATTTTAGAAAAGTCCACCTCAGATATGCCTTACACTGTCCTGCACATAACGGAGTATATCGACCAGTTGATGAAGGATGGCAAGTTCAAATTCAACCGGAGCGTTCCCATGAAGGTAACCTACCACGACCCCTGTAATCTGGCCAGGCTGGCCGAAACGTGGTATCACTGGGAACCGAAATATGAGCCGCCGAACATCGCCGTGGGTAAGACATGGCGGCGCGGGGAAAAAGGCGTTTACGAGCCACCGAGGAATATCCTCAAAGGAATCCGGGGGATAGAGCTTATTGAAATGCAGAGAGTCCGGGATAATGCCTGGTGCTGCGGGTATGGCGGCGGGGTGGGGGTAGCCTTCCCTGACTTTGCCCTGTGGACAGCCGGGGAACGGACCGAGGAGGCCAAGACAACCGGCGCCGAGGCTATAGTGAGCTGCTGCCCCAACTGCAAGGACATCCTCGGTAGAGCCGCTGAGATTCAAAAAACCGGGATGAAGGTTTATGATATTACCGAGGTAATGCTTCGGGCAAGCAAGTAGAGAAAGGTAAAGGAGATAACGGTGAGCATACCTAAAGAAGCTTATCAGACGCTACAGTCTATTGTCGGGACGGAATGGGTTAGCGATGACCCGGCCATCTGTGAAGCCGACCGCTATTGCAGTCTATCCAGTCCTACTGAAGAAAAACGCCGGCCCGCGTGCAGCATCGAACCGGCCAGCACCGAGGAAGTGCAGGCCATCGTCAGGGTTGCCAACCGGTACAAGATACCCTTCGTAGTTACCAGCACTTTCTACGGTGCCAGTACTTATGCCAGAAAGGATAACTCCATCCTCATCGACCTCAAGCGGATGAACAAGATTGAGATAGATGAGGAGAACCAGTATGCTATTGTCGAGTCGGGGGTGGCCTTTGCCGCCCTCCAGGGTGACCTGCTTAAGAGAGGTCTGATCACCTTTGTCCCGGGATGTGGTGGCCAATCTTCGGTTTTAGCCAATACCGTCAATATGGGTGATGCCCCTCTCGGGTGGAGGTACAGCCTTGGTTATCAGAGGTTACTGGGTGTTGAGTGGGTGCTCCCCGACGGTGAAATACTCAGGATGGGTTCGCGGTCTATGTCCAATGATTTCTTCTGGGGAGAAGGACCCGGCCCCGGCCTTCGCGGTCTGCTGAGGGGATGCGCCGGGCATCAGTCCAGGCTTGGCATTGTTACCAAGATAGGAGTCAAGGTGTTTCCCTTCGTCTCGGAGGAGCTAAAGCCGGAGGGCTGGGCATACCATACCACCATGAATCTGCCGGCAAACAGGTTTAAGTGGTACAATATACGCTTTTCTACCCGGGAAGATGCCATCAACGCTATGTTTGAAATCGGCAGGAGTGAGATAGCTCTGGTGGTGATGACGGTACCGCCGATATTCCGGGGTGTCGCCAGGACCAGAGGGGTGGGCTGCGGCGGATTCTGGGAGTTCTGGAAGGATGCCGGCCCCAAACTATCCCGGACGCAAACAGACCTCCGCGTTCTGCTGTATGGTATTGGCGCCAATAAGCGCCTGGCGTATGAGGAGAAGGTATTACTGGATATTGTCGCCGATTTCAAAGGTTCCGCTCGTGAGGCTCCCTGTCGAGATGAAACCAACTTCATGGCTGCCGATGCCATCTGCGCCAATGTGGTCGGCGGCAGGTTCAGTTCCGAGGTTTCCTATGAATCTATCAACCAGGCCGTGAGGTACAGTAAGGTTGTCGATGTGATAACGGACAAGCATCGACCTCCTATTTTGCAGGAATACAACACCACGGACTGGGTTTGCCCCTACGAAGTAGGCTATATCGCCAAGATGGAGTGTCTCCGCATGGCGGCTGTAGAAGATAATTATGCACTGCAAGAATGGAAGAATGACTGCCAGGACGCCTGCGCCGAAGGAGGCGCTTATGCCCTGGTGCCTGATAACAAAGTGTTCGGACCCGTCTGGGGCAACTACCCTGAAAAGGAAGATGCCATAAGGGCACTCTTCGACCCCAATCACATTTCCGCTCCTGAATAGGTGAAAAACCTGTAGGAAGGAGGCGATATGTTAAAGACAGCCCGCCAGTATGTGGAGAGTCTGGGCAAACTTAAGCTGAACCTCTATCTACTCGGTGAGAAGGTTGAGGACTGGGTCAATGACCCCATCATCAAGCCATCAACCAATGCGGTGGCGATGACCTACAAGCTTGCCCGCGACCCGAAAACCGAGGCCCTGGCCGCTACGGAGTCCATGCTCACGGGGAAGAGGGTCAATCGATTCAACTCTCTCTTCAGGAGCCCCGATGACATGGTCTGCAAAATCAAGCTGCAGAGAGAGATGGGACGGAGGACGGCCTGCTGCTTCCAGAGATGCGTCGGCATGGATGGGATTAACGCCACTTTCAGCACCACCTACGAGATTGACGAAAAGCACGGCACCGAGTACCACCAGAGGTTTAGAAAGTGGCTGGAATATGTCCAGGAGAACGACCTGTGTGTCGCCGGTGCCATGACCGATGTCAAGGGAAACCGGGGCGTGTCACCCAGTAAGCAGGCCGACCCGGATATGTTCGTCCATATCGTCGAACGCCGGGATGACGGGATAGTTATCAGGGGGGCTAAGGCCAACATCACCGGGACGGTGAATTCCCATGAAATGCTGATCATGCCCACCCTCAGGATGCAGGAGGAGGACAAAGACTACGCCGTCTGCTGCGCAGTACCCACTGATGCCGAAGGGATAACCCATATCTACGGCAGGCAGTCCTGCGACACGCGCAAGCTCGAAGAAGGGGATATTGACGTCGGCAACTACGGCTTCGGCGGACATGAGACCCTGAGCATCTTCGATAATGTATTCGTTCCCTGGGAGCGGGTCTTTATGTGCGGGGAATATGACCTTTCCATCATGCTGGTGGAGCGGTTCGCTGCCTATCACCGGCAGAGCTACGGGGGCTGCAAACCCGGCATTGCTGATGTTCTCATCGGCGCGGCCGCTTCCATGGCCGATTACAACGGGGTGCGCCGGGCTTCTCATATCAGGGATAAACTCGGGGAAATGATTCACCTCTCCGAGACGATACATGCCTGCGGTCTGGCCAGTGCCCACCAGGCCTGGAAGACCAAGGCGGGCAACTACCAGTCCCATATACTCCTATCCAATATCTGCAAGCTCAACACCACCAGATTCCCCTACGAGATTACCCGTCTGGCTGAGGACATAGCCGGCGGTATTTTAGTCACCACCCCTTCCGAGAAGGACTTCAAACACCCGAAGATTGGCAAATTAATTGACAAATATCTAAAAGGCGACCCCGCCTATTCCACGGAGGAACGCTACCGGATGCTGACGCTCATCCATGCTATGTGCTTTGGCGTGGTTGCCCCCAGCTACCACACCGAGTCCATGCACGGCGCCGGTTCGCCGCAGGCGCAGAAGATAATGATTGAGCGTGAGTCAGATATGGAATCCAAGCAGCGCCTTGCCCGCAGTATCGCGGGCATCGACCAAAGGGAAGACCCGCTGGATTAAACTTGGAAAAGGAGGCAAAAACATGTCTTACTTTCTGAGTCCGAAGAAGGTCCTGTTTGGTAAGGGTATGCTGAAGAGGTTGGGCGCCGAGCTTGAAGGTCGCGGCAAGAAAGCCGTCCTGATTACCGATAAAAATATGGTCAAGCTCAGCGGAGAACTTGTTGAGACGGTCAAAGGCGCCGGGTACGAAGTCAAAATCTGGGACGGAGCGGAGCAAGAACCTTCGACGGCGGGTGCCGGCGAGGCTCTCAAGGTGCTCCAGGAGTTTGCCCCACAGCTCATTATCGGCTTCGGCGGGGGCTCGGTCCTGGACACGGCCAAGGTGGCCTGGGTGCTCTGGGAGAACCCGGAAGTACCCCCTGCCGATATTACTAAAGCCGTAAACGTAAGAACCAAGTTAAAATGGCAGAAGAAAGCCAGATTTATGACTGTCCCCACGACCAGCGGCACCGGCTCGGATGTTACCTGGGCTATTGTGCTCACGGACACGGCCGCCCACCGCAAGATAGGCTTTGCCAACACGGAAATCGTGCCTGATATTACGTTACTGGTCCCCGAGTTTACGGTTGGCATGCCCAGGGCACTGACGGCCAGCACCGGTCTGGATGTTCTGGGCCACGCCCTCGACGGATATACGGCCAGGCAGCAGACCGATTTCAGTGACGGACTCTGCCTGCAAGCCATGAAGCTGGCCTTTGAGTGGCTTCCCAAAGCGTACGCCAATGGCAATGACCTGGTCGCCAGAGAGAAAATGCAGAACGCCGCCACTATAGCCGGACTGGGATTCGGCAATAGCAATACCTCACTTTGCCATGCCCTGGCACATACGCTCGGGGCTACATTCAATATACCTCACGGGCGGTCGGTTTGCATAACGTTGCCTTATTCGCTGGAGTATATCGCCTCAAATCCTCCGCTCGAGGGCTCCCCTAATCCGGTGGAGAGGCTCAGCACCGCCGCCAGGTTCGCCGGGATTCAGGCTAAATCAGACCAGGAGGCCATAAAAAAACTGATTCAGAAATTAAGAGACCTGGCGAAGGAAACCGGCGAGCCGCTGAGCTTGAAGGAAACCGGAATCACGCAACAGCAGATGAACGATAAACTGGATACTCTGGTGGCTCTCGCCAGCAAGGACGTCAACATGTACTCCAGTCCCTGTGAGTGCAAGGATGAAAAGCTCCGCCGGCTTTTCCAGGATATATGGGCCGGCAAATGACAGCCGGCGCGTAAAAAACTGAACAGATGAGGTACAGTAAATATGCCGGTTTGTCGGGTTGATGACATTAACATCAATTACAGGGTGTACGGCGAGGGGTTCCCCCTGGTCTTAATCCATCCGTTCTCAGCCAGCCTGGGGTTCTGGGCACAGCAAATTGAAAAACTATCACCCAAATACCGGATTATAGCCTATGATGTCCGCGGCCACGGCTTGTCCTCAGCGCCGGCTGGCGAGGAGAACTATACACTGGATATCCTGGTGGAAGACCTGTATAACCTCCTTACCCACCTGGGGGTGGCTAAAGCCTATATCGGCGGCCTTTCTCTGGGCGGCGCCATCGCCCTGGGCTACGCGGGCCGATACCCCGGGACGGTAAAAGCCCTGCTAATCTTCGATATTCACGGGGGCTTCCAGCCGCCTTCCAATGCCGCGGCGCAGGGTGCCATGGCCGAGGGGAGGGCGAAGGGTGAAAGGTATGCCCAAGAAAGGGGTATGGCTGATTTCGCCCGGCGTCAGATTGCTTCTGGAACGGCTTTCCCTCCCGTCCCCGAGGATGAAGCACATCAGGAGCAATACGTTGAGAGAATGGCCAGGTTCCCGGTCAACGGATATATCGGCGTCGGCCGGGCTAAGCCCTGGGAAGCTGAGTGGCAGCGCCAGGCCGCCGATAAAATTAATGTGCCCACCCTGATTACGGTCGGTAGTGACGACCTGGAAATGGTAGTATCGGGTACCAGGATATTGCACGAGCACATCAAGGGCTCGCGCTACGTGATAATAAAGGGCTCGGTTCATGAAACAGCGCGGTGGCGCCCCGATTTATTTAGTCAGGCTGTTACCGAGTTTCTCAAGGCGGTAGAAGCCGGCAAGCCGGTGGCGGGGGAAATGACCTTAGGCTAAGAGGTTGCTGGCAGACTCAAGAGTATCAATTAACCCCATGTAAATCTCGATGAGGTGAAACAGGAATGCTGCTTGTAATCGGAATAACCGGAGCCTCCGGAGCGATATACGGTATCCGGCTGCTTGAGGTATTATCGACCAACAAAGAAGTGGAAACACACCTTATTATTTCTAAAGCCGGGGAAGAAATCATAAAATATGAGACTGATTGGACTTTGAAAAAAGTAAAAGCACTGGCGGATGCCTGCTATGATATCGACGACATCGGTACCAGGCTTTCCAGCGGTTCGTTCCGGAGAGACGGTATGGCTATTGCCCCCTGCAGCATGAAGACCCTGTCAGCAATAGCTAACTCGTACGCCGATAACCTGATAGTACGCTCCGCCGATATAACACTGAAGGAGAGAAAGAGGCTGGTTTTACTGGTTAGAGAGACGCCGTTTCATCTGGGTCACCTGAGAAACATGGAAAAGCTGACAGAAATGGGCGCCATTGTTTTTCCCCCGGTTCCTGCCTTTTATCATAAACCACAGACAATTCAGGACCTCGTTGACTTTACCATAGGCAGGGTCCTGGATTTGTTCGATATAAAGCACAATCTCTATCCGAGGTGGTCGGGTTTAACCGACGAAGACAAATAAGCCCAAGCTATTCGAGATGAAACCTCCCGGATAAAGAAGGCCATGCTTTCAGGGAGAAACGTGGCTATTTTTTCGGTTCGTCCAGCGTGCGGTAATAGCTGTCGCCGAGGTCGTTGGGGTTAAAAATCTCCTTGAACTTACGCTGGTAGCGGAAGGCAGCCGGCTGTGCCGATGCTAAGAATATCTTCTCGCGTTCTTCCCTGGGGGTTGTCCTGCCGTCAGACCCCCTGGCATATGCGTTCATTTTCTCCATGCCGGGGCCCCAGCCCTTTTGCATGCCGTATTTGGCGGCAGCATTAAAGAATTCCAGGGTCCCTTCCGTTGATGCCTTGTCATGCGGGTCAAAATGGGTGAAATTCTCCCAAATGGTCATACCGCCACCTCCCATACCACCTATTCCTCCCATCATGGCATCACCTCCGGCAGCGACGATATTGCCCTTCTTTTCCCATTCAACCTTGAACGCCGTTACCTCTTCGACACGCGGTGGTGTCCCGGAAGTCCCGTAATCTGGAGACCCTCCTAAGCCGAAACAGCCGTCGTAGCCGCCGCCATAAACGAGGTTCAAATTCTTGTGTCCCAGCCTTATCATGTAGAGAAGCGACCAGTCGTGAAGGTCAGGTTCCAGCATTCCCTGTACCTTCCAGCCCCCGGTATCCTTCAATATCTTGTCCAGGGCCTTCTCCTGCCATTCCATATCCCTCGGGGTCATACCGGCCAGCACAATCTGGTAATCTCGCTCCATATCTTCGTTCATTTTTTGTACTTCCGGGTCCTTCATTAGCTCATCGAGGTCAGAGAGCGTTTTGGTGGGGTCGGCCAGTATCATTATCATGGCCCCTTTGAGGTCTCTGCCGAACATGTTGAACTGTCGGTGAGCGATATAGCCGATTCCGGCTTCCCATATCATATAACAGGAATCCGCCCAGGCCTGCCAGGTCGGGAAGCCCAGGGTATATGACCTGAGGTTGTCCGGCAGCACCGCTTTATAGGCGGGCACTATCCCCTCGACCGGGAGGGTTTTAGGTCCGGGCCACGGGTAAAGCTTGAGGGCACACTTGGTGAATACGCCCATCGCCCCGTTAGCCCCTTGCATTCCTCTGACAAGGCCTTTCAGACTCGGCCCGGGCCCGTCAGAGTTGAACCAGCCCAGGCCAGAACCCGCCGAGCCTACTTTCAGGAGTTCACCGTCGGGCATGACCCATTCCGCCCCGAGCATATTCTCACTATGATTACCCATATAAAAGGTATCCGGTCCGAGTCCCCCTAAAGAGGTTGCACTGGCAAGGCAGGAACAGCTGGAGCCGGGCCCGTGCATATGGGTATTCAGTCCCACTTTCATCGCTTCCGCCTGTAGTGTTGCCCCGATAACGTATGGTTCAACCACGGCAAACATATTCTTCTCATCGATTTCCAGGATGCGGTCCATCCGCCTCATATCCAGCTGAATCGTGTTGTCCTCTAAAGGATACCCCCAGGCCGACCAGAATGTGCTGGAGGGTTTGAATCTTATCCTGTATTTATTACATACTTTGACGATAGCCTGAACTTCCTCGGTGCTCCCCGGCAGCAGGACAGCCTCTCCCCGAGGCGTGTATACCCTGTAATAAGGCCCCAGGTGAATGGCGGTATGGGACAGTGGATACCTGTATGAATCCAGTAATGCCGGGTCGTCGGAGATATTTTCAGGGCCGACAATGTCTTCATATGCTTTATATGCTTCTCTCGATAGTGCCATTCTCAGTCCCTCCTAAATTACATAGCCTTCTTTACCAGGTCTATGACATCAAAAACCTTTAATTTATCGCCAGCGGCATTTATGGCATCAGTGAAGTTCCTCTCGCACCACCCGCAGGCGCTCACGATGGCCCTGGCACCCGTGGATTTGGCTTCCTCGAGCCTCTCCGTGGCCGTCCAGCTGGAAAACTCGGGATAAGCTTCTTTTATGCCTCCGCCGGCTCCACAGCACCAGGAATATTCCTTGATTCTCTCCATCTCAACCAGCTCCAGACCGGGGATGCTCTTGAGAATATCCCTCGGAGGGTTATAGACACCCCAGGCACCGTTGTACCTGGGCTTGCGTGGCTCGTAGACCACCACCTGATTAAGAATTTTCTTTTCCTTGCCCTGCCAGGGTACGTACGGTTCTCCCTGTCTCCCCAGGTGGCAGGGGTCGTGGTAAGTGACGCGCAGAGGTATCTTTTTGCGGAATTTAATCTTGCCTTCCTTAATGAGGCGGTCAAGATACTGCACGGTATGGAGGACCTCGAACTGCGTACCCAGAGGCGGGTAAAGACGGACAAAGGCATGATAGCAGTCAGCGCAGGAGGTTACCACCGTTTTTACACCAGCCGCCTTCCAGGCCTGGGTGGCATTCTCGGCAAACTTGACGAATTCCCCTTTATAGCCCATGTCATAAGCCCTGCCACCGCAGCAGGACTCGTCTTTGCCCATGATGCCGATATCGACGCCGGCATTTTTCAGAATGGTTATGGCTGTCCTGGCTGTTTCTCTCAGGTCTTTATCATAGGCGAAGCGGCAGCCGGCATGGAAGAGGACCTGAGCCGGCTCGCTGGTGATACGCTTAACATCCAGCCCCTCAGCCCATTCGCCGCGTTCTGCCCTGGTTGTTTCCAGAATCATATTATCCTGCTGCCGGAGATGCTCAATGTAGAGCATGTGTTGCGGCAGCAATTGACCGTCTTCGACCAGCCGGAACCGTAATTCATGCATCATCTCCAGGGGTTCCAGGTTGTAGCGGCAAATTTTATCCGAGACATCGCAGGACCCGCAGGTCGCGCACTTATAAACGATATCCAGAACCCTATCGGTATAAGTGCTCTGGCCGTTCAGAAGCGACAAGGCAACCGCGAAGCGACCACGCGCGGAGTAACTGTTAAAATTGTTATAAGCTATACTGGGGCAGCCTTTGGCGAACCTCCAGCTCTTTATCTGGTCAAGCGGAATCCACTTGCAGTAGGAGCACTGGCTGCACCTCTCCATATCGGCTTTATAGTCTTCTAATGCCACTTTTCTATGCCTCCTTATTTGTTAGTGGATAGTTGTCAGTTAACAGTTGTCAGTAGTTGTTATTTTTCGATTGTTAGATAGAGAGTAAACTCCTTAACTATATACTGATAACTCTCCTTAAAAGCACAGCTTACCCGGATTCATCACATTATTGGGGTCGAATATTCCCTTAATTTTCTTCAGTACCATCACAGTCTGTGCATCCCGGCTATAGGCTAAATTCGCCCAGATGCCATAAGGCCGGGAGAAGAAAGCTCCCAGCTCCAGCATCTCTTCGCTGGCCCTGGTGAAAAACGTCTGAATTCTGGTTGTTTCTTTCGCGCTATTACGGTCGAAGGGGAGCGTGAATTCACAATGGCAGCTGGCACCCTGGTGTACCGGTTGAATATAAACACCCATTTCCGAAGCCGGGTACTGGCAGGCTTTTGCCACCGAGCGCATTTTACTAACGAATTCAGGCGTCCTGTCGAGCGTGGTCAGGAAGAAGATATCCTGGCATCCCCCTTTGTAGTCGAGTTTCCAGTAAGGCTCTCTTGACGGATGGAGAATCGTTTGTAATACCTCACCGCTCACGGCGCCGGGGATTTCCGACACGAGTTGCAGGCCAAATTGCCGGGCAATATCCGTGATGTCCTTCTCCTGAAACTCCACCCTTTCCCGGGGAAGTATGTTACGCCCGGCGATACCCACCAACACAACCCAGGGTGAGAGTTTCGTCGCCCGCGCCTTGATATCCTTAGCTCCAACCCCAAGGATAGACGCCAGAGTGAAGTTGTTTAATATCAATAGCTCATCGCCGAATCTGAACCTGAGGATACGATAAGTAAAATCAATCAGGTCATCGAGCTTCCGGGCGGGCACGAAGAAGAGCTTGTGGAGTTCAGGCAATACCTCGCATTTGACCGATGCCCAGGTCACAATGCCCGTGCTCCCCTGGGCTGCGGAAACGAACCTGAAAAAATCCGTCTGCCCCGGACCTCCCGGCCCCGATGCCGCCTGTTTCTTCTTCCAGGCTTCTTCCATCGAGGACCAGTTGCCGGCGTCGCCGGTTGCCAGCTTCTGGCCATCTCCCCAGACTATCTCGGTGCATCGCAATGGGTCGAGCGACGACCATTGTTGCCTGGGAACCAGGGTAGGTTCTCTTTCCAGGAGGCTGGCTACCACAGACTTGTTGGCACGCGGTAGTAACGGCATGGGGAGTCTCAAGCCTTGCTTGTTCAGCTCCGGCTGGAGCTGGGGGTAGGTTACTCCCGTTTCAATCATAGCCACCCTGTTTCTGCGGTCAATTCTGAAGATACGCTTCATGCCGCTCAGGTCTACCATGACCGCTCCCGGTACGCTGGGAACAGTATCGCCGCGGAAGTGTGGCGGTCCAGAGCTTACCGGGACCAGCGGTGTGGCAGTCCGATTAGCCCAATTCACCAGAGCTTTCACCTCATCCACATTCTCAACCTTTACCACGAAGCGGGGCTTTATCGGCGGGGCGAAGCTCATATCCCTGGAATAGGCATCCAGAGTTTCAGGGTCATCGGAAACGTCTTCTGGACTCACGATGCTGGCTAATTCTTCTTTTAGAGCCATACTTATCTCTCGCCTGCTCCTTTCCTGTATTTACCTTGTTCTCAAGTCTCTATCCTGCAAGGATGGTCGCTTTTAATCATGTTGACTTATAGTCGTGAATACCTTGGCTGGACTTAAAAAACGACAGCGTAACGATTAAGACCTTCTCAGACGAATCGTCAGAAAAATAGTACACTGGGATATCAGTTCTTGTCAATTTGTTAGCTTTCATCCAATCCGTAATTGCATCAATACCGCGGCATCTGTCCCGCTGTTTACAGGCCATACTCCTTCCATCTCTTTTCGACCAGTTCCTCGGTCTCCGGCCGGGAATAGTAGCAATCCGGTGGGAACCTCTTATTGCCCCACTCCTCCCGCGGCGGGTGGATTTCCCAATCCGTAGTAGCATCGATAAGCAGTTTATTAGCGATGGCGGCTCCGTATTTCAGTTCGTCTCTATTGTCGTAGGGTAAGCTTACATCAATAGGCGAACCCATATATAAGGGGTAGACGACCAAATCCCTGTAAAAATCTACCTTGCTATGCATGGCACGCAGGAGTGCCGCGGGGTTATGAATATCCACATCCTCTTCAACTACCATTAAGATATTAAACGGGTGTCCGGCGAACTTGGAGCCCCAGAGAGCGGCGGCTATTTGCCTTGGCTGTCCCTGATATGTCTTGTGAATCTTGACCGCTGATATCGGCCCTGTTGTAACATCGAGCACTCCAGGTATTTCATGGGCTTCCAGGGTATTCCAGTTAACTACCGCCATCATGGTACTGACCGATGCCCTGATTTCCGTAATGCCTTCCTTAGTACCCACCAGAGAGCCACGGTAAATGGCATCGTTTCTGTGGGTAATGCAGCTAACTGCCACCACTGGCCTCTTTCTCGCTTCCCCGTAAAACCCCGACCCTTCACCGAAGGGCCCTTCTATTTCGTAGGTGCTCGGGTCGGGGGACATAGTGCCTTCCACCACAATTTCGGCGGAAGCGGGCACTTCAATATCGGAAGTCTCGCATTTGACAAGCTCCACAGGCTCCTGCCTTAACGCTCCGGCCAGGTCGTACTCCGGCCCGATAACCGGACTGCCGGCGACAACTATTAAAGCGGGGTCCCAGCCGTAGACAAAGGCCACGGGCATGGGTTTGCCCATCTCCTGGTATTTACGATAAGTAATACCCCAATCCTTCATGGGCATTAACAACACGCCTATCTTGTTCTTGCTTAATATCGTGCCCCGGTAAACACCGGCATTGTTTTGCCCAGTATCGGGGTCTTTAGTGACAGTAGCGTTGAACGTGTTGATATAGCGTCCGTTATCGAGCGGGTGCCACTTGGGGACCGGTAGCTGGAAAAGGTCCACATCTTTATCCCTGACGATGTTTTCCTTGACCGGCCCTGTTTTGACCTTCACTGGCTTGAGTGGTCTCTTCATCCTGTTTCTAATTGTGTGGATAACGTCTGTAGGTGATGTATCTTTGGGCAGGTTGAGCATGAGGTTGACTCTGGATTGTGTACCCAGTCCGTTGGTGAATAACCTTCGAGAAAGGGTTTTTTCATGGTCCTTGATATTCTCAAAGAGGAGGGCGGGGCCGTTTTGTACATAGACCTTCCTGATGATTTGAGATATCTCGTCATCCCAGTCCACCTTTGCTTTTACCCTCTTCAGGTCACCCTCAGACTCCAATTTGGCTATCCATGTTCGTAAATCGCGTGAGGCCATATTCGTACTCCTTTATAATTAATAAATAGCTGGCGGTAATAAACCAATTTTTGCCTGCAATCTAAGATGTTCCATGTTAGGTGAATCAATAGACTTCTTCGACAGGTTGAGAAGATACTATAAGATGCTGAGTAATAGCCCATCAAAATGTGGACTCAAACTTCCTGATTCTTCAGCCGACGATGAAGCGGCATAAATTGCATATCTCTCTCAGAGAAAAGAATATCGGTATGCTGCTTTTTTGTCAAGTCGGTTCGGGCGTGATATGATAACAATAATTGATGGGTGGGGAGGAATCGTCGGGGATTGTTCAATCAGCCAGCGTAGCTCAGGGGTAGAGCAGCGGTTTTGTAAACCGCTTGTCGAGGGTTCGAATCCCCCCGCTGGCTCCAGTTTATTCCTTCTCCAGGATGTCCTCAATCTCATGAGAGGCGCGGGAAATGACCTCTTTGATGCTGGACCATTTCTCCGGTGCCAGTTGATGGGCTCTCCGGCTGATAAGGCGACCGAGTTTCCGCAGTTCATGAAAGGTATCGTGGAATTCCTCGACATTGCGCGGACCCCACCAGTCTTTCATCTGGCTTTTAATCTTGTCGATGACTTCCTGTTGCTCTTTGAGGAATTTTTTCCCCTCATCGGTAATGGTGTAGACCTTCTTGCCGTCACGCTCCGAAGAGCTGACATAACCCATATCATCGAGCATCTGGAGGGTAGGATAGACGCTGCCGGCGCTGGGCGTGTAAAAGCCATGGAAAAGGTCTTCCATGGCGCGGATTATCTCGTAGCCGTGGCTCGGCTTATCTTTTAAAAGGTTCAGGATGACGTATTTCAAGTCCCCTTTTTCGAAGAGGCGGGATTGTCTCTCGAATTGAAAAAATTGCCTGTGAAACATAGTATTCAATCTCCAATCAGTATATTACGATATATCGTAACATATCAGAATACACTTGTCAATAGTCTGAACTAATATGAGGGCATTTATTTGTAATTTAGACAAGATGAGTGTATAATGAGTTCAGTTTTTACATCGTAATGCGATATACCAGAAAATCCAAGATTGTTTTTAAAGGTAATACTGTTGCGTTTATTTTCGGGCGGATACCAATCTTGAAAGGATACTTCGATTACAGAACCGGCACCTAAAAAACGCTCTTTCATGAGGGCCTCTTTACCTTGGTTCATCATGGCGCACTTCGGCCACCATCTAATCGGGGCATTACCGATGCCGCTTATGCCTGCTATACGTACGGGTTTCGGTCTCAATAACTTCCAGACTACTCTCGTGACTACCTTATTCTCGTTAGCCGGCGGTGCGGGTAATATCCCCGCCGGCCGCATGGTGGATAAAATCGGACCTAGCATCCTGATGACTATCGGTACTCTCGGTGTCGCTATTGGCGGACTGGCGGTCGGCCTTTCCAATAACTATATCCTGTTCTTGATATTATTGACCTTTACCGGCTTCTTGACCGCCGGCTATCACCCTGCGTCTACACCGATGATCCTTTCGGCGGTCGAGCCGGAAAAACGCGGCCGGGCCTTGGGGCTCCATCTTTTCGGCGGTAATTTCAGTTTCTTTCTCGCTCCTATCATCGCCGGCGGCATCATGACATTATGGCCTTCCATGGGTTTCCGCGGACCATTCATCGCATTATCGGCCCCCACTGCCGTATTCGGTATAATATTCTACATTTATCTTACAAAACGCGGCGGACTGGCGCAGGTTAAGATCGCCAAGGAAAGGGCTGCCCAGGAAAATCCGCCCCAGCCCGGTTATAAACGGCGTCTCTGGGCGTATCTTATACAGATGGTGGTGGGCGGCGGCGCCGGCGTATCCGTCAATGCATTATTGGGGTTATACATGAAGGATAATCTGGGTGCGACCGATGTCAGCGTTACCTGGATCATGTCTATCATGTTCCTCCCGGCGGTCTTCGGCGGCACCATCATCGGCGGCTGGATATCTGACCGTATCGGGTCGGTTAAAATTATTGTCATCACCGGTATCATCGGCGGCCTGCTAATCTTCGGGATAAGGAGTTCGACTGCCCTGGGCTTCCCATTTTACGCACTGCTCTTTATCATGGGCATCAACCAGGCCATCCGGATGCCGGTCACCGAGGTCTTTATCATGGGGCAGACCCCGGCCAAGAACCGCGCGACGATTTACGGTATTTACTACTTCACGATGTCATATACGGGGGCAATTTTTGCGCCGCTATACGGTTGGCTGGTTCCTAACCATTATTCCTACGAGCAGATATTCATGTTTTCCGCCATCGTGGTAACGGTGATATCGGTAGTGACATCGCTCTTCATCTGGGATGCCAAGGATCCATACCAAATGCAAAGAAAACAGAAGAAAGGCCTTGCCTAGGTAGTAACGGGGTTGTGATATCAGCCGGGCATGGAATATTCCGGGAGGCTAAGAACCGGATTCCTGCCCGGCTATTAGTTTCTCGCCGTATTCCAGGAGGGTTTTCTGGCGTTCTTCCGGTATATTCTGCGATTCCAGCCAGGCTTTCAGGGCGTCCAGGGGTGTTACCTCTTCAGCGGTACGTTTGCCCATTCTCAGGCGGGTCTCGCGATGTATCTCGCGGGCGATGGTAAAGTAGTGGGTATCTTTCAGGGCTTCCCGGATTTCATTGTTCCGCAGTTGCCCTTCCAGCGATGACGGCAGGCTGATATTCAGACGCACGATGGCATTCCTGGCTTTTTCTGCCTGCCCGGCGATAGCCGCAAGGACAACAGAGTTAGGGTCGGTATCATCTGTATCGATGTTGACACTGATGGTGAGGAAGCGGCGGGCGTTTACGGGATGAAATTCAAAAGAGACCTGCCTTTTATTGTTCTTCCCATTGGGAAGGATGTCCACCACATAAAAACCTTTTTCATCGTTCTCCTCCCCGAAGTCGACGCGTTCCAGGCTGCCGGCGTAGACTACCGGCGGGCTTTCGGAGAGGACCTGCTGCTTGTGAATATGCCCCAGGGCTATATAGTCGAAAGCCGGCAGGGCAACATTGCTGAGTAAAAGCACGGGCTCCTGTCCGATGGACATCAGGGTTTCCGAGCCGGCTCTGGCTGAGCCGACCGATACATGGGCGGCCAGTATTGTGGGCAGGGTGGGGTCGAGGCTGGCAGCCTTGCTGGCGATAACCCGGGTCAGCGCTTCCTGCATCATCTGGTTGACCTGTTCGATGTTAAGGTTTTTAGTATCTTCCCGGCTGAGGAGGGAACTACGTCTCAGCCAGGGCAGGGCGACGACCTGGATGGTGCCGCCGGCCGTCGGAATTTTATATGTCTCGGGGCGGTTGGCGACGCAGACGTTTTTCACCGCCAGGGTATCGAAAATCTCGGTGGCGGTGGCGCGGCCGATAGCGTTGGGCATGTCATGGTTGCCGGTGAGGAGAAAGGCGGGGATGTTATTTGTGGCCAGGCGATTAATGCGCCGGGCGAACTCCCGCTGCTGGGTCTGGCTGGGCTCGCGGGTCTTGTAGGCATCGCCGCAAAACAGGACGAGGTCTACCCGTTTTTCCAGGGCGTATTCGACAAGCTCATCCAGAGCAGTGAGAAAGTCATTCAGGCGTGAGGATAGACCGGTAGCCGGGTCGATGCGCCCGTAGTTCTCAATGCCCAGGTGTAAATCGGCAAAGTGGATGATTTTCATTAAGTAATCTTATTTTACCAGATTAATTACTTCCTGTAATGAAGTAATTACGGTGCCATCCCAGTCTTCCCGGTCGATAAAGTGCGCATCGACAGACCCATTGGGGTCGCGGATTAAAACAGGGTGCATGCCCACCCCTAAAGCGCCGGTCAACTCTTTACTGCTGCCGTCGCCGATATAGAGGCAGTCCTCCGGCTTAACGCCAAGCTGGTCGGTAGCCAGGTGGTAGATACGTGGGTCGGGCTTTTTGACGCCGACTCTACAGGAAAAAACGGTCACTTCAAAAAGAGGGGCGAAAGGGGTCTTCGGCCAGACGAGCGGCGTCTCCGCGGTGCAGTCGCTGATGAGAGCGGTCTTAAAACCATTCGATTTCAGACAGGTGAGAACCTCTACCGAGCCTGGCCGTGGCATGATATTGCGGGAGGTGTAGTCGCGTCTGATGCGGCCGGTCTGCTTTACCTGCGCATCTGTGACCGGTACGCGCAGTTCCTGACAGATGTGCTCGACACATGCCTCGGCGCTGTGAAAAACGCCGGTAGCGCGCCGGTCGAACGTATCGGCCCACAGGCGGATGAACTCGTCCGGCGGAGCGCCGAGGACCGTAGCCATTTCCGTCAGGGTTTTTTCGTAGTCCCCGCGCGAGAAGTTCTCCACCAGCGTCCCGAAAAGGTCGAAGATGACGGCTTGATATTTACGACTGTGTCTATCAGAAACACCCGGTTTTCGTTCCATTTGGCAGTAAACCTCGTGAATGCTGGTAATCTCAAAGCCATTCCGCTTATATAATGATACCACGGGATTATTTATTAAATACGCTATCTTTGTAATTCTACCGGACTGGTCGGCTTTATCAAGGATGCGTTTTAATAGATGTGAGCCGATGCCTTTGTTCTGGTATGCCGGCAGAATAAAAAACTGTCCTATCTGAATATAATCTTCATTTTCAAGGATATAAATCGTACCGATAGGCTTATTATCATAAAGAATTATCGATGGTCTCTTCTGCTGCCAGTCCAACGTATGGAAATCTCTCTGGACTTTTTCATCCCAGCCCCATAGCTGCGTGATATAGTCGCCTTCAGCCGCTTTCTTGACCTGATAGCTGAATTCGCGGTGTGATTCTTCAGCGGGGACTATTTGTATAAGAGAGCAATCAATCATTTTTATACAGTTATTCTATCAGATTAAGGACTTCTTTTAATGACGAAATTACCGGGCCGTGCCAATCTTCGCGGATGGGGCTATCGTCAATTTCATCAGGCACCAGAATCTGGACGGAGTGCATGCCGAGTTTCGCGGCGTTGGCCAGTTCATTCCTCATGCCATCGGCGATATACATGCAGCTTTTTGGTTTGACCGCCAGTTGGTCTATGGCTATCTGGAAGATGCGCGGGTCAGCTTTATTCATACCCACAGAGCAGGAAAAAACGGCGACATCAATCAGGGGGGCGAAGGGTGTATCATTCCAGAGTGCCGGTACATCCGGTCCGCAGTCGCTGATAAGACCGGTTTTATAGCCGTTAGTCCTTAAATAAGAAAGTACTTCGATGGCTCCGTCTCTCGGCACGGTGATATGCCGTTTCGCCACCGAGATTGAGATGCTGGCAGCATGGTTAACCAGATTATCCGGTACTTTTAAAGGCAATTGCCGGCAGATATGTTTAATAAAATCCTGGTAGCTCGGATAAATCCCTGTACCCAGCCCGGCGGCCTGCTCGAACCATATCCGCACAAAATCCTCTGCGGGCGCCGAAATAACAGCCGCAATTTCCCTGGCGGCGTCAACGTACTCCGACCAGGCGAGCCCGTATGTCAATGTCCCGCCCAGGTCGAAGATAACTGCCTGATATTTCACACTATTTTACTCGTTGCTTCCCTGCTTCCATATCTTCCCGCCTTCCGGCAGGACGAACAAATCTTCACCAGCCAGCTTGGCCTGCAGCGTATTTTTTAATGCCGCGACGGGGACGCGTATCTGGTTCATGCTGTCGCGCTCACGGATGGTAGCCATATTGTCTTCCAGCGACTGGAAGTCGATGGTGACACAGTACGGGGTGCCCAGTTCGTCCTGGCGGCGGTAGCGCCGGCCGATGCTCTGGGTGTCATCGTACTGGGTCGTGAAACAGGGGCGGAGGGTGGCATGGACATCCCTGGCAAAGGCGGCCAGGTTTTCCTTCCGACTCAAAGGCAGCACGGCGACCTTGATGGGGGCCAGGTCCGGGTGGAAATGAAAAAGCACCCGTATCTCGTCCTTGTCCGGCTCCTCATCATACGCATCGCAGAGGAAAGCGAGAATGGCGCGGTCGACCCCTACCGAAGGCTCGATAATATAGGGGATATAATGCTCCTTCGTCTCATCGTCAAAATATTCGAGAGACTTACCGCTGGCGACGCTGTGCTGTTTAAGGTCGAAATCGGTCCGGTTGGCAATCCCCTCGAGCTCCGCCCAGCCGTGGGGGAAAAGATAGGTGACATCGGTACAGCTGTGGGCGTAATGCGCCAGCTTCTCTTTAGGGTGCTGGTAGAGCCTGAGATGCTCTTTCTTGAGGCCGAGTTTTGCATACCATTTAAGACGCTCTTCCACCCAGTAGTCGAACCATTTTTCATCTGTCCCCGGCTTGACGAAATACTCGAACTCCATAATCTCGAACTCCCGGCTGCGGAAAATAAAATTGCCGGTGGTAATTTCGTTGCGGAAAGACTTGCCCATCTGAGCTATGCCGAAGGGCAGGCGCTTGCGGCTGGTGTTGACGGCATTCTGAAAATTAACGAACATGCCCTGGGCGGTCTCCGGGCGCAGGTAGACGATGGCGGCATCCTCTTCCACCGGCCCGATGAAGGTCTTGAACATGGTATTGAACATGCGTTCTTCGGTAAGCGTACCGCCGCAGGCAGGACACTTGTTTTCGGTAAGGTCATCGGCCTTCCACCTCATGTGGCAATTTTTACACTCCACCAGGGGGTCGGAGAAGCTCTTGATGTGCCCGCTGGCTTCCCAGACCTTAGAGTTCATCAGTATGCTGGTATCCATGCCGATGATGTCGTCCCGCTCCTGGACCGTGGCACGCCACCAGGCTTCTTTGATGTTCCTTTTCAGTTCTACGCCCACGGGACCATAGTCCCAGCAGCCGGAGAGTCCTCCGTAAATATCGCTGCTGGGGAAGATGAAGCCGCGCCGCTGGCAGAGAGAGACGAGCTTTTCCATGCTGACTTTGCTTGTGTTTTCTGGCATCGGTATCACTCCTGGAGGTTTTTACTCTGCTGGCGGCGGAACTGCCGGATAATGCGGATAAAGAAGACGCCCAGAACAGCGCCGCCAAGTATCATGACGATAAGGGTAATTATCCACAATGGTATCAGCCTTATTTGATAAGCATTGTAAAGGAAAAAATCGAGCATTGCAAAGAGGAAGATTATCTGGGGCAGCGCCACCATGTTGCCCATAACCGGCAGGAGTTTGTTCATCGGCGTGTCTTCCGCCGGCCAGTAATGTGAGCCCAGCAGGACTAACCTGACGACGATAAAAGAGAGCAGCGTGAAGAAAAACTGCGGGATGACCAGCCAGGCGATGAAGGCACCGCGGCCCAGCCATTTATCCGGTACATTATTCTGAAAGTGATAGGCCACCTCGACCGGCAGCAGGCGGTAGAAAAAGGCGGCTAGAATAACCGAGAGAAAGAGAAAAACCACCGGCAGGAAGATATACTTCCAGCGGAAGGTGATTTTCTTCGCCGGGTTTGTTTTTTTTACTGGTTCTGCGGAACTAATGACAACCACCTGCCTCAAAGGTATTTCCAGTAAAGATTAACAGCTTTAAGGCTGAGGTGTCAAAAAGCAATTATGGATAGCATTTAGAAATGAAAGTAAAAACCTATTTCCGCTCGACCCTGAGCCTGTCGAAGGGTCGAATAAATACATCGTCATGGTTCGACAGGCGTTCGACCGAGCTCACGCCGAGGGCTCACCATGAGCGGATTCTAAATGCCCTTGCCTCATCACCTGCCGAAAAATCCTTCATTCAGGTTGCCTTCGTTGGAGTAGACACGGCTCTCCCAGTAGCCCTGATAGCTGACGTTATCGGAAAGCTCAATCTGGGTTATCCACTTTATCCATTTGTAGCCCCATTTGCTCTCGGCGACCAGCTGGAAGGGGAACCCTCTCTCCGGAGGGATGGTGACATCGTTCATCTTGTAGGCTATGAGAATGTTGTTGCCGGTGATATAGTCGAGGGGGAAAGAGGTCGTGTAGCCGTCATAGGCGTGAAAGATGACTGCATTACCCCCGGGTAAAGGCCCAGCCTTGGCCAGCAAGTCTTTGACCAGCACGCCTTCCCAGAGGATATTAACCGACCATCCCTCGACGCAGTTCAGGGTGACGGCCTTATCATACTTATTATAATCGTTGATGACTTGGTCATAAGTATAGCTAGTTGGACTATTAACCAGACCGGTAATCTGCAGCTGATAATTCGCTATATCAACGTGCTGCGGGCCGCTGATTGAATTTTCTCTGAAATCATTGATTGAAGAGAGGTTTACGCCCTGATATTCTTTCACTTCCGTACTTCCCAGTTGCGTGACCTTTTCCGGTCCTGGACCACATGAAAACAGTCCGATGACAAGTGTCGCAATAATGACGAAGGCAAAAGCAGAGTCGATGATTATACTTTTCTTCATGTAAACAACCCCCATCCGCAAAAATAGATATCGTGAGATACTCTATTTTAAGTTTAGGGTGATTGGTGGGGGTTGTAAGTGACTTTTATCCCATCCGTAGCTGATTAAGCCTGTGGAAGGCCTGCTGTTTTTCGCTCAAGCCCAGCCTGGTCCGATTTATAGCTTTAGAAAGTAACTCTATACTCTGGTCGTAGGTCTTTCTGTCCACCGGGTAGGGGATGCCGTCCTTGCCGCCGTGGGCGAAGCTGTAGCGGGCGGGGTCGCGATAACTGGGGGCTACGCCGTGGATAAGCTCGGAAATCAGGCTGAGCGCCCTGATGGTCTTGGCGCCGACCCCGGACAGTCCCAGGAGTTGCTCGAAGTCCTCAGGCTGGCGTTCGTAGGCGCTCAGGATAATCTTGCTCAGGCTATCGGGGTGCAGGTCGGTGGTGAGTATCTGGTGTCGGGCGGGTAGGCTCAGCGTTTTTAGCCTTTTCAGTTCGGCCAGCACTTTTTCCGGCTTTTCTTCGGTGGCAATCGAGGTGATGGTCGTCCGCGCCGGCTGGCTTTCGCTAGCGACGAGGTTCAATGCCTCTCCCCTGGTCTCCGAAAGGATAGCGGCATGAGGTTCGTTAACGAAGTCGGTGACGGTTTCACCCAGCCAGTGGTAGCGACGCGCATAGCGGTTGGTCTCGTTCATGCCCTGCTGGACGACCGTCCACGAGCCTCTGGCAGTGAAGAGAAAGGTGTGGTGATAGAGCTGGTAGCCGTCCTGGACGGCGGCGCTGTCTACCTTGGCGGACATGCGGCTGGCATATACCAGCGGCGCCGGGTCCAGCGAGATTTTTTCTCCCCAGCTCTCTATTTCCGAAGGCGTCTTACGCGATGTTTTACCCTTGCCACCGGCGACGAAGAGGCCGAGGTCGCGTTCGATTCCCTTAATGCCTTCTTTTAGAGCGCCGCAGAGCGTGGTGGTGACGCCGCTCGAATGCCAGTCGAAACCGAGGACGCAGCCGAACGCCTGGAACCAGTAGGGATGGGAAAGACGTCGGAGCATTTCTTCCGGGCCGAAATCGGAGACGATGGCGATGGTGATTTCCCTGGCGAGGGGCACCATGCGGTCGAAAAGCCACCGGGGCGCCTTACCGTGGTGCAGGGGCAGGTTGGCGATGCCAGTTCTTCTGGGGGAAGTCATAAAGTCGGCGCCTCCACAACTTAAGAAGCGCAGGTGCTGCAATTGCCGGAGCTGCAACTGGAACAGGAGCTGCCGGTTCCAGGTACGGTCCTGGGCACGCCGCCGGCGGTGGCGCTGAAGCAGGCGAAAGTGGACATCTTGCGACGGGCGGGTTTGTGGCATTTGGGACAATCAGCCACCTGGCCGGACTGACTTAAAGGGCGTAGTTGCTCGAATTTCGAGTCGCATTCAGCGCAGATATATTCGTATATTGGCATTACTCATCTCCTACCTATAGTTTAACTCGTTTCAGTTATGAGGTCAAGATAGATTTTTACAGATTATTGCCAGCCGGGAGGGCAGGGTGTAGGATAATATAGAATAAATATCGAGTCCGGGGGAAGCATTGATTTATACGGTTGACATAAAGACAAATTCGAGAGTAGAGTTTCAGGAAATAACCAGCAAAGTCAGGGATATCTTGGGGAGGAGCGGGGTTAAAAGCGGCGTTTGCCATATTTTTGTGCCGCATACCACGGCCGGGATTATGGTGAATGAACATGCTGACCCCAGCGTGGTCGAGGATATCGCGGCGCAGCTTGAGGAAATGGTACCGCAGCATAAGAATTACCGACATAAAGAAGGGAACTCTCCGGCACATATCAAGGCCAGCCTCGTCGGTAATTTCCAGGCTTTATTTATCGAGGAGGGGAAACTGGTGCTGGGGACATGGCAGGGCATCTTCTTCTGCGAGTTCGACGGCCCGAGGAATAGGCATATACTGGTCAAGATAGTGGCGGATGAGACTTAGCATCGGCAGGAGCGGTTCAACAGAAGGTAAGCCGGTAGGCCAGCACATCAAGCAGGCTGCACAGGAAAGTAACCAGGTCTTTTATCAGTTTCACTGTCCCGTACTCCCTTCCCGGAACGAAGCCGTGAGCGCCGGGTTTGCCTCAGAGTCCTGCCCCGGTGGTGATATCAGGTATATTCCGCAATAGCGACAGCGGCAATACTGCCCGTTGACGCGGTACAGTCCCTTATGACCGCATTGAGGGCAGGGGCTGAATTTCACAATTCGGCTCGGCCTGATAGTGTTGACGGTATGTATGTTTGCCATCGTAGCTTAATATTTTTTTCAGTTTAATCATTGTAGCTTACACGGCTGTCACAAACAATAGTACAAACGTCACAAGTACCTCACAATTGATAAACGTCACAAAGGGAAAATGATAGTCTGAATGGAATCCTAAGTGCGGTCGGATTGGCTTTTTATGAGAAGCACCAGCGGCATACCCAGGGCTGCCAGGCATGCCCAGAAGATGAAAGGAAAGCCCTGGCTGATGGAGACAAAGCTATTGCCCAGTGGAGGTGCCATGAAAGCGCCTATCATGGAGATAGTGCTTGACAGACCGATGGCGGTACCGCCATAGGTGCTGCCAACACCTTTTGTTTCTAACAATATGACATTAACAAGTGAGCCTAAGCCGCTCCGGCCTAATCCGCCGAAGATGAGAATCAACCATACTCCAAAGCTGTTTAAAAATGGTAACAAAGCCAGGGTGACAGCCAGCGCGCATATGGAAAAAATAGTCATGCCTTTTATTGCCCTGAATTTTTCCGCCAGGAGTACCATGGGAATAGCGCCGATGGCAAAGGCACCGTTGACTACGGTTATGGCACTATCAGCGCTGGCTGGCGTCCAGCCGATGTTGCGCAGGTAAAGTGGCAGGTACCCGATGAAACCCGTGCTGGCGCCCCAGTTGGTCAGGGTGATGAGACCGATAATCCAGACTTCTTTGATACGGATTACATGAGATAGTGCCTGCCGAAACGGTATTTTGCTCATAGCCATTTCCGGTAGTTCACTTTTATCAGGGTCCCTGCCGGTAAAAAGCCAGAGAAATCCCAACACCACCGCCGGAGCGCCGTACAGAAACATGACCCTTCTCCAGCCACCGAGCAGAGGTGAAAATACTGTAGCACTGAAGATGGTGGCGGTGATGGCACCGACAGACCAGGCTACATTGAGAAGAGCATTGGCCAAGCCTAGGTGCTGACCGCTGAACCACTCGGCAGTCACCTTGGGCAGAATACTCGGAGTGGCTGCCGCCATAAGCCCGAAAAGGAACATGGTTATGGCCATGGTTAAGAAGTTAACTGAGAATCCTCTGAGAGCGCCAAAAATCCCGGCCAGTATACAGACTATCGTCAGGGTGCGTTTGACACCGAAACGGTCGGCAAGCAGACCTCCCGGCAGACCGATAAAGACACCAGCCAGAGGGTCCATCCCCCATACCATACCCACAGCCACTATACTCAGGCCCAGGTCGTCTGATATCTGTTTGAAGAGGACCGGCATACACAGCCTGGCGGACCCGGCAATAAGGGCGTAGGTCAGCATGGTGAGCGCCAGTATATACCACCTGTAATTTGCGCTGCGTTTTTTTATCATCTTTAGAAAATCTATATTAAGGAAGTATTATCGATTATCAACATGGCATGAGACAGCTATTATCGTCATCAGTCACTCAATGAGGGATTTATGTCGGTCAGTTTGTTGCGGTACTTAATGGTATTATATTAATCCTATCATCTTTTATATATAGGTGACAAACGAGATGGTCTGAGATTGTTTAGAAAAGCTAATAAATACTCCAGAGGTCATTGCGAGTCCATTCCGCTAAAAGCGGAAGGCGAAGCAATCTCTATCTCAGGCTTAATCTATAGATTGAGATTGCCACGTCGTCCCGACTTTGTCGGGTCTCCTCGCAATGACGAGTTATTTCTAAACGACCCCATGGTCTTGGCTGCACCTAGTTCGTCTATGCTATAATGGGGTTCAAATGACGGTGGCAGTAACGGGCGCTACCGGGCACATCGGCGCCAACCTGGTGCGTGCCCTTATTAATGAAGGCCGGTCCACGCGCTGTCTGGTACATGTAAATTGCCAGGCGGTTGATGGCCTGGATATCGAGAGATTCCAGGGTGATGTCCGCGACCTCGAATCGCTGTGCCGGGCCTTCCAGGGTGCCGATGTCGTCTATCACCTGGCGGCCAGTATTTCTCTGTCGATGGCCGACTGGCCGATGCTGGAAGAGATAAATGTCACCGGCACGCGGAACGTGGTAGAAGCCTGCCTTCGTACCAGCGTACGCCGCCTTGTTCATTTCAGCTCCATCCACGCGCTGGTACAGGAGCCTCTGGCAATTCCTGTTGACGAGTCGCGTCCTCTGGTCGAGTCCCGGCATTATCCGCCGTATGACCGCTCCAAGGCCGCTGCCGAGAGAGAAGTCCGGCGGGGTATAGAGAAGGGACTTAATGCCGTTGTCATCTATCCTACGGCGATTATCGGGCCTTACGATTACCAGCTGTCATATTTCGGCGAGGCCCTGCTGGCTATGGCGCAGCGTAAACTGCCGGCGTTGGTTACCGGTGGGTTCGATTGGGTGGATGTACGCGATGTGGTGGCGGGAGCTATGTTCGCAGAAGCGAAGGCGCCCGCCGGCGCAAGTTACCTGCTCTCCGGTCACTGGGTATCCATGTGCGATATCGCCGCCATGGTAGAAGAAATCACCGGCGTAGCGACCAGCAGGATGGTCTGTCCTCTTTGGCTGGCGTGCATTGGAGCCCCGTTTATTAAAGTTATCAGCCAACTGAACGGAAAACGTCCGCTCTATACCAGCGTATCCCTGAGGGCGTTGAAGAGCAACCGGCACATCAGCCACGAGCGAGCTACGCGTGAACTCGGCTATGAACCGCGACCTTTCCGTGAGACGCTGGTCGATACCCTGCGGTGGTTTGAGGAGAGCGGGCAGCTTACCCGGCCACAAAAAGCAAAAAGCGGGGAGTTCCTGTGAAGGAGTTGACGGTTTTCAACGGCCTGCTCGTGGGCTGGTTTGTGCTGGCGATAGTGGTCTTCGTGGCGCTGTTTTTCGTCGCGGCCCCGTACGGACGTCATACCCGTAAAGGCTGGGGATACACCGTCGGCAATAAGCTGGGCTGGGTGCTCATGGAGGCGCCGGCGCCCATTGTCTTTGTCGTCTGCTTCCTGCTGGGCAGCCATAAAAATACGGCCGTTGTTTTTGTTTTACTTGGTTTGTGGGAGGCGCATTACCTGCACCGCGCTTTCATCTATCCCTTCGGCCTGCGCGGCACGGCCCGGCGTATGCCGCTTCTGGTCGTGAGCTTCGGATTTCTTTTCAATGTCATGAACGGCTATCTCAACGGACGCTATATCACCGGATTTTCCGGCGGTTATGCCAGTAGCTGGCTGAGCGACCCCCGCTTTATCGTCGGGACGGTGCTTTTCATCACGGGCTTTGTCATTAACCGCCAGGCCGACCTGGCACTGCGCAGCCTGCGGAAGCCGGGCGAATCGGGCTATAAAATATCGTACAGTCGGTTTTATCGCTGGGTGTCCTCTCCCAACTATCTCGGCGAGATAACCATCTGGCTCGGGTGGGCTTTAGCGACCTGGTCTTTACCGGGGCTGGCTTTCGCTCTCTGGACGGTGGCTAACCTGCTGCCGCGCGCCAGAGCCCACCATACGTGGTACCGTCAGACTTTTCCCGATTATCCACCGGAACGTAAAGCCCTTTTGCCGGGGATATGGTGAACTGATAATTTTTATTAAACAGGGAGGATATTGAAAATGGCCGAAAAGAAATACGGGAAATATGTGAAAAAGCTTTCTTTCCGGGATGGTGGGCCGGGATTCTATCGACAGGTCGCCAGCGTAAGCGGTAAGTCTTTCGGATTGGATTTTAATATCGAATACGGGGCTTACTGGGCGGCCGGGAACATGGGTAAAGAACCCTACGGGGCGCACGTGCATGATTTCGACCAGGTCATGTTCTGGCTGGGGGCGGATGCAAACGATATGGGCGAGCTGGGCGCCGAGGTCGAGTTGTGCCTGGGGGAGGAGGGTGAAAAACATATGATTACGACAACATCGGCGGTCTCCGTGCCTAAAGGACTGCCGCATTTTCCGGCGAACATTACCAGGATGGATAGAAGGTTCGTTTATATAGAAGTCTCCTGCGCGTCCGAGTGCACGGAGACCAAGCTGCCTTCGAATAAAAAAGCGCTGGAAACCACTCCGGTAATGATGTGGGAAGCGAAATACCGGGAAAATATCATCAACCTGGCGTTTTCGCGGAAGGGGGCCTGGAGCTATGGCCCGAGGAATCAGGACGACTCCGGCGGATACCTGGCGTTCGTTCGCGGGAAGGATACCGGGTTCGATTTTCTTATCATGTGAGAAAGCCTGAAGAAAGCGCCTTACCGGTTCGGCCCGATACCCGATAAACCGCACGTGCATCCCAAGCTCGAAGTCCTGACTTTCATGGGGACCGACCTTAACGATTTGAGCGTGCTGGGTGGAGAGGTGGAGATAGCGCTGGGCAAAGAAGCAGAAAGACACGTGATTACGGCACCGACGGCGGTAGTGATACCCGGCGGACTCCCGCACTGCCCGCTAACGGTAACGAGGGTGGATAGGCCTTTTATCCTTACGGACATTCGCCCGTTCGGCAGCGAAGCACCGTCCCCGAGAAAGCCTTAAAATCTCTCTAAAAGGGTATTGACAAACAATGTCGAGGCTACTAAAATATTATTAGCAGTCGAAGAGGTAGACTGCTAATGTAGCAATATTCCGTATTTGGAATTTTCGTTAAAGTGGAAAGGAAGGTGAGGTAAATATGGGAAGATTGAATACTAACGGGCGCTGCCCGAAATGCGGGGGGAACCTGTATCTCGATAGGGACTATAATGGCTGGTATGAGCAATGTCTGCAATGCGGTTTCATCAAAGACCTTGTCATCGTGTATGAAGATAAAAAGAAAACGCATATAAAGTCGGTAAACGGCAATAAAAAGGAAGCCGCTCCTTAAAAGAATAGCTGTTAAAATTATCGCAGCTTCAGGATATGTGGGCCTAGCTAAAAAGCTAGGCCATCCTGTTTATCAGGATATAGAATTCCAAGGCGATAGTATTATTGACGTAATGATATTCTGGAGATATTATTTAAAAAGATTAACCCGGAACGGAGCAACTGGATGATGGCTGATTTGAATCAAAGGAATAGTAAACTGGCGCAGTGGCTGCTGGAATCTAAGTACCTGGTGGTGTTCACAGGTGCCGGCATCAGCACAGAGTCCGGACTACGCGATTTCCGCGGGCCGGACGGACTGTGGACGCGGCGGGATAAAGGACTTTCCACACCTCAACAGGACTTTACCGGAGCCGAGCCAAACGTCGGCCACCTGGCTATTGTCGAGCTTCAGAATCTGGGCAAGCTGACCTTCCTCATCTCCCAGAACGTGGACAACCTGCACCTGAAATCAGGCATCAAACCGGAGCTACTGGCGGAACTGCATGGCAATCTCACCAAGGTACGCTGCGTCCAGTGCGAGTTTAAAATTGATAGAATCGAAGGGGAGAGGCAATGCCCCCTTTGCGGGGGTAAACTGGTATCCACGGTGGTGAACTTCGGGGACTCACTGCCCGCTAAAGATTTGGCCGAATCCTATAAGCATGCGCAGAAGTGCGACCTTTTTATCGTCGTCGGTTCCAGCCTGGTGGTCTACCCGGCGGCGGACATGCCCAGGGTGGCTCTGGAGGCCGGGGCGAAGCTGGTCATCATCAACCAGGGCGAGACTCCGTTCGATAAGAATGCTCACCTTCGCTTTTCCGAAGCTATCGGCCAGGTGCTACCGCCGGCGGTGGAGAAGTTGAAAAAGCTATTAAAAACAGTCTCTTAGCCATCCTGCCATTCGTACAACGTGCTCGACCAGACACGATTTACGGCGTTCTCCAGCACCGCCTGGCGCGGCTCCGGGATATCCAGCAGGGGCGGCAGGGTAGGTGTCTCTAATTTGCCTAATAGAGGGCACTGCTTTTGCAGCAGTAGAATCGTTGACCGGGCGCCGCCATAGACAATGTAGTCCATCGACTTGACATAAGGTTCCAGCTGTTCCCGGGCATGCTGGCAGACGCGGGTGAGAAAATACTCTATCTGCTTATCTCGGTGCCGTTCGAAACGGTGCGCCGATGAACCACCCTGTCGATGACGTCCGTGGACGAGGCCCGTGCCTACCTTGCTGCTCAATAGCTTTTCACCATGGCACAAGCCGATGGCGTAAGAACCCAGGCGCACCAGCACCAGTCCAACCAGGTATTCACGGCTGAGCAGTGAGCGGAGGGGTTTTATATCAAGAGAGCGAGTTATACTTTTTTTTGAAATCGGAAACGGAGGTACAACCAGATACTTTTGTTGAGTACTACAGAAAATGACCGCACCGGTACTGGAACGGTAAACAATTTCTATAGGCCCGGCGGCGATATCCGATGGAATGGTTACTTCACTTAATAAGCTTTTAAATTCGGCAGCGGGGAGGTGGGGTGATAAATAAAGCGTAGTCGATTCTTCATGGGGAGTAACGGACATTTTTTCCAGGAAGTCCAACATTCTGGCCCGGCTGAGAGTCCGCTTTTTTGATGTTAACACCAAAGCTGGCGCTCCTGTGAAATATGATTGTGATAATCCGTCCCATACCTGAAAAACGGATTCTTCCCCTTCAGCCGAAGGGTTGGAATGACAATAATACATAATCCGTGCTACAGCCTGACAACGGTAACTCCTTCACCGCCTTCATCACGCTCTCCGGGACGGAAGGATTTTACCAGGGGGTGCGATTTCAAAAACTCCCGAACAATGCTTCTGACCGTTCCGGTGGCGATACCGTGGATGATGCGGGCTTCCATGATATTCGACTGCGCGGCGTCGTTAAGGTAAACATCCAGCGCCGGTTCTACCTCGTCGGAGCGCTTGCCGCGCAGGTCCAGCTCCATCGGTACTCTACGGACGGGTGGGGTTCTCATTGGCGCAGCGGTTGTGTTCGCCGCTGCGGTTGTCTTCACGACGCTGCTCAGGCCGAGTCTCATTTTAGTCCTCCCCGCCTGAACCTCGACCTCCTGGTTTTCTTCCGATATCGAAAGTACGGTGGCAATAAGGCCGGCCTCTTTTATCTGGACAGTGTCCCCGATTTTTATAGTGCCGGCATCCTCTTCGGGTGTTTCGGATGCCTCGGGCTGCCAGACCTCACTATCCATTTGCTCGCGCACTCGTGCCAGGGTGTGTCTGGCCTGCTCCATCCTGGCGGCCGTTTTTTCTCTGCGGAGTTCCGCGGCCGCCTGCCGTATTTCTTTATGTAGCTCCGCCGCCTCGCGCACAATGGTGTCGCGTGCTTCCTGTTTTGCTTTTCGTTCCTCGGTCTTGAGTCGCTTAAGCTCATTGCTAAGCTCGGCATTGCGCCGGGTAAAATCGCCCCGCTCCTTCATCAAATCCTGCTGGACGGATGCTATTTTCTGCTTTTCTGCCATCAGATTGGCGAGCAGGTCTTCCAGTTGCTGGCTGCCTTCCGATAACATGCTTCTGGCGTCGTCAATAATCTCAGGAGGTATGCCCAGACGGGCAGCGGTGGCCATGGCGTTGCTGCCGCCCGGCACGCCTACGGTCAGGTGATAGGTGGGCGTCAGCGTCGCCGGGTCGAACTCCAGCGAGGCATTTTCAAGTCCGGGGGTGGCGTGGGCGAAAGCCTTGAGGTCGCTGTAGTGCGTGGTGGCCACCGTGAGTGTTCCCCGACCGAGGAAGTACCGGAGTATCGCCCGCGCCAGGGCTGAGCCCTGAGTGGGGTCGGTGCTCGTTCCCAGCTCGTCGAGGAGCACCAGGCTTTTCCCGGTAGCCGTCCCGATAATGCGGACGATATTACCCATGTGCCAGCTGAATGTGGAAAGCGTCTGCTCGATGCTCTGCTCATCGCCGATATCGGCAAAAACGCCTTCGAGAAGAGGTAGCTGGCTTTCTGCGGCGGCAGGAATCGGCATGCCGGCCTGGGCCATAATGCTGAGGAGGCCGATGGTTTTCAATGTTACCGTTTTACCGCCGGTATTCGGGCCGGTAATCACGATGACGGAAAAATCCCGCCCCAGTTCCAGCGAGAACGGCACGGCTTTGTCACCGAGGAGCGGATGTCGGGCATCGACCAGCTTCACAAAGAAGGTCTTTTTACTGCCATCTCCGCCTCTTTCGGCAGCAGAATCGATGATGACCGGTTCGACGGCCTTGATTCTTCGGGCATACCTGGCCTTGGCCAGCACCAGGTCGAGTTCGGAAGTCAGTTCAATGTTCCTGACGATGTCGTCACTGTGCGCCCCCACCTCGGCGCTGAGCAGGCGTAGGATTCTCTCCACTTCACGCCGTTCCTCGATTACCAGTTCCCGTATAGCGTTGCCCAGCCCCACGGTGACTGTCGGTTCCATGAAAACGGTAGCGTTGGTATTGGAAATGTCATGGACGATTCCTTTTATTTCGTGGCGGTTCTCAATCTTGACGAGGATGACATAGCGTCCCTCCCGCTCGGTGATAACGTCTTCCTGGAGCAAGCGCTTGCCCCGCGGCGACTTGATAATAGTCTCCAGACGTTCCAGTATTTGCCCGCGGGTCTCCCGCAATTGCTGACGGATATTGGCCAGGACGGGCGATGCCGTATCCAGGACTTCGCCGGCCGGGTCCAGGCATTCGGCGATATCTTTTTCAATCTGTTGAAGCTCGACAATGCCCTCGGCGACATTCCAGAGCAAAGGGAAATCTTCGGAAATACTCTTGAGATAGCGGCGCAGCTCGTGGAGGGCGGCCAGGGTCTGCTGAATTTCCAGGAGGCTCAGGGGTTCCAGGATGCCTTCCAACGCCGCCAGCCTGACCTTATCGCGGATGTCTATGACACTCCCGATGGAGAAACCCATGTCCAGCGCCAGCAGCTGGCGAGCTTCGGCGGTCTGCCGGAGCAGCAGAGAAATCTGCTCATAGTCGTTTAGAGGTTTCAGGGTCATAGCCAGTTCACGGCTGGCGGAAAACGAGGTATGTTCAGCCAGTATTTCCCGTATGCGGGGAAACTCGAGCATTTCCAGGTTTTTATCATCCATAAGTTGGTTTTACTCCTGTTTTGGCATTTAATCTAATAATAAATAGTACACCTTAACCGCTCACCCACGTATCAAGTACGGGGCAGGCTCTGAGCCTGTCGCGGGGTGATTCCCTTTCCCTTTAGAATATTCCACCAGTTTGTTCCAATCTCCATTGATTAAGGCCTGTTTCTTTCGGCGTAACCAGCCCTTTATTTGTCTTTCCCTGACGAAAGCATCATTTCGATTTGGAAATTCACTGCAAAATACCAATTTTACGGGCAACCGTTTAGATGTGTAGCCATTGAATGTGCCTTCTTGGTGTTTTACCATACGCATTTCCAAATCATCGGTATGGCCGGTATAATAGCTTCCATCCGAACATTGTAGGATATAAACCCAAAAGCTCATTATTATTATCGCCGCTATGGTTCGACAAGCTCAATATGAGCGGTTTCTTTCCGCTCACCCTGAGCCTGTCGAAGGGGTGAGGCATATTTTTATAGTTCTAGTGCCTATCTATTATAGCATGATATTAGAGTTCTTAATTTATATTTAAAAAAGGGGGGAGCCATTCGGATCCCCCCTCTGCTTTCAGTATTTGTCCTTGATTAAATCTTCTATTTAACCGTCACATTAATTGTTAGCGTCCACTCGTCCTTCTCCCCGCCTTCCCAGGGCCGGCTATAGCTCATCTTGATAGTCGCCGTGCCTGCTTCCAGAGAATCGAAGACCCAGACATCTTTACCCGGAGCGCCGACGACGGTTTCCTTGCCGCTAGACTGCGGCTCGACGAAATTGTGCGATTGCTGCCCTATGACCTTCGGTGCGCTTATCTCAGCCTCCCCCTACTGGAAACCGGTCGTTGGGTTGGAACCCAGGCTGACAATCAGGGAGCCGGGGCGGATAAGCTCAACGTCTTTAGTAACATAATTTTGTGCCGTGAAATCGTCAATGGATATCTCTATCGTCTTGGCTTCCTGTCCGCCTTTCAAGGCTGGCATTTCCGATGGCGTCGGGGGCTCTTCCGATTTGCAGCCCAGGACGAATAGGGGCGCTAGCAGGATGGAGACCAGACAGAAGATGATTAACTTTTTCATGTTTCCTCCGTATCAACAGATTTGGTCTTTCCTTTATTATAACGGACTATCAGGATTAAGGTTAGGGACATCGATATAAAATATTAACTAATAGTGTTATAATTCTACTAATAGAAAGCGATTTAGCTGAACTGATTCTTCAGATATTCCCGTGACGCAAGAAACTCAGGCACCACAAATCGGATTACGCTCATTACCCAGAAAACAGGTCATCATTACCTTTGCCGGCGTGATGCTGGCTATGTTTTTAGGTTCACTCGACCAGACAGTCGTCGGCACAGCCATGCCTCGTATTGTCAGCGAACTTGGCGGTTTCAGTAAATATACCTGGGTCACCACGGCCTATATCATTACCTCGGCGGTCACCGTACCGATTACCGGTAAGCTGACCGATATCTACGGTCGAAAGTTCTTCTATATCGGAGGTCTGGTCAGCTTTATTCTGGCCTCTGTCCTGTGTGGCCTCAGCCAGACCATGAACCAGATTATCATCTTCCGGGGTATTCAGGGAATCGGTGCCGGTATCATGATGGCGAATGCTTTCACCGTTATCGGTGACCTTTTCCCCCCGGCCGTGCGGGGAAAATACCAGGGCCTGATGAGTGCGGTATTCGGTATATCAGCAATCGTCGGCCCCACGCTGGGCGGCTACGTAACTGATACCCTGTCCTGGCACTGGGTCTTTTTTATCAACGTCCCTTTGGGACTTGCCGTTATCCTCCTATTTATCTTTTTCTTCCCCAACTTCCGGCCGGATAACCTCAAGCACAGCATCGATTATCCAGGTGTCGTCCTGCTGATACTGGTCGTAGTACCAATGATGCTAGCGCTTTCCTGGGGTGGCGTGGAATATGCGTGGGGCTCGAAGCAAATTATCGGCATGTTCGTTTTTTCGGCAGCGGCACTGGCTGTTTTCCTGTTTATGGAAAGGCGTAGCAAGGAGCCTATTATTCCACTCTCCCTCTTCGAGAACCGTATCGTAGCCGTATCATCGGTGATGATATTTCTGACGGCCGGCGGCATGTTCGGCAGCATCGTGTTCATCCCGCTCTTCTTTCAGGGTGTGCTAGGCGCTACCGCTACCTCGAGCGGTAACTTTGTCACGCCGATGATGCTGGGAGTGGTTTTTGGCAGTTTTATTTCAGGACAGTTGCTCTCTCGTGCGGGAGGTCGTTACAGGATTCAGGGGGCTTTCGGTGTGGCAATAATGGCGTTCGGCATGTGGCTGCTTTCTACAATGACTGTTGCCACTACCAACGGCACTGCCGTAAGGAACATGGTTATCACCGGCTTTGGCCTGGGTACAACTATGCCTCTTTATACTATCGCCGTACAGAACGCTGTGCCCTATAAAATACTCGGTGTAGCGACATCCTCTACAGCCTTTTTCCGCTCTATCGGTGGCTCCGTTGGTCTGGCGGTATTCGGTTCGGTAATGAACAACCGCTTTGCCACGGAACTGGGCGCGAAGCTTCCCTCTACCATAAAATCGATGATACCTCCGCAGCAGCTTGAAACCCTGATGCATAATCCCCAGGCATTGATGAGTCCGGTGGCGCAGAGCCAGTTACAGGGAATGATCGGGCAATTGGGTGAACAGGGGGCAAAGCTTTTACCGCAGGTGATGCAGGCGTTGCGGGAATCGCTAGCTGTTTCTATATCTCACGTTTTTTTATATGCTCTGTTTGCCGTGGTACTGGCTTTTATCGTCAACTTTTTTATCAAAGAAATCCCGCTCCGCACGCACCATACGCTGGATGCAGACTATCTTAAAAAGAGTTCGGAATAAAATAAGGCTGGGGAAGGACCTTCTGCTTGTCCTCTCTTATACCTTCTCGGCGGCGTTCAATCCCGCCAGACGCCCGAAAGTCCAGGCCCGACTGTGAGTGAGGCCTGGTATCGTGGTGGGATACTGGTTCCCGAAGAAAGACCCGGAGACATTCCCGGCCGCGTACAATCCTGGAATAGCGTTCCTCTCTGTATCTATCACCTGTAGCTTTGTGTTTATCTTTAAGCCGCTCAGGATTACCATATAGCGGGGTTCCATCTGGCAGGCGTAAAACGGCGGTTTTTCGATAGTCGTCAGGCGGTCGGGATATTTGCCGAAGTCCAGGTCCTCGCCGGTTCGTGCCAGTTTATTGTACCTGGCCACAGTATTTTTAAAAGTCCTGACAGGCACTCCCATCTTTTGTGCAAGCTCCTCAATAGTCTCCACCATCAGCACATTTCCATTTTCGAGGGCCTCGTCAAGCTGCTTCGGATTCCATAAGAATGTTGGTGGTCCCATGTTTTTACAACACTGGCTTTTCATCCTGGGTATTTCTCGTTCATACTTGGCGTCCCATATCGACCAGGCGACTTTGCCCGGCTGCTGCATAATCTGGGTGCATTCGTAACCCCAGGGCAGGTCCTCGTTCATGAAGCGTTCGCCATCGGTATTCACATAAAGCCACGGCTGACGGGCGAGGTTGAAAAGCCCGCTCTGGCTCCAGACTGCCCAATCGAAAAGCATCGGGCAGTGGGGGGTGTCATCTATGGCCGCCCCGACCCACAGGCCTATCTTGTGCCCATCTCCGGTGTTCAGGTCGGTGGTATAAGCGCACTTGAGGTCGCTCACGGCCGGCCAGCAATACCTCTGAACCATCTGGCGGTCATTCCCGTAATCGCCGGTACAGAGCACCACCCCTTTCCTGGCATTGAACTGGATATAATCTCCCTGAGCATTCCGGGCAATCACGCCGGTAACCCTGCCCTTGCCCTTTCTGACCAGTCGGACTGCCGGAGTCTCGAAATGGAGCTCTGCCCCCAGAGCCCGTGCGTTATTCTGCAGCATTTCCGCCAAGGTCTCCTGAAATTTCGGCTTAAAAACATGGATTGTGGGATAGTTCGGGAAGTACCAGGGCTTGGTGGAGGGGTCCAGGACAACCTCTATGTTGGCTGCCTCCGCCATGTCCACCAGCCAGTCCATGACCTTATCACAGTTATCAGCCCACAGCTTGACCAGTTTCTGGTCGCTCCGATAAGCTCCCCACTCCATAATCGTAGAGATAATCTGTTCCCGGTCGATTTTAATCCCGGCTCGCTGCTGCAGCCGGCTGGCAATGGCGGCGTTATGCAGGCCGCGAACGTTATAGGTAGGTCCCTTCTCGATGAGGATAGTTCTGGCGCCAGCCTCGGCGGCCGAAAGCACCGCCGTCAGTCCGGCTATCCCGGCGCCCACGACCACAACGTCTGTGGTCAGGGTCTTTCTGATATCTTTAGCTGGAATCGGCGGTGGGTTTAGTTCAAAGCTCGCCTTTCCGGTTATGTTCGTCGTTCTCATGACTTCTCCGCCTTGATACATTTGTTATCAGCCGGCTCTGGCACCCGTTGCCTGTAATACGTTGGTATGATTTTACACCTTATCGTGAAGTCTTTGTCAACTCTATTCAAGATACTTTATAATAACGATAGATATAAAAGATAAAAACTTATAATAATGTAATTCTTGATTTCCGGTAAGTTTAATTATGAAGCATTCATTTATAAGGTATAAATGGACAAGGAGGTAATCAGTTTATGACGGACTACGCTGCCCTGAAGAAGAAGGTGGACGAACTGGCGGCAAGAGTCTGGGATGTGCCGGGCATCGAGGCCAGGGTGAAAAAGATGAAGGCGAACGGGATTCCCAGGAAGAAACTCGACCCTAAAGAGATGCGGGCTAACAAGGAGAAAATCCTCGACCGCGTGCAGTTGAGGGCCGAGGAATATAACTTTATTTTCAAGAACTGCGCCCAGGGCACGGCGCTCGCCCTGATGGAGGAATTCGGCCTGGGTAATATGGAAATTATCAAGGCTTTGACCACGTTCCCTGGCATCGGCGGGACCGGTGAGATGTGCGGGGGTATCACCGGCAGCCTGATTACCTTCGGACTATATTTCGGCAGCGACGACCCGCTGGATTTATCCATTATGAGTGACCCCAAGAAAAACCCCATGATAATCGCCCAGAAATTTATGGCGTATTTCGAAGATGCGGTAGGTCACTGGTATTGCGCTGATATAATTGAAACCGTGATACTGGGGAAGAGACTGAATCCCGGGGAAAGCGACGCAGCCATGATGAACTTCGCCGGTGAGAAAGGTTTTGAGAAGTGCGGTCTGCCGCCGGGGATGGGTTGCCGGCTGGCGGCAGGGTTCATTATTGATAGTATGAAATGATGCTGGGGAGTTTTGATGTCTGGTATTGTCTGGCATATTTTCATCTTTGGTGCAGTTGTAATTTTTCTTATTGTGGCTGCATATCGTACACTGGCCATCATCAGGTTGCCGGTACATCTGAGGTGGGAGCTGGCGCCGATACCGCATGAAAAAGGCAGGGGACGATATGGCGGTTCCTACCTTGAAGAGTATGAATGGTGGCGGAAGCCGCTACGCAGGTCACGTATCGCCCCGCTAGTCTATATAGCCGGGGAGATTTTTCTCCTGAAAGGCGTCTGGAAGCACAACCGGACTTTGTGGCCTTTTTCCTTCTCCTTTCACACAGGTATCTATCTGCTTGTTGTGGTGCTTTTCTTATATGTGATAAACGCCTTATTCATTATCACGGGAGTGCCGCTATCTGTACTGGATGTTTTTCTGGAAATTGCCTCTGTTTTCGCAGCGGTGGGATATCTGCTCGGGAGCCTGGGGATAATCGGTTTAATCCTTAAACGCACCCTTGATTCTAATCTTAGGCCGTTCAATACCTTCTCGACATATTTTCGTCTTTTTTTCCTAGGTACGGTATTCATCAGCGGCGGTTATGCCTGGTTACTTTCGGGAGATTATGCATCTGAGATGAGCCTCTTTATAAAAAAACTAATTACTCTGGATTCCGATATCACGATTATATTCCCCCTGGTGTTGCATATATCTCTATCGTTGTTGTTCATTTTGTATCTCCCGTTCACAGATATGATTCATTTTATCGCCAAGTACTTCACCTATCATGCGGTGCGCTGGAATGATGAACCGCAGGATGAGAAGATGGTTAAAAAACTGCGTGGACTTATGGCCCAACCTGTAGGATGGTCGGCTCGCCATGTAAAAGACGATGGCAAGAAAACCTGGGCGGACGTTACTGCAAAGGAAACTGGTGAAGAAGAAAAACCTTAAATTAACCGATATCTCGAAAGATGCGGACGCTCAGCTCACCGAGCTTAATATCAATGAGCTGTTACCCTTGCCGCCGCCCTATGACAGGATAGAGAGACAGCCGGGATTCAAACAGCTTACCGGAGACCAGCGAGAAAGGCTGGTATGTAATCTCGATGGCTTCGTGGCTCTTGCCCTGCCTAAGCCGAAAAGTCAAGAGGAAGAAAAAAAGTATATCGGGCAGTTCGTCTCGGGACTGAAGAAGCTGCTGACCAAGGAGGACAACTGGACCTTTCTCCAGCCCCTGCTTCTTTCCCTGGACTACTGTGCCCGGTGTCAGACCTGCAATGATGCCTGTCCGGTTTACGTTGCCAGCGGCAATAATGACCTCTATCGCCCCACCTACCGCTCGGAAATCTTCCGCCGGCTTATCGATAAATACGCCAGGCCCGGCGGCAAGCTGCGTGCCCGTCTCGGTCGGGGGGATATCGAGCTTAACTGGGCCACGATAAGCCGTTTGTACGAACTGAGCTATCGCTGCAACCTCTGCCGGCGCTGCGCTCAGGTCTGCCCCCTGGGGGTTGATAATGCCCTTCTCACCCGTGAGCTGCGTAAGCTTTTCAGTCAGGAGCTGGGCTGGGCTCCGCAGGAACTCCATGAGAAAGGTACGGTGCTCCAGCTTGAAGTCGGCTCCCCCACCGGCATGAGACCGGATGTCGTCAGGGACAACGTGAAGTTTCTGGACGAGGACTTTACTGAGATGACCGGTGTAGAAATATCGACGCCGTGGGACAAAGAAGGTGCCGATGTCCTGCTGATTCATAGTGCCGGCGACATTCTATCATTTCCGGAGAGCGTGGTCGGTTTTGCCATTTTATGCCACGCCGCCGGCATCAACTGGACGCTATCATCGGAAGCGCCGGGATATGATGGCGTCAACTATGGCCTGTTCTATGACGATGTCCAGCTTGCCAGGATTGCTACCAGGCATGCCCAGATTGCCCGCAATCTCAAGGTAAAGAAGATAGTCATGGGAGAGTGCGGGCATGAGCACAAGGCCCTGATAACGGTGGCCGATAGGCTGCTTACCGGCGACCTGAATATACCGCGAGAAAGCGTGATGACTTTCCTGGAGAACATAGTCTTCAGCGGAAAAATTAAGTTCGACCCCTCGAAGAACAATTTCCCGGTGACGCTCCATGACCCGTGCAATGTCGTGAGGAACCTCGGCATCGTTGAGCCCCAGCGGAGGATTTTGCGCTATCTCTGCCCGCAGTTTAGGGAGATGACGCCCCACGGAGTGGACAACTACTGCTGCGGCGGGGGTGGCGGTTTAAGCGTGATGTCCAACGTCAACTTTACCGACTGGAAGGTGAATGTCGCCGGCAGGATGAAATTCAAACAGGTTCTCGAAGCCTTCGCTGACCAGCCCGGCCCGGAGGTAAAGAAATATATATGTGCGCCGTGCCTAAACTGCAAACTGCAGTTCCGCGATATACTGAAATATTACGGGGCACGGGAGAAATCGGGCATTATCTGCGGCGGTCTTGCCGAACTAATCGTTAATGCCATGGTTGATATTAAAAAGCCTTTCATTGAATGGGGAGAGCGATAGAGAGAATAGGCTGACACGGCTATTTTAAAGCTTTTTATGGTATACTGTATCGTTACCCATGGCGTTAAAAATTGTGGAATAACAGCATAAAAATTACTTACAATACAGGAAAGGGTTGATTTCTATGGCACAAATGGAACTGGCCGGCGGTATGTATGAAGTTGATGAGCACGGCTTTATGCAGGAAACCAGTAAGTGGAACGAAGATATTGCCAGAGCATATGCGGCTAAAGAGGATGTAACCGCGCTGACCGAAGACCACTGGAAGGCAATTAACTACCTGAGGAATTATTACCTCGCCAACGGCATTTGCCCGATGATAAGAAGGCTTATCAAGGAAACCGGTTTTAATCTGAAGAAACTCTACGACCTCTTTCCCAATGGGCCGGCACAGTCCGCCTGTAAGTGGGCCGGCGTACCCAAGGCAACGGGATGCGTATAAATCCGGGCTCCCCTGGCTGCTACAGATAAGTTGTCATTTATGGTATATTCTTATTCTGACCTTAATGCTTCGATGGGATTAAGGCGGGAGGCGTTCCAGGCGGGGTAAAAGCCGAAGAAAATTCCGATGCCGATAGATACCGAAACGGCCATGATTACTACATCAGCCGTAACTACAGTCGACATTACTCCCAATCTGTTGATAAGCATCGCGGTTGCCCAGCCGAAAATAACCCCGATGATACCGCCCGCGAAAGTCAGAAGCGCGGCTTCAATCAGGAATTGACTCCATATGTCCCTGTCCCTGGCTCCGAGCGCCTTGCGTATGCCTATCTCTCTGGTCCTCTCCAGTACCGATACCAGCATGATATTCATCACGCCGATGCCTCCCACCAGCAGGGAAATGGCGGCCACAGCGCCCAGAAGAAGGGTCAACGTGCCCGTGACTTGAGACAACGTCTTGGCTATCTCCTCTGTTGACATGATATTGAAATCATTGTCGGCAGAGGCGCTAAGATGGTGGCGGGTGCGTAGCAGGCTGGTGGTAGCATCAATGACATTCTGTGTGTGTGACGAGTCGCTTACCGTCATGGTTATAGTGGACACAATGCGGCCGCCCTGGGGCGTTCTCATCTGGGCCACCGTCTGCTGCATGGCAGTCAGCGGTATGTAGACCCCGTCATCGGGGGAGTTAAACCCCGCTCCCTTGCTTTCAAGAACGCCGATAACACGCACGATTATGGTGCCCATCCGCATCTGCTGCCCGATGGGGTCAGTATTGGGGAAAAGGGTCGTGGCGACATTAGTGCCGAGCACGGCTACTTTACTGCCGCTCTGGTATTCGTCTGCCGAAAAGAAGGCGCCGCTGGCAATATTAATGTTGTTGATGGCAAAATATTCGGGATTAACACCATTGACCTGCGAATTGGTGTTCTTACCTCCGACGACCAGTTGCAGGTTGCTGGTATTGGCCGGTGATACCGCCGTTATATCAGGCACCTGCTGCGAAATCGCATCTGCGTCTTCCATGGTTAGCGTTCTGACACCCCCCACCGCACCCCTGACTCCGCCGAACATGGACGCGCCGGGGCGGATGCTAATCAGGTTTGCCCCCATACTTTGTATGTTGGCGAGTATTTGTTGCGTAGAGCCCTTGCCGATGGACATCAGGGTAATTACGGAGGCGACGCCGATAACGACTCCCAGGATGGTCAAAAAACTCCGCAGCTTGTGAGTACTAAGTCCAAGCCAGACAGTATTTAGAGTACCAAACCACTTTTTCATATTTTTTTCTCCGTAACAATCTCGCCATCCTTGAGTTGAATTACGCGCTGGCAGTGACTGGCAATATTGGTATCATGGGTTACCAGCACCAGAGTAATACCCTGCTCGGCGTGCAAAGAGGTGAGGATGGAGATTACCTCCTCGCCGGATTTACTGTCCAGCTGGCCCGTAGGTTCATCGGCGAGAAATATAGAGGGGTTTTTCACAATAGCCCGGGCGATAGCTACCCTCTGCTGCTCACCTCCCGAAAGCTCAATGGGGCGATGACGGACTCGCTCAGAGAGTCCAACCTTGGCCAGTGCCTCCAGGGCACGTTGACGGTCGATACCGCCAACGTAGGTCATAGCAAGCTCCACGTTAGACAGTGCGGTGAGCCGGGATAGCAGATTAAAGGTCTGGAAGATAAAGCCAATTTTCTGACCCCTGATGCGGGCCAGCTCGCTGCCGCTTAATCGGCTGACCTCTTTATCCTCCAGATAGTAAGTGCCTGAAGTAGGTTTATCCAGGCAACCAATGAGATTGAGCAGGGTTGATTTACCAGAACCGGAGGGCCCCATTATAGCCACCAGTTCGCCCTTATTGATGTTGATGTTGACTCCTTTAAGAACGGTCAGCTCCCTTTTGCCCATCGGGTACGTTTTTGTGATATTTTCCAGTTTAATTATTATACTTCCATTATCCATCTTCTACCTGCCTAAGAAAGGTATTCCTCCTGGTGGTTGATTGCTTTGTGTCGTTGTTGATGCTGCTGAGGTTGAAGCCTTTGGCATGACTATATTTTCACCGTCACTGAGCCCGCTGGTAATTTCGGTGTTCTGCCAGTCGCTAATGCCGGTCTGCACAGCACGCTTTTCGGTCGTGCCAGAGGCTGTTACTACCTGGACATAGCTCTGGTTGCCCGCCTTGGTGACTGCGGTATTGGGCACCAGCAGTACATTGGTTCTTCTGGCTACAATGATATTTACGGTAACAGTCAGGCCCTGTCTAAGCTGGAAATTAGCCGTTGTTGTTGCCGCTGATGGCAGTTGGCTTTTTGTCTGACCGCCAGATGTACCGGGGGAACCCATTCCCTGCGTTGGTGCGAAACCTTCCGGTGGTGTAAAGCCTTCAGGCAGCGTGAGGCCTTCCGGCGGTGCGCCGCCTGCCGGTGGACCATTCTTTACCATATCTTCGGCTTGTTGCTGTGTCATTCTACCAGCATCGACGGCTCTTTGCAGCGTCTCCGGGAGCTGCCCGGCGGTGACATTGGCCGTGGCGGGCTGCGTTGCCGTTTGGTTCTGACTTGCCGCTGGCAGAGTCCCTAATTCAACCTTAACACTATAGTTCACCACTCCCGATTGTATGGTAGCTGTGGGGGAGATATTGGTTACCTTGGCCGGCAGGCTTATTCCCGATATGGCGCTTACCTGTACCGTGGCTTCACCCCCGAGCTTTACCTTGGCGATGTCCATCTCACTGATGAGGATAACCGCTTCGAACTTGGTGGGGTCGGCCACCGTCACGGCAATCGTGCCGTTATATAAATTGTCACCTGCCTTCACATTTAAAGCGGTCACGAAGCCGTCAAAAGGGGCCGTAATTTCCGGACTCATGGCCTGAGCGTCAGCAAGTTTTTTCTGCGCATCCGCTAAGGAGCTATTGGCAATATCAAGGTCTAACCTGGCATTATCTAAAGCTTGCTGCCCTTTATCAACAGCGTAGTTGGCATTATCTACCGCTATCCGGGCATCCTCCACGGCCGACCTGGCATCATCCACCGCTGTTTGGGCATCATAAACCGCCATCTGGCTTTGTGCAACCGCCATCTTACTTTTTTCAATCTCCAGATGACTTTGCTCAACATCCAGCTGGCTTTTCGCCGCCCATAATTTAACGTTACTTAGCACTGTTATATTGCTGGTATGACCTGCCACGATATTGTTATAGTCTTCCAAGGCTGCAGCCAGGTCATTCTTGGCATCAGTTGTAAGCTGCGTTAAATAACCGACATCTCCAGCCCATCCCCCGAGTTGACCTGTCGTCAGTTTTTTGATAAATGTTAAATTTAGTTCAGCCATGGCTACAGCGATTTTGGCTTCTTGCACTTCGGTTATCTGGTTAAGGGTGCTATTAGCGGACTGCACAGCGAGCTCTGCCTGTTTTACCGCGAACTCTTTAAGGGTGACCTGGCGTTCCGCCTTGGTTACGGCATCTTCCTTGGCGGTAACCGTTCGCTGGAGAGTTGTAACCTGGCGCTCGGCATCGGTCACCAGACCTTGTTTGGTCGTCACATTACGCTGGGCTGTGTTCACATTGTCCTGGACGATTTGTAGTTGGTCTGCCCATTCGGTTGGGTCCACGCTAACGAGAACCTGCCCTTTTTTCACAGTATCTCCTACCTCTACAAGAACCTGTCCTATCGTTCCTCCCCGCCCTACGGTTCCTCCTTGGTAGAATAAATCGACTGGCAGGTCTTCCGTTTGTGTAAAAGCCAGGTTGCCGGCAGCCGTGATATCCAGTTCCAGGTTACCGCGCTTTACAGCGGCTATCTGGTCTGCAGGCGTTTGTGGGTCCGATTTCGAACCGCAACCGAAAAGTCCGGCCACGGTAGCCCCTAGGATAAGCGTTATCAGTACTATTTTAAAGATTTTCATTTTGTTCTCCCCTGCGTTTGTTTATCCTTTTTTTGCCTTCTGACAGATTTTCACTTATTTCTGATTATTATGACAGCAAAATATTAAAAAATAATTAATTATTGTTACATTTCTACGGGGAGACTGAATGTGAAAGTGCTCCCCTGGTCCGGTTTGCTCTTGACCTCAATCGTGCCGCCGTGGGCCTCCACCAGGCGTTTGGCGATGGTAAGGCCGAGGCCGCTGCCCCCGGTAGCCCTGGCGCGGGACTTGTCCACGCGGTAGAAACGCTCAAATATCATCGGCAGGTCTTCGGCCGGAATGCCCTCGCCTGTATCCGCCACGCTGATATATACCTTGTCATCCTGCTCCCTGACCGTTACGGTTATACGCCCTTCCTTGCTGCTATGGGCGACCGCATTGTCCAGTAAATTATAAAGAACCTGCCTGATGCGGTGCGAGTCGATATTGACCAGGGGTAATACCGCCGGCAGGTCGGCTGATATTGTTAAGCTTTTGGCGGCGGCTTTGGTCTGGAATACGGTTACAGCTTCTTTGACGAGCCTGGAAATATCGTCCGGCTGGACAATCATTCTTAACTTACCGGCATCGGCCAGGCTCAGTTCCTGGAGGTCTTCGACGAGACGTGACAGTGAAGACGCCTCTTCATTGAGGGATTTAATAGTGGCTTCATCCGGCTTAACGACGCCGTCGGAAATTGCCTCCAGATAGCCTTTGAGGTTAGAGAGGGGAGTCCTTAATTCATGGGCGACATCAGCCACCATATTTCGCCGCAGGCGTTCAGTACGTTCCAGTTCGTCGGCCATGGAGTTGAAGGAACTGGCCAGTTCGCCCATTTCTCCTTTGTCCTTATAGTCCACCCTGTGAGAGAAGTCGCCCTTCCCGAATTGTCTAGCAGCACCGGTAAGGGCTTTAACCGGCGCCAGGATTCGACGCGACAGGACAAAAGTGAGCAGCAGGGCGATGCCAATAGCCAGCAGGCCGCTCCAGAGGAAGAAACGACCTATCGTGCCGTAGGTAATTTGTAAGGCAGCCCGGTTTAAATCGAGCAGGTCCCCGTGAATTATGTGGACAGCGCCGACAGGTTCAGTTCCTAAAAATGGCATCATGGGTTGGCCGGGTGTCTCGGCTGTGTAAGAGTTACCCAGGAGCTTTCCATCGGAATCCGCAATCACTTTATCCTGGTTATCGGTCAATATAATCCGCCGTCCGTAAAGGCTACCCCACTGGACGACGAGTGACTGGACGCCTTCCCAGGTCCCTGTAAACTGGTAATAACGGGATAACTCTATTTCCACCCTTCTATCCTGTATCAGCTCCAGGCGTTCCCCGATATGGCTGATTTCACTGCGGGTAGTGCGATAAGTAAAGAAGAACACGGAGCCAATAATGACGATGATAACGAGGGTAAAGGCTGCCAGGAGTCGGAAATTCAGGCTATGAGTCACCGTTGTTCTCCAGGAGTTTATAGCCGGCTCCATAAATCGTTTTTATATATCTGGGGTTATGGGGGTCAGGTTCGAGCTTGCGGCGCAGCTTGAGGATATGGACGTCAATGGTGCGGTCAAAACCGTCAAAATCATCACCGAGCGCCTTTTCGATAATCTGCGCCCGACTGAAAACTCGGCCCGGCTCTTTAACAAGGGCCCCCAGCAACTTGAATTCAATCGGTGTAAGGTTCAGAGGTTTACCCTCAAGAAAGGCCTCGTGTTTCAGGAAGTTGACGGTAAGAGCGCCATGTTCAATCTTCTCCGGCCCACGCTCTCCGGGCAGGCGGCGTAGCACCGCCCGCACTCTGGCGGCCAGCTCCCTGGGACTGAAGGGCTTGGTAACATAATCGTCGGCGCCAAGGTCGAGGCCGGTCAGTCTATCATCGTCAGTCGTCAGGGCGGTAAGCATGATGATAGGTACATCGGATTCAGCACGGAGAGTGCGGCATACATCGAGTCCGCTGATACCGGGCAGCATGAGGTCCAGAACAATCAGTTCCGGATGGTTTTCACGGGCTATTTGCAGAGCGTCGTTGCCGTTATTTGCCGTCAGGACCCGGTAGCCGTCCCGGTTCAGGTAGAGCTTGACCAGTTCCACCGTTTTGATGTCATCGTCAACGACCAGAACCTTTTTCCCGGACACGTCTGAATCTCCGTAATTTAACGTTTTCATATAATATTATACCTTAAATGTTAAGAAATTGTTAAAATTATAAGGGAGGGGGAATTCCCCCTCCCTTATTTAAGCTGTTATTTCATTTTTGCAGGTGTTGTCGTTTATTTGGTTGTAGCAGACGGCGGACACCAGCCACCGAACCTACCGCCGAACATCCCGCCGAATCTGCCGAAGCCGCGAAGGCCGCCTTTAGCGCCGGGACCAATCTGGACATCGGGTTTGGAGTTCAGCCAGTCTTTGTACTGCTTGGCCTGGTCCTGCGTTATTTTACCCTGGTCTACCAGGCTGTTGAGGTATTTGTCCAGAGCTTCGGTCCGCATTTCTTTTTGGGCCTGGGTAAAGGCTTTCTGCAGTTCCTGGGAGTCGATAGCGACGCTCGTATTCTGCTGGTAAATGGTGGCAACTTTATCCAGCAGGGTGGTGAAATTGTTGGTGGTGCTGGTCTGGTTGGTGTTTTGGTCATCCGCATTGGCAATGGCTACTCCACCAAGAATACCCGCCAGAACGACCACCGTTAAAATTGCGATGATAATGAATTTCTTACTTCGCCACATATTTATTACCTCCTTTATATAGCTTTCTACAGGGAGAATAACAGATAATTATTAAAATCTGATTAATATTGAGAGGCGAGATAAAAATATATGGTGTCCATTTCGCGTGAGATGTTGGTCACATACAATATTGTATTCTCTCTATTATGATTGATATAGTAGAATATATAGGATAACGGAATTGTTATTATGGTAGAGACGACTAAAAAATCGCAGAAAGCCCGTATTCATATCACTGGCATGACCTGTACTACCTGCGCCGCGACCGTCGAGAAAGCGCTGGCAGAAACCAAAGGCGTGGCACAGGCCAGGGTCAATTTTGCCTCGGAAAAGGCTTCGATAGAGTATGACCCGGAAAAACTGGACCTCACCGGGATTAAAAATGCCGTCTCCGAAGCTGGATACGATGTTGCCGTGCAGAAATCGATATTCCCGGTACGCGGGATGACCTGCGCTTCCTGCGTCGCCCGTGTCGAGCAGGCTCTTAAAAGCGTTCCCGGTGTGGTCTCGGTCAGCGTTAACCTGGCATCGGAGAAAGCCACGGTGGAATATCTGGAAGGGACACAGGTGACCGACCTGCGCCGGGCAGTGAAAGACGCTGGCTATGAACTGGGCGGTGAAGCCGAGACGCTGGAAGACGTCAACATGGCCTCCCGGCGTGAGATTAATAGGGTAAGGGACAGGTTTATCGTGGCGGTGACCCTGGCCGTTATCATCATGGCACTGATGTGGACGCCCGATTTTAACGGCAAGAAATATTTGCTATGGGCATTGGCCACGCCGGTGCAGTTCTGGGCGGGGTGGCGGTTCTATCGCGGGGTGTGGGGGGCTCTCAAGCACCGTACCGCCGATATGAATACCCTGATTGCTGTGGGCACATCGGCCGCCTATTTTTACAGCATGGTAGCCGTGATTTCCCCCGGGCTTTTCCAGGCCAGTGGGTTGGAACTGAACCTGTATTTCGATACCTCGGCTGCGATTATCGCCCTGATTCTACTGGGGCGTTTTCTGGAGGCGAGAGCTAAGGGCCAGACATCGGCGGCCATTAAAAGACTTATCGGGCTCCAGCCAAAGACAGCCCTGGTTATCCGTGAAGGTAAAGAAGTGGAAATCCCTGTCGAAGAAGTGCAGGTCGGCGACCTGATTCTGGTACGCCCGGGAGAGCGGGTGCCCGTGGACGGTATAATACGGAAGGGAAGCCCGGCTATCGATGAGTCAATGGTAACCGGCGAAAGCCTGCCGGTGGAGAAAAAAGAGGGCGATGAGGTCATCGGGGCTACCATCAATAAAACTGGCAGCTTTCAATTCGAAGCGACCCGTATCGGCAAAGATACCACCCTGGCAAGGATTGTGCGGCTGGTGGAAGAAGCCCAGGGGAGCAAGGCGCCCATCCAGCGCCTTGCCGATGTCATCGCCAGCTATTTCGTGCCGGTGGTCATTGGCATCGCCATTATAACCTTTATAATATGGTACTTTTTCGGTCCGTCTCCGTCCCTCACTTATGCCTTCCTTAACTTTATCGCCGTGCTGATTATCGCCTGTCCCTGTGCCCTGGGGCTGGCTACGCCCACGGCGGTTATGGTGGGTACGGGTAAAGGCGCTGAGCATGGCATTCTAATAAGAAGCGCCGAGGCGCTGGAGAGGTTTTATAAAATAGATACGCTGCTTCTGGACAAGACGGGTACGTTGACCGAGGGAAAACCAAAAGTAACTGATATTATCGCCGTTTCTCCGCATTCTCAGGAGGAAGTGCTCGGTCTGGCGGCCTCGGTGGAGCATGACTCGGAGCACCCGCTCGGTGAGGCGGTCGTCAGAGCGGCCCGGGAGCGCGGGTTGACGATATCCCCGACCTCCGATTTTAAGGCTATCCCCGGCCATGGCGCCGAGGCACTTCTGGATAGCAAAAAGCTCCTGCTGGGCAACCTGAAACTGATGAAAGACAGGGGCATATCCCTGGAAGGGCTGGAAGAAAAGGCTGAGGTACTCTGGAATGACGGCAAAACACTAATATTCCTGGGTGTAGACAGCAGGGGGGTGGGGATTATCGGCCTGGCCGATACGCTTAAGCCGGGTGCCGGGACTGTCATCGCCGAAATACGCCGCATGGGTATCGAGGTGGCTATGGTCACCGGCGATAATCGGCGCACGGCCGGGGCCATCGCCCGGGACGCCGGCATCGACCGCGTCCTGGCGGAAGTGCTCCCGGAGCATAAGTCGGAAGAGGTAAAGAAGCTCCAGGGCGAGGGCAGGGTCGTGGCGATGGTCGGCGACGGCATCAACGATGCCCCTGCGTTAGCCCAGGCCGATGTTGGCATTGCCATCGGCACCGGCACCGATGTGGCCATGGAAACAGGCGATATTACCCTCATCGGCGGTGATTTGAGCGGCATCGCCACCGCCATTTCCCTGAGCCGTCGTACCATAAGAACGATTAAGCAGAACCTCTTCTGGGCTTTTGCTTATAATGTCATTCTGATTCCGGTGGCGGCGGGAATACTCTACCTTGCCTTACACAGCACCGGCGTGCCGGCGGGACTCCGATTTATCCTTGGCGATTACGGATTTCTGAATCCGATTCTGGCGGCAGCGGCGATGGCGGCCAGCTCGATTACCGTGGTATCGAACTCACTACGCCTGCGAGGTTTTAAGCCTCCCAGGATGGCGGAATAAATACAGGAGGTGTCATTATGGCGATTGACCCAGTGTGCAAGATGAAAGTCGACGAGAAGAAGGCAGCGGCAACCTCTGACCACAAGGGTAAGAAATACTACTTCTGCGCCGTGGGCTGTAAGAAGGCTTTCGACGCTAACCCGGAAAAGTATCTGGGAAAATAAAAGCGTATAGGCTGTGCTGGCTGATGACAAACGCTTATCGATTGATAACTGATATCAGTAAGCCTCAATCATTTTCCCTTTTTTGACCTGATGTCATTGCGAGTCCTTCAGCAGAAGGACTCGCAATCTCTATCACCAGCGTTTGAGATTGCTTCGTCGTCCCGATAGGTCGGGACTCCTCGCAATGACAGTGCTTCACAAAATCTATTTTTTCGATGTCTTTTTTCTAAAACGCAGCAGCACGGTAATAGCTGCCACACCCACTACTCCGATACCTATTATGAACCAGCGGTTCATCAGGATTCCCTGCAGCCTCGCCGAAGCGAATGGCGACTGGGAAATATTGGTAGATATATCCGGGACGGTAGCGCTCTCATGAGCCGGCGGTATTTGGCTGGTTTCTATAATTTGAGTAGCTTCTTCCGACTCTTTAGTTTCGGTGGTGGCTGGTGGGGTAGCTTCGGGAACAGGTTCCAGCGTCAGGTTCTCGGTCGCCGCGGGCAGGGGGATAGAGAGGGCGCTCTCTTTTTCATTGTTGTGTTCATCGTTCTCGATGGCGTTATTGGCTTCGTCGGTAATTGCCCTGATAATATGCTCTCCGGGCAAGGTTATCCACGAAAAGGTGCTTGTAGCCGTACCACCGGGACCGATATCATCTATATCGACCCATGTCAGGATATCACCGTCAATATAGCAGGCAGTGAGGGTGCTGCCGGAATGGCCTTTGCCGAGGTTCCTGACACTTACGGTGATTGTTACCAGGGTGTTTTCGGCAGGGGAGTGCGGTGAGCAGGTAATACTGTCGATGGTGAGGTCGGGGGCAGGCAGGATAACCGTTATCTCATTGTTTTCTTCGTTACTTTCCAAAACGCTGTTGGCTGCATCTAGGGCTGCCCTGAAGATGTGCGATTCTGCCTGGGTTTCCCATGAAAAAGTCCGGGTGACGGTCGCTCCGGGCTCTAGCTCTTCGATATAGTGATTGCCCCGGTACGAATTATCGACGAAGTAGTCTATGTAGGAGCCCCCCGCCTTGTGTTTACCCTGGTTCTTGATGGTCAGGGTAAAGGTTATTTCATCCCCTATGTCAGGATTTACCGGCGACCACGTAATGTCCTGGATGGTCAGGTCGGGGTCGGAGGTAATCAACGTTATCGTCCTCTCATTATTGGTTTCATCGGTCTCGGCAACGCTATTGTTACAATCGATGACTGCCCTGATTTTATGCTCTCCGGGGTCGGCTTGCCATGTGGCAGTATTATTGACGATAGCCCCCGGGTTTATTTGACTGACATAAGTTGTATCCAGTAGAACACCATCAACATAGTAAGCGACATGCAAAGGGTCAGCCTGTCCCGGCCCCTGGTTCTTGATATCCACCGTAATGGTTACGGTTTCTCCTTTTGCAGGCTCGGCCGGTGTACAGGTGATGTTCTGTATCGTAAGGTCTGTGGTGGGGGAGGGGTGAGAGAAGCCTACGCTGGCAGTCTTTATGTTGTTTGACTCGTCGCTTTCGTCAACATAATTGGCTTCATCAACAACTGCCCTGAGGGTCATCGATTCGGACTGAGTCACCCATGGATAGGTCATGGTAACGGTAGCACCGGCAGGTAGCGCCGTCATTTCTTGATGAAATCGATAGGCATTATCAATATAAAAGGAAAGGCCATATGAACCGGCGAGCTTTGTGCCCTGGTTCTTGACGGTCACGGTGAAAGTCATCTGGTGGGAGATTAATGGCTGCGCCGGTGACCAGGTGATGCTTTCAATAATCAGGTCGGGAGCCAGGGCAGATATGGTCACTGTTTTGGTATTATTGGATTCATCGCTCTCACTGACCTGGTTATTGGCATCAGCCACGGCTTTGAAGTTATGTTCCTTAGCATCCACGAAGGATGAAAATGTCCGGGTAATCGCTGCGCCGGCATCCAATCGGTTGAGACTGACCGCCGTCTGATAGACATCGTCAACGTATAAAGCCAGAAAAGAGAAATCAGCGGTACCCTTTCCTATATTCTTTACGGTCACGGTCGTGGTCAGGTTGCCGCTCTCGGGCCGATTTGCCGTCGAGCAGGATATCGCGTCGATAACAAGATCAGGAGCGGCGGTTTCACAGGTTACTGTCATGTCGTTATTGGTCTCATCGCTTTCGCTGACTTGATGTAGTGAGTCGGCGACCGCCTCAATAGCATGTGAGCCGGGTGTAGCTGATAGCGTGTAGGTCGCGGTAGCGTTATCTCCGGCCTCCAGCCAGGGAACGTTGCGGGTGCCCAAAAGGCTGCTTTCAACATAGAAGTTGACGCTGGAAGCGCCGGCATTTTTATTGCCCTGGTTTTTGACAGTCACGGTGAAGGTTATTTTTTGGCCTATGGATGGACTTTCCGGCGTCCACGAAATCCCTTCTACTATCAGGTCGGGAGCGAAGACGGAAAAGGCGAATGATTTATCATTATTGTCTTCGCCGGTCTCAGCAACGCGGTCGTCAAAATCAGCCATTACCTTGATGACATGTGCGCCGGCTTTAGCCTTCCAGGAGAATGAATTCGTGGCGGTAGCGCCGGAGTTTATCTGGTTGACATAAGCAGAGTTTAATTGATTATTATCGATGTAGTAGGCGATACTGGAAGGGCCCGCCTGGCTATCGCCCTGGTTTTTGATGATGGCCGTGAAAGTCATCGTATCGCCGATGACCGGCGCCTGCGGCGACCAGGTAATAGATTCAATAATGAGGTCGGGGCCAGTGCTGGCCAGCGCCCTGCCATCAATAGCCGGTGTCAGGGCAGAGACAATAAAGCCAACTAAAAGAGACAATATTACCATCATACCGGAACAGGCCCGGCGTTTGTGGTGACTCATAGATTCAACCTTCACATGTCGGTTGATAATAGAATACTCTGGCAGGCACGGCGGCGATTGGGCTTCAGCTTGGGTTTAGCGATGGTGCTGTCACCCATTTTCAGAAGAGTATAAAGCAGATTCTATTTATAGTTGGAATAAATGATAATCAGCGTACTACCCATATTGTCATTCCAGCCCCGATGAAATCGGGGTAAACTCCGGCTAGAATCCAACCTCCTGCTACGCTGTCATTCTGACCCCGATGCAATCGGGGGAAGAATCTCGGGGTGGAATGGTAGTCTGGATTCTCGGGACAAGCGTTCAGGCTGAAGCCCGAGAATGACGGTTAGATGACACCTTCGCTGGCAAGCTGTGTTATTACCTGCTCCGTGTACCCGAGAATTTCCGAGAGCACCTCCTGGTTATTCTCTCCGAGGAACGGGGCGGGATAATTTATCTTCCCTGGTGTCTTGGAAAGCTTAAATAGAGAGCCGGGCGTCTTGACTTTGCCGGAAATGGGCTGTTCCACCTCGATAACCATGTCCCGGCTCAATAACTGCGGGTCGTTGCAGACCTCGTCGAAGGTAGGCAATTTTGAGCATGGTACGTCAGCGTTCTTGAGAAGGCTCAGTATTTCCTCGGTTTTCTTTGTTTTCGTCCACTTGGTTATTATGGCATCAATTTCGTCCCGGCGCAGGTATCGCTCGTTCTGATTAGCGCCGAGCGGCGTATTAATGAGGTCCTCTCGACCCATGACGGTGTAAAGCCGGTGAACCTGAGCCAGGACGCCGGACATAATAAATACTCTCCCGTCTCTGGTGGGGTAAAGGTTGCATGGTATCATCGCGGCATGGCCGTTTCCCAATCGCGGCGGGGTCTGACCGTTCAGGAAGTAGTAGGGCGAATATTCTATGGACGTCAATTGCCATATGCAGTCCTGCATGGAAATGTCTATCGTCTGGCCCTCACCCGTCTTCAATCTGTGGAATAGAGCGGCTACGATGGCAAAAGCGGTAAAAAAGCCGGAAGAGAAGTCAGCGATGGATACGCCGCACCGGGTCGGTCTATCCGGGAAGCCGGTGACAATCGTCATGCCGCCCATAGCCTGAGCCACCGGGTCGAACCCCGGGTAGTCCCGTCGCGGGCCGGTTTGCCCGTAAGCGGAAATCGAAGCATATATCAGTTTGGGGTTCAGCTTACAGAGTTCTTTATTGCCCAGCCCGAGCTTATCCATCGTCCCCGGGCTGAAATTTTCCACCAGTACGTCTACCTTCTTAACCAGCTCCTTACAGATGTTAAGGCCCTTCTCTGTCTTCATATCTATGGTAATACTTTTCTTCCCCCGGTTCAGTATAATAAAAGCGCCGCCCTCGTTACCCTCAGTATGCGGCACGTCATATCTTATTAAGTCGCCTGAGCCGGGCCTTTCAACTTTGATGACCTCGGCTCCTAAATCTTTTAGCAGCAGTGTGCAGAACGGGCCGGAATATACCTGCGTAAAATCCAGTACTTTGATGCCTTCCAGAACGCTAGCCATGTTTTTCCTCCTGAAGGATTGTTTGTAGAGCTGTTTCGGTTGCGGTAAGTGTCCGCGGTCTGCGTCAAGTAATTATAGCACTATCAATGCCCTGATTCCACATCACGGAAGAACTAGTATTAACACAGAGCATGTGCCATGAAGTACCAGCGAGAAAGCAGGTTTAATTCCTGTTATTAACCAGTTATAATATATTAATTTCATGAACTTATTCGAACACTAAATATTAAAACAGGAGGATTTTCAAAATGGCAGCAAAAAAATACGATAAATACTTCTTAAAGTACGAACCGCCATCGGGGCGACCCTTTATCATGGGGCCGATTATCCAGCGCATGGATAGCAAAACCATTACAGGGAGCAACTTCTATTTCATACACTGGGTGCTGCCGCATGCAGAGCCCAGGATGAAGGTCGGGCACCCGCCGCACATACACAGTGAAGCTGAACTCCTGATACACATCGGCACTAACCCTGATGACCCGATGGACCTTGGCGCGGAGGTCGAACTGTATATGGGGCCGGAGCTGGAGAGACACGTGATAACCAGGTCCACCGTAGTCTTTATCCCGCCGAATTTCATCCATGCGCCCTGGAATCCTTTAAAAACGGTCAAACCCTGGATATTTATTGAAATCAATCAGGGACTCCGCCACACCGAAAAGTTTTATCCGCAGCTATTGACCAGGGAACAGAGGGCGGAATTGGACTGGAATTTCTGGCATGACGATGCTATGAGTGAGGGATACAGCAACATGGTGAAACCGAAATAGCTCAGAAGTAAAAAAATGGCTTAAAAAATAAATACAAAAAAGTGCCTTAAATGTGGCCTCTGCGTCCAAGGATGTCCTGAAGAGGCCATTGTCGTGTATAATAAGGTTAAAGAGAGCGACGGCTTAATTCTTTATACCACCAGAATCGACCCCAGGAAGTGCACGGACGGCGACATCTGTGTCTCCTTCGAATGGTGATGCCCGGCCAAGGCCCTCAGCAAGGCAAATAGATAATGTTGTCAAAAAAATTAAGGAGGTGTAACAATGGCAGGATATGTTGGACCAATTGAAAAACAGACTTTAAGCAATAATTATTTCAGGAGAGTATTGTTTACCGGGAAGCATGCTCAACTTGTAGTGATGTGCCTGCAACCCGGTGAAGAAATCGGTAATGAAGTGCATCCGAATGTTGACCAGTTCTTTCGCATCGAGCAAGGTGAAGCAACGTTTGTTTTCGGCGGCAAGGAAAAGCATCTGGTAAAAGATGGCGATGCAGTTATAGTACCGGCAGGCACCTACCATAATGTCATAAATACTTCGAAGACCACAGCAACGAAGCTATATACGATATACTCTCCGCCCAACCATCCCGATAAGACCGTACATAAGACAAAGGCCGAGGCTGAGAAGGCTGAAGCGGAAGAGCATCATTAGTAATACAGGGCAGGTCACCCTCCCTTATCGCCACGGGTCTATTGCCACCATGCTTTTCAGGTGAAAGTCCCCTCCGGCGACAAAGTAAATCATGCCTTCTCCGGCTACGATAAAATTGATTTGCGATGGAGAGCGGAACCGTTTTATTACCGTATCTCCAGGCATGGACAGACGCTCTTTAATTGCCTTCTGGGCCTGTTGTATTTCCGGCGTCGGAGCGGGGAGTTCAAGGTGCAGTATCGCGAAAGTCTGTATCTGGTCACTATCCAGCCACTCTTTTACCGTCATGGTGCTGTTTTCATAAATATATTGCCGGAACTGCTCCTTGGTAGTGAAACCGAAATCTTCCTCGAGCATTTTCGCCGAAAGAGGGGTCAGGAGCACCAGGGCGCCGTCTTCGGGTTCGACATTGTCCAGTACTTTCAGGGTGAAGTCGGGCACGTTGTAGCCGCACCGCTGGCGTAAGCCCCTGCCTTCCCAGATACTTACGACGCTATCTTTCGGGTCGAAGCCTTTTTCTACATGGAAAGGCTCCCAGGGTATCATGGGATTATCCACGTTTTCCGCAAAGGTCAGGCTGTTATACTGTAGGTTATTGCCCCAGTCGCCCATTATCGTGATGCCGGGAATGGCGTAGCACAGACAGCGTCCCATCAATTGCCAGGCGCGTCCGATAGTGGCGTTGGCGTGATTGTAGGGGCCCATGCAGCCATAGCCGGATGCCATGTCAATCTCTATGGCTATCGGTCCGTGGACGATGGCGGCGCCGGTGAATGATTGTGCGGAACTGAAATACGGAGGTCCTTTCGAGGCTAGGGCGAGAATTACCGGCAGATATTCCGGTTTGCACCCCGCCATCACGGCGATAGTGGCAACCTTCTCCACGGTAATATTCCGCCCCTCTCGCTGGCCGTTTTCGGTAATACCCATCCTGAAGGCTTCGGCCACTATGTCATCGGGGCGATGGCTGGTTCCCGTCAGCATTTGCTTGACCTTTTCCTCCGTGGGAATCACTATCGGTAGGCCGTCCGTCATTTTATGGTCGAGAAAGTATTGCTGTATCTCGTCATATGTTCCGGTAACGGGGAGAACCCTCGGCTCGACGGGATGTGTAAGTTTCCCTGTCTTTTTTTCCTCTGATGTCAGAGGGTTGGTCAAAGCATCGATAACCGCCGCCATTAGAGGCTTGCCGCTTATGGCGTCTTTTCCGTTGACAATCCTCTGTATCGCCTTTTCACCCCGGAGTGCGTTAGGCTCACTCAGAGCAACCAGTCGCGGATGAAGCCAACCCAGCTCAAAGGCGCTGTCCCTGGCCGATGCAACGAGGTAAGGGCTTAGTATCGGTATGGCCGGGGTGCCCTGCTTTTCCATTTCGAGTGCCTGCCGGACGACCGCCGGTCCGCAGGTGCTTCAATGCGGTATCCCAATCATGGCGGCGTCGGCTCTCTCCCCGACTTCCTTCCATAAATCGGTGTCATTGACCGGATAACTTCCCAGTTTTACTTTGTAGACAACGTGTATATTGCGTATATTATCTTCAAGCCATTTCTTCATCGCTAGGAGGAGGGGTTCGTGCGCCTGTGTTCCTCCCCATCTCTGGTTTATGATATATACCGTCTTTCCTTCCAGTGTGACGGGGCGCTCTACAAGAGGTATCATGTTCCATTCCAGCTTTTGCTGGGCCATAGGGTTCAGTACATTCGTGTAAACCTTATCCGCAAACACTGGAGGCGAGGGATTTTCTCGTTTCATTTTTGCTCCTGATTAAATTAACTTATAAAAATGAGGTGGCGCCGGTCTGCGAGGTATCGTAGCCGCCGGCTTTGTTAACGACGGCTTTAAATTCATCGCTGATAACCGTGCTTAATATAGGGGCAAGCATTTCGCTGCGGTAATTAGTTATAGGTATCACCAGGTCGTATCTCTCTCTGAAAAGGGGGAGGAAATCGAGATTACAGCTGCGGGCGGCCGCTTCGATTCCCAAGGCTACATCAGCTTCCCCATGGGCAATACTCAGCCCGACGGCGAGGTGTGTATCCAGCTCTCGGTCATAGCCCTTTATTTTTGATGAAGAGATACCGAGTTGATGCAGATGAATGTCCAGAAGTACTCTGGTGCCGGCTCCTTTCTGACGATTGACAAAGGTTATATCCGGGCGCTGTAAATCAGCAATCCCTTTTATCTGCTTGGGATTGCCGCTGGCAAACATCAGCCCCTGAATTCGGTAGGCAAGATGCACTATGGCAACCTCGCGGCCCGGCAGTACTCTTTTGACATAAGGATAGTTGTATTCGCCGGTTTCCTCGTCCAGGAGGTGAATGCCGGCCAGGTGGGCCCTTTCTTCCTGGATAGCGATGAGTCCCCCGAGGCTGCCGGCGTGGGTAACCTGAATTTTGATTTTATCGTCGCGCTTCTTGACCAGGTCAACTAGGATTGTTAAAGCCATGTCGTCGCTGCCAACGATACGAATAGTATCTTTATCTTCGGCGATATCTGGCGTCTCTTCCGGTTTTTCTACGGCCACCTGTCTTTCTTCACGCCATCGAGCTAATTGCAGATAGAAGGTCGCTTCGATATCTTCCGGGCTATAGCCCATGCTGAGGACTTTAAGGATATCATTACTGACCGCATCCGAGAGACGCCTCTGGCGTTCCTGGAGAATTTTCGGGTCATCCGCCCTGGCAGTAACCACGGTGCCGCCGCGTCTTCGGGCCACGATAACCCTCTCCTGTTCGAGTAACAGGTAGGCTCTCAATATGGTGTTCTGGTTAACATTAAGGGAATCAGCCAGCTGTCTTACCGGGGGTAAATGGTCTCCGGGCTTAAGCTTCTCCGTGGCGATAAGCTGCCTGACCTGTGCTGCTATTTGCAGGTGCAGAGAGTCCTTGGAATGCTGGTCTATCTGTATATCTTTAATATTCATTTGTTATATCATAAATAATTATATTATAAAAGCAATAAAAGTCCAGCTTATTAACCAGCCCTTTCGCTGCCGTGTCACTATCGGCCCCTTAAAAGCACAGTCTCATCTTGCCGTCGAGCCCGTGCTTTCTGGCCAGCAAACTGACGGATGATATCAGACGCTCTGAATATTCTCTTCTGCTGATTTCGTCATAAAGAAGCTTACGGTAGACCTCGATGAGGTCGGGGAAATGCTTTTGAAGCATCCCCTTGAGCGATTGCCAGACCCCGAAGCGCGGGTTGAGCCTGTCGACGTAGAAATAATCGATGCCGGCATCCTTGACGGCACGGAGAAGCGAAGCCACGCTGGTTTCAGAGTCCGAGAGGCCGGGCATTAGCGGCCCCAGAAAAGCGTGGGTTCTGATACCTCTCCTCCTGGCTTCCTCCAGGAGATTCAGGCGTTCCGCCGAAGGTGAACTTCCCGGCTCGATAAGCCGGCGCAGTCCTTCATCGAGAGTGGTAATGGTCACCCCGAAGTCTACTAAATCTTTTGATGAAGCCATAAGGTCGAGGTCGCGTCCCGCCAGTGCGTTCTTGGTGAGAATAGATACCTGGAATCGGTAGCGGAGCAGAATTTCCAGGCATTGTCCTGTCAGGCGGTAGCTGGCTTCTCTCGGCTGCCAGCCATCACAAACTGAGCTGATGAAAACCATTCCTGTCTTTTTTCGCTGTGCCTCCCGCGCCAGGACCTGCGGCGCGTTTACCTTGAGGTCAACAAAACTGCCCCATGACTCACCGGGGTGAGAAAACCTGGTGACAAACCGGGCGTAGCAATATATACACCCGTGTTCGCAGCCGGCGTAGCAATTTATGGCGTAGTCGGCCAGGCCCGATTTGTTGAGCACCGATTTGCACTGGACTTCGCGCGAACGGCAACTTACGCTGGATAATAAGTCCATTGTCTATCTATTCTTCCGTTATCCATCCGATGATAGATTGCGCATTAAAAAAAGCCCCAGAAGATTATTAACCACGGCATAAAGTGGAGAGAGCATTGATATGGCGGTTGTTATATCTCGATTTTAATTTGAACAGCTATTTGCCGGAGTGTTTTTTCGGTTTCTGCTCCGCCTCTTGTTTCTCTTTCGGCTTTGGTTCGGGTTGCTTTTCAACTCCGGCCAGTTCCAGGGTCCGGTTGGCGATATCCGTGGCTTGATTGACGATGCTCACCCATTTTGCCGTAGCATCAGTCTCGGCTTTATCTACCAGTTTCTTGCCAACCTGTTCCGCATCACGAACGATTTGCTCAGCCTTTTTCCGGGCATCGGTGATTAGGCTGGCTAATTCCGCTTCGGCTTCAGCTTTCGCCTTGGCCGCCGCCTCGGCGACGGTCTGGTCTGCTTTGCTTATGATTTGCTCTGCCTTTTTCTGTCCCTCGGCGATAATTTTAGCCGACTCGACTTCGGCGTCTTTTCTCACCTTTTCTTTAGACGTTAGTTCCCGGGCGGTTTTTTCGGCTTCGCCAACGATTTGCTCTGCCTTTTTCTGTCCCTCGGCGATAAGCCTGACCGACTCGGCTTCGGCGTCTTTTCTGACCTTTTCTTTAGACGTTAGTTCCCGGGCGGTTTTTTCGGCTTCGCCAACGATTTGATTTGCCTTTTTCTGTGTCTCAGTGATAATTTTTGCCGATTCGGCTTCGGCGTCTTTTCTTACCTTTTCTTTAGAGATTAATTCCCGGGCGGTTTTTTCGGCTTCGCCGACGATTTTTTCTACCTTTTTCTGAGCGTCGCTGATAAGCTTTACTGATTCGGCTTCGGCGTCTTTTCTCACCTTTTCTTTAGAGATTAATACATGGGCGGTTTTTTCGGCTTCGCCGACAATTTGATTTACCTTTTTCTGTGCCTCGGTGATAATTTTTGCCGATTCGGCTTCGGCGTCTTTTCTTACCTTTTCTTTAGAGATTAATTCCCGGGCGGTTTTTTCGGCTTCGCCGACGATCTTTTCTGCCTTTTTCCGGGCATCGGTGGTAAGCCTGGATGATTGCGCTTCGGCTTCAGCTTTGGTCTTATCAATCAATTCTCTGGCAGCTTGCTCCGCTGCCTGAATAACCTGCTCGGCCTTTTGCTGATTATCGGTGACAATCTTGGAGGTTTCTGTATCGGCTTTAATTTTGGCTTTATCTATCAATTCTTTGGCAGTTTGTTTAGCTTCGTTAACGATTTTCTCGGCTTTTTGCTGATTTTCATTGATAATCCTGGCCGATTCAGCTTCGGCGTCTTTTCTCACTTTTTCTTTAGACGTTAGCTGCCGGGCGGTCTGTTCCGCTTTCTGGATAAGCTGCTCTGCTTTTTTCTGGGCGTCGGTGATAAGCCTGGAGGATGCTGCTTCGGCATCTTTTCTCACCTTTTCTTTAGACGTTAGTTGACGGGCGGTTTTTTCCGCTTCGTTGACGATTTTTCCTGCCTTTTTCTGGGCATCGGCAATAAGCCTGGAGGATTCCGCATCACCTTCGCTTTTGACTTTGTCCATCAATTCTTTAGCAGCTTGCTCTGCTTCACGAACGGACTGAACTGCTTTTTCTTGGGCATCGGCGATAATTTTTGCCGATTCGGCTTCGGCGTCTTTTCTCACCTTTTCTTTAGACGTTAGTTGACGGGCGGTTTTTTCCGCTTCGTTGACGATTTTTTCTACCTTTTTCTGGGCATCGGTGACCAGTCTGGAGGATTCCGCATCGGCTTGAATTTTAGCTTTATCTATCAATTCTTTAGCGGTCTGTTCCGCTTCATTAACGAGCTGGGCGGCTTTTTCTTGAGCATCTGTCGCCAGCCTGGATGATTCTACTTCGGCTTCACTTTTGACTTTGTCTTTCAATTCTTTAGCGGTCTGTTCTGCTTCATTAACGAGTTGAATTGCCCTTTGCTGAGCATCGTTGATAATCTTGGAGGATTTCACTTCGGCTTCAATTTTAGCTTTGTCTATTATTTCCTTACCAGTTTGTTCCGCTTTATGAATGAGTTGTTCGGCTCTTTGCTGAGCATCGGTAACCAGCCTGGCCGACTCGGTATCGGTTTCTTTTATCACCTTTTCTCGAGACGGCAATGGCCGGGTGGTTTGTACCGGCGGCTTGACAATCTGAAACGTGCGTAATTGAGCTTCTTTCATCGCCGTAAGGCTACTTCTTGTTAAAGGTTTGTGGCACCACACGCATACGGTACCGACAGTATCATGTCCGCAATTAGGACACCTTTGGGGTGTTTTCATCAGATACCTCTTGTATTTTTATTTTTTAGGAAATAGAACCTCTGGAGAACGAAACCAACCACATTATAACATATCACGGCAATAGGCTGAAACATTCTGATGGACGGGCACCTCATATTGTTAATCGGCTCATCTATGCTAAGATATAATCATTAAAAATACAGGTAATTGATATCTATTTAAGAGGTGGTCAAATATGTTCAAAGTGAGATGCAAGCTTATTTCATTCGAAGCTGATGAGGCGAAATATCCCTGCCACTTTAATTACAAAATCGGCGATGAGTTCTATTATGACGGGGTGAGTTTTACCGGCAGAGTATGCCCGGGACTGCTGGCTTCGATGATGCCGGTTGTTCATGGTATTTTCCTGTTAGGAAACAGATATGCTGAGAACGTGATGTTTCGGTATCGCGGTCATGACGCCAGAGACCCTGCTATGGCGAAATATGATGGCATGGGATTCCGCCCCTTAATAAAGCCGGAAGGCAGCACCTCAAAAGCCAGGGGAGGGCATTTTTTATGCGGTGACAGCCGGACCCTGGCGCATTTCTCCTGTGAGCCGGTCGACCTGAGTGATAGCGATTACGCTCAGCCCTTTTATAGAAGGGAGATTGCCATACTTGAAAAAGTAGAGAAGGAAGCCGGGATTAATACCGGTGAAATTCTCGATAGGTTCACCGACTTCGAGAGAGATAAAATCTCCCCGCCGCTGACCCTCGTCCTGCTGGAAGTCCTGCTGGATGCGCTGGTTGACATGAACTATATGGAGATTCGCGACGGGAGAGCTTATGCTACTGGCAGAGAGCCGCCGAGCCGACCCAGCATTGGTTAGGGAGAGTTGAGGAGCGCCTTTAGCCTGGCTCTGCGGTTATCCCTCTTCTTCGCCACCAGTCTGAAAGCCCGGGGAATATCCGCCATCAGGACGTCCGATTGCCTGGCGGCATCATAGTAAAACCGTGATATTTTTTCCTCTATCGCACTGGCTCTATCCAGGGCATCGGAGCGGCTAGTGTCCTGCGACGGCACGCCTTCGAATGTATAATCGTCCGGCTCTATATCGAAGGCGAAACCACCCTCGATGGCATCGGTAATAACGCCGTAATAAGCCCTTTCAATCTGGACGATATTCGCTTCGTTCTCTCTGGCAAAAGCGGTGAAAACATCTCCATCTTTAACATATCTGCGGGATAAATCCCGGTAGAGCTTTGCTGATTCATTTTCAAGCTTCTTGGCAAGGCTGATGACCTCGGAAGCAGTGTGCAGTTTCATTTATGAGTTACCCCTTTCCTATAGCCACCTCTGGATAACAAACTTGCTCTCCGTAAAGAAGCGGGCGGCTTCTTGGCCCTGCGTGTGCAGTATCCCGAAGAACGAGTCCTTCATGCCGCTGAACGGGAAGAATGCCATCGGTGCTACGATACCGATATTGATGCCGATGTTGCCGCTGACGACCCGGTACTGGAATTCCCTGGCGCTTTTACCGCTCGAGGTAAAGATGGCGTTGCCGTTGCCGTACTGGCTGGCGTTGCACATCGTTATTGCCTCGTCGAGGTTTTTCGCCCGCATGACACTCATCACCGGCCCGAAAATCTCTTCCCTGGCTATCTTCATATCCGGCGTCACTCCCTCGAAAATAGTGGGTCCCAGGAAGCATGTCTGGGGGTAGCTGCCGGTAATCTTAAAGCCTTTCCTCCCATCCAGCCTGAGTTTGGCGCCTTCCTTTATGCCGCTTTCGATATCGCCGGTAATTCTCTCTTTTTTATCTTTACTGCGCACCGGCCCCATCTGGACCGACTCGTCAAGTCCGTAGCCGATGACTATCTTTTTCGCCGCGTCGATAACCTGGTTTAAAAAGTCTTTATAGAACTTTTCGTCTTCACCGACGATAAGGAGGTTAGCACCTGACAGGCAACGCTGGCCGGTATTGCCGAAAAATGACGTCATCATCGCCGGGATGGTTCTCTCTACATTGCAGTCCGGCATGATGACCATGAAGTTCTTGGCCGCCCCCTGGGCGATAACTCTTTTGCCCGTTTCTCCGCATCTCTTATAAATAACGTCTCTGGCTGTGGCGGTGCGCCCGACGAAGGCTATACCCTTGATGTCCCGATGGTCTAACATGGCGTTGACCACTTCTCTTTCCCCGTTGACCACATTCCAGACGCCGGGCGGGAAACCGGCTTCTTCGATTAGCTCCGCCAGCCTCATTTGACTGTTGGGGACCTCCGGTGAAGGTTTGACAACGACGCAATTTCCCGTGGCTACAGCGTATGGCCCCGACCAGAGAGGAATCATGAAGGGGAAGTTAAAAGGGGCTATTATCCCGAAAACGCCCAGGGGCTGCCGGATAACATACTCGTCGATACCCGAGGCGATGTCCTCCAGGTTATAGCCCATCATCAGGGTGGGGATGCCGCAGGCTGTTTCCACATTCTCGATGCCGCGTCTCGTCTCTCCCCTCGATTCGTCTATCGTCTTGCCGTGCTCCTGCGTCTGGATTCGGCTGAGTTCCTCGAAATTTTGTTCCAGCAGCTCTTTCAGTCGGAAAAGACACCTGGCTCTGGCAACCGGAGGTGTCGTCCGCCAGCCGGGGAAAGCTTCCCGCGCTGCTTTTACGGCAGCGTTCATTTCATCGCCAGTGGAAATGGGTACTTTCGCTATTAGCTTACCTGTGGCCGGATTAATTACGTCTTGAATCACACCTTTTGACTCAACCCATTCTCCGCCGATGAAATTCTTTATTGTTCTTACCTCTTTTATTGTTTCCTCTAAAAGCGCCATATAGAGTTATTCCCTCCTTTTAATGTTAGATAATACAGGTATCGCCTCCGGCAGCCATGTTTACTTATATACGCATATAATCGGACTCTAAAAAAGTGACGATGCAGGGTTCGAATCTTTTCCGGGAAAATCGTTCGTGTTAAATTGTTACATTCTGTATCAGTTCTTGTCAAATAACACGTTTTTCCCTGAGTTTTGCTATAATACGGTGACTGGTTTGTGCATACTCGTTTTCTGCTATCGGTGAGGAGGAGATTTAAAGTGGCCAATTATAAATACATTTTTTCACCTATCAAAATCGGCAGGATGACGGTGAAAAACCGGATTGAGGCTGCTCCTTGTGTGCCGTTCCTGGCAAGCATAGACGGGGATGCGTCGCGGGAGTTAATCGAATGGGAAAGGGCTTTAGCCCGGGGCGGGGCGGGCATTGTGACCATCGGCGATTCTCCTATTATGGACGAGACCGCCGCGAGAGTCGGCCACATCCTTAATCTGGGAATTGATAGAACAGTCGGCGCCTTGAACAGGCTGGCGGAAGCCATTCAAAGGTATGGCGCCAAGGCATCTATCGAATTGACCTACTTCGACCCCCATACCCGGCCATCGCCTGACGATATGACGCAGGAAGAGCTTAAAGTAATTATCGAGAGTTATGCCATGGCGGCTTACCGCTGCCTGAACGCTGGCATGGACATGATTATGATTCATGGCGCCCACGGGCATTTCATCAGCCAGTTTCTCTCTCCCAGGAAGAACTCCCGTACCGATGCTTACGGGGGAAGTTTTAAGAACCGGGCGAGGTTTGCCACCGAAGTGCTCGAAGCTATCAGGAATAAGGTCGGCGATGGACTGGCGATTGAGTACCGCATCAGTGCCGATGAACTGGTGCCCGGCGGGTTAACTATCGAAGAGCAGCTGGAGTTTGTCAGGACCATTCAGGATAAAATCGACCTGATACATGTGTCGGTAGGAAATGCCTTCGAACCCGGGGCCAGTTCCATGATGATTCAGCCAACCTACGTTCCCCGCGGTATCAATGTCCATTATGCCACCCGGTTTAAGAAAGAACTGAAGATACCCGTGACAGCCCTCGGTTCGATTGACGTTGCTATGGCGGAACAGATAATCGCGGAAAACAGGGCTGATATGGTGGCGATGAACCGCGCTTTTATTGCCGACCCCGATTGTGTCAACAAGGCAAAGCAAGGCCGTTTAGATAAAATCAGGCCCTGCATACGCTGCAACACCTGTATCGCGAGGACGCACAGAGGCTTTTTGTCTGTTCGCTGTGCCGTTAACCCTCTGGCCGGGAGAGAAGCCGAATTTGTAAACCTTCCGCTGCCTGCGGAAAAGAAAAAGGTCGTTATTATCGGCGGGGGGCCGGCCGGTATGGAGGCGGCCAGGACGGCCGCCGGACGGGGACATGAGGTGGTACTGTTGGAGAAAGACGACCATCTCGGCGGGACTTTGACCATGGCCGCGGCGGCGCCCTTCAAGGCTGATATGAAACAATACCTGGACTGGGCTATCCGTACTACGATGGATATGCCTGGCTTGACGGTGAAATTGTCTGCCGAAGCAACTCCGAAAAGGATTAAAGCAGAAAACCCGGATGTCATTATTATCGCTGTAGGTGCCTTACCCGTTATCCCCAAGATTACCGGTATTAACGGGAAAAACGTTGTCCTGGCGGGAGATGTCAACTTGGGCAAGGTGAAGGTCGGCGGCAGGGTGGTTGTCGCCGGCGCAGGACTGACCGGTTCCGAGACGGCGCTTTATCTGGCGCAGCAGGGGAAAATGGTTACTCTGATTGACATGCTTTCTCTGGAGCAAATCGATGCCGGCTCTCCTTTTGCCGATACCCGGACTCTATGGGGTATGCTCCAAAACCTTAAAGTTGACATAATCACCGAAGTAAAACTGGAATCTATTACTGGCACCGCCGCTATTATTACGGAGAAAAACGGGAGCAGGAAAGAAATACCCTGTGATACCGTCGTCTTGGCTCTAGGTGTCGAACCTCGTACGGAACTTGTCTCGATGTTTGCGGACCTGGCCCCTGACATTCATGTTATCGGCGACTGCAACAATCGGAGAGGTAATTTGCTCAGCGCAACATCGGAAGGATTCTTCGCCGCAATAGAGCTTTAACGAAAGGGAGCCTAAGTCAGTGCCATACGCTCTCAGAGCCTGTAAACATATTCACTTTGAGTTATAGACCTGTCACCCTGACCGAAGCGAAGCGTCTCGGGGGCACCATCCCGCTTTTTCCTTGCTCCTCTCCGAGATCCTTCGTCGTCCTGACTTTATCGTGACTCCTCAGGATGACATTTTTTAAAAAGCTATTTGTGGAAAGTGTAGGAATCGTGAGCCCTATCTGCCATAACCCTTGTTCTGGCCACCTAGGGTCAATTAATGACGCCCTCGTCTCTTAATGACAGAATCTCTGATTCCGTCTTCTTGAGCACCGAAGCCAGTATTTCTGCGGTGTGTTCTCCCAGGCTAGGCGCGCCCTGATATACCCTGCCGGGGGTTTCCGACAGGCGAATCGGAGAGCCGGCGATTTTCATTTTGCCTATTCCCTTTTGTTCGATTTCTACCAGCATATTCCGGAATTGTATATGAGGGTCTTCACATATTTGTTTAATATTATTAACTGGGGAGTAGGGGATGCCTTCTTTTTCAAAAATGTCCGCCCAGTCTGTAGTTGTCCTTTTTATCAGCTCCTCACTCAAAATATTTACCAGAGCTTCCCGGTTTTTCGTTCTTAGATAATTCGTGCGGAATCTCATGTCTTCAATCAAATCGGTTCTACCTAATATGTTGCAAAATGGAGACCAGAATCTATCGCTACCGATGGCAATGACAATCCAGCTATCCCTGGTGCGGAAGGCCTGGAAAGGGGTTATGCTGGGATGAGCTGTACCCAGGGCTTTTGGTATTTCTCCTTCGACGGTATAACGAACGACGGCGTTCTCCATGATGGAGAACAGGCTATCGACCATTGAGCCGTCGTACCTTTGTCCCCTTCCTGTTCTTGTCCGGTAAAATAAGGCTGTCAGAATTCCGATTGCCGCCTGTTGACCGGCAATAATGTCACCCAGGGAGGAGCCGACTCTACAGGGAGGGCCCTGCTCCGGGCCGGTGAGACTCATGAGTCCGCTGTATGCTTGCGCGACGATATCATAAGCCGGCCGGCTCGAATACTCGGGAAGCGTTTCATGTCCAAAACCGGAAATCGAAGCATATATTATTTTAGGATTAATCTGACGGACTTCTTCCCAGCTAAAACCCAGAGCTTTCATCGTGCCGGGTCGGAAATTCTCCACTATCACATCAGCAACCCTGATAAGTTCCTGAAGAATCTCCTTTCCTTTCTTCTCCTTCAAATTCAAGGCCATACTTTTTTTGTTCCGGTTGAGACTGATGAAATAGCCGCTGCGGTTCTTGTCTATCCTGTCCACGAAAGGGCCGTATTCCCGGGCATCATCGCCCTGGGGTGGCTCGATATGGATAACTTCCGCTCCCAGGTCTGCCAGTATCATCGTTGCCGTTGGACCGGCTAAAACATGACTCAGGTCAATAACCCGTATTCCTTCCAGTGCTCTTTCCATTTTCCACCCCTTATCCGCAGTTTATTTATATTTTATTACAAAGTGTTAAGATTCGGCATTTTTGGGAGGAAGATATTGGTGGAGTAAACCGGTGGGAGGCTAAGGAATACCTGGCTTCATGGTGAGCGGTACCGTACAGGTAGAACTTTTAAGATGTCCTTTTGAACCTTTCCGGCAGCTTTCCTCGAGGAGATAACCCGGTTTACGCCTCTTTTGTGTGCCTTTGTCTCGAGTGTATTTTTGTCCGGCCAGCATTTGAGAAGATAGCGGTTGCACTATGGGGTTGGTGTTATTTATAGTGATTGCATCTGACCCAATGCTGCCCGATTAACTTTAACTCCGGTACGTCTTTCGAGCACGACTCCCCGGACTCAGCACAGCGCGTGTGGAATCGGCATCCTTCAGGAGGATTCAATGGCGAAGGCATTTCGCCGCTAAGTATTATCTGTTTTGCCCCTTGGGTACCGTCCTCGGGTATTGTTAATTGAGAGGCTGATATCAATGCCCTTGTATACGGATGCAGAGGTTTCTCAAATAGCTCCTCTGCCTCCCCATATTCCACTATCTGCCCTAGATACATTATTGCCACACTATGGCTCATATACCGTACTGTTGCCAGGTTATGCGCGATAACCAGATAGCTTAGATTGTATTGCGCTTGAAGGTCCTTCAGCAGATTCATAATCTGTGCCCGAATCGACACGTCCAGAGCCGACACAGGCTCATCCAATACGACCAGACTGGGGTTCAACGCCAGAGCGCGCGCTACCGCAATCCGCTGTCGCTGCCCTCCGCTGAACTCATGTGGGTAGCGCTCACCAGCATCTGACATGAGTCCCACCTGCTCGAGCAACTCCAGAACCCTGCTCCGAATTTGACTCTTCGATTGTTTTGTGTTCACAACCAGAGGCTCGCCGATAATATCTCTCACCCGCATCTTCGGGTTCATGGAACTCCACGGGTTCTGCTGTACTGCCTGTACCCTTGGCCGGTACTCTAACTTTAATTGTGACTGAGAGAATTGGTAGACATCCTTCCCTTCGAAAAGAATAGACCCAGAAGTCAACCGCTCCAATAACAGAACTGCCTTGGCTGTAGTAGTTTTACCAGCGCCCGATTCTCCGACAAGGCTTAAAGTCTTTCCCCGTTCTATGGTGAATGATACGCCGTCCACAGCCCTGACCCAACCGATGGTTCGCTGGAGAAAACCCCGTGTCACAGGGTAGTGTTTCTTCAGGTCGCGCCCTTCCAGTAAAACGTCTGCCATGGTCTATTTCACCTTCCAGCAAGATACAGAGTGCCCATTGCCGATATCCACCTCAGGTGGCTCTTGCTCACGGCAAATCTCTTGTACGACGGAGCAGCGAGGGGCAAATCGGCAGCCGGCGGGCAGGTTCATCAGTGATGGAGGTTGCCCTTCAATCGAGTACAGCCGGTCATCCTTCCGGTCCAGACGGGGTACAGAGTTAATCAGGGCGCTTGTGTAAGGATGTCTGGGTGCATTGAATATTTCCCTGGTGGGAGCTGTCTCCACAATTTTCCCGGCGTACATCACCGCTACCCGATGGCACATATTGGCTATGACCCCGAAGTCATGCGTAATAAAAATTATGGCTACATTTGTCTTCTGCTGGACATCCTTAAACAGGGCCATGTACTGAGCCTGTATGGTGGCGTCAAGAGCGGTTGTGGGCTCATCGGCGATGAGCACGCGTGGATGGCAGGACATTGCGATGGCTCCCACCACCCGCTGCCTCATCCCTCCGCTTAACTGAAAAGGATATTGCCGGAGAATCATCTCAGGCGAAGGAATCCGGAGTAACCGGAGTGCCGAAATGACCTCCTGCTCAACCATATTATCGGGCAGGCCCTGGTGCAGCCGCACCGATTCTGCAATCTGGTCGCCGATGGGGTAGACCGGGTTGAGTGAAGTCATCGGGTCCTGGAGAATCATGGAAATCATCTTGCCTCGATATGTCCTCATCGCCTTCTTGCTCAACTCCATGAGATTTGTGCCTTCCAGGATTATCTTACCGCCGACGATTCTGCCCCCAGGCTCCGGAAGTAAGCGGAGGAGCGACAGACCGGTTACGGTCTTCCCGCAACCGGATTCCCCGACTATCCCGAAGGTCTCTCCCTCACGCACGTAGAAACTGACCCCGTCGACGGCCTTGACCTCGCCTCGCCGGGTGAAGAAAGAGGTGCGCAGGTTCTCGACTTGAAGAATGATATTACTCATAATTGTCTCAGTCTCGGGTCCATTTTATCGCGAATCCAGTCGCCTAAGAAGTTCCCGGACAGCACTACCAGCCCGATGGCTATACCGGCGAACGTGGAAATCCACCAGGCTCTATCGAGGTCGTTTCTGCCGTCGGCTACCATGGCACCCCAGGATGGTGTTGGCGCTGGAATGCCGATACCGAGGTAGCTCAAAGTAGATTCCGCCAGAATCATCGCACCCACCATTAGTGTCATAATTACTATCAGCGAATTGAGGATGTTCGGGAAGATGTGTTTTAACATTATTCTTAGCGTTGAGGCGCCGTTAACACGCGCCTGTGCGACAAAGTCAGACTCGCGTACTCTCAGGGCTTCTCCCCGAACCAGACGCGCGTAGCCAGCCCAGCCGAAAATAGATAGGACAAAAATAACAGTCCAATAACCCGGGCCTACGCTGACGGCCAGCAGCATGGCCAGAAGAAGACCGGGGAAAGCCATAGCGATATCAGTTACCCTCATGATAAAACCTTCGATACGCCCTCCCAGATAGCCGGCGGCTATTCCCAGCATCGTGCCGATAATGGCGGTAATGGCTATGACCAGCAGCGAGACACTGAGAGAAACCCGGCCGCCATAAATCAAGCGGCTGAGGATATCTCTGCCGAGGTTATCCGTTCCAAGGAGATGCTTGTTGCTACCACCTTCCATAAAGGCCGGCGGAAGACGCCTTTCCGTTAGTTTTCCCGTGGTAGGGTCAAAAGGTGCCAGCAGGGGGGCAAATATGGCGGTAAGCACCAGCAGTGTCAGTACGGTTGCCGGGATGATAAGCGTAAGATTCCTGTTAAGCCGCGCCCACCGCGAAAGGCCTGTATATTTTGGTGCGGACTTGGTTATTACATCCGGTAGAATAGTCATTAAAATAAAACCTCTATGTCGTCTGATATCTAATCTGTGGGTCGACGAACGCATAGGTAATGTCCACGAGCAGGTTCATCAAGAGAACCATAATAGCGATTATCAGGGTCATGGACTGTACCACTGTAAAGTCGCGGGCAAATGTCGCCTCCAATATCATCCTCCCCATGCCGGGCCAGTTGAAAATGTTCTCGGTGATTATATTGCCGCCAATCAGACCGGCAAATACCACGCCGGTCACCGTCAGCGGCGTTATCAAGGCATTCCTCAGGGCGTGCTTCCAGATAACAGTTCTCTCGGGAAGCCCCTTGATTCTTGCCAGTTTGACGTATTCGCTGTCGAGCACGTCCAGCATGCCGGAACGGACCAGGCGCATCATGCCCGGGAGCAGGAAGAAAATCATGGTGCCGACCGGCAGCACGTAGTGAGCCGGGCCACCTATACCGCCAACCGGCAGCAACCTCCAGTATACGCAAAAAATCAACATGGCCATGATAGCCACCCAGAACCCCGGCAGCGCCTGACCTAAAACAGCCAGGAACTTCACGCCGTTATCAAAAATCGTGTCGCGTCGGGTCGCCGCCAGAACCCCAAGAAAGACTGCCAGCACCATACCTATAAAAAACGAGGGGATGCCCAATCTCAGGGTATTTGGCAGAGACTCTCCAATCATATCCTTTACGGGTCGCATCCTGACGAGTGATTGGCCGAGGTCGCCCTTAGCCAGGTCGGTCATATAAATCTGGTATTGTACCCAGTATGACTTATCCAGTCCGAGCTTTTGCTGTAATGCAACTACTGCTTCCTTGGTCATATTGGGGTTCCTCAATAACACCGTGGGGTCTCCGGAGGCACGGACCAGGAAAAAGACTAACGTGATAATTCCTATGAGGGCTATGAATGTCTGTATCAACCTGAAGATGATGAAACGCGCCATCTGCTCTTTTCCTTACCGATTTGAATGACTAAAGATATTCCTCATATACTCTAGCACATTGTTCCGCTCTTATTTGTTCCAGCTTATATGAGGAACATCAGCATATTGGTTATTTTACCATATCTTAAGGGGTTTTTTTAACTTTTTCTATCATACAGGCATATTATTAGAAGTGTCAAATAAGCTAACCTTTAGGTGAATCACTTATTTTCTTGAGATGTAGATTTTTGTTATCCCCGTTAAAAAAGTGCCGGTTATTTCTCTGGGATATGGTGTAACTTCTTAAGTACGGGTCCCCGGGGGAGCCGCATACCCCCCGGAGACCCGTTGTTGCGTATTAACTAACTCCTTGAGGTTAGTACAGCCTTACTTAGGGTGCTGAATGCCGTTATAGCAGTCGGCAAGGCCCATATACACTTTACCGGTGAATTCTCCCAAATTCTTGCTTACGATGATTATTGGGTCTGACAGAGCAATACCGACGTCTACGTACATGGTTCGCGCGTACGCCTGGAACTCCGTCCAGTACTGCTTGGCTTTGACGGGGTCGAGCTCGAGGGTAGCTTTTTTATAGAGCTCGTCCGCTTTCGGGTCGTTCCCGGTGTTGTGTACGCCCCAGGAGCCGTACATGTTGGAGCACTGGTAGGTGGCGTTCATCACAACGGCAAAAGCCCAGTTAAAGATCCAGCCTACGTTTGGGTCGCCTGACTTTATCCTGTTGAAGCTGAAGAAATAGGAGCCCCATACCGTGGAGTCGACAACCTCAATCTTAGCTTGAATGCCGACCTCTTTCCAGTAGTTAATGAGCAGCAGTATGAAATCCTGCGCGGGGGCGGTCGTGTAGAGATGGATTGTCGGGTCAGCGAACTTGCCCGGGTATCCGGCTTCGGCAAGCAGTGCCTTGGCTTTAGCCGGGTCATACGGGTCAGCCTTTAATGCATCGCTCCATCCGTATCCTTGCTCCCACATGAACCACATGCCTCCCGGTTTGGCGAAACCCTGGTACCAGGTATTGCAGATTTCCTGGCGGTTGAGGGCATAAGACATGGCCTGGCGGACGCGAATGTCTCCGGTCGGCCCGGCGTCCGGTAACCAGGTACCCTGGAAATTGAGGTTGCTCTGTGCAGGTAGTCCGACCTTTTCCGCTCTGAACCCCGCATCCACCAGGTCCTTGATCCTGTCAAAGTCGACAAAGGTGATATCCACTTCCCCTGCCTTGAGCGAGGCAATCCGGGTCGCCTGTTCCGGCATCATATAGGACTGCATATACTGGAAAGCCGGCACCTGGGCCCAGTAGTCCGTGTTGGCTTCAAGTTTGTAACTTGTCTTCGGAATGAGGTTAACGAACTTCCACGGTCCGGAGCCGATGGGTTTCTTACGGAATGCGTCCATGCCGACTGATTCGTAATATTTCTTGGGCAGAATACGTGTCCAGGCGAAAACTACAGCCTGGTTCGGCTCGGGATGGTCGCTCACAAATTGGTAGGTGTAGTCATCCACGACTCTAGAGTCTTTCTTGTTGTACTGGGGTGAAATGTACCAGGACCATGGATTCGTCGACAGGCTCATATCCCCGAACCGGTCGACCGAGAACTTGACATCGGCGGCGGTCAGCGGGTCGCCGTTGTGGAACTTGATGCCATGACGGATATGGAATGTCCAGGTATTGCCATCAGGGCTTATCTCCCATTTTTCAGCCACATCGGGGACAAAGTTCCCCTGGGCGTCATAGCCGAGCAGGGAGTCGTATATGGACCAGCCAATGAACGACTCATAATAGACCGGGTCGGTTGATTCCCAGCTATAATCCACGTCGGCGACACGTATCGTGCCATAAGGGCCTGCCTTGGCTGCTGGCGCTGCCGGTACCGGTTTTGCTGGTGTCGGCGCTGCTGGTGCCGGCGCTGCCGGTGCCGGTGCTGCCGGTACCGGTTTTGCTGGTGTCGGCGCTGCTGGTGCCGGCGCTGCTGGTGCCGGCGCTGGCGCCGGTGTTTCCTCTTTGGCACAGCTACCAAGAACTAAGACAAATGCCAGTATCGCAATTAACGAGATAAAGAGTAATCTTTTCATTTTTCCTCCTAATTAAGTATAGGGTTTGTACACCTCCTCACGAGTATTGGATTAGGACTTATTATTCAATTTATTCTATAATTCTCACCCCCTCCTGACTGATTTAGATTTGGGTTTTCTCCACCGGTTCCCAGAACACGGATAGAATTGCCCGCGTTATGACCTGTGTTCCGCCTATGAGAATCCTCATAGCAGATTAAATATAATATATTCTACATTTCTCGAATTGTCAATATCGGGTTTTGCTGGTATTACTCAGTTTATGTTGATTTTTATCGACAATACTTCACCCTTTATCTGAAAAGAGGTGGGCTGGGTATGCAAAAAGCTATGTATGCTGGAGCTGAGTGGACAATACCTAGAACTTTTGAACTTGCTTTTAGCTGACCATATAATTGGTAGTTGCACAAAAAAGCTAATGTATTAAATGAATAATATTATAAGACGAAGTCTCCACGGCAGGTTATTTTATATCTGCATGGTAGTCTTGTAGAGGTCTGACGTCTGATTTCCCCTCACGGTAGGCGGCGTGTTGGAGCGGCTGTCCGAGACCAGGGGATTACTGGACGTTATTACGATAGACAACGGACCGGAGTTCACCGGTAAGGCGCTGGACGAGTGGGCCTACCGCTGTGGGGTGAAGTTGAATTTCATACGGCCTGGGAAGCCGATTGAAAACGCCTATGCTGAGAGCTTTATCGGCAGACTGAGGGATGAATGTCTGAACGAGAACTGGTTTATCAGCTTGAACGATGCCAGGGATATTATCGAAAGCTGGCGGATAGACTATAATGAGGGCAGACCGCATAGCTCCCTCGGAGGCCTGACACCCAGGGAGTACGTTGAAAATACCGGGAAGGCTCTAACTGCCGTTGGCCTATAATACGGGGGAAGGTCATATGAGAACCATGAAACGAACAAACTAGGAGGTAGCATTATGGAAAACCAGATAGAGTATTACACTGTTACTGGAAAAGACAGGGATGAGTTTGACCAGGGACTGCCAGGCGTCATGTCGCACTATTCGGCATTCAGGAGAGAAGCTTACAAGGAAGGGGCACTCAGCCCTAAGGTCAAACGGCTCATCGCCTTGGCAGCAGGGCTACAGGCTGGATGCACCAGGTGCATCATAGGGCAAACTAGGGATGCCATAGAGGCTGGAGCCACTAAAGGCGAAGTTATGGAGGCCGTGGCAATAGCCGTTGTCATGGGAGGTACTGCCGTTAGTGCTGAGACGTGGAGGGTGGTGAAGGTGCTAAAAGAGCTAGGTAAGTGGTAGATGAGCCTCAACTTTGATTTGCTAACCCCCTCTAGCTTTTTGCCACCTGGAGACGGCACCAGGCGTATAGGGCATCGTACATCTCGAATTGACTATCTAGATTCTCCTCGTCGTCGGGATAGCGTAAGCTGTAACCAACGGCTATTGCCTCCAGTCCACGCGCTATCGGATCCTTATCAATATCGGTTATGACATCAGCGGCATGGACAATCTTGGCCATTCGCACCAATCCAGGTTCTTTCAACTCGTACTTGAGCATGACCGACTCGAACGAACAGCGGCCCTCATGATGGCCCAGCTCTACATCCGGCGCATCGAACGGGATAGCGCCAGTCTCGGCAACGGTTTTTTTAATCTGGCTCGGGGGAACAAACAGGAACTCTGCCTCGTTATCGATAAAGCGCAGGATAAGCCAGGGGCAGGCTACACGGTCGACGTGAACGTGTGAACGAGTAACCCATTTCATATAGTTTCTCCTTTTTGTTAGAGTATAGATTCTATTTAACCCTAAGTCAACCAACTATGGCTATTCAACTTGCAGAGAGTATTTCATTCGGGTTAGAATTGATTCTTAACAGGATTGAGCATCGATGGCTATTGCTTAAATAACCCCATCCGGCTCTAAACAATTGAAAATATTCGGGAGCTGAGCCTTTAAGGAGGCTTACTTGAGAAAAAGAATTTCCCCTTTCCTGATGTTGTGCATCATGGGCGGACTGGCCATCTTCAGCTCGACAATGTCGAAAAATCCGGCGCTGCCATTATTCATTCGGTCCCTGGGCGTGCCGGTATCCACGGTTGGCTTTATTGCCGCGGCTTCTACGGTAGTAGGAATTCTCGTCAGTATCCCCGCCGGAATTCTATCCGATATTATTGGACGCCGCAAAGTGATATTAATAGCTGCTTCTATTTTTGCTACGGCGCCCTTCCTGTATCTATTAATTAGTACACCCTGGCATCTGGTCCTGGTGCGTATCTACCATGGTTTAGCCACCGCTATCCTGGGTCCTGTAGCTATGGCGGCGGTTGCAGATACCTATCAGAAAGGGCGCGGCGAACGCATGGGTTGGTATTCATCGGCCACAATGGTGGGACGCTTTCTGGCTCCCTTCGTGGGTGGAATCCTGATTTTTGGTGAAGATTTCCGCTGGGTCTACTTGGCAGATGGTTTCGCAGGAGTATTAGCACTGGTAGCTGCCCTCAAGTTGCCCCTTGCTACCGCTACCTCCGCCTCAACTGGAGAAGCCTTGAAACGCCAGCGCGGAAAATATGGTCAGGATATCGCCTTTGTTTTCCGCCACCCCGGTATTTTGGCAACCAGTGGAATCGAGGCCGTGCAATACTTCACCTATGGTTGCCTGGAAACTTTCCTGCCTATTTACTTGCATGAACAACTTGCATACTCAACCTGGAAGATTGGTATGCTGTTTACCGCCCAGATACTGGCAGCTGCGCTCACTAAACCCATAATGGGCCGTTTATCCGACCGTTACGGGCGAATACCTATGATTACCACCGGCCTGGCTTTGGGGGGTGTAACCACTGGGTTTATTCTCTTTTCTACTAACTATGTTGTGTTGATTGTACTGATTGCGCTGTTCGGTTTAGGTCTGGCGACGGTTACAGCTTCCACATCGGCGCTGGTAGCTGACCTTTCCCGTTCATATAGTCGTGGAGGCGCTATGGGCATACTCTCTAGCATTATGGACATCGGACAGTCTGGTGGTCCTATGGTCACCGGGGTGCTGATTGGCGCTTACTCCTACAAGATGGCCTTCGCAATAGTGGGCATCGGGCTCGTTATAGTAAGCCTGGTTTATGGACTCGGCATGCGTCGGTTGGCTACGCAACCCATTACCAGCGAGTAGGTTAATCCTAATTTCAAAATTCTCTTATTATCGCGTGATAAGGTCTTGAGACGATTGGGCTCTAATCAAGGTTTTACTTTTTTCGTGGGGAAAAGGCAACTTTGATATAATGGTAGGAATAAAGGTAATGTAGCCTTTTCGTTTAGCTGTATTTCAGCGTAATGGAGATTAAAATGAACAGCAGAAATTTTGATAGTCTCAGTGAAATGGTTCTTGAGTGTGGGGGAGAATATAGACTTTACCATAGTAAAAGGCTAATAAAAATTATTGACGCAATTGCCGAAGGCAGGAGTTTTAACAAGGATATAGCAGTATTCTGTTCGTATACTCATGATTTAGGTGGATACCCTAAGTATATGAAAGAAAATGGAGCTAATATCAAAAGGTGTGGAAATTGGTGACGCCGGGATAGAAAAAGGCGTATCCTTCCAGTAAGAAAGAAAGAATAAAAGGATAGGAGGGAATACGCCTTGGTAACATCATACCAGAGAAAGAG
>Ga0315282_10000242_pt1 | contig 109644 bp, 86 predicted proteins | sample YL17G07_20_MG_FD_203693 | JGI IMG/M metagenome (GOLD analysis project Ga0315282, IMG submission 203693) | Sediment microbial communities from Yellowstone Lake, YNP, Wyoming, USA - YL17G07_20 | ecosystem: Environmental > Aquatic > Freshwater > Lake > Sediment | place: USA: Wyoming | collected... | reverse complement strand
TAGGCGGACTCGGAACGACAGTGTACCGGCACGCCGGGGGCTAGTCATTTGTAGGAGAGGCGCTCAGGCTCCTATGGCCGGAAGGCGTGTATCTCCAGGTCTTTCACCAGCCTGCAGTGCTTGCGGTCCGCCGTGCAAAGCGGAACCCCGCTTTCGACGGCTGTCGCAGCGACAAGTGCGTCGGCCACGCACATCCGCGACCTCAGGGCGTATTCCTCGATGTAAATGGAAGCCCGATGCCCCACGTTCTCCGTGAGCGGAAGGACGCGGAACCCGAAGTCTCCGAGGAAACTCTTGATCGCCCTGCACTCCAATCTGTCTCGCGCGTCCTGCAGCAGTTCCATGTAACTCACCACCGACAGGCATTTGTCATCAACGCCTTCGATCAGCCTGGCCGCTTTTTCGCTGCCTCTGAGGACCCAGATGAGCACGTCCGTGTCAAACATCATGTGCGCGGCCCCTTCTGAGATCGCGCACCACCTGACGCACGTCCCGCATCTCCTTCCGGTCTCTCCACATCCCGAATGCGGGATGCTCATTTACTGACCGAGCCGCTGCGCGCCCGGGCCGAGAGGGTTGGATAACGCCCTTCTCCTTGCCGCGGTAGAGTATCGTCACCGGTTCATTCCGTTCGAGCGCCCGCAGGATCTCGCGGGTCCGACGCCTCAGGTCCACAATTCCTGCCTTCACCGCCTGATGCCTCCCCTATGAACTGTGCACTTTAAGTGTACACTTGCCATACCGCTGTGTCAAGCGCGACACAAGGCGGGACACCCTGGCCAGGGCCCGTACGGCGGGTAGACCGAGCCTGCCGCAGGCGGGCGCTTCTCGTGTCACAGCCGGCTCAGATGCCTTGCCCGGAAGACGACGGGCCGCGGGCCACGGCGTCACGCGGCTCCTTGACAGCTACGATCAGCCAGAGCACGCCCAGCGCCGTCGGCACCAGGGTCATCCCGATGCCGGCCCGCGGGCCCGCTGACTCCATCAGCCACCCGGTCCCGATGGGCGCAAGGATGACGAACGGGCTGAGGAGGACGTTGCTCAGCGCGAGGTGGGCCGGGCGGCTGTCGTGCGGGCACGTCTCGAAGAGCATGTTCGTGTGGGAGACCCAGCCGGAGGCGAAGGCCACGCCCAGGCTCGCAAAGCAGACGCCGCATGCGACCGGGCCGCTCGCCAGCAGGGCCACGGCTATCGCGGCCGCCTGTGCGACCGCGCCGATCACCACGCCTTTCTTGTGGCCTGCCCTGTCGCCGAGCCTGCCCAGGGGGTAACTGGCCACGCCCTGCGGCAGCGCCAGCAGCACGCCGAGCGTGATCACCGTCCCCGCTGCGACGCCGCCTCCCTCGGCGCTCTGAAAGCGGACCGCATAAAAAGCGGTGGCACCGCCGCCAATTGTGAGCAGCATCCGGCCGATGAGGTAGTTGCGGAAGTTTGTCTGGCGCAGCGAGTGCGCAATGCGGCCCAGCAGGTCCTTCGCGCCGAGGGGCGTAGACGGGGCCAGGACCTCCTCCGGTTCGCGGACCGTCCAGTAGAAGATGAGGCCGACCGCAAAGAGCGCGCTTGCCGCCACGAAGAGCGCAGCGTAGTTCAAGGGGAAACGGATGGCCCGCTCCACCTGTCCTGCGGCGAGCGCGGCGAGGCCGTTGCCGACGGCCCACGCGGCGGCCATCATACCCATCCCGCGTCCACGGCTGTCCCGAGTAAAAAGCCTGGAAAGCCAGTCGTTCCAGAGCGGGACGCACATGCCGTCGCCGACGACCCAGAGCGCGAGCGCAAGCAGCAGTAAATATCTGCAGAGCCGCGCGTCCGTGTCGCTCAGGAAGTAGGCGGCCGCCCCCATGCCGAAGAACGTTGGCAGCCAGAAGAACACGCCCCAGTTCAGCAGGAATCGTTTGTTCCTTGGGCGCCGCCCTATCACGAAGAGCCCGACCGGCTGGGCCAGCACCCAACCGGCTGCCGTAATGCTGAAGAGGAGGCCGATCTCGATCTGGCCGGCGCCGAGCGCCTTGAAAAGCAGCGGAAACACCGTCATGACGGCGGCCAGACCCATGCCGACGCCGTAGGTGGCGTCGCCGAACATGCATTTTATAGCGTTGACGCGCTCTTCAGGATGCATGCGGTGCCGCCCCCAGGGGAGGTCGTCAGGCAGCTCGAGCAATGTCCGGCCTGCGTGCGGGGAGTTGAGTGTCGCGCGGCTCCCTGAGGACGAAGGCCAGCCAGGCAACGCCTAAGACCGTCGGGATCAACGTCAGCCCGATGCCCGTGGCCCTGTTTGTCAATTGCTGCATCATCCAGCCCGTCCCCATGGGCACAAGGAAGAGCAGCGGCTGAATGATGATATTGCTGAGGGTGATGTGGGCAACGCGGCTGTCGTGCGGACACGTCTCCACCAGGAAGTTCAGGTGTGAAACCCAGGCTGCTGAACCGGAGATTCCGAGGAACACGAAGGCGAGGACGCACGCGACGCTTCCGTGGCCCAGGAACGCGGCGGCAATAGATGCGAGCTGCGCGCTGGCGCCGATCACCACGCCGGACTTGTGGCCAACGTGATCTCCGAGGCGTCCTAACACGTAGCTGGCCGCTACTTGCGGGATGGCGATAAACATGCCGAGCTTGACGACGGTGTCCACTGCGAGGCCGCCGCCCTCGGGGCTGTTGAAGTGGACGGCATAGAACGCCGCTGCGCCGCTGCCCAGCGCAAGGAGGATGCGGCCGATCGTGTAGCTCTGGAAATGCACGTCGCGAAGCGAATGCCCGAAGCGGCTGAACAGTTCGCGCGGCTTGAGCGGCGGCGCAGGCGCTTCAACAGAGTCCGGCTGGCGCACCAGCGCATATACGCCGAGGCCGATTACAAAAAAGGCCACTGAGATGACGAAGAGAAGCGAATAGTTCAGAGGGAATGTGAATCGCCCCTGCGCCACCCCTGCCGCATAGGCCCCCACGCTGAAGCCCAGCGCAGACGCCCCGGCCATCATGCCGATGACGCGCCCCCTTATGTCCCGCGGGAATATGGCTGCCTGCCAGTCGAACCAGAATGGCGTAACGGCGCCGCCCCCGAAGACTCGGATGGCCAGAAGGGTCAGCAGGAGAATGGCGCACAGGCGCGGCTGGGATGAAGCGAGGAAGTACACGGCGGCGGCCATGCCCAGATACGTTGGAACTACGAAGCTGAGGCCCCAGGGGACGAGGAACCGGTTCGTCTTGCGGCGCCCGCCGAAAAGCAGCACGCTCACCGGCTGCAACATCGCCCAGCCGGCCGTGCCAATGCTGACCGCCAGGCCGACCTCAAAATCGCTTGCGCTCAGGGATTTCTTCAGCAGCAGCGGCAGCACCGTCACCACTGCAACGAAGCCGATGCCGACGCCGAACAAGCCCTCGGCGGCCACGCATCTTATCGCGTTCGCGCGTTCGGTGCTGCTCATTCATGACCTCAGGTCTTCTGTCCCCGACTCCGTCACAATCCGCGAAAGGCACGGGCGGGGAGGCATCGCTCGCCATTGTCATGGGTGCGAGAGATAACCGGGGGACGTCAACGCGCGTGCAGTCCCGGCGGGCGCGAAACCCGTCACAACTGCGCGGGGAGGAGTTTGCGGTCTATGTCGTCCTTGAGCCTCTTGAGAAAATCGTCCAGGTGCACCGCTCCTTCGTCGCCGTTCTGGTGGCTGCGCACGCTCACGTCGCCCCTGCCCATCTCCCGCTCGCCGACGATCAGAAGGTACGGCACCTTGTCCACAGTCCCCGCGCGCACCTTGTAACCCATGGTCTCGTTGCGGGCGTCGCAGGTGGCGCGGACGCCCATCTCTTCGAGCTTGCGCAGGATGCCGCGGGCGTATTCCACGTGCGCGTCGGTGATCGGAAGGATGCGCACCTGCTCGGGCGCGACCCACGTGGGGAACCAACCGGCGAAGTGCTCAATGAGGCCGCCCACGAACCTCTCCAAGGAACCCAGCACGGCGCGGTGTACGATGATGCACTCATGCTCTTTGCCGTCTTCGCCGATGTAGGTGACGTTGAACCGTTTGGGCAGGTTCAGGTCCACCTGGATCGTTGGCCCCTGCCAGAGCCGTCCCAGAGAGTCCTGCAGTTTCATGTCAATCTTCGGCGCGTAAAATGCGCCGCCGCCCTCATCCACTTCGTAGGCCATGCCCCGCCGCTCCATCGCCTGCCGGAGAGACTCGGTCGCCCGCTCCCACTCCTCGTCGCTTGCGGTCTCCAGCGACACCTCAGGGCGGGTCGCAAGGTACACCTTGTAGGTGTAGCCGAAGGCGGCCATCATCTCGTCCACCAGTTCCAGGACCGCCTCGACCTCGGCGACGAGCTGGCCCGGCGTGCAGAAGATGTGCGCGTCGTCTATGGTGAAGCCGCGCACACGGATCATCCCATGCAAGGCCCCGCTCAACTCGTACCGATACACAGTGCCCAGCTCGCCATACCTGATCGGCAGATCGCGGTAGGAGCGCATGTGAGTCTGGAAGATCTTGATGTGCGCCGGGCAGTTCATCGGCTTCAGCCGATAGCGCTCCTCGTCAATCATGAGAGGCGCGTACATCAACTCTTCGTACTTGGGAATGTGGCCGCTGCGCACGTAGGTCTTCTCAGAGGCGATGTGCGGCGTCATGACGAACTGGTAGCCGCGCCGGCGGTGTACTTCTTTCCAATAGGTCTCGATCACCTCGCGGATGGTGGCACCTCGGGGATGCCAGAGTACAAGCCCCTGGCCGATTTCCTCGTCAAAACTGAACAAGTCGAGTTCCTTGCCCAGGCGACGATGGTCCCTCTTCTCGGCCTCCTCCAACATCCTCAAGTGCCCTGTTAGTTCCTCGTCGGTCAGGAACGCGACGCCGTAGATGCGCTGCATCTGGGGACGAGATGACTCCCCGCGCCAGTATGCTCCGGCTACGCTGAGCAGCTCAAAGACGCCCACCTTGCCGGTCTGCGGGACGTGCGGGCCGCGGCACAGGTCTACGAACTCGGCAGTGCGGTAGAGAGAGACCACCGGGTCCGGGATCTCGTCGAGCAACTCCACCTTATATGGCTGACCCGCCTCTTTCATGAGGGCTTTGGCTTCCTCGCGCGGCATTTCCGTCCGCTCGAACGGCACCTCATCGGCAATGATGACGGCCATCTCCTGCTGGATGCGGTCCAGGTCGTCGGCCGACAAAGCCCCGCCCACGTCGAAATCGTAGTAGAAACCGTGCTCGATGGCGGGCCCGATGCCGAACTTCGCCCCTTCGAACAGGCGGCCCACCGCGCACGCCATGACGTGGCTCAGGCTGTGGCGCATGATCTCCAGGCCGTCGCGCGAGTTGATGGTCACAATTTCAAGGGAGGCGTCCTGTTCGAGAGGCACGTTCAGGTCTACCAGCACGCCGTCTACGCGAGCGGCTACCGCGTCGCGCGCCAGACGGTGGCCGATGGAGGCGGCCACCTCGGCAGAGGTGACGCCTGAAGGCTTTTGAAGGACGCTCCCGTCCGGCAGTTTGATGGAAATGTTCATGGATATCTCACTACGACGCTTGCCCGCCATCCTTGTGGAGGGCTTGCCCGCCCGTTTCCGTTGGCGGGACGCGATGCAACGAAGGCTCACACGACCATCCTCGTGACCCGGTTGATGCCGTTTAGAAGGCGTAGAATTGTCGCAGACGGCAGGTGAAACACGCATTATATGCGGGCTGCGAGAGGTGTCAAGGCCAGCTTGGATTTAGAGGCTCTAAGTAATGTCAGGGGCGGGTTTCATCGAGAGCGGGGCCGTGTCGAATCTTGCGAAGGTGTACCCGTCGCCCCGATTTCCCGATCTGATGTCATGACTCAGCCTGTATGGCAACTGGCGGCCCCCATGAGTCCCCCAGCTACTTGCGCCCAAGACTGCGGAAGGACCCGGCGTTTTTATTGATTGACCGGGTATACAGGGAATTCGTATAATTTGCTGTTGTTACGCGGAGGTACAGCTTTGGGAAATCCCGCCTCCCGGGCGGGGCGGGTTGGTATCAGCTGGAGGGGAGCGCGATGAGAAGAACCGCATTGGCCATCGTGCTGGGCTTCTTCCTGTGTGCGCCGTGGGCCGTGCGTGCCCAGGGCGAGATTCCTCTTGAGTTTCAGGAGATCAAAGGCGCCGCGCCCGCTGTGGCCGCCGACATTGAGAAAACGGTCTCCCCTCTCCCGGGCAAGCCTTACAAGGTCAAGGCGCTCCCGGCGGACGTTACCAGCCATGTCACCTTTTTCGGGGTGTACCTTGCGGGCAAGCCCATCGTGATCATGCTTGACATGACGGATCCGCCCAAGCTGTACGTGGACGCCGACGGCGATTTCGACTTGTCCAATGACAAGCCTGCTGAGGGAACGCTGGAGAAGGGGACCGAAGACGCCGCCTCTCCGAACACCGGCAGGAAGACATACGACTTCGGCACCTTCCGGGCTGAGGGCGGCGAAGGACGCGCACCGGTCATAGTCCGTGCCAAAATCCAAAGCTATGGGCGCGGGGACGGGGGCGACTATAGCTATCTGAACCTTTACCCGGCGGCCGTTCGCTCCGGCCAGGCTCGCCTTGGCGACAAGCAGTGCACGGTCCAACTCGTGGACGCGGACTTCGACGGACGCTACGACGGCATGGCCGCTCGCGGAACGAGCCGCGACAAGTGGGACATGATCAGCATCGGACCGGCCGGCCAGGGCGCGCCGGGCCCCCAGGCCGCCTCGTCTGAGCAGGCGCAGCCGCTTTCGAAGCTTATGCCGTGGGAGGACAAGTACTACGCCGTCCGCGTCGCCCCGGACGGCTCCACCATACGGTTCGAGGACGCGCATCCTGCCCTCGGCACATTGGAGGTCGGGCGAACCGACGTGAAGTTGACCCTCATGTCTGATTCGGGCCTCTTCGCGCTCAGCGGCCAGGACAAATGGCAGCTCCCAGCCGGCCGCTATTGGACCGAGCGCGTGGCGTTGAGCAAGGCCGATGACAAGGGAGACGTTTGGACGCTGTCCGGCAATGCGTCCACAGGGAAGCTCAAAGCATTCGATGTAGCAGAAGGCCAGACGCTCGCCATGAAGGCCGGCCCGCCCCTCGTGGTCAGCACGTCTGCCGACAGCATGGGCGCGCGGACGTTCTCGGTCGGCGTAACCGTAACCGGCCAGGCCGGAGAGACGTACACGGCCGGCGCAACTAAGAAAGGTACTATGGAGTCCGCTCCTACGTTCCGCATCCTCGACGAGTCCGGCAAGGTCTTGGACGCCGGCTCGTTCCAGTATGGCTGAGGCGGCACCTGCAGGTACTCGTGGCGAGTACCGAAAGACTTCCATGGCAAGTACCGTGTCGAAGTGAAGGCGAACCTGGGGCCGTTCGAGGCAACCGCTCCGGAAGAGTGGCACACGGTGAAGTAGCACGCCACGACGGCCTACTGAGGCCCGTAGAATATCGTGACCAGGTGGCCGGTAATGGGCTGCCCCCTGTGGGCGCCTCCTGCCAAGACGCGAGCCTCAGCTCCAAGCGCAATCAACCAAGCCCCGTCGGATGCTTGTCTGTCGGCTTTCTTGGCCTCCTCTGCTTTGGCCCCGGGGTCTGCTTGTCGTGCATTAGGCCGGGGCTGGCCGGTTTCGGTGCCCTTCGTGTCGGCCTCGTGGAGGGCCTGGAGGCGCTGGCGGACGCTGGAGAGAGCCTCGTCCGACAGGGCCCAGGGGGATCCGCACCTTCAGCGGGTCGCCGTTAGGATAGACTTCATGACCGTAGAGCACGACCTTCGTGGCCATCCGCGACGCGCCCTTGACGACCGCCAGCCACTGCTCCTCGATCTCCTTGCGCAGCGAATCGGGATCCTCAAAGGCGTTCTTGTTCTCCTCGATGAGGGCGAGGGCACGCGGATGCGCGTTGAGTTCGGCGTAAAGCCGCACGGCCCTTGTCAAGGCCTCGCGCTTGACCTTCGGATCAACCGGAGGCGGCGCCGGGGGCTCGGTCTCGGAAGCCCATTCCTTCGCCGTCTCCTGCGCCTCCTCGTAGAGCTTATCGCTGCCGAAGACCGCAGCCTTCATCAGGTAATCCCAGGCGAGTTCCTGCCTGCCGGCGATCCGCGCGCAGCGGCCAGCCTTTGCCCAGTACTCGGCAGCCTCGGCCGAAAGCCAGGATTCTCTCGACTTCTGGGTAATCCACGCGGGGAGAATCCCGCATAGACCGCCTCAGCGTACCCCCGCCAGGCGTGGTCAAAGAGGCCCGAAGTCTCAATAGACCGCGCTGCTTCGAGCATCTTCTCCCGGCTCACCGCCGGAACTAAGGGCCTCCGGGGCCCGTCTAAGATGTACACCTGCCGCCCGCCGTAGAAGACGGTCAGGTCACTGCGGCGCATGTCGCAATCGCTTTGCCACGTGCTTATCGGCACCAACGCGGCAAGGCACTCTTCGTACACGTAGCGATGCTCACGGTCAAGCGGACGCCTGTCACGCATGCCATATACACATTCCGCACCCGTCGCCAACTCCAAGGAGCCGACAAGTATCTCGTCAGCTTTGGCCCTGTTCCCACTAAGGATGGCGAGACGCCCCGACAGGTAGCGACCGATGAAACCAGCGCTTGGTGAATCCCCTGCCATTGCCTTCTCCAGCCGAGCCTGCGCTTCGGCAGTCTCCGCCGCCCGCATAGGCTCTCCGCCGGAGGTCATGAGTTGCCATACTGCTCTCAAATCCGCGGAGGCAGCCCCGAATGCCTTCGCCGCATCCGCGGCGCCCTGATGTTGTCTCCCGCGATCTCCGGCCAGACATGTCGCACATACACCGACCCAGATCACGAAAGTTGCAGCATTCATTCCGGTGCCCTCACAGAATAGTCGTAGTTATCCATCTTCATTTCCAAGAATGGGATGGCCTCGTATAGGCCTTGCAGGAAGCTCCTTGCGTTCCCTTTGAGTGGCTCGTCGAAGTTTGGAAGCTTTCTGGTTGTCGTATTCGTTGTAGATGTCCACTGCACTGCCCACCCCAAGCGAGACTACGTAGGGCGGCCGGTTGTAGTGAGGGGAGCCTTGGTGGAATCCGTCGGCCATCACGGTGCAAGGGTGCGAGGGGCTGAGGGTGAGGGTAAGCCACTTCTTTCCCGATCCCTTCGCCAGGAAAATGCCCGGGGAATCTTCAACGGTGTTCTGGGGATCCGAAGACAGGCCGTCCAATGTGAGTTCTGCGTCGAAAACATGGATGTTGCCCGAATCATCCTGGGCTGGCCCGCATTCCGGGTAGTCGTAAACGACGTGTGCGATGAAGGTGCCCGTTTGAGTTGTATCGAACAACTCCGTTTCCCCTTCCCCCTGCCCCCACCAACCGGCCGCCTGGCAGCTCCATGAGTATTAGCCGCCGCTTGGACTCCCATCGGCTACAACCAATGCCGCCTGGTTATTGCTGGGCGGCTTCTTGCGTGGACAGAGCAAAGGCGCATGCGGAGGCTCGTTGTTCGGAGGGCCGGAGGGCTGGTAGACGCTGACATATACGAAGCCATCCAACAGGAAGCCATCGCCGGGCGGCATGGGAATGCCTATGTCCGTATCAGGCGGGATGATGTCGCCGATCCTTGGGCGCCCCACAAGCTTCCGCGGCCCCCAGAAGATCTGCTCCTCGCATCGTAACACCTTAAAAACGAATGCCTTACGGCAGGTTTTTGCCTCTTGGGCCGGGAATCGTGACGGTGCTGCTTTCCCGAGGACGGCCTCAAGCCGAGCGGCCTTACGGGCTCCGCGCATTCTTGCCTGAGGCTGTTGCCCGAACACAACATCGTTTGTAGAGTCCGAGTCCGGGCCGGCTTTGAACCTACCCTTCGTCCCCCTATTGCCTTTTCCCGCCTTTGCCCTCTTGCTGTCAGCGTGAATCGCCGCCAATCTACTGTCCATCCAACGTCCCAGCCGCTTTTTGTCTCCGTGCCCCTATCCCGTCAGCTTCAATCAGTGTCCAAAGCCGTCTTGGCCGGCACAAGCCCTTTCGACTTTCATCCGCCGCGATCCGGCGTCATCTGCGTCCAAACAACTTGGCTTGCTTCTTACCCCTTCTCCTCCGCTGTGGCCTCTTTCTCCCTCTGCCCCCTTTCGTGCCTGTGAATCAGCGTAATGGGGATATCCTGTTGCCTCCAATAGGTGCTATGTGTTGCTCTTGGCTCGCTTGCGGGAGATGGAAGACATACTACCTGTGGAGCGCACTGGACTAAAGTGGACAGGCCCGTCAGCGCAAATCAGTGTCAATCAGTGTCCAAAGCCTTCCCCGCGGCCCTTGGGCCGCGCGGCGAAACCGTCGCCTCCCTTCAACCTCCCCGCCGAGTCTCCCATCCACTCACCTCCCACGCACTTCGAGTTGACAAACTGCAATGAGTCGCATAGGGTGATGTACCCGACGGCCGTCGCAAGGACAACCAGCGGGGATTCGCCAGTATCCTGGATCACCCTTGCCGAAGAGTTGATGGCCACAGGGCCCGCTGGTCTCCGGGTTCCTTCGGGTGTCCGCCGTTGCATTCCCGATGCACGACTCAATAGGAGTTCGTCCTGTGGAGGAATTGCTGAAAGTCGTTGCTGCCGCATGCGTGCATAGCTGAGGCGGCGCCTGCTGGTGCTCGTGGCCGGTGCCGAAAGCTTTCCAGGGCAAGTTCTGCGTCGAGGTCAAGGCCAGTCTCGGGCCGTTTGAGACGACCGTCCCCGAGAAGTGGCATACGGTTGCGGCCAGTGAGGACAGCGGGCCGCGCTTCCAGCGTGCAGACGTGTTCGCCCCGCCTTAAGCACAGCGCAGCGGCCGTCCGTGCCGATGCCGCCCGGCGGGGGCAACAGGTGGACGCGCTTTGGGAGAGTCAGGATGGCCGGCAAGAAAGCATGGTACAAGCTGACAAGGGGGAACCTGAGGGATGTCGTGCTCGTCCTTGCCTTTCTTTCCGCGCTCTTCTTCAAGGTGAAGGGCCCCAACCTGGTGATCGGTTATCTCCTCCTCGGCGTCGGCTCCTTCCTCCATTTCGTGACCAAGGGGATTCTGATACGGAATGTTGTTCTCTCCAACACCGGCGTCTACAGGGTCGTGCGCCACCCGTACTATCTGGCGAACTACCTCGTGGACTCGAGTTTCTGCGTCGTGAGCGGCAACCTTTATTTGCCGCTTCTCTATCCCTTTCTCTTCTTCTGGGCCTACGGCCCCACCTTACGAAAGGAAGATGAGTTCCTTTCTTCTCAACATCCTGACGCCTTCAGCAAACATGCCGCTCAAACGCCCCAGGTCTTTCCCGACCCCGCCTCCAGGAGCGGATGGAAACGGTTCTTCGAGGGGTTCTCGGGAAGTCGGATTTCACTGAAAGAGATATCAAGGCTCTCGCGCTTCTGGTCCCTCGGCCTGTTCCTGGTGCTTGTCCACGAGGTGCGGATTGAGCGCCTCAGCGGCGCCTTGGACCTCATCCGGCCGCGCAGGAATGACTATGATGAGTTTGTTCTTTTGCTCATTGCCGTAGTGCTCTACGCCCTGAGTTACTCCCTCACGCGGCACGCGAGGGAGAGCCGGCTCTGTTACAATGTGTGAGGGCGCGTCCCCGCTCGCATTTGGGAACCATGTCATGGAAGAACTGACGAACATCATCATCTGCGCTTCCGCGCATAGCTGAGGCGGCGCCTGCCGGTGCTCGTGGCGAGCACCGCTGATGATCGAGGGCTTGCGCCGTCGCAGCCTCCGGGAAGTCCGCCATGCAGTGGAGAGCGGATGTGGCTCCGATTGGAGGGTGCGCGGCTCGGCATAGATCTCAGCGCGTGCGACACGGGTATCGGCGGCGAGTGAGAGGCCTTCTCCTCGCCGTCTTTGCTTGTGGCCGGTCTCGAGCTTACTGGGCCGAACAGGAGGAAACACATGCCTGCCCGCGCACGAACGAACGAGCACCAACGTGACCATATCCTGAACGCGCTGGCCGACGCCGTGGACGGTATGGACGAAGAGGGCGCCGTCCGCGCGGCGCATGAAGCCCTTGCCGCGGGCATCGAGGCGTACGATGCTATCACTCAGGGCCTCGCCAGGGGCATGGAACGCGTCAGCGACAAGTACGAAAAAGGCGTCTATTTCGTCCCCGAGATACTCCTCTGCGCCGACGCCATGTACGCCGCCATGGAAGTCCTGAGTCCCTACCTGAAAGCGGAAGGGGGCGCCGGCCGCACGCCGGTCATCATTGGCGTCATCGAGGGCGACATACACGACATTGGCAAAAACATCGTGAAGCTCATGCTCGAAGCGGCGGGCTTCCCGGTGCACGACCTCGGCAACGACGTCGCCGTCTCGGCGTTCGTAGCCAGGGCGCGCCAGCTTGAGCACGGCATCATTGCAGTGTCCACACTTATGTCCACGACGATGCCGGGCATGGGCCGCCTCGTGACGGCCCTCAAAGACGCCGGCCTCAGGGATTCCTTCAGGGTGATGATCGGCGGGGGACCCGTCTCTGCTGCTTTCGCGCAGAAGATCGGAGCGGATGCTTATGGCGAGAACGCCATGGCCGCCGTCCGCCTTGCCACGGCATGGGAGCAAGCACGGAGATGACCATGCACATGACGCCGCGGGAACGAATGACCGCCTTCCTATCGGGAAGGCCCGTAGACCACGTCCCCTGCGTACCGCTCATCCTGAACCACGCCGCGCGCGTCATCGGAGCCAGGATCAGCGAGTATGCGACCGACGGAGACGTCATGGGCCGCGCGCACGTGGCCGCGTGGCGGCGCTACGGGCAGGACCTCATAACGATCTTTACGGATACGGCCGTCCTCGCCGAAGCTATGGGAACGGTCCTGCACTTTCCTCAGGACGACGTGGCGCGCTTCAAGGCCCCTGCCATCGCTCGGCCCGAAGACGCGCCGAAGATCCCGCAGGTAGATGCCCGCCGGGCTGGTCGCCTGCCGGTCCTGCTTAAGGCCATACGCTACTGCGTCGAGGAGGTCGGCGGCGACGTCTTCGTCTCCTGCTGCTATCCAGCCCCGTTCTCCACGGCAGCCGCGCTGCGCGGCACCGCGCTCTTCGCCCGCGACCTCTACAAGAGCCCTGACATGGCTCATGTGCTCCTTCGGAAGAGCCTCCAACTCGCGCAGGACTTTGCTGAGGCTGTGACGGAGGCCGGAGGCATCCCCGTCCTGGTGGACCCGGTGGCGTCCGGCTCGGTCATCAGCCGCCAGGCGTTCCAGGAGTTCGCGCTGCCTTACATCGCAAGGACCTTCGAACGAATCGGCGCGCTCGGCGCCCCGCCGATCCTCCACATCTGCGGACGGACATCGGGCATCATAGACCTGATGGCACAGTCAGGCGCGGTTGCCCTCAGCATTGACCAGATCGCGCTGCGGGAAGCTAAGGCAAAGGTGGGCGACAAGGTCTGCCTCATGGGGAACGTCCGTCCCGCCGAGACGCTCCTCCAGGGCACGCCCGACGCCGTCCGCGCAGAAGCTGCGGGCTGCCTCCAGGAGTGCAAAGACAACCCGCGCGGGTTCATCTTGGCCAGCGGCTGCGAAGTCCCCATCGAGACTCCTCCTGAGAATGTGATGGCCCTCCTGGAAGTCGCGCGGGATTCGGCTTTTTCCACCGCCCCATCCTGACCTTCGCCAGAGGTGCCAACATGAACTCCCGCGACCGAATCCTTCACGCGCTCTCCGGCGACCGCACCGACCGGGCTGCCGTCCTCTGCCCGGGAGGCATGATGAGCCTGGCCGTGACGGAGGTCATGACGGCTCAGCGCGCGGCCTGGCCCGAGGCCCACCGAGATGAAGAGACAATGCTGCGCCTCGCCCTCGGCATGCACGAGGCGACCGGCTTCGACAGCGTGGCCCTCCCCTTCTGCATGACGGTGGAGGCCGAGGCCTACGGAGCTGTGGTGGACATGGGTGACATGCTGACGCAGCCCAGGGTCAAACAGGGGATCTTGCCGGCTGACGGATCGGGCGAGCTTCCGATCCCTGACTTCCGAGCGGCGCGGGCGGGAACCGTGCTGAGGGCGATGTCGAGGGCGCGCTCGGCAAGGCCGGAGGCCGCCCTGATTGGGAACCTGGTTGGCCCCATATCGCTCCTCGGCATGCTCGCCGATCCCCTCCAGGTGCTTCGCTGGACTCGTCGGCAGCCGGAGGTCCTTTCGCGACACCTCGACCGTATTGCCGAAGACCTGATTGAGTTCGGTCGGCTTCAGAAGCGGGCGGGCGCCGACGCAATCTGCATCGCAGAGCCGACGGCGACGGGCGAAATCCTCGGCGGGCCCCAGTTCCGCTCTTTCGCGCTCCCGCACCTGAACCGGCTCGCCGAGGCACTGCGCGGCGCCGGCCTGCGCATCATCGCTCACATCTGCGGCGACGTGCGGGCCATCCGGGCCGAGCTTTGGGATCTCCATGCGGACGCTGTCAGCTTCGACAGCATGGTGGACATCGTGACCCTTGCGGGCGCACGCCCGCCCTGGCGAGTCATGGGCAACGTAAGTGCGTTCTTGCTCGAGGCCGGCCCCCCAGAGGCCATCGGCGGGCACTGCGGGGGACTGCTGAAGGGCGGCGTGCGGCTGCTTGCGCCGGCGTGCGGCGTGATCCCTACGACGCCCGTAGCACACCTGCGCGCCATGCGCGATGCGGTGCCGCCATGACGGCCGAGCGAGCAGTCGCACGAATGCGGGGGCTCGGTGGTCGTATCCTTGCGCGGGCGCCCGCTCGGCCTTACAATCCATTTGTTTGCCTTCATATACAACACGAAGACCAATGATTGACCTCCAAAAGCGCAAGCGGGTGATGCAGCGCTCGATGCGGCTCGGCCACTGCATTTGCAATCCGAAGCAGCCCTGTCCATGCGCGCTCTTCCGCGAGAAAGACGTTTGCCTCTGCGCGGGCGAGCGGCTCGAACCGTCGGGGGCCGAGGCGCGCGGCATCCGCTTGACGCGCCTTGTGGAAAGCCCCGGCTGCGCGTCCAAGATAGATCAGGCGGCGCTCAAGGCTGTGCTCGGCGGGCTCCCGGCGCTCGATGACCCGCGCGTGCTTGTCGGCATGGCGGCGGGCGATGACGCCGGCGTGTTTCTGATGGACGAACGGCTCGCGCTCGTGCAGACCGTGGACGTCTTTAGTCCTTCCGTGGACGATCCTTACGTCTTTGGACAGGTGGCAGCGGCGAACTCGCTGAGCGACGTCTACGCGATGGGCGGGCGCCCGCTCACCGCGCTCTCGATCGTCGGCTTCCCGATCCGAACCGTGCCGGATAAGGTGCTGCAAGACATCTTGCGGGGCGGCATAGACAAGATGGCGGAAGCGGGCGTGCCGGTCATCGGCGGCCACAGCATCAAAGACGACCAGATTAAGGCGGGCTTCGCGGTGACGGGCGTCGTGGATCCCGCCCGAATCATGACCAATGCAGCAGCCCGGCCGGGCGACCTGCTCGTGCTCACGAAGCCGCTCGGGACGGGCATCATCGCCTTCGCCGCGCAGATTGACCGAGCGCCCGCAGGCGCGGTCGAGGCGGCGAGCGCGTCCATGACCGCGCTCAACAAGACCGCTTCCGAGCAGATGCTCGCGCTCGGCGCGCACGCCTGCACGGACGTGACCGGCTTCGGCCTGATGGGGCATTTGAGCGAGATGGCGGCGGCAAGCGGCGTGGACGTGGAAGTTGTCTGGGATGACTTGCCTGTCTTCCCCGGGGCGCTCGAGTGCGCGGCGCAGGGGATCGCGTCGGGCGCGGTCGAACGCAACAGGGAATCGTCCGGCGAGCGGGTCGTTGCCGGGGAAGGCATCGAGCCGGCCATGCTCGATGTGCTTTTCGACCCGCAGACTTCCGGCGGGCTCCTGGTCGCGCTGGCGCCGGGCGATGCCGAGGCGCTGGTGAGACGACTGCACGAGGTGGGCGTTCCGGCGGCTGCGATAATCGGAAGAGTGAAGGAAGAAGGACCGGGGCGCGTCTTCGTTCAGACGCGGGGCGCGCGGCCGATGGCGCCCCTGGCGGCGCGGGACGGCGCGGTAGCTACGGCTGACGGCACCGCGTCCCTCGAAGGCGCAAGTGAAGAAGCGGTTACCGAGGAGTGCTGCATGGGATCAAGAGCAGACGAGGAGAGCTGCTGCGCGGAAGGCCATAACGGCGGGGCGCCTGACGCCGGCGCAGCCGGGCTGCAACTTAAGTTTCAGGAGCTTCTGGCGAGCGCAAACGCGCCGGGCGCGCTCGATGCGCGCGCCAAGCGGGCAATTGCCATCGCCCTCTCGGTGCTATCCAAGTGCGAGCCCTGCCTCAAGATGCACATCAGGGAGGCGCAGGAGATGGGGATGTCCGAGGAGGAGATTGACGAGGCGGCATGGATGGGCATCGTTTTCGGCGGGTCGCCTGTCATGATGTTCTATAATAGGGTGAGAAAACGGTGAGGGGAGGCGACTGGCGCCTGGTGGTGCTCCTGGTCTTCAAAACCAGTGTGGGACCCGTGAGGGCCCCGGGTGGGTTCGATTCCCATTCGCCTCCGCCATGCAACGCGGGCGGGAGCTTTCGGGAAACGGTGTGACATGAGCGAACGACATCTGGAAAGCTATGGCGCGCCACATATGCACCGGGAGGATAGAACGCGGCCGGGCCTGCGAATTGCGTCCGCTGCCCTGCTGGTCTTGGCCGGGATGGTCCTCATCCTCTACGGCGTCCGCTACCACAGGAAGACGGTGCTGATACCCAAGGAGAAAGAGGCGCTGCCCGTGCAGATACCTGAGGCGTTTCTGCAGGAGCCCCCATCGCCGGCTCCTGCGCCGCAGTTCACGCCGGGCGTGGAAAGTGAACCGCAGCTTATCCGCGAGGTGACGGTGGGAGGCGTCACGCTCTCCGATGCCGGCGAAATCAAACGGACATATGCCGGCAAGCCGCCCTCCCTCTGCCCTACCTGACTGCATTAAGACCGGGCCATGGTGGCCATGGCCAGAACAAGGCCGAATCCGATCACGTCAAGGCTGGTCCGCTGGCGCGCCTGGGTGCAGGCAGCGTTTCTGCTCGTGTGGCTCGACCCCCTCGCGCTGCGCCTGCACAACATCTGTGGGCCCGTGTTCCACTGTTACTCCTGCCCGCTTGCAGCCTTTGCCTGCCCGGTCGGCGTGCTCGCCAATTTCAGCGCTATCCACGTGATACCCTTTGTTGCCATCGGCACGCTCGTGCTTGTCGGCGGCCTGGTGGGCAGCCTGGTTTGCGGCTGGGCATGCCCGTTCGGGTTCGTGCAGGACCTGGCGGCAAAGGTGCCGGCGCCCAAGTTCGCCTTGCCCCGCTGGGCGGGCTACGGGCGCTACGCAGTGCTCGCCGGACTCGTGCTGGCGATCCCCTTCGTTTTCGGCGAGGGGCATCCGCTCTTTATCTGCAGAGTGTGTCCCGCGGGGGCTTTGGAAGGGGCGTTCCCTAACGCTGCGAGGGTCGCGCTGGCCGGGCAGGCAGTCGTCTGGCCAAGCGCGGCGAAGATTGCGATCACGGCGGTCTTTGTCGGAGCGATCTTCTTCACCTGGCGGCCGTGGTGCAGGATGCTTTGTCCGCTCGGGGGCATCTACGGGCTGTTCAACGGGGTTTCGGCGTTCTACCTGCGGTTCCGCCCTGACCGGTGCACCGACTGTGGGGTGTGCATGAAGGCCTGCCGTTACGGAGTTACACCGGGGGAGCGGGCCAACGATGCGCGCTGCATCCGGTGCCTTGAGTGCACGAAGTGCGGCGCGTTCAGCTTCGGTGCGGCGTTCGGGCGGGGCGCGGCGGAGGGCCACGGTGGCATTGAGCAGCAAGAGGAAGGAAAGCCGTGAAGCCCGCGTTGGCGCTTCTCCTCGCCGCTGCGACCTATGCGTCCTGCAGTCCTTCCGCCGATGCTAAGTGCCTCGCCATTGGCGGCAGGAGAGCGGTGAAGCACCGGCTTCTCGCGAAGAATATCACCGCGGACTGCCGCGTCCCCACCGAGGGCCGTGGCCGCGCCGTGGAGGAGTCGCCGGCGCTCTATGCCTACTCCGCCGTAGTAGCCTACGGCTACGAAGGCTGCAAGCCATGGCGACGGAGCGTGGAAGCTGCTTGGCCGTAGGCCCCACAACTGCGTTTGCGAGCAGGGCGAGCAAACGAGTCGTGAGGCGGCGGGACGTGACCGCGGGGCGTCGCACAACCACTGGTTTGACTGAGTGGTGGGATGGGTGGCTGACGCGGGTATCCAGGGGCCTGTGCTCCAGGACCGCGTACCGTTCAAATATGGAGCAGAGGCGGATCAATCTCCCCGAGTTACAGAAGGCCAGGCAGAAAAGCGGCAGGTACAAGGGGTCAGAAGGAAGCACCAGAAACGCCAATTCCATCCGGCCCGTGGGGAATCGATGCCGCTACGGCAAGCGCTTTTGTGTCGAACGGGCCGATTCGCCTTGCCATACGAGGCGCCTATCGCCACCCACCAATGGGTCTTGACCGGATTGCTGTTTAGTATTAGCATTCAGCGAGCGTCAGAATGTGGTAAGACGGTGGTCTCGGCCAAGCTTGGGGCAAGAGCGGACATGCCGGAGACAGTTGCAAAAGAGCTTGCGCAAGCTCGGGACAGGCTACTTGACCTCACCCTCCGCAATCGGTTGACGAACTTCAGGCCCACACCGAGGACATCCATCCACATCGTGGATGAGATGCCGGCGGAGGTGTGGCGGTTGCTCGTCGTCGAGGAATGCAAGCTCTCCTTCCTGGCGCGGGAGGAGCACGAACTGCTGAAGGGCCACCAGACTCACCTGGGGTCACAGCAGGATGAGCGCCGGCCAAAGCCGGCTGGCATCGAGGACGACCAGGAGGGGCCAACGTTCGAACTGCCGGCTGCAGCCACTGCCCTGGAAGGTGGGGGCCCGCTGGCTGGCAGCTACACGGACCGGTTTCTGCAGACGGACCTGACGACCCGGGGCCTCCAGGCGAGCCTGCTCCGCACGGCACAGTACGCGCAATCAGCTCTGGATGAAACAGGTGTCAACGTACTGTTCCTCGCCTTCGGCATGCTGCACTGGCGGCGCCAGGACCAACCGGAACGTCTCCTCCAGGCGCCGCTGGTGTTCGTGCCCGTTGCGCTCCAGCGAGAATCGGCCGGCAACCGCTTTACCATCCAAGTCTTGGGGGAAGACCCCAGCTTAAACCCATGTATGGATGCGATCCTGCAGCGGGACTTCAGAGTGACCATGTCCACAGCGCCCGATGACTGGACGGACTTCGACATTGAGCGCTACTTCGGTGAGACCCGGCAACGGGTAGCGCGGGTGCCGGAATGGCACGTCGAGCCAGAAATCTGGCTCAGTCTGTTCTCGTTCGCGAAGTACTTGATGTATGTGGACTTGGACGCGGCGCGCTGGCCGGAGGACAAGCCGCTTACTGGCAGGCCCCTCGTGCGCGTCGTGTGCGGAGATCAGGGCGCGCTGGGGCACCCAGAGGGTGTCTTTCCCGACCCAAGGGAGCTGGACGAACTGGTAAAGCCGCAGGACACCTACTGCGTGCTGGACGCGGATTCGACCCAGTTGCGGGCGATAGCCACCGCCAAGAGCGGGCGCAGCTTTGTCATCGTCGGACCGCCGGGGACGGGGAAATCGCAGACGATCGCGAACGTGATCGCCGAATGCCTGTCGGCTGGCAAAACCGTGCTGTTCGTCAGCGAGAAAATGGCTGCCCTCGAAGTGGTGAAGCGACGACTGAACAACGTCGGTCTCGGCGAATTCTGTCTCGAGCTCCATAGCACCAAGGCGAGCAGAAAGGCTGTCCTTCAGCAGCTAGCCAGTGGGTTGGAGAAGGGGCGCAAGGAGGCGCCGACTGATGACGGCGCTTGCAGCAAGCTCGTCAGCCTGCGTGAGCGCCTAAACGCATATGTGAGGGCGCTACACACCCCCATGTCACTGGCCGGCTTGACACCGTACTGCGCCATGGGCAAGGTGGCGGGCATGGCGGAGACAAAGGACGTCATCTGCCAAGTCCCGGGGATTGTCGAATGGAACCAACAGCACCTGCTGGAGCAACAGGAGAAGGTGAGCCGGTTGGGCCGCCAGTTGGCCGGCGTGTGGCCGGTCGGGCCCAATCCGTGGCGAGGCGTGCGCATCAAGAGCGTCACAGCGCAATTGCAGAGGGACGTCGTTGAGGCCCTGGGGCCGCTTTCTGATCGGCTTGTGGCAATCCAGAAGAGCACAGGCACACTCTCCCTGCTCGTTGGGGCGCCGTCTCCTACGAATATGGGCCAGGTGCGCGAGATTCTTGGTGAGTGCTCTGTTCTGACAGCATGTGGCGGCATCACGGCACTTGCTGATGATCGGTGGGATGTGGTCCCACCGGACGTGCGGAAGCTGGTTTCGGCCCTGGCGGCCCTGGACAAGCAACGCCAACGGGTGGCTGAACGCTATGATTTGGGGTCGGCCAACGCGGTGGATTGGAAGGCGCTCACATCGCGCTGGCGCGCATACGACGGGAACCCCGTGTTCTTCCTCTTGCGTCGGTTCTGGCGAGACCGCAAGACGATCAGACAATGCCGCAAAGCAGCACACCGAGCGAACCGGGCCGAGCTTCTGCGTGATCTCCATGGCCTGGCTGATTATCAAGACATGCGCGAGAAGCTCGAGGCATTTCGCGATGTAGGGGAAACACACTTCGGGCCATTCTGGAGAGGCACCGCGACTGAGCATGGTCGGATCGTTGCGCTTGGCAATCACCTCCTCGCTGTGCGCCGGTGGGTGCGCTCCGGCCGTGTCAGCGATGCTGCCGTGGCCCAGGTGGCACGTGGGGATGTCAGCGAACTACGGTCTGTCGTCGAGGTATTGCGGACGCAAGTCGACGAATGGGATGTCCTCTGGCGGCGGCTGTGTTCACAATTGGCTCTGGACGAAGACGAAGCGTTCGACGGCGGCATGGCAACTGTTCCCATCGGAGAGTTGGCCAACAGGCTTGAAGGCATGCGAGCAGCCGCCGAACACCTCCACGAGTGGGCCCGTTTCCGAGACGCCGTGGCTGCTTGCCAGGAGAGCGGGCTGTCCGAGTTTGTGCAAGAGGCCGGGAATGTCGGCTTGGAACCAGTGGAATACTCGGACGCCGCGGCCAAGCTGTTCTACCGACTCCTAGCGGAAAGCCTCACGAACGAACGTCCTGAGCTACGACAGTTCAGCCGGGCCGACCACGAGGCAGACCGGCGCAGCTTCGCCGAAGCAGACAAGGGCCTGATCAAGCATAACTCTTATCGCCTCTACGCGCTGCTTTCGCAAAAGCGGCCGGATGCAGCCGCTGACCCGCAGCCTTCAAATGCGCGTGGCTCCCAACTGGGCATCCTTCGGGGGGAGATAGCGCGCAAACGCGGTGGACGTTCGATCCGCAGGGTGTTCGGTGACGCGCCCGATGTGGTCTCGGCACTAAAGCCATGCTTTATGATGAGCCCGCTTTCCGTTGCGCAGTTTCTAGAACCCAGCGGCATGACCTTCGACCTGGTCGTCTTTGACGAGGCAAGCCAGGTCCAGCCCGAGGATGCACTCGGCGCCTTAGCCCGGGCAGATCAGGCCATCCTTGTGGGTGATCCCAAACAGCTCCCGCCGACGTCTTTCTTCATCGGCACCGCTGGTGAAGAGGGCGAAGACGAAGTGGACGAGGCGGCAGGTTTGGCGGATATGGAGTCGATACTGGACCGTGGATGGATGGTCCTGCCCCGCACACCGTTGCGCTGGCATTACCGAAGCCGGCATGAGTCGCTCATCGCTTTCTCCAACCAGGAGTTCTACGACGGCGATCTGGTATTGTTCCCCTCCAGCCATCGCGATGGAGGCGCTCTGGGCATCAGCGCCGAGTATCACCCGGAGGACTGGTACGACCGCGGGGGATCGGCGACCAACAGGGCACAGGCCGTCAGGGTCGCCGCGTGGGTGTTCAGGCATGCAAAGCAGGTCCCGGATGAGACGCTGGGTGTAGGCGCATTCAGTCAGCGCCAGCAGCAGGCGATTCTGGACGAGATCGAGAAGCTGCGACGTTTGGACTCCAGTGCCGAGGGATTCTTCAGCCGGGATAGGGCGGAACCCTTCTTCGTCAAGAACCTGGAGACGATCCAAGGCGACGAGCGCGACGTCATACTGCTCAGCGTCGGCTACGGCAAGAGCGGCCCGCATGACCGATTGTCCATGAACTTTGGGCCTCTTAACCAGGACGGCGGATGGCGGCGGCTCAACGTACTGGTGACTAGGGCTCGCAGACGTTGCGTCGTTTTTACCTCGATTCGTCCCGAAGACTTCGACTTAAGCAGCACCCAGGCTCGGGGTGTACAGGCTCTGTGGGGCTATCTGAGGTATGCGTTTGACGGCGAACTCCCGGAAACGCCGCGGGTGGGCGGCGAGTTTCAATCGGACTTCGAACGCGCGGTCTTCCAGGCCCTGCGAAAAGAGGGTGTAGAGGTGCATGCGCAGGTGGGCTGTGCCGGTTACGCGATCGATCTGGCCGTTGTGGATGCTCAGGAGCCGGGCCGCTATGTACTGGGCATCGAGTGTGACGGGATAACATACCACAGCTCTGCGACCGCCAGGGATCGCGACAGGCTGCGCCAGCAAGTACTCGAAGACCTTGGGTGGCGGATCCACCGCGTGTGGTCGACAGACTGGTTTAGGACCCCCAAGCGGGAACTCTCGCTCTTGCTGCAGGCCATCAACGAGGCCACAGGCACGCCGTCCTCCGCCGTGGCGGCGCCGCCACCAATGCCGCAGGCGAGGGACCCGTCGGAGGTGCTTAAGCCTTCCGCCCCGACATGGGAGAATGCCGCCTTCGTCCCTTACCGGAAGTGTCAGTTGAAGGCGTCTGGCCCGTCGGAAGCGTTCTACACCTCTGAAGCGTCTGTGCAGGACAACGTTCGTGCCGTGGTTCAAGTAGAAGGGCCGATTCACGAGGATGAGTTGACTCGGCGGGTCGCCCGTGCCTGGGGAATCAACCGTGCCGGCTCCCGGGTCAGCGCAGTCATCCAGCGGGCGGTTCAGGCAGCGGCCAACGTCGGTGACCTCAGGAAGAACGGGGTGTTCGTGTGGCCTGCCGATATGCAGGAGCCTCAGGTGCGCGGCAGGGCTGACGACGATCCACGGGACATCAACCTTGTCTGCCGAGAGGAGCTGGGCCGGGCGGCCCGCCTGATCGCCAGGCTTCAGTTCGGCATCGCGCAAGACGATCTCATAGTGCAGGTGGCCAGGAGGATGGGCTTCAACTCTACAGGTAGCAACATCAGGTCCGTCGTGGTGGATGCTATCGAGCGCGAGAAACGCGACGGGGGTCTGATTGAGGAACAGGGGATGCTCAAGGCCGGCAAGCAGGAGTGATGGCCCATCTCGTAGTGTGGGCCTCCGGTGGCTTCTGGGCGGACAGGTTGAGGTGATACTGGGGGGCTCTGGCCGGGTGCAACACGCGACGCCGGGCCGATTGAGCGGGGTGCGAAAGGCACGTCCTGATGTCCGCGTTGGCGCTTCTCCTCGCCGCAGCCCTTGCGTTCCGCGGTCTGTCCGCGGGCGCCGGGGGCTTGCCACCCGCTGATGCCGGCGGGCCTCATGAGAAAGCCGTGCAGAATCTGCTGGGTGGCCGGTTCAGGTGGACGGTCGGACCTCCCCTGGTGGCGCCCGCAGTCAGGCCGGAAGACCCATGCTACAGCGTCAAGGACCTCTCGGTTGTCCGCTACGACGGACGCTGGCACCTATTCTGCTCTATCCGGAGCCAGAAGCGCACGCACCAGATTGAGTATCTCTCGTTTGCAGACTGGAAGGACGCCAATGCCGCCCAGCGAAACGTGTTGACGCTCAGCAAGGGGTATTTCTGCGCACCGCACGTCTTCTACTTCAGGCCGCAGGGCAAGTGGTATCTCATCTGCCAGGTAGCTGACCAGTCGCGGAAGCCAGCGCTCCAGCCGGCGTTCTCCACCACAGAGAACATCGCGGTTCCTTCCTCCTGGAGTGCGCCGGAGCTGCTCTTTGCGGAGCAGCCGGCGGGGGTGACTCAGTGGATAGATTTCTGGGTGATCTGCGACGCAACGCGGGCGCATCTCTTCTTCACATCGCTGGACGGCCGGATGTGGCGCGCTGAGACCAGTCTGCGGGACTTCCCGCACGGTTGGAGCCAGCCGGTTGTCGCCCTCCAGGCAGACGTGTTCGAGGCAAGCCATACGTACAAGTTGAAAGGTCTGGACAAGTTCCTGACCTTGATCGAGGCCCAGGCGGGACAGAGGCGTTACTACAAGGCCTACGTGGCGGACCGGCTCGATGGCCAGTGGAAGCCGCTTGCGGCTACTCAGGACGCGCCGTTCGCTGGCTCGGCAAACGTCACCGAGGGCGCCGGGCACTGGACCGATTGGGTGAGTCACGGGGAACTGATCCGAGACGGATTCGAGGAAGCGATGGAAGTGGACCCTGCCCACCTGAAGTTCCTCTTCCAGGGCGTCCGGGATGAGGAGATGCAGGGGAAGCCGTACGGGCAGTTTCCGTGGCGCCTGGGGATGTTGGAGGCGGGGCGCTGAGGACGGAGAGCATGTGGCACAGCCGGAGGTCCTCGTGAGGCCAGAGGCCAGGGCGAGGACGCCAGCGGGCCAGACGAAAGGCCCAGTGCCTGCCCTGAATGCGAAGGTCAGGCGAGTTTGGGCCAGAGCCGTGGGTCCGCCCGCCCCGGCGGGCGAACCTGGGGTGGGGGTGGCACACTCACCGCAGGGGGGTGGTTGAGGCACAATGCCGAGGTGACCTGCGCAGGGCACGCTCAATCCGCCTGCGCTCCGGGTACGACGGATTGGACCCGCCAGAGGGATGGCGGGTATCTGTAAAGGACAGAGTCAAGGGAAAACGTCCCCCTGTCCCCGCAGGGCCTTCGTTTCTGCAGGGGTTAATACTGCTGTGCTGTAGAGCATCGCGCGACCGGGCGGGATATGCCACCCGTGGCGTGGTCGGGGCTGACCGGCGGATCGGCTGCGGCCCTGGGACTGATCTTTTCGGTTTTGGCTGATTGACGGCCTCGAGTCTGGCCACATATCTGTCGGAGCTGGTGTCTCCGTCCACCGGAGGCCTACTCAAAAGATGTTCGAGCCTACTTTCGCCGGGTGCTTAATCAAACACTTGGACCTCAAGATGGGTCATTACCCGCCCGAAGCTCTCCAGGCGACTCGACCTCTTGGCCGACAGCCTCATGGCACTATGGCCGGCCCTTCTCTGGCCGGGCTGGCCTTTCCTTGCTGCCGGCGCGTCCCAAATGCTTTTGGCAGCTTCGGCAACTGCCGATACCCTAAATTCCATTCATTTACCCTTGTTACGGGCGCTGTCGGCACTGATGTGTGCTCGTCGCGAATAGGGTGGGTTATGAAGCGGGAAGGGCCTTCCTTCGGACTCGGTGCGAATCCCAAGGATTCGCACCGCGACTTGTGCTCCTGGATGCACTCGGACACTTCTGTCAAGATCAGGTTGCTCGGCCAGTGCTCCCACTTGTCCAGGATGAATGCGTATTTGGAATCTCGGGGCAGCCCCTTGCTGTCGAGCCATTTTCTGACGGTCTCCCGCATCCGCCGCTGATAGGCACGGTATCGCGGGAAGGGCCATGTCTGCGCCAACTGCTTGCTGTCCATAGAGGCACGTCCCTCGGCTTGGGTTGCATGACCGCCGAGATTAGGACTGTCGGCGGCACAGATTGCGGTTACCTCCACGGCCCGCCAGGGGACCACGGCTTCCTGAACTCCTGGTTTCGAAAGATCGCCTCCACAGGAGGAAGGAGAAAGGCCCGCAGACGGGCCACAATCTCATTCAGCGAGAGCGTGTCTTCTACATGGAGTCTACGTGCAAAAGCACGCCACTGCGTCCGCCTTACCGTGTCCTCACCAAATGCCGGAAGCAGTCCGACGGGGGAGTCCTCCGGCAACGGCGTCTTCCGGCGCGCGAAGGCTGCGTGGATTGCACGGGCGAGTACCGGGCCGTCAAAAGACTGCGTTTTCGACAGGTAGTGAATGTCGAAGTAATCCTTCATGCGGCTGTTGTCCATCCCGAGTTCGATGATTGCCTGGAACTTCTCGGCGATCATGGTCTCCCACGGATAGACCAGGATTGACGGCCGGGGGAAGTCCAGCAACGTCTGAAGTTGTTCTTTTGTCGGGGGTGGCGTGACCGCATCTCCGAATCCCACGTCTATTTGGAGCGGGATGCGCGCCGCCCCCATCCTCGCCTCCAGACGTAGCCGGATACCCATGCATTCGTCGTCATCCTTGATGCCCTCGCCTTTCACGCTGTCGGCCAGGAAAGCGAGGCCATCATCGGGTACTCGCTCCCGGCACACGCCCTGAAAGAGTTTCTCCATTCGGGCAATGTCGGGCGTTCCCGTCCCCATGAGGTCCAGATCGCGGGTGGGACGATTCGGCATTTCCATCGAACGCAGGTGGAAGAGCATAGCGCCTTTCAACACGAAGTCCTTTCCGTGCTTCGACTGGCTCAGCCGGAACAGGAAACGTTCCACGGCAAACCGGCTGAGCAAGAAGTTGAAATCCTCGCCCTTCTTCTTCGCCAGGTTGAGGAGGCGCTGCTTGACGGATGCAGCCATGTCTCGGATCGGTCGGGGATTCACGCCATGGCCTCCATATAGGGCCGCATCACAGAGGCCACGCGGCAGACCTCTGCCGCCTGCCAGAGGTCGTCGCGGGATTTGCGGAACCGCCGGTAATCCTTGAGCGCTTCCAGCGCGACATCCAGGCCGGTCTTGTTTCGGTACTTGAAGCAGTCCGCTACCGTTTTCGCCGCCGAGGTCACGTGTACCAGGACGTTTTGGATGAAGTGTTCCTCCACGCCGTATGTTAGCGCCTTGCCGGAGAAGCGAACGATTCTCAGCGACATGTCCTTCACCCGGGGCTTCCGAGCCTTGACGTCGATAGCGATCCATACCTGAAACGGGGCCTGTGTCGTAAGCCCGTGGAATCGCAGGGCCGAAAGCAGGCAAATGGTGGCGTGCGGTATTCTCTTGGCGACCTCGGCCAGTGAGTGGTTCTCGGTGACATCCGCCTCCGGTAGAGCATAGAGGCCACGGTTGAGCCGATTCAGGCGCTGGCTGCGGCACAGACGGGTCAGCACGACACGAGGAATACCGGCTGTCACGAGATCCTGAGCACGGAGAATCCCTTTCTCGCGAGCCATGGCGAGCACGCGTTGGTCAAGGGGGGTCCTCTTGCGAGTTCCGTTTCGTCGGTTCTTGTTCATAATGACCTACATTATGGAACTTCGGGGTTTCTTGTCAAGCAGGATACCCAACCGTGTTGCGTTTCGTCGGTAGATATCTTTGGGTATCGACACTCTAAAACACCATCCTGGCCCCCTCATCCTCGCCGGCAAGCAGGCGGCGAGGGGCAAGGGCCTCGGCGTGCGCGTGTCGAAGCTCGTTCCACCGGCAGCGGTCTGATGCAGGGGGTGGAACGCATCGGCACTGCTGCCCAGCGGCAATGGGAGGGGAAACGTCTCAAGCCGTCTGAGCTGCGGAAGACGCGGACGTAGGCTGCCCTCAACGTGGCGTGGCAGAGCACGCCATGTTAACAACGGCGACGATGCTGCTGAACAGCATGTTCATCTTGGGGGCTGTTCGCTTTCGTGCTCTTCGTCGTGCACATCATGATCTTCATCGTGATGATGATCGTGTTCAGCAGCATGTCCGCGGTCGCCTTGCTTCTCTGCATGGTCTTCGTCCCTGCTATGCTCGTCGTAGCGTGACCTCCGGCCTTACTGGTGCTGGTGGTGGCGGGATTGGTTGTGATGCTGGTGGTGGCGCCGCCGGTGATGCTGCTGCTCAACATGCCGCAGATGATGCTGATCAACGTAGCGCTCAACCACGTGGCTTCCGTCCTGGGATGAGGCGTCACCCTTGCCTGTGCTGGCGGACATTCAGCGCCTTCCATTGGAGGAGCGGATGGTTGGTGATGCGCGGGATCATCTCCCCGTCCGACGTTAGCAGGGACGGCTCGATCTCCCCGTGGTCCAGGAGACGGTCCAAGAACCGCTTCTCCCGGTCTGACAAAGGCAGCACGGCACTGAGACGCCGACGGCACTCCTCCTGCAACCGACGCGCCCACTCTTGCGGCCTGGGGGCTTCTGCAAGATAGCTCTGCCGGACCACCGGTATGAGCTGGTTCTCGATCTCACGGGCATCGAACTCCACGTCATCGGGGCTGACCGTCCGCCAGTCCTTGCGGTTCATGGCGCCGTAGAGTACAAAGCCCAGGCGCAGCTTCTGGGCGTCCAGTTGTCCCCGCGTCAGGAGCAAGTGAGTGTCGAAGAGATCGCGGCCGGTGCGTCGGGCCAGCAATGCCGTCAGCTTGCCCGCCGCGAGTTCGTGGACGTCCAGCGTAGGAATCCCGCTGGCTCTGTAGGAACCGACGGGGCGCGAATCGCATCGGACGACCGGCCAAAGGGGAACCCGGAACATGTAGTTCAAGTCCAGTTCGAGGTTCCCGCCCTCGCCCAGCGCGCTTTCGTAACGAAGGCGCCACTTCCCGCCGGCATGGTCACCCGGCATGCGGGCGACATTCAGGCCTTCGCGTGAACAGACGGCCTGCACCGCTTGCTCGACCTTGGGCCGTTCATCAAGCATCTTCTCCTTCTCGACAGCGCCAATGTAGTTCAGGTCGATGTCCACAGACAGGCGTGGAAGCTCAAACAGGAACAGATTGAGGGCCGTCCCGCCCTTGAGTGCCAGACGGCCCTTCAAGAAGGGATGCGACTGGAAACGTTCCAACAAGTTCAGAAGGTGGATGACCTTCTCGAGCACATCGGCTCGGAAACCCGTGGCTTGCGCCTCGGTCCGAAGCCTCTCGCGGGAAATCCTCATGGCCGCTCCTCCCAGGAACGCTCAGCCACGCGGATGGGCACGACGAGGTTCCACTCAGTCACGAGCCGGCCGTTGCCGCGGCGGCTGCGGTCCATGTAGTGTGGCCGCTTGGGGCGGCGCACCTTCAGCGGCTCAAGGTGAATGTTCTCCACCATGAGTTCTTTGCGGTGTTGGTCGAGGAAGTAGCCCACCTTAGCGGCTGTTGTGGCGTTGTCCAGAAGAAGTGCGTATTCGACGACATTGTCCAGGTCGAAGTACTCCACCGACTCGAGGGAACGCCATATCTCCTCCCATCCCCCGCCACGGTCCGGACGGTCGAGCACGTCCACGAGCGTCCTTTCCAGGCCAGTAGCTTTGAGGGCGATCCCTGCTCGTTCCAGGACCTCAACGCCGGCGTCTTCCTTGCGTTTGGCAACAAGGGCCGCAGGATGCCGAACCGGGTCGAAGCGGTAGGAACGGAAGCTCGTCGGCTTCGCTCCGCTCTTCGTTAGGTAGGAGAACCGCTCGAATACGGAGTGTCCCTTCCCGTGGACCTCAAGAGCGGTGTGGTATGCGAGGATGGCGTCGCCGGCCATCTTGGCCGCCAATAGATAAGGGTCCACTGGGAAGGTATCCGGAGATGCGCCTGAAGGCACAGCAGCGTAGAGCCCTCTCCTGACGAGGATTATGTGGCCCCGTCTCCGGTGGTGAGCCAGCAGTGCCTTGCGGGTCCACCGGTTCGGGCTGCCCACCCGCAGGCGGGAGAGGTCCTCGGCAGCGAAGACGGCGTGTGAGGAGAGGAACTCTTCAAATCGCATGGCTGGGACCTCGCTTGACGTTGGGATTCATTGAGGCTAATTATGTTAGCCTTTACGACCTGTAATGTCAAGTCGAGTTGATCGAAGCACTTGCCTATGTGGGCCGAAAAGGCTAATCTTCTTAGCCCTTCCAGCCGCTTTTGTCAATGAGGGCCGGCAAGGGCCTTCACTGCCATGTTCGTGAAGAGTAGAAGCACCGTCGGTGGCAAGCAGACACAATAAACCGTGTGAACGCTTGCGGACACGAAACCGAGGTCATGCCGATGGACGGGCTTGAGACGCGGAGAAGATCCCATAGGTTAGAGTCAGCACAAGCAAGCGCGGGCGACAGGTTGGCGGCTGATCCGCCTGCGTCCGCCGACGGCTGGACTACGGCGGACAGGTCACCGCCAGGCCGAATGGCCAAGGAAAACCAACGGGCCCTCCAAGGGCCTGCACCCCGTGAAGGGCCGCTGGGCGCTCCGGCAAGTCGGGAATGACATTGACTACCGGAAGACGCTCTTGCATGAACGCCCGGGCACGGCGATGGGCGATCCGGGCTGCCTGTCCATCTTCGGCCGGAAGGCCGTGCAGCACCGGCTCTTCGCCGAGCACGTGACGTCCGAGTACCGCGTCCGCACCGAGGGCCGTAGCCGCACTGTGGACGAGCCGCCGACGCTCCATAGCTATGGCGACTGGGCGTGGAAGCTGCCGGCGCATAAGCCCGATAACCATTGGTTTGACTGCGTGGTGGGGTGCGCCGGGGCGGCGTCGATGCGGGGCGTCGAACACACCGACGCCAAGGGCGCGCACAACTCGGCTTGCGAGCAGGCGAGCAAACGAGTCGCGGGGCCACAGGCCGAGTCCGCAGGACGCGACCGCGGAGTGGCGCGCAACCACTGGTTTGACTGCGTCGTTGGCCGTGCCGGGGCGGCATTCACGATGGGAGTGTCGCTAAGGTCGGCGAGTTCTCAACTGCCGAGCCGGAGGTTACGCCTCAAGCTCTCCGAACTCCAGCCCAGTCGTCAGCAGGTGGGTCCGCCGGTGCGCCTCCGTTGCGCGGCAGGATGCAGGACATCAGGTAGTTCGGCGCGACGCAAGGACGAAGGCGCGTCAGCGTAAGGGCTCACAACCGCCATCAGCCGTCTCGCCCTGCGGAATCGGTGCCACAAACGTGCACCCGTTGACACATTCCAGGCTGCTCGGTATCATGCCGTGCCCGGGTCTCGGGCAGGCCGGGAGCCCGCACAGGCGCTGTAACTCTTGCCGAGCGGCATTGTCTGCTCAAGGAGGTCTGCAATGTTAAGACGTCGTGGGGTTGGGGCCATTGTTGTCGGTCTGGGCGCCTTGGTGCTCGGACTGGGGCTGGCAAGCGGGGTGGCGGCCGTCACCCTCGGCCATCCGAAGGCGAGCATTGACGACATTCAGGGGGTCTGGAAGATAACCTTTGAAGAGAAGAACTTCGACCTTGTCACGGGCGAGGAAAGTCATCACAAGACGAAGGCAATGCTCACAATCACGAAGATCGATTCCGAAACCGTGAAGACCCATTACGAGGCTGAGGGCGGCGGCATCTGGGAGGATGTAGCCCACTACTCAGCCGGCGTCCTGGTGGCCGGAGGGGCTAACGATCCTGATCTCGGCGATTGGGCCGGCACCTGGTATGCCGAAGTCGACGGCAAGCCGTCAAAGTGGAAGCTTCAGGGCCCGTATGTGAGCTACGACCTAAACGGCGGTTGGACCGAGGTTGGCACCATGTCGGCCAAGTACGTCTCGCCCCTCTGACGTCTTCTCAGGTCCTGCTCGCTTTAGGGGGGCCTTGTGGGCACTTCTTATGCAGCAGCAATGTTCGCTCAAGGAGAATTGCGATGTCAAGGCATCAGCGAATTGGCGCTTATGTTGCTGGCTTGGGTGCGCTGGTATTGGGACTTGGGCTGGCAAGCGGGGTCGCGGCCGTTACCGTCAGCCATCCAAAGCCCAGCATTGACGACATTCTCGGCGTCTGGAGCACGACGTGGCACGGGACTGAGATTGATCTTGCTACGGGCGTCAAAAACCCGAACATAAGTAGAGGAATGTGGACAATCACGAAGGAAGATCCTGAGACTGTGAACCTGCATTACGAGGGTGACGAGGGCATTTGGGACGAGGAAGCACACTATTCGGCAGGCTTCCTTGTGGCCGGGGGGTCCGACTCAGACGTTCTCGGCAGTTGGGCCGACGCATGGTATACCGAAGTCCATGGCAAGGTGCCAAAGTTCGACATGGAGGGTCCGCTTGGGGAGTACAACCTGAACGAGGGCTGGCTTTGGTTCGGTACCATAAAGGCGACGCGCCTCTCGCCCCCCTGACGTTTTCCAATGCTCTGGTCGCTTCAAGGCGGCCTTGAGGTTCGGCACTCGCACGGAAGCAGCGCCGCCCGCTGTACGCAATAGGTCTCTCAGGCGTTGGCGGGGGCTTTTCCATGGAGGCCGCGCTTTCGTCGGAGGCAGCCGTTGGCTCCGGTGCTCCGCATGCTTGCGATGATAGCGTGGGCTTCGGGCTGAAAAGGAAACCAACGGGCCGTGCAGGGGCCCGCACCTTCTGCGCGGGCCGATTCCTTGGCGGAAGGGGAAGGAGATGGCGGACGAACTGAAAAACACCATCGAGAAGAACGCACGGTGCGGCGCTGTGCAGGCGGGCGATGTGCCATTGGGAGGAGTCAGGGCGGCACGCACGTGCAGAGGGGCATTGCCGGCCCCGAGGTCCTCACGGCCGCTGATCGGCGGCCCGGGGGCGGCTGGGACAGGAGGGCTCAGGGCACGCTCAATCCGCCGCCGCACGGCTACGGCGGATTGGGCCCGCCACAAGTACTGCGGCTAAACGTGGCACCCGAATGCAACGGTCCATGTCCGGCCGGAGGTCCTCACGGCCGCGGGCGAACGCGGCGCCCGCAGCTTCCTCCGCCTAAAGGACTTCGGCTACGAAGCCCAAAGGACGGCCGCGGGACGACAGTGCAGCTCCCATGTGGGCGGGGCTGGAACACAAAGGCCCCAGTTGCCCAAATGCAGGTTGCGGACGGCATTTCGGCACTGTATCTTAGCCGGAACGAGACAGCGCAGGCTGGTTGACGCGTCTTACGAGATGAACCGTGGGCAAGAAGCCGACCAAGAAGGACCTTGAAGCGCGCCTGGCCCGGGCGGAAGCTGCCCTGGGGGAGACCGAGGCCCGGTTCCAAGCCACGGTGGAGCAGGCTGCCGTTGGCATTGCCCATCTGGCCCTCGACGGCCGGTGGCTATGGGCGAATGAGAAGTTCTGCGAGATCCTGGGCTACAGTCAGGCGGAGCTGTTAGGTCGGACGCTTCAGGATGTCACACATCCTGACGACTTTGCCCGGGACAAGGCACAGTCAGAACAACTCCTTGCGGGGGACGTCACCAGCTACTCGATGGACAAGCGGTACGTCCGCAAGGACGGGTCGCACGTGTGGGCAAACTTGACGAAGACGCTTGTTCGGGACGCCGGCGGCCAGCCCAGGTACTTCGTCGCGATCATCCAGGAGATCACCGCGCGCAAGCTGGCGGAGGAAGAGGTCGCGAGCGTTGCGCGGTTCCCAGGCGAGAATCCCAACCCAGTCCTGCGCATTTCGAGCGATGGCACCGTCTTGTACCGCAACAAGGCAGCGGAGGCGATCCTGAGGGCCTGGAAGCAAATGCAGGGGGCTCCGGTCCCGACTCGGTGGCGGCGGCAGGTGAAGGAAGCACTCACGACGGGCCGCCCTCTGGAGGCGGAAGTGGAACTGGGGGAGGCGGTCTACGCTTTGACGTTGGCGCCCGTAAGAGATGCCGGCTATGTGAACGTCTACGGGTTGGAGATCACCGAGAGGAGGCGGGTGGAGGAGGCGCGCCGGAAACTGCTCAGGGCTCTGGCAAGGGAGCGTGCGACGCTGGAGGCAGTGTTTGACAGCCTGCCCGAAGCCGTGGTGGTGACGGACGAGCAATGCCGGATCGTGATGGCCAATCGGCTGGCCTCGAAGCTTTTTGCACGCCCCATCCCATTCGGCAAGGGCTACGACAGCCACGGAGAACTGAATATCTGCGGGCCTGACGACACCCCGATGGACCCGCGGAATTTGCCTCTGACTCGTTCGGCTCTGGACGGAGAAGAGCATACGGATAAGGAACTGGCCGTTACCCGGCCGGACGGCCAGAGGCGGGCGCTCTTAGTGAGCACGGCGCCGATAAAGGACGGCGAAGGCACCATCACCGGGGCCGTCGGAGTCTTTCAGGATATCACCCAAAGGAAGAAGGCAGCGGACCAACTCGAGCGCATGCAGCAGGCGCTCCGAAGGACGAACGAGCAACTCGAAAGGCGGGTGCAGAGGCGGACGGAGGAGCTTTCCCGCGCGCTCGATTCGCTGCGTGAGAGCGAGGAGCAGTATCGCGCGACTTTCGAGCAATCGGGGGTGGGCGTAGCCCACGTGGCGCCCGACGGGCGATACCTGCGCGTCAACCAGAAGTTGTGCGACATGGTGGGATATACCCGCGAGGAATTGCTCCAACGAAGGTTCGTGGACATAACCCACCCTGATGACCGCGAATCCGATGCGGAGCGCGCGGAGCGCCTGTTGGCGGGCGAGATTCAGGACTACTCGGCCGAGAAGCGTTACATAAGGAAAGACGGCGCGACGGTCTGGGCGAGCTTGACGGGCACGCTGATGCGCGGTCCCGACGGCAAGGCGCCTTATTTCATCAGCGTGATCCAGGACATAACCGAACACAAGCGGGCGGACGAGGCTCTGCGGCGACAGTCAGGCATCCAGGAGGCATTCTTCAAGCACACCCTCACACCGCTGGTGTTCCTTGATCGGGACTTCAACTTCATCCGCGTGAACGAGGCCTACGCGAAGGCCTGTGCGCGAGACGCATCGGAGTTCCCGGGGCACAATCACTTCGAGTTGTACCCCTCGGACGCCAAGCCGATCTTTGAAGAGGTGGTTCGGACGAAGACGGCCTACCACACGCTTGGCCGGCCATTCGTGTTTGCCGACCATCCGGAATGGGGGACGACCTATTGGGATTGGGAGCTGGTGCCCTTGCTGGACGAAGAGGGCGAGGTGGAGTTCCTGGTCTTCTCCCTTGAAGACGTGACGGTGCGAAAGAGAGCGGAACAGCGAACCAATTTGACGACCGACCTTCTGCGCCTTTTCGCCGGGGCCACGGACCGCAAAGGGTACCTGGAAGCGGTAGTGAAACTGTTAGGAGACTTTACGGGCTGCCCTCGGGCAGGCATTCGGATGCTGAACGAGAGAGGTGAGATACCGTACGAGGCAACTGTGGGTTTCCCGGCCGAATTCCTGGAATCGGAATGCTGGCTCCAGGTAGGGCGGGACCAGTGCGCCTGCACGCGGGTGGTCTCCGCGAGGCCGAAACCGCAAGACGCCGCCATGATGACGCCGGGGGGGTCGTTCTGCTGCAACAATACCCCCGAGTTCGTAGCCGGGCTGTCTGAAAGAGAGAAAGTGGACTTCCGGGGGGTCTGTGTCAAGAACGGCTTCGCATCCGTGGCCGTCGTCCCGATCCGATACCAGGAGATGACGCTCGGGGCGGTCCATCTGGCGGCGGACAAGCCGGGCATGGTGCCGAGGACCACCATTGAGTTCATCGAGTCGGTGACGCCATTGGTGGGGGAGGCGATTTACCGTATCAACACGGAGGATGCCCTGCGGGATAGCGAGGAGCGGCTGCGAGCCGTGGTGACCAGCGCGCCGGTGGTGGTGTGGGCGGTGGACCGCAAGGGCATCTTCACTCTGGCCGACGGCGCAGGGCTTTCGGCTATGGGCTTCAGGCCGGATGAGTTGGTCGGCCGGTCTGTGTTCGACGTGGCGCGGGAGAGGCCCGAGATGCAGGAGCACGTGAACCGGGCGCTGGCCGGTGAACTGGTGAGCGAGACAATGACGCTCGGCCGGCTTCATTGGGACATGCGGTATTCACCGCTCAAAGATGCCGATGGCGAAGTGCTGGGCGTGATCGGCGTAGCGACGGACGTGACAGAACGAAGGCGGGCTGAAGAAGAGCTGAGGAAGCTCAACCAGGCCCTGGAGGAGCGAGCGGCGCAATTGCGGGAACTGGCCCTGGACCTGACGCGGGTGGAGCAGCGGGAGCGGCGGCGGCTGGCCGAGGCACTGCATGACAACCTCCAGCAGTTGCTCGCGGTGGCGAAGCTGAGGGTTGCGATGCTGGCAAGCGGGGTTCAGCAGGAGGAGATGCGGGGTGGACTGGAACAGATCAAGCGCCTTCTGGACGATTCGATCAAGGCGTCCCGGACTCTGACGGCAGAACTGAGCGCGCCGATCCTTTATGAGGCCGGGCTGGCGGCGGGGCTCGGCTGGCTCGGACGGCAGATGTCGGCGAACTACGGGTTGGATGTGCAGGTTGAGGCGGACGCCAACGCGGAGCCCGATGGCGAAGATCTGCAAGCGCTGCTCTTCCAGTGCGTTCGGGAGCTTTTGTTCAACATTGTGAAGCACGCAGGGGTGGAGAGGGCTTTTGTGCGAATGGGCCTGTTTGACGGCGAACAGGTGCGGATCGAGGTGGAAGACGAGGGTACGGGGTTCGATCCGGGACAATTGCCGGCGGAGGGCATCCCGTCGGAGGGTTTTGGCCTCTACAGCATTCGCCAGCGGCTGAGCCTGGTGGGCGGGCGGGCAGAGGTAGACAGCGCGCCGGGCGAAGGCACGCGGGTAAGGCTGTTTGCCCCGATACACCAGTCAGCCTGAGAGGAGCGGCGAGCGCCGCGGATTGCCGAGAGATCGGAGCGCCGGGGCGTCAGGTTGCCGGCAGGGGGCGCGGGAAGAGAACGCGCAAGCTGGCTTGTGGTATCCGGCATGGGCGCCTTGTGGTAGAATACTGCCTCGGGGACGCCGAGGGGGATATTCTGGGCGTCCACGTTCGGTCTGATTGTCACTGATTGAACGTGCATCAGGAGGGGGCGGATGATGGCCGGGAGAGATAGTGTCGCACGTGGTGCCGCTCTGGCTGAGCCCGAGAGCACTGCTATGCAGAAGGGCTCCAGGGCACGAGAGCGGGCGAGGACCGCTGAGACCCACAAGGCAGGAAGGGCGGTGCCGGCCCACGCGGAAGGGCGGCCCGAGGTGCAGGGGATTCCGGAACCGGGCCCAATCGTCACGGGGCCGTCGGCGCGCGGGCAAAAGATCCGCGTCCTGTTGGCAGACGACCATCAGATGATGCGTGAGGGCCTGGCGGCGTTGCTGCATCGGGAGCCCGACATCGAGATGGTCGGGGCGGCATTCAACGGGGAGGAGGCGGTAGATCTGGCGCGCCGGCTCCGTCCGGACGTGGTGGTCATGGACGTGACGATGCCGCGCCTGAACGGGATCGAGGCCACGCGGCAGATTGTGGCTGAACTCGCCAGCGTGAGGGTGATCGGCCTGTCCATGCACGAGGAAGCGGACATGGCGGCCGCCATGCGCGAGGCGGGGGCCTCGGACTACCTCACGAAGGACAGCCCGCCTGAGGTGCTTGTCGCGGCCATCCGTGCCTGCGGTTCGCGGGGCGAGGACCCGAGCGGGGGAAGCGCGTCGGCAGCATGACGAGGAAGCGGGTCACGCCCGCAGTGTGAACTTTCGCCCTTCGTCGAGCATGGCCAGGTAATTGTCAACGGGGATGTAGTTCGCCACGCTGTTGCCCGAGCCAAGGCAGTAACCCCCGCCGGGCATGCAGGCATCCAGCGTTTCGCGCACCCGTCGGCGCACCTCGCTTTCCGTCGCGCGGCAGAGGAAGTCCACGTCAATCCCGCCCAGCAGGGCGATTCGGTCGCCGTAACGCTGCTTTGCCACGGTGACCGGCTCAATCACGTCCTCGAAGGAGTGCCTGGCGTCTATCTGCACGTCGTTGATGAGGTCGTCCATGAGCGTCGAGAGGGCGCCGCAGGCGTGCAACAGGTATGGCCTGCCGGCCTGGTGGGACATTTCTGCCATGAGCTTATGGCCCGGAAGGACGAACTCGCGCATGTCTTGAGGGCTGATGAGAGGCCCTGTCTTGAAACCCATATCGTCGCTGCCCCAGGTGATCTTGACGCGGTCGAACTCAAGGATTTTCCGGATTGCGACGCGGTAAATGTCCGTGAGGCGGCCGGCTATTGCCTTAACGAGATCGCGCTGGTCGTAGAGGGCGTAGCAAAGTGACTCGTAGCCCATCAGCCAGGTGAGAAGCTCGGCGAAATGGCCGAAGCCGCCGCTGCCTATGATGCACATATCCTCGGGCAGGATCTCCGAGAGGCATTCGAGGCCGCTCGTGGAGACGGCTTCGGGGTCGGGCCATGGGTAGCTCTCAAAGTCCTGCCAGGTTGTTATGGGGCCAGCGTGTTCCTCCATGTAGGACCTGCCGGTCCGGCGCCCAAGGGCCGCGGTGTCGGGAATTGTCGTGCGCTTGAGCGGGAAGTCGAGGCCCTCCACGCCGTATCGGACGTAGTCGTAGCCCAGGAACCGCTGGATTGCGATGATGCGCCGCAGCGAGAAATGGGGGTCGTTCCTGTCCAGCTCCTGCAGCACGCCGTATCGGCGGCTTATCTCTTCCTGGACCTCCTGGTCGAGGAAGAGTTCGATGTAGTGGACTCTCGCAGGGGCGCCTTCGCGGCGGATGCACTGCAGAAGGCCGCGCCAGTCGGGCGCGACGGAGACTGAAAAGGGGCTGGCTGTCATGTTTGCGGGGTTCCTTGTGTTAATCCTGAACAGGGAAACGGGCGCAGCCATCCGGCACAAACCGGGCGCTCCGGGCTGCTACGGCGTCTTGAAGACGAGGTACTCATTGGCGTCCATGTGGAAAGTGCGAAGCGGCTGGGCGCTGCCAAATACCGTCGGATGCTTTTTCACAAACTCGGACGTTGTAATTATATACGCGTGGGGATAGTCATTAAGAGATTCGAGCGTCTCCACCTGCCTCATGCGCGTGTAGCCGCCGTAGAACGCAACTCCCGCCTCATACTTCTCGACCCAGACAATGTCACCCCCTGTAGCGCCCTGAGAGTTCAGGAATTCCGCAAGAGGCCGCGGCGACTTGGCTTTGTTGCGGTAGGGGATGATCGTGACAGAGTAAGCGAGGAATGTCACAGCGGCGACGATTACGAGCGCTTTGAACCGGAGCCTGGGCCACAGCAGCAACCCCACAATCGAGCACGCAAGCGCTGGAATGCCCAGTGCGAAGCTGTAGCCAAGCGCGGCCGGCTCGCGGAAGACCGTCGCGACCATGAGCGCCACGGCACCGGCGGCGTAGGCCCAGAGCGCAACCAGGCCGATGCGATTGTCCCTCTCGGTCAGGTATGCGCCGACAAGGAGGGCGGCTGCCGGGAGCAGAGGCACGATGTAGCGGGACATCTTCACAGGCACCAGGCTGAAGGCGAGGAAAGATGCGGCGAACCATAGCAGGACCTGGAAGGAAGGCTGGTTACGCCGTCTCCACGCGAGCGCGATGGCGAACGGGAAGTAAAGAAACCACGGCAGGAAGGAGATGGGAAACCTGACGACGTAGAAAAGGGGGCCAACTGCGCTCTCTGCGTCCGGATCGAACCTTTTCCCCAGTTCTCTTCCCAAGATCACCTGGTAGAACCTCGGTCCTTCAAGGCGCCCCACCAGGAACAGCCACGAGAGGGCGATGGCCGCGACGATCAGCAGGGCGATGCACCATTTCCAATGGAACACCTGCTTCCATTTCTTCCGCCACATGAGGTAGGGAAAGATGGCACATCCCAGCCAAAGCAGCACAACCGGCCCCTTTGCCAAGACGCCCAGGGCAGCGGCAACCGCGGCCCCAACGGCGCAGAGCCATGCATGCCTGCCCTGCTCGGCGCTGAGAAGATAGAGGTAGAAGGCCAGCACAACGAGGAAGCAGAGGGTTACGTCAATGTTCGCCCGTTGGCACGACAGGTCGTACGTCCAGGCAGTCGCCAGGACGAGGCTCGACGCGAGGGGGTTGATGCCGAGGCGTCTGGCAATCAGGTAGGTCAGGACGAGTGCGCCTATGCCGAGGATAACCGAGGGGAGCCGGAGGGCTGCCGTCCGGAGGCCGAAGGCTTTGACTCCAAGCGCCTCCAGCCAGAAGAAGAGCGGCGGCTTATTGTAGTAGGGCCTCCCGTTCCTCGTAAGCTGCAGCCAATTGCCGCTCTTGACGATCTCGCTCGCTGTCTCCGCGTAGCCGGGTTCCAGGGGATGCCAGAGATCCCTGTTCCATAGCCCCGGCATGAACATGGCGGCACCCGCCAGACACACCAGCAGAAGCTCGATAGTCGTCCGATTTCCCTGCAACGGCGTCGGCTGCGGGACTTCCATCATTGGCCTCGGAAAGGTTCGTCGCTTGGGCCCGGCCATCCTGTGAAGGAAGACAGAGCGTCCCACTATTCTCAGCAGATCGCCCACGGTTTTCAATGCGCTGGCCGTGCTGCTTGTTGCGTAACGATTGCGGATGCAGAAGCTGAGAACTTGACCCAGACGACCGGGAGTCCGTGGGGGGCCGCATACCGGAAGCGTCAAGGGCTCGCAGGGGCTTTGAAAGGCCAGCCGAGCTTCCGACAGATGGCGCGCCATCTGTCGGCCATGTCTTTGCGAAAGAGGAACGGCTCATAGCCAAGCTTCAAATAAGTCTTGATGGCGGGCAGGCGCCAGTCATCGGTGCGCAGGTAAATGCGGCGATAGCCGGCGCGGATAAACCGCGCGGTGACCGCGGCGGTGACAGCCAACCCCAATCCCTTGCCTTTGTGCTTTGGGTCCGCAGCCACCCATCCGAGTTCGCCCGCGTAGGGATGGAGTTCGCTCGCGCCGTAGCCGGCCATAGCTGTAGCCACAACCTTTCGGGTTCGCTTGTGCACGACCGCGAAGAACCCTCCCGGCAGCGTCCTGCGCAGCAAGTCCTGCACGCCGCCGTGATTCCAGCCTTTGAAGCCGGCCCTGCCCATGAGTTCGATGTACTGCGCTTCGTCCCCGGCTTCGTAGCACCGCATCTCATAGCCGGCCGGCACCTGCGGCGTCGGGGGGCTCCCGAGCCGGCTTTCCGGCCACAGCATCTGTAACTGCGCGTACGGCTCCGCCTCGGTCCACTCGCGCGAGTCAGGCACGGCGAGCCAGGCGCCACCCTGAAGGACCGATTGCTGCGAAATCAGGCCCGGGAGCGTCATGTCCATCGCCTCGTGGATGCCGATGGGGCACGCGGCCTCTCCGCGCACAGCCCGGACGAAGTCCCGCACTTCGAAGTAGTCCCCCCCGCCATGGCCGGCTTTTAGCGCTTCTGCAGGAGGCCTGCGCCATATGTCGGGCAGGTACTCGTCGGCAAGTGCGTCTATGTTCATGAGCGAGTCCACATCATGCCACTTAATCTCGTTGCTGAGCCTCCGCAGCCATATTTTCCCGCGATCTACCGGGCCGCCGCGGCTGGACTCATATACGCCGTCCGTTCCCTGCAATTGGTAATTGGCCATAGCGTGCGGGCGGTTCGAGAGCATGTCCACCCGTATCTTCACCAGCCCGCCGCTGCGCATCTTGCACAGCATGACGGCACCGTCCTGATGGTACTCCTGCCCGCGAGGGTCCTTGTAGTGATGCCCGCTGCCTGCGCAACAAACGCGCACGACCCGGTCGCCTTCCATCCACTGGAGGATCGGCCCTAAGCTGTGCGTTCCGTAGGTCACTCCCTCGATGCCGGTCTGCCACTTCCTCCGCCAAGTCGTTTTCTCGTTTAGCTCCTTCAACTCATGCAGATACTCGCCCTCCGCGTAATACAGTTCGCCGAAAAGCCCCTGCCGCGCCAGCTCCCGCACCAGCACATTCGGCTTCGTATAGGTGCAGTTCTCGGCCATCATATAGACGGCCTTGCTCTTGCGGGCTGCGAGCACGAGCGATCTGCACTCCTCCAGCGAGACCCCTGCCGGGACTTCCGAAAGGACGTGCACGTTCCGCTCCAGCGCCATAAGGGACTGCGGAACGTGGAAGTTCATGGGCGTGCCGATGACCACCGCATCCAGGTCAGACTTGTCCAGCATCTTCTCGCAGTCCGAATACTTCTCCTTCGCACCGAGTCGCTTCATGCAGTCGGTCAGCCGGTCCTGTTGAACGTCGCAGACAGCGTGGATGCGGGCGCCGTTCGCCTCGAATGCGGCACAGAAGCTTCCCCCACGCCCCGCGGCGCCGACGATCCCGACGTTCAACCGGCTAAGGGCCGACATGGCGTTCCTCCTCGTTCGCGGTCACTGTGTCTACCTGGCATTGAGGACGTCTCCAGGCAAGCGGTCTGCACTCTTTCGTGTGGGCCCTTGCAGGAGCGGTCACTCCCGCGAAGGAAGCTTCACCCATTCGCCGGACTCGGCAGAGGCCCGGGCCGCCTCCAGGACTCTTTGCAGGTGGAGCCCCTCGGCCAGGGATGGGTGCGGCTGAGCGCCGTCGGCAATGCACTGCAAGAACGAGTAGAGGCAATGGACGTGCCCCCGAAGCCAGCCGATGGACAGCCGCGGCCCGGGGAACTTGCCGCCGGAGCCGGGGTACTTCTGCACGGCGGCTATGCTCTGCCAGCCCCTGCGCCCGCCGAAGTCGCCCTCAGCCAAACGTCCGTCATAGACCTCCAGGTAGTTGGGCTGCATCAGGTTGAAGCGCATGGCGCCGTGCCGGCCGTGGACCTCAAACCGCAGTTCGTCCTCCGTGCCGGTTGCGATTTTGCTGACGTCCACCGACCCGAAGGCCCCGTCGGTTGACCGGAGCACGATCACCGCTGCTTCTTCCGCATCCACAGCCACCATCTTCCCCGGTGTCTCAAAGTCTGGCCGTTCGCTCGCCCAGACGCGGCTCGTGCAGCTTAACGACTCGAACGGCCCGATCAGCCACCACAGCATGTCAATGACATGCGAGCCCAGGTCCCGGATGACGCCGCCGCCAGCGCGCGCCGTGGACTTCCAGTTGACGGCCCTGTTGGGGTCCACGCTGCCGCTGTGCAGATAGGCCGCACGAAAATGCGTCACCGGGCCAAGAAAACCCTCCTCAACCAACTGCTTTGCCCGCATCGTGGCCGGGAAGAACCTGTAGTTCAGGACAAGCTGCGCCGTGCCTTTGTAGCCAGACAGCAGCGCGGCCAGTTTCTCCGCTTCCTCGAGGCTGGCGGTCAACGGCTTGTCGCAATAGATGTGCTTGCTGGCCTTCATCGCCGCTGACAGTGCGGGGAAATGCTCGCTGTTGGGCGTGCAGACGTGGACGATGTCCACGTCTTCCGCTTCGATGACCTCTAACGGGTCGGTCGTGCAGCGCTCGAAATTCCCGGCCACCCGCGCCGCTTGCGCAGTGGAATTCCTCGAAGTGCAGACGGCCCTGAGCGCGACTCGCATCGGCGGCGGGTCATAGTAGAACGGGATCGTCCGATGCGCGTAGGTGTGCGTCTTGCCCATGAAGCCGTAGCCAAGCACCCCCACGCCCAGCGTTGGCTCGACGCCGACCCTCGGCGTCAGCCCACCCGCCTTGCCGCCAACTTTGCTCACTTCGGTGTCTCCCTTCGCGCCGGCTTCGCGGTCAACACAACTCTTTTTCCGTCTCGCCGATCGCCTCGTCTATGATGTCCAGCCCGCGCTGCAACTCTTCCTCGTTCATAACGATGGGCGGGCTCATGCGCAGGATGTGGCCGGCCGGAATCCATGCCAGTCCTTTGCGGAAGGCCTTCACGTACACCTGGCTGCCGGCCTCGTCGAACGGCTCCTTTGTCTTGCGATCCCTGACGAGTTCGATGCCCATCAGGCAGCCCTTGGCCCGCACGTCGCCTATGGTCGGATGCTCGGACTTCATCTTCTCCATGCGCTTCAGCGCAATCTCGCCGAGGCGCAGGCTATTCTCTAACAAGCTTTCCTGTTCGATCACCTCGATGCTCGCAAGGGCGGCGGCGCATGCCATCGGGCTCCCGCCGTAACTGCTGGACGCGCTGATCCGGTCGAACTGCTCCTTGATTTCTTCGCGCGCTACGCAGGCCGTCACGGGAAACCCGTTGCCAAGGCCCTTGCCGAGCGTCACCACGTCCGGCACAACGCCCCAGTGCTCGGTGCATAGCCAGCGCCCCGTGCGACCCATGCCTGTCAGCACCTCGTCCGCCACAAGCAGGATGCCTCGCTCGTCGCAGAAATGCCGCAGCTTCGGAAAGAAATCGTCCGGCGGCATGATTGAGCCAGCCCATCCCTGGATCGGCTCCAAGACGAACGCGGCGATCTGGCCCGTTGTGCCTTCCTTGATGAAATCGTTGTAGTACGCCAGGTACGCCTCCGTGTCGAGAGACCCGTCCGGCCGAGCCCACAGCGGCCTGTACGTATCCGGGCGCGGCACCATGTAGAAGCCCGGCATCCGCGTTGAGGCATACATGGAGTTCATTCGCGCGCAGGAGATTGCGCCCAGCGTCTTCCCGTGGAAGTCCGCGAAGCAGGAGATGAACTCCGTCTGCCCCGTCGCGGCCCGGCAGATTCGGAGTGCCGCCTCAACGGCCACCGTGCCGCTGTCATAAAGCTGCATGCCGTTCAACTTGCCCGGCAGGACAGAGGCCAGTTTATTGACCAACGCCTCCTTCACCGGTGTGGTGAAGTCGTGGCAGTTCATCAGCCTTCTGGCCCAATATGCGATGGCTTCGCTCACCTTCGGATGACAGTGGCCAAGGCTGGTGACGTAGATGCCGCTAGAAAAATCAAGGTAGAGGTTCCCGTCCACGTCCTCCAGCGTGACGCCATGCCCCCTGCTCCAGCAGACGGGGAAGAGCTTCACCTGCCCGGAGAGGCCTTTGAAGATGCGGGTTGCCGACTCGTGAGTCCGGCGGCTGTTCGGCCCGGGCGGGTCAACGACGATGTGGGGCACGCGGGACAAGTCGGCGCGGCACCAGTCACGGTCGTACTTCACATCCGGCAGGATATCGGCGTAGGGCGTGTTTGACGAGGGCATCTTCGACCTCTCTTCCAGGTGTGGCTGCGTCTCACAGGGCGGCCCGCAGGCACACTGGAGGTGCCGCCGCCATGCCGGCCGTGCGCTCCTCATTGCCAGGCCGGTCAAGGGATGATGGCAATGTAGCGCGGCAGACTGCGGTATTATCAGTCAGGCCCCATCGGTGGTCAAGCCGCTCAGAGTCTGTTTGTCCGAAGACCCCGTACGCCGGAACCGCCCTCGGGGTAGCCCCAAGCTCCCCTTGTCGGCCAATATGCACTTGATAGAAACAATAAAGAGCGGTATAAACATAGCCCTATCCACCTGGTACCTCGCATTCTGGAGAGAGCTTGACTTCGGATCGCTGAAGCGGTCCGGTGGCGAAGGCGGCTCGCTCCGGGTTCATCGTTTACAGACATCCTGTTCGCCGCAAGACCCAGGTGGCTTGGCTGCTTCAGCGAAGGGAGGTGAGACTGGGGTCACAACACGGGAGTGGTCGTTTGGTGCAGGTCTTTAGGAGGGGGTGTTGTCTGCCCCGAGGATATTCTTTTCAGGAGGTACGGCGATGTTGGCTCGCAAAGCGTTCATTGGGTTGGCGATCGTAGCGCTGGTTGGGTTTGTGAGCACAGGATTTGGCGCCGAGGGTAGGGATACTGGCGGGCCCCAGGCAACGACCGTGACGGGCAAAGTGACGGCCGCGCCTGCGGACGCCAAGTATGCGGCGACCTTCGACACCGAGATGGAGATGGCTGGCGGGAAGCAGCCAGTCACCCTGCAGGTGATCAAGAATGATCAGGGCCAGAAGCTTGCCAAAGACGCGGCCGGCAAGACGGCTAAGGTCAAGGGCATCGTCACAATCCCCACGGAAAAGGATGCGCCGCGGACCATCGACGTCAAAGAGTTCACGATCGTCGAAGAGAAGAAATAGCCGACCTCAATTGGCCGGCTTGCCTGGAGACGCATCAGGCTATCGTGCTGTTGCTGCCTTGAGCCCGGCTCTGTGTTCTGCCACCGGATCGTCTGACTGATGACCTTGGCTTGTCCGGGCTCAAGGTCCAGCACGAATTTGTCGCTTTGGATGGCGCGCCCTTCCGCCTGACGGCATCCCCTTTCGCGTGCCATAGTTCTCTTTCCAGCAGGCAGGGCCGTCATTCCCGCCCGCCCTGGTCTTGATAGCAGCCTTGCCAGCCGCCCCGGCCCGTTCCGGACGACGGCGTCGTGGGAGACTTCCGCATCCTGCGCGGCACCTCTATCTCCTGCCCTGAGCAGCGTTGTTCTTCGACGGCTCTGATGTCGCGCCTCCTCAGCCACTTGCCGGTGCCGGCTGCATCCGGTAGCATTTCCACGCAGACTTCGATAGTCCCGGAAGCGTTCGGAGGCACAGCATGAGGAAGCTATGGTTGTTAGCGGCTGTCGCTCTGGCAGTCATCGGCCCGGGGGCAGCTCGGGCCAAGGACGACATCCTGATCGGGGCAGTCTCGCCCAAGACCGGCGAGGCGGCCACCTTCGGCATCTCATCGGAGAACGGCATACGGTTAGCGGTGGACCAGGTCAACGATGCAGGCGGCTTGCTCGACGGACGGAAGCTCCGCCTTATCTGTGAGGATGACAAAGGCGACCCGGTCACGGGGAAAGTCGCCTTCTCGCGCCTGATCGAGCGCGACGGGGTCTGCGCCGTGGTCGGTCCGGTGATGAGCAAGGTCGCCATTGCTGGCGCCGGTGTCGCCGAGAAGTCGCATGTGCCCATGATCTCCACATCCGCCACCAACCCCCTGGTCACCCTGGGCAAGAAATACGTATTTCGTGCCTGCTTCATTGACCCTTTCCAGGGAAAGGTGATGGCCAAGTTCGCCTTTGAGACCCTGGGAGCGCGGACCGCAGCGGTGTTGTACGACGCTTCGAACGACTACAACAAGGGCCTTGCCGAGGTCTTCCGCGACGTGTTCGTTGAGCTGGGCGGCAAGGTCTCCGCCTTCGAGAGCTATCCAGAGCGGAGCGTTGATTTCCGCCCACAATTGACGAAGATCCGGCAGACAGAGCCGGACGTAGTCTTCATGCCCAACTACTACAACGACGTGGCGCTTCAGGCGAAACAGGCGCGCGAGATCGGGATCCAAGGCACGCTGCTCGGCGGGGATGGCTGGGATTCGCCCGAGCTGGTCAAGTCGGCGGGCGCGGCTGTGGAGGGCGGCTGCTTCTCCAATCATTTCACTCGTGAGTCGGGTGCCCCGCGCGTCAAGGCGTTCGTCGAGTCCTACCAGAAGCGTTACGGACAGCCGCCCGACGCCCTCGCGTCCCTTGGCTATGAAGCCACGCAGATCCTGCTGGACGCCATCAAGCGCGCGGGCAGCGATGCACCTGATAAGGTTCGTGATGCTCTTGAGAAAACGAAGCTGGAAACCATCACCGGGCTCATCACCTTCGATGAGAACCACAATCCGCTTAAAGCCGCCGCGATCCTCAAGATCGAGAATGGCCAGCAGCGGTTCCAGACGTGGGTGAAGCCTTGAGAACTCCTGGGATGAAGCCTCCCGCCGAATCAGGCTGGCGCGGTGAAAGTGCTGCGTAGGCCGCCAAGGCATGGACCTCATACTCAACCAGTTGATCAACGGCCTGCAGCGGGGCAGCATCTATGCCCTGATCGCCCTGGGATACACGATGGTCTACGGCGTCCTCCGCCTGATCAACTTCGCGCACGGCGAGGTGTTCATGATCGGGGCATTTGCGGCCTACTTCGCGGCGCTCATGGCGGGCGGGGGGCTGATCCTCTCTTTGACAGCCGCCATGTGCGTCTGTGCCGCATTGGGACTCTTGATGGAAGTGGGAGTATATCGTCCGTTGCGGAACCGGCCTCGTCTTGCGGCCCTTATTGCGGCCATCGGCCTGAGTATCCTCCTCAGCAATCTCGTGCAGACGTTTCAGTTTGACTTCCGCGCCGCATCAGGCGAGAGCGTGCGCTTCTCCGGGTCCAGCTACACACCTTTTCCGGCGGACCTCCTTGCCGCGAATGTACGCTACAGACTGATGCTTGGGCGCGAAGTATACGTCACGCGCATCCAGGCGCTTAACCTCGGCGTCTCGCTGGCTCTGATGGCCGGTCTATGGCTGCTGGTCCGCAGGACGACGCTGGGCCGAGCCATGCGTGCCTGCGCGGACAATCAGGAATCGCTTTCGCTCATGGGCGTAAGCGTGAACCGTGTCATCGCCCTCACCTTCGGCATTGGCGCGGCTCTCGCGGGGGCAGCCGGCGTGCTGAGCGCCCTGACGTATCCCCGCATTGACGCGACAATGGGGCTGATGGCTGGCCTGAAAGCCTTCGTTGCCGCGGTCCTGGGCGGAATCGGCAGCATCCCCGGCGCGGTCGCGGGCGGCTTCATTATGGGCCTCGCGGAAGTAGCGGCTGCCGGCGCGCTGCCCAGCAGCCCCGTTGACTACACGCCGCTTGCTGACGGCGTGGCTTTCGCCCTGTTGATCCTGGTTCTTCTGGTCCGACCGCAGGGCATTTTCGGCGAAGCACAGAGCCAAAAAGTATGATCGCGCTCCTGAATGGGCTTCGCGGCCTCTGGCAGTTCTGGCCAATCGCGATTTCGCTGGGGCTGATGCTTGCACCGGTGCGGTCGCGCAAGTGGCCCTATGTCATCGTGGGCAGTACGCTTGTCGTGACGCCGCTGGCCCTGGGCCTCGGCTGGATAACCCTCTACGCCGCCCGGATGGAGGCACTCATTTTCATCACCGCCATTCTGGCGGTCAGTCTGAACCTGATCAACGGCCTCACCGGCCTCTTTTCCATTGGCCACGCGGGCTTCGCCGTGGTGGGCGGCTACGCTGCCGGGATACTGACGAGCTTCGTTTTCCAGCTTGGGCCGGAAACGCGCTTGCCCCTGGCAGTGCCGGCTTTCGTCGTGTCTCTCCTTCTGGGCGGGCTGGCCGCGGCATTTTTCGGTTTCCTGGTGGGGCTGCCAACGCTGCGCCTGCGTGGGGACTACCTGGCAATTGCCACCCTTGGCTTCGGCGAGATTATCTGCGTGGTCTTGCGCTTCATCACCTTCAAGCGACAGGTCGGTGCACAGGTCTTCGAGGTCGGTGGCCCGCGCGGCATCCAGGACATCCCGGCCATGCCCGGCCTGAACATCCCCGGAACAGAAGTAGCTATGCCGGTGATCGCAAGCTTCGTATATTCCCTGGTCGCTCTCGCCCTCATCGTCTGGGCGATACGAAACCTCTCCTTCTCCTCGCACGGGCGCGCATGCGCGGCCATCCGCGAAGACGAGGTCGCCGCCGAGATCCTTGGCGTGGACACGGTCTTCTACAAGGTAGGCACGTTCACCATAGGCGCATTCTTTGCGGGCGTCGGCGGCGGATTGCTGGCACACTGGTCGAACATGCTCCACCCCAGCATGGGCGGTTTCGTGCGTTCCATCGAGTACCTGATCATCGTCTACATCGGCGGGGTTGGCAGCATCAGCGGGTCATTGCTGGCCGCCGCCCTGCTGCTGGTCTGCGGCGAAACACTCAAGGACGTACTCCGCGACCGCGACTCCTGGCGCATGGTCCTCTATGGGGCTATCCTCATTGCCGTCATGCTGTGGCGCCCCCGAGGTCTGTACGGCGACCGCGAGTTTCCCTGGCTGATGCCGAGGGAAAGGTCCGACGATGGCCCTGCTTGAACTGCACAACCTGACACGGCTTTTCGGCGGCCTTGCGGCTGTCAAGGGGGTCTCGCTGAAATTGCACCTCGGCGAACTCGTTGGCCTGATTGGCCCGAACGGTGCAGGCAAGACTACGGTCTTCAACCTGGTCAGCGGCGTGTACCGGCCGACCTCGGGGGACATCCGTTTCCGGGGCGAGAGCATCGTCGGCCTTGCGCCACACGACACTGCGCGGCACGGCATCACCCGGACGTTCCAGAACATCCGTCTGTTTGGCGGCATGAGCGTGGTCGAGAACGTCAAGGTCGCGCGCCATCACCGCACGCGCTCGGGCCTGCTCGCTTCCATGATACGCACGCGGTCCTTCCGCGACGAAGAGACTGCCATCCAGGCCGACGCGATGGAGCTTCTACGCCTTGTCGGCCTGTGCGAGCGGGCAAACGATTCGCCCACGTCGCTGCCCTATGGCTTGCAGCGGCGGCTGGAAATTGCACGAGCGCTGGCTGGCGCGCCTGACGTCCTTCTGCTCGACGAGCCGGCCGCCGGGATGAACCACACCGAGGTGGACGACCTGGTGACACTCATCCGCCGCATCCAGCAGGAGCGCGAACTCTCCATACTCCTCATCGAGCACCAGATGCCGCTGGTGATGAGCATCTGCAAGCGGGTCTACGTCATGGATTTCGGCGAGGTGATCGCCCACGGCACGCCGGGCGAGATACAGAACAATCCCACGGTCGTCGAAGCCTACCTCGGCAGCGGAGGGCGGGTGTGAAGGCGCTCCTGGACGTCAGGCAACTCGTGGTTCGATACGGGGACATCCCCGTGCTCCATGGCATCTCGCTGGCGGTGCAGCCCGGTGAGGTGGTGGCGCTCATAGGGCCGAATGGCGCAGGCAAGACAACCACTCTGCGAGCCATCTCCGGTCTGGCCCGGCCAAGCGGCGGGGCCATTATCTTCGAGGGCCGCGACATCACAAACGCTCCCTCACACGAAACCGTACGGGCCGGCCTGACCCATGTCCCTGAAGGGCGCGGCATCTTCACCAGCCTGTCCGTGCATGAGAACCTGGAGCTGGCCTCCTACCCGCGTCGGGGAGACTCGAAGGCTGTTGCACAGGCGCGGGACCGCGTCTTCCGCCTGTTCCCGCGTTTGAGGGAAAGGCTCAACCAGCCGGGCGCAACCCTGAGCGGCGGTGAGCAACAGATGCTTGCCCTCGGCCGCGCCCTGATGACTGGCGGGAAGGTGCTGCTTATGGACGAGCCCTCGATGGGCCTTGCGCCAGTGGTCGTGGACCAGATCTTCGACGTGATCCGCGAGATCAAAGCCGACGGGGCCACAATCCTCCTGGTCGAGCAGAACGCCTATCAGGCGCTCGGCGTGGCCGACCGCGCCTACGTGCTTGAGACGGGCCGGATCGTCCTGGAGGGGCCCGCGGCTGAGCTGCGCGATAGCCCCGAGGTCAAACGGGCGTATCTGGGAGGCTGAGACCGCGGGGAGCCGGCGTGCGGCTCCGTCAGCCTGGCTGCGGCCCGACGGATCCCGGCAGACGTGCCAAAACCGAAACCTCGGCCGAGACCACAAGGAGCTGATTAAGGTGTCGTCCGGGCCGTGGATTTGCACCTAACGTGTGGGCTCCACCAGGGCGACCAGCGCGGAGCCCATGTTGGGACGCACGTCGAACCGCGCGTAGCGCCCGCCGTCTACTTCAATGGCGTCCGCCGTGACCGCTCCGCCGGAGCCCTGGCTTACCCGGAAACGAGCCCAGGCGGCCGGGACGCGGACCCGCACGGTCAGTGCCTCGTCGTAAAGGGCTGTGAAGGGCTGGCCGTAACTCTTGACTTTCGTCTCCGCACACTCAACCGACACTTTGAACGCATCCTCCGTGGCATCGCTCACCGAAACTGAGGTCACCGCATCGCGCTCCTGGGTGTATTTGAAGACCTCTCCCGTCGTGGCGACCCATATCCTGTCGCGGTTGGCAGCCAGATAATCCACGAGTTCCAGGAAGTGCTCCCTGCTCGTGACGATCCAACCGTCGCCCACGCCATGGAAACCCACCTGAGCCCACGCGCCCTCTTCGAGCGCTTTCTGCGCGTATACGATGGCGGGCCCTGTGCCGCGGTCATCGGCACAACTCACTCGACCGGGGCCGGTGAACCCGGAAAACAGGAAGTATTTGTCTGCCAGTTCGCCACGCTTCTCTCTGCTGACGTTCCAGGTGGTGCCGCCGCCGCTCAGAAACGGGCGAAGCCTGCTCTTCTCGGGGTAAAGTCTCCAAATGTAGCGAGCGCACTCGCCGATCTCGTAGTCGGCCTCTGCTTCATCTTTCGCTCCCTGGTGATGCATCGTATGATCGGCCAGCTCGTGGCCATGCTTGGGGCAGACCACCTCCCACACTTCCCTGTGCCTCTGGTATCGGTCCAGGCCCGGATTGATGAAGAAGGTGCCGACGAGCCCCCGCTTGTTCAGCTCGGGGATGGCAAAGTCGGCCTGGCAGTCCATGCTGTCGTCGAACTGCATGCAGAACGCTGCGGGCCGCCCGCCTTTGAACTTCATGACCTCCGGCTTACCGTAGAGAGAGGATGCATCGACTGCTTCCACCGCGTGCAGCGTTAACGTGAGGACAAACAAGCCGGCGAGCGTGACGATGACTTGGGCACTCAAAGTGTGGCCTCCTTAAGAGAGTTAACCTATTTCAAAGTCGAGCGCGCCCTTGCCGGCGACCGTCAAACAGGTGCCGCCAGCAGGCGTCTCGGGTTCCCCCGCAGAAGCATATCTATCGTCCCCGCATCCACACCTTCGCTCTCGAGCATCGGGACTATGTCGCGCAGGATGTGCGCATATCCCCCGCCGCCGAAGTGGCGGAGCAAGCACTTGAGGCAGATGTCGTTTGTGATCAAGAGTTGCCGCGCATAGCCGGCGTCCACAAGCCGTTTGAGCAGGCGCACGCGGTCAACGTCGCGCGCAAAGCCGCCTCCCGCAAAGCCCCGCACTTCCTGACTGATTTGGAACTCTTTGCCGAAGTTGTCAAACTCCACGAACACCCCTGCCCGGAGCAGTGCGAGGATATGCTCTACGTCGGGGGCTACGTCAGTGTGACACACGGCGATCTTCTCGGCCCGCACCCCTTTCTTTACCAGGAACTCCGCCGCCTCCAGGCCGCGCCTGCCCCAGGGGTAAGCGTGGACGTACACGGCCGCCGCCGTTCCGCGGTGCGCAAGAGCCGCCGCTTCGAGCGCCTTCCATTCATTCGCATGAACAGGGTCGCTTGTGCCAATCTCGCCGATCACTCCGGCCTTAATGTCCGTGCCGTCAGCACCCTCTCTCAGGTCACGGATCATCTGGGCGGCCACGTCGGCGGCGCTCCACCGGTCCATTTCCGCCGGATGCGTATCATGTGTGTAATGGCCGCACCCCGCCAATATGTGCAGGCCTGTGCGCTCAGCCAGTTCCCGCAGCGCTGTGACGTTCCGTCGGATGCCTACGGACGTGCAGTCTACGATGGTCCTGCCGCCCAGCCTCCGAAACTCCTCGACCTCGCGCACGGCGGTCTCCAAGTCGTCCAGCACTAAGTTATCCCTCACCGCGTAGGGGTTCTGCCTCAGTCGGCCCAGGTTATCCGCGCTCACCGGTTGCCGACTTAACCGGTCCTCTTCGGGATCCGCAACAGGCGTGAACTGATTGCGCAGGTCAATGAAGAGATGTTCGTGGGGCAGGACGATACCGAGTTCGTCGGCAGCCACCGGTCCCCGCACCGTCATCGCGAACATGGCATTGTCTCCCCTGCCCGGTCGGCGCACCTATAGCTCCCTCGTACACAACTCGCGGATCTGCGGGGTGAGAGACTCGGGGCCTTTCTGGCCAATGACGAACCCTTCCTCGATGCGATTGGAGCCGGCAGGATGCCCAAAAAGGCTGATGTCCGAGTTAACGCACATGCCCGTGCGGAAGGGGGAGGTGCTGCCTTCGTCCGGGTAGGGCGACTCCGCCTCGGCCAGGCCGATCCCATGCATCGGCGGATAGACGTCGTACCGAGAGACTCTGTGTCTCCTGAAAACTGCCTTCACGGCGCGCACCATCTCGCCGGAGATCACGCCGTCCCGAAGGTACTTCTGTTGCTCGTTCGCCGCCTCTAAGAGCACGTTCAGAAAGCGCCGCTGCTTGTCCGAAGCCTCGCCGACGACGAAGGGGTACTCGACGGTGGCGACGTATCCCTCGTACTGCACTGCGACTGCCGCCATCACCATGTCGCCGTCCTTCATGACACGATTGGTCGCCCGACCGATGATGGTCGCCGTCCTCGGCCCCGAGGCGAAGACCGTGAAGTTGATGCCCTCCGCGCCGGCCATCCGCGCTGCACCTTCGCCTGCCCCAGAGGCATACCGTTCCGTGTTGCCCGGCACACAGGCCTCCATCAGTTTTTCGTAGGCCACACAGGCCAGCCGCCCGGCTTCCCGGAGGCACTCGACCTCCGCCGGAGTTTTCAGCAGCCGCAGCTCCTCTAACAGGTCGTCGCACGGCGCGATCTCCAGCCCCTGCAGTGCACAACGGATGCGCTTCAACAAGTAAGCGGGAATGTCTCTCGACCCGATTAGCCCCAGCCGCTTGCCGCCCCGAACCGTGTCGGCGAGTACCTCCTTGAACGCCGAGAACTCCGCCAGCGGGTAGTCAATCTCCTCCGGAACAGACACGCACGCCAACTCCTTCAGGTTCCGCACGTCCTTCCACACCCCCATCTCCCGCGCGTACCTTTCGCCTTCGGGTGCTCCCGCCAGGATCGGCTCGCCTTTCGCGGGGATGCAGCAGATCCCGCGCTCGAAGATGGGCCAGAAACCCGACACGTAGCGCAGGTTCTCTTTGCGGTACTCGTCTCCGTACACCATCAGCCCGTCCAATCTCCGGGCTTCCAGGCCCTGCCGGACTTGCTCAATCCGGTCGCGGTACTCCCGTCTGGAAATGCCAGCCATCCCCATCGCTCTCCCCATTGATGACGCTCCCGCTCTCTGGCGACTGACAGCGGGCCTGATTGTAGTCATGGCCTAGCAACTTGGCAACTCCGAAGCCTCGGAAGGAGGCGGGGGCACCGCTACGAGCGCCCACGGCCTAACGCCCTCGTCTGTTCGTGGGGCACCTGACGGAGCGGCATTGAGCTCTGCATCAGGCCCGTCACATTGACCGCATGCGCCGGGGTTGGCTATGATGGAGCCTTCGTCCAAACAGTTCCGGTTGCTGGCAACTCAATGCGTGAGGCCGTATGGCGGGAAGGCTCTACGGAGTCTGTGAAACGTGCCGCAACGGCGTCCCTGCAGAACATCTCATCAGGGACGGAAAGGTGTTCCTGCGCAAACACTGCCCCCAGTGCGGGCAGGGCGAGCGTTTGATAAGCTCCAATGCCGCTGTCTGGCAGTGGAAAAGGGAAGTCTACCAGTATGATGCCGATGCGCCTTGCGCCTGCACGCTGGATTGCCAGGCTTGTTCCCAGGACCACCGCCCCCGTCTGGTTTTCCTCGACCTGACCAATCGCTGCAACCTCAATTGCCCCATCTGCATCGCCAACATCCCCGGCATGGGCTTTGAGTACAACCCACCTCTGAGTTACTTCGAAAGGATTCTGAATGAACTGGGCACTTGGGACCCCAAGCCCAGAGTGGAGCTGTTCGGCGGCGAGCCCACCCTCCGCGACGACCTGTTCGAGATCATCGCCGCAGCCCGTCGCAATCGGCTCTCCGTATCCGTAGTGACCAACGGCTTGCGGCTGGCCGACGAGGAGTTCTGCAAACGGCTTTGCGAGACGAGCGCCGATTTCCTCATAGCATTCGATGGCCGGGACCCAGAGACCTACGCACGCATGCGAGGCAGCAGGGCCTCTTACTACACGAAGCTCAAAGCCTTGGACAACGTGAAGAAGCATGCCACGCGCAGGCACACCCTTGTGTGCACTCTCGCCCGCGGCCTTAATGACGTGCACATGAAAGACTACCTGGAGTTCGCCCACGAGAATCGGTCCTTCATCAGGCGCCTATTCTTCATCCCGCTCACAGAGATGTGGGAAGAGGGCGAGTATAAGGCCGAAGCTGTCACTACGCCTGAAGATGTCGAGATGATACTTCAGGACCTCTTCCCCGGCGAGTCGCTTGAGTTCATCCCCGCAGGGATGTTCGGCTACGTGCTTCCAGCCCTGCGCCTTTTCGGCACCGAACGCATCCGGTTTGCCGGTGTGCATCCGAACTGTGAATCAGCGACATTTCTTGTCTCTGACGGCCGGCGTTATGTGCCGCTGAACCACTACTTGAAGCGTCCGATGTCAGAACTGGCCGCTGACGTGGTGACTCGCGCGAAGAAGATCAACCCCCTGCTGCAGCGGCTGGATCGCACGCGGTTCCTGCACCGGTGGCGGGGCCGGTTGCTCGCCCTCCGCACGTTCCTTCCTGTGGCGTGGCGCGCGGTTGACCTCGGCAAGATAATGCGCGGCAACCGCTTGCTTGGCATCCTTCGGCTCATGGGCGGCCTTGCAATGGGCAAGTCCTTTGACGACCTCCTGCGCAAGCACACTAACATTAAGAGCGGCGTCGCCCTGACGGTGCTGCCCTTTGAGGAATGGCATTCGCTCGACTCTACCAGATTGGAGCGCTGCTCAGCAGGCTTCGCTTACCTCGATCCCGATACGGATGCTCTTAAGACCACGCCGTTCTGCGTCTGGTGCCTTTACCGCAAAGACATGTTTAAGAGGATCGTGGCCAGATATCAAAGCGCGCCCCAGCGGCAACCATCTGTCGGTGCGATGCCGGCCCGGTAGGTCGGATCGCAGCTCCGGCCGTCGTCCATCACCTGAGCCTGCCCGTCCCCCATGTTTTCTGCTTCACCCCGCGCTTAGTCCGTGCTCCCGCAGATCCGCGACGTAAATGCCTTTTATCGGGCCAAAATACTGTATCCTGCCGCGCGTTGTGTTGACATCGCTGCCTCGTCCCGGGCTCCAGGTAAGAGAGCTGTGAAGATATGAAACGCCTGGCAAAGCTCGGCGGCATGGGGGTGAGTCCTAAGCCGTTCACCATTAATGTGTTAAGAGCCCCCTTGCCAGGTCAGCCGTGCCGCCCTATCCCTGGTACTGCTTTTGCACACCTTCCTGTGACTGCGTGTTATCGCGACTGGGGCGTAAGCGCCCCTCCCCCATGCGTAGACGTGTCCAGACTGCACCCGTGGTGATTGTTGGAGGTAGAAGCCGTGCACTCCATCCGCCAGGACCCTTCTGTCGTTCCGGCACAGAGGCTCTCCCTTAGCCTTGAGAGGCTCGAGGATCGCCTGCTGCTCAGTGTGGCGACTGCATATGTTGACGACAACTTCACGTCCGGAACTCCGGGCTGGGGCGTTGACCACTTCGACCGTATCCAGGACGGAATCAACGCCGCCAGCGCCGGCGGCACGGTCACGGTAGCCGAGGGTACCTACAACGAGCACATCACCATCGGCTCCTCCAAGAACGGCCTGACGCTGCAGGGCGCGGGCGCCGCTGCCACGATAATTGACGGCGGCGGGAACGGCACCGTCATGAGTCTGAATAACTTCGACGGCGGCACCATCAGCGGCTTCACGATCCGAAACGGCTCAGCCAACGAGGGCGCAGGCATCAACGCCGATTCGTCCGACTCGACCGTCACCTCCTGCATCATCACCGGCAATGCCGCCGACCTGAACGGCGGCGGCGTTTACGTCAACGGCGGCTCCCCCACGTTCGTCAACGACGTCCTGACCAACAACACCGCCTACTTCGGCGCGGCCTTCTACATGAATAGCGCATCGCCGATCTTCGCCAACAACACGGTCTACAACAACACGGCAAGCTCGTGCGGCGGAGGGCTCTACGGCGCCGACAGCGTCTTCACCATAGCCAACAGCATCTTCTGGGACAACTACTCCTTCGATCTCTTCCCTAACCACGAGATGATGCTGCGCAGCAACGCCTACGTTACCATCCGCTACTCGATCTTCATGGACGGAAGCAGTGAGATTTACGCCTGGATGGGCGCCGACTTCTCGTATAACTCGACCGACTCATCGAGCGACCCCAAGTTCGTTGCGCCAGGCTCGGGTGATTTCCACCTCCAGACGACTTCCCCCGCCATTGACGCCGCCAACGGGAGCGCGGCTCCCCCTACCGACTTCGATGGCAATCCCCGTGTGGACGATCCGCTGACGGTCAATAAGGGGGTCGGCACTCCCACTTACGCCGACATCGGAGCCTTTGAGTTCGGCAGCGTGATAAGCAACGATCCGCCCACTGTCGCCTCCCTCCAGGCCTCGCCCGACCCCGTCACTCGCCCCGGCAGCCTCACGCTGACGGCACTGGGCGTGGATGATCCCAACGGCGCCGGCACCGTCGCCGCCGTCGAGTTCTATCGCGACGCGAACGGCAATGGAACGCTTGAGCCCGGCACGGACGTACTGGTGGGCACCGACACCAATGGAGCCGACGGCTGGATCTGGACCGGCTCGACCGCCGGTTGGCCTACCGGCAGTCCTCATACCTACTTCGCGCGCGCTCGCGACAACTACTCCGTCTATAGCAACGTCGTCTCCACCACCGGGACCGTCCTTAATGCCGCCCCGACCATCGGTTCCATCACCGCCTCAGTGGCCGGCGGCAACGTCACGCTCACAGCCAAAAACGTCAGCGACGATGACACCGTCAGCAAGGTCTCGTTCTACCTCGACCAGAATGCTGACGGCCTATTGCAGGACGACTCGGACACCTACCTGGGCGACGGAGTTAAGAGCGGCACGGATTGGAAGTTAGCCGTCAGCGCGTCCGGTTGGGCGGACGGGACTTACACATTGTTCGCGCGGGCCCAGGACAACGACTCCGTGTTGAGCAACGTCGTCTCGGCCGATGCTTACGTTGGTCAGCGCTACATCGGCCGCATCTCCGACCCGATCTCGGCTGCTTACGTGGACGTCTATGCTCACGAGGACGTTAGTCTGGCCAACGTCACAGTGGCCTTCTCGGGCGGGGCCCCGTCCTCCGTGCAACTCGGCGGCACAGATCCGATGTACGGACTCGGCCTCGTGCTCCATTCGGAACCCGGCTCTCTGATTGCCACTTCCATCAAGGACGGGCGCAAGGGCGCGGTAAAGGGCGACGTGTTCTTTATCGCATCGGATGGGCTCATCAAGTCCGTCCAGCTCAAGTCCGCCATGGCGGGATACGACCTGAATGGGCAGACCCTGGGTGGGATGACCTTCGCAGACGACATAGACGGAGATGGTCAGACGGATGACCTCACCGCTATCTACTCCGAGGGCTACGTCCAGACGATTACCCTCACTGGGGCGGCCGCGGGCGACATCTATATCGGCGGTGCGGACTCTACGGGCACGGCGCTCAAGTCCTTCAGCATTAAAAGCGCGGGCTACAACGGCGACCTGACAGCGATCGGCAGTGTAGGCAAGGTCAGCCTGGGCGGCGACCTCGCTTCCGACATGCACGTTGTTGGCTCCCTCTCAAGCCTCCAAATCAAGAACGGGGACTTACTTGGCAGCCTGGACGTGGACGGCAGTGCAAGTAAGCTGAGCATCTCTGGCGGTGACTTCCTGGGCAGCATTGACGTGCAGGGCAACCTGTCAAGCTTCAGCGTCAAAGGTGGCACCACCGCCGGAGGATGGCTGAGGGCGGGCTCGAACGTCCAGGTCGGCGGCCTCCTCGGCAAGCTCTCTGCCACCTACCACGAGACCGACAACGGCGGTGATGACTTCGGCGTCTTCGCAGGGAGCTTCACCAGCATCCGGGTAGCCGAGCACACGCTGACCCAGGCCAACCTGCCCTTCAACGAAGGCGACTTCTGCATCGAACTCGTCCCGTAGGGGACGCAGACTTCCCCCTCTGCGTCGTTTGCCCCACGGCGGGCCCCTTGGCAGTTTTCTGCGGCCATTCTGTCAAAGCTTGGTACGGAACTGCGCCCGTCGGAAGTCAGTCCTGCATCTCAGCGAGAACGTGCCGGTTGTGCTCGACCTGCTCAGACGCTCCGTTCAAGTCCCAGGGCCTTCGGGCTCCTGGCGCTTCAGCATGATCTCGATGTATCCGTCCACGCCGTCCTTTTCCATCGGGACCAATTGGGTGCGGAAGGGGACCATCTTGAAGCAGTCCCCGCTCTTGGTGATCTGGGCCGCCTCGTAGGCCGAGTTAACGCGGCGCTTCAGTTCGTCCTTCACGTCTTCGAAAACGCCGGCCAGCCCGTTGCCGACCCATTCGTTGTCATAGCGCTCATGGATGTCGTAGGCCGTCCGTGTAAGTGCCCCGACAGTCTGCGCATGCAGCCAGTATCGGAGGCACTCCGCCCAGACCCCCCGCCGATAGAGTTTGTATGGCACAGCCTGTATCAGCATTGTGATCGCGTAGTTCAGTTCCCCGGTCCAGCCGCCCTTCTGCCCGTAGCCCTTAGCCGTGTCAGCGATGCACGCGGCCAGCGCTCCGGCTTCGTCTTCGCTTGGCCGGTTCCCTTTCTCCAGCGCCGCGATGGAGTCTGCGATGCTCGCAAACGCATTCCGGTACAAGACCGAAATCTCCGCGGTCTGATTATTCTTAGCCAGTGCGTCGGCAATCTTTTCGGCCAGGGCGTCTACGTGTCGGTCAATGGGCGGACGGTTCCTGGGGGGAATGTAAGGCATGGGGCTCACTCCTTTCGTGCAATCAGAGTAACATCGGGCGCCTGGCCTGCACCCCTTAGTGCAGGTTCAGCCCAGCAGCAACGGCCGCCAGCCGCTCCGCCGCCGAGCGCGGGCTCGACAGAATCGGCACCTTCTTCTCCTCATCCTTCAGTTGGCCTGCAATCCGCGCCATGGACACCTGAGCCAGGCACACCACTTCAACGTCATGCATCAGGTCCAGCAGGTATCTACGCACAATCCGGTCGTGCTCATCGCGATTGCCGGACAGCAAGGCGGGGTACGCACCCTCGCAGAGAACCGACTTCACCTCGACCTGTTTGCCCATCTCCCGCGCAATAGCCTCTACCAGTTGCGTGCTCGGCTTCAGGGTTCCCGGATTGGTCGCGATCACGCCCACGCTCCGGTGCCCCCTTACGGCCGCCCGCACCATCGGTTCATCAATCTTCAGGACGGGCACCCCCACCAGGTGCTGAGCTACGTCGGCACAAGGCGATATGGACGAGCACGTGAGTTGGATGACCTGCGCGCCGGCGGCTTCGGCGGCCACGATGTGCTCGCACGTGCGCCGATAGACGGCAGGCGTCAGCCCCCCCGCCGCAAGGATGCGCTGGATAATGCTCTCGTCCGAAACGTGGCACAAGTCCGCGCCGGGCAAAAGCTCCGCGCACAGCTCATTGAACATGCCCGTCAGGCCGCTAATAGTATGGATGAAGCAGACTTTGACGCTCACCCAATCCTCCGTATCGTCACGAGACCGAAAAACGAACGCCTCCCGCCGGCCCCTCAGGCCGGCGTGTCGTCAGGCACCGTCCTCGTCGCAACTGATCACAACGTCCGCGTCCCTCGCGGGGCGGCTTTCTGCCCGCTCCATCAGCCAGAGCAACTGCTCGCGCACTCCCCTGCTGAAGGGAGTCGTCTCTTCCGACCTCAACAGATAAGTCTTCATCTTTGTCAGGTCGTAGCTGAAGGCGACACCGTCCTCGGCCGGCAGTTCCTCAATATCATGCTCACAGTCCGTGCCACGAATCTGATCCAGGCAACTCGCGACGGTGCGCAGAAGCTCGTCCTCTCGCATGTAATGCTCTTGGGAGGCGATCGTAAAAAGGGGCAGAACCGCCTCAGGCAGCCGAAGCCGGCCCGCCCGAATGAAGACCTTGATGATATCCCCAAGATACGTCGGCACCAGCTTCTTGAACGGCTGCCTCACGGCGATCCGATCGCCCGGGGCGGCCTCAAGCAGCCTGTGACAGGCCTCGGACACCGCCTGCGGCGACTCATCGCCCGGCCCGTAGACGTTGCTCAGCCGCAACACCAGGCCCCCATCGTCGAGCACGAACCGCTCCGCCAAGAGCTTGGTCAGGCAGTAGATGTGGTAGCTGTCACTGTCATAGATCTTGGGGTCAAAAGGAGGCGGCAGTTTGGCGTGAATGCGGTGAATGGTATCCGGGGCGTCATTGAAAGTCTCGTTTCCCGTAATGATAGCAGCGACTAACTCGCGATAGCCTCCGTTGACCGTAGCGATCCAGTCCACGAAATCCTGCCGGAACGCGTAATCCTCTCGGATGAGGCCCCGATACTCCCCGGCGAAGTAGACGCTGTGCGACGAAGTGAAAACGAGTCGTTTGCCCTCATCGGCGCACAGCCGGCTCAACACTCCGGTGACGAGGCTGTTGACAATGTAGACTTCCGTCATGTTGTGCAACGGCGTGTTGGCAAGCCACGCGGCCAGATGATAGACGATCTCTCCCCCGTCAACGACGCGCCGCAACACGTTCAGGTCGGTGACGGCTCCTGGCAGAACGCTCACCCTCGGCGAAGCCGGCAGTCTCCTCGCCCTTTCGCTCCGGAAGTCCCTGCAAGTCGTCGTGATCCGCTCGACGTGCGGGACCTGTGAGAGAAGCACTTTGTGAAACTGGCTGGCTACGGTACCGGTGCCGCCCGTCGTGCTGACGCGGCAGAAGGGAAACACAGCCTCGCTCACCTGCCCGGGCATGGTCGAGAATCCAACGCGCACTCAAGAACGGCCCCCATCGGAGCCGGTCAAACCATCGAGCGGGCCATCATAGCCAGAGACATCGGACCGTTCAAGCCGGACGGCTTGCCCTGCCGGCTTGGGTTCTTGCCGAATCTTGGACCGCGGGGGCCTCGACGCCTCCGCTGGCGGGTTCGATGCTCTAATTCTCCAGCAGTCCTCTAACTTCCGCAGGAAGATTCTGCCCCTTCTCCGCACGCCACCGAACCCGTCGGAGTCGAAATAGCTCGAACTCCAGCATTGCCCAAAGCTCGTAGACTCTCCCTTCCGAATCCTGCACCGACACGATCCTGTACGCATCGTACTCCCCTCTGATCCACAGGACGTGACTCTGCGGACGGCCGAATTCCATCTCGAACTTGGGGAAAGGACCAACCTTGAACATCCCCGGCCACCTTGCAGACACGAACTTCAGCCCAGGCGCTGCGAGGATCGGTTCGAGGTCTCTTCGATAGCCGCGCCCGTGGCGCCGGCGCGTTATCAGCACCTGCACCGCAAGGCCGCCCGCCACAAGCGCTGCAATCCCAATGTACGGCACGATATCACCCATCGTGTCACGTCCCCGAACGCCGGAGGTGAGCCAGGCCGTGTCGCTCGCGCAAGAACCGACCCAACTGCCGTCGAGAGACTGAGAACGCCGACAGACGTTGCCTCCAGCGCGTTGTTAGGCAAGTGCCCTCTGATGGTACTCAGTAGCCGTCCGAACAAACTCTTCGAACTCTGCCGGGCCGGCAAATGCTCGCCGCGGAATGATGATGGCAGCCATGGCGTTCGTGTAGATATAGGCATGCTGATCAGACACGGCCACTCTCTCGACTGCACGCCACGATGTCAAGCTCTGACGGAATTCGCCCGACTCCGCAACGCCTTCGGCCGATATCGTGACGCGGTGACGGCCAAACAGCCCCCGATTCTCCCCCTCGCTCGCCATGTCGGCGACGGTCTTGCGCAGCCTTCGGCGATAGGCCCATGGGAAGTACAGCAGGTAAAGCGGCCCTCCGCTGAATAGCGGCAGCAAATCGAGGAATGTGCGCAACGGTGTGCCCTGCTTTCGGTCGGCCAGCCACCAGATGCCCACGCAGGCAAGGAGCAGCAGAAAGGCCGGGATGAACCACGACCGCAGATACTGCCGACGAGCGGCCGGCGAGTGGCGGTGATGGTAGACGTTGAACGCCCGCACATCGTCCAACGTTAGTTCGAACTCGGGGATCGTGGCGCCCGTTTCAACGAGCCGTAGGGCCATCGGGCCTAACGGAGGCGCTGAGCCACGCGTGGCCTCAGCCTGAGCCAAGAAGCCGTACTGAGCCCCAAACCTGTCGCTGGCCGAAGCCACTTTGTCAGGCCTCGGCGTCATCCTTTTCACTCGGGTAGCTGAATCTGACAATGTGTCGGCCAAAGCGCAACAAGACTGCGCCCGCAACGAGCCCGGCAATGCCTGAAGCAAAGTAGGCACCCATAAACACCTCACGGCCGGTGTCGTGCACAACACGCATGGCGAACGCCAACCCAAAAGCCAGATACCACAATCCGTACAACAGCACCAAGACCCCAAAGGCGCGCACGATGATGCCGAAAATGTCTCTCGCTCGCATGCGTACGGACCTCCCGATGCTTGAGGCTATGGGTCAACCGCGCGTGCCCCCTGTTGCCTGGCCGCAGTGCTCCGGCGCGAAGCAACCGTACGGTTGAACCCCTTGTTAAGCCTCTTCATCTCACGAGGCGTATGTTGTCTATGTCAAGGCAACCGGAGACATCCTTACCTTTCACGGTGAACGCGATCCGGAAAACCTGCCGCAGCTCGAGAGGATGTTGTTTCTCGGCCAGCCTCTTGACCAGGACTCGAACGATCTCGTCGACCTGCGACCCGATGGGCCTATTACACACCTAGCTTACCGCTGATTCTACACGGCTGTCCAATGGTGTCAACAGAAATCCGCACCCATGCCGGCCGGGCCCGACCAGGGCTCTGGATGCAACTCGTCGCACAACGCGACGAGCCCAGGCAGTGGCGTGACCCGTTCTTCACTGGTCGGAATCGGAAGATCCGTTCTCCTCGGGGCCCGCCGCCATATCGGGCATGCCGTGCACGAAGACAGAGCCGTGGTTAACAGACCCCGGCGGGTTTCAGCCGGTCTTTTCTGTGCACCCCGAGCGTACGCCTTCCCCGCGCCACCGACGCCGTCCCGGTGCCCCTGAAGTCGGTGAAGCCGTCGTTCATCACCCACTGCCGATCGCGTTTTATGGTGAAGAATAGGCCGCCGCACTTTCCTTTGTCGCGCTGGGGGATCATCTTTTACTGCAAGCCTCAGTATACCTGCCCGTGCTGCAGGCTCTCCGCCACCACAGGACACGGTTGGGGCCGGCGGCCAGATTGCTCTTGTCAGGTTACCCGGAAGGTGCTATCGTTACCGTGGACCGGTTAGAGCGGAGCCAGACTGTCATGCCCGGCATGGACCAAGACGACGCCAATCTCCACACACGCGACCTCGACGTGGATAGCCGGTTACCACCCCCGCCGGCCCCTTCGTTCCAGCGCGGCTCCGAGCTGCCATTGGGCGAGAAATTCCGCGCCAAGCGCGAAGCATGGGCAAAGGCGACGGACTCCCTCAATACTTGTCACCATATCTATCTCGGTGACGCTCGGGAAATGCAGGGCATCCAACCAGGCACTCGGGTCCACTTGATCGTCACCTCCCCACCTTACTGGGACCTCAAGAGGTACCCGGACGATCGCGCGGGCGCCCAATTGGGCCACATGCACGACCGCAACCAGTTTCTGCATGAGTTGGCAAGGGTCTGGCGCCGCTGCTATGACATGCTCGTGCCCGGCGGAAGAATGTGCGTGGTAGTCGGCGACGTGTGCCGGGCGCGCCGCAAGCACGGACGCCATCTGGTGGAGCCGCTCCACGCCTACCTTCTCGTGCAATGCCAGGACATGGGCTTTGACCCGCTGGCACCGATAATCTGGCACAAGATCGCCAACATCACGACTGAGGTCGGCGGAAATGGCTCTCCCTTCTTGGGCAAACCCTACGAACCGAACGCCATCATCAAGAACGACGTGGAGTTTATCCTCATGTTGAGAAAATCTGGCGGGTACAGGCATCCGACCCCCGCCCAAAGGGAGCTTTCGGTCATAGACAGAGCTGACTACGCTCTCTGGTTCAAGCAGATCTGGGAAGACGTCCCCGGTGAACTCCAGCAGGATCATCCTGCACCGTTCCCCAAGGAGGTCGCGAAGAGGCTGATAGGAATGTTCTCCTTCGTTGGCGACACAGTGCTCGATCCATTCTGGGGCGTTGGAAACACCACGCTTGCGGCGATCGACATGCGGCGCTCTTCAATTGGATTCGAGATCGAGCCGGCGTTCTTCGCTGCTGCGAAAAGAAAGTTCCAAGACCCGCCTCCGCACGCGGAAGTCCATTTTCATGAGCCCTAACCCCGCCACGTTCCTCCAGCATCTACGGGCCGAAGGATACCATCCTCGGTCTGACAAGCACTCGAACGCACTGGCCGAATCCATCGTAGCCGACCTGATGGACGGCTGCGAAGCGATGGCGCAGAGTGCTCGCGGGGGCAGGCTTGTCTACGACCTGAACTTCACAATCTCAGCGGGCACGTCGGACTGGAAGGTGGACCTCGTGCTGGGTGCACCGCCGCCCGGCACCCCCTTGCCCGTTTCCGGCCTCAGGATTCGGAAGACGCTGCCTTCAACTGTGCAGCTCGCCGTCGAGATCAAGAGCGTGATGACCGAACACCGAAAGGCCATCAAGAACCGGAAACGCGACTTTGAGGCACACCACGAGCACGTTCACCGTTACAGCAATGCGGCCATCGCCGCCGGCGTCTTGGTGGTCAACCAGGCTGCCACGTTCAGATCACCCCTGCGGCAAACGGTCACCCAGCATCGCGAGCCCAGATCGCTCGTGCAGCACTGCGTCCAGCAAATGAGGAGCGTGACGGGCAGGTCCGGGCTCGTCGGGGAGGGCTTGGAGGCGAAGTGCGCAATAGTGGTTGATATGGACAACCAGGATCGGGCCGCAACCCGGTATGTCTCAGAAGCCCCTGCACCTCAGATAGGCGACCCATTGCACTACGATGCTTTCCTACAGGCGCTCTGCAGCCTGTACGCCCAAAGATTTGCAGCCGGATAGCTTCCGGCCGGTATCGCAGACGTCAGGCCCCGCCAGATTCGTGAGCCCCCTCGGCGACGATTCGTTGATGACCTGCGGGCAGTCCCCTTCAGCAATACTCCCGGCCCAAGAGGTCGGATGGTAGTGCCGCCTGTCCTGCATCATCCGACGTCCCCGCTGATCTAACACCCCTGAGGAAGGTCGGTATGCTTTCCGAGGCGCCCGTCGCCTTTCTCCGGGCCGCGTCCACTGGTACAGGACGCGCCTCCGCGGCAGATCCGTTGTCCGCTTGGCAGTAGCCTTACCAGTCGAACCGCCGTACGTGTAGTTCTCTGCGTCGCGTCCGCACTGCGCGGACGCGCCTCGGCGGTGAACCCGTTGTGCACTTGGCCGTAGTCCCCTGTGAGTGCTTCGAACGGAGCATTCCGCCGTACATGTAGTCCTCTGCGTTCTCTGAGCCTCCGCGGTGAGTGCGTTTTGCCCCCCCGACTTTCTCCGTGCCGCGTCCGCTGGTACAGGACGCGCCTCTGCAGCCCTCCGCGGTGAACGTCGTGTCGTCGTGGTTAACCCCCGTCCGGTTTTCATTCGTCCGCGGCCGTGTCCGTCATCCGCCGTCATCCTCGTTATCTGTGTCAAACTCGTTGCCGTTCAGCGGTAGTCCCCCGTCAGCACGACTCCCGCCCAGTAGGTCGGATGGTAGTGCCGGCCGTCGTTCATCACCCACTGAGGATTGCACTTGACGGTGATGCCACCACCGAAGGGAATAGGCCCCCCTGCATTTTGCTTTGTCGCACTGCGGGTCACTTGTTCCTGCAATCCTCAGTATAGCTGCCCGTGCTGCAGGCTCTCCGCCGCCAGCCAGCGCTTGACAAGGAGTGCACCGCAGGTATACTGAGAGCAGGTAGTAGTGAAAGATAGCCAACACGAGTCACTGCAGCGAAGCGTTGAAATGCCCCACCAGCCCAGCAAGAAGACGGCCAGGCGGACGAGAGAGGTGTGCACATGGCAACGTGGAAGGGCCGCCGCATAGCGGTCGCAATTGCCTGCTTAGCCCTGCTGATCGTGGGCTCCGGGGTGGCAGTGTGGCTCGATTCCGGAAGGCAGCGGGCCCAGGTAAACTGGCCTTTGCGGTCCGATATGCACAATGTCGGCCTGGCAATCCACATGTACAGAAAGGATCACGGGGGCAATGCTCCAAAGGTGCTCAGCGACATTGTTCGCGAGCACTACCTTCTGGCCCCCGAAATCCTGGAACCAGAAGGAAAGGAGATCGTATACCGACCCCTGAGGGCAGACGCCCCCTCTTACTCAGTCCTGGCCTACTACTGGCCGCCATGGGTGAGTGGCAGTGACAAGAGACTGGGTTTTGTGGCTCTATTCAATGATCTCAGCGTCGCCTGGGTGGACTTCGAAGAGCCCGATGCACTTTCGGCGGCGGCGCGAGTCCGCAGCCGGACAGAAGCCTGGTGGTTGAAAGAGATTCTAGCCAATGTTGGCCGGCAGGTCTCTGCATTCCAGAATTCCCACGGCGGCACCTATCCTCCCAGCATCGATATTCGCTCGGCAGAGGCCGGGAGACGAGCGGGCGGCGAGCCGGTCGTGGAACTCATTTACTCCCCGCCGACGGGCGAAGCCAGAGATACCGTCATTGCATTTTTCTGGCCGCCGGTTTTTGGCGGCACTGCTGCACTCTTCGGGGATCTCAAGGTCGAATGGCTCCCGACCGAGACCGATGGCAACGTGGCTAACCCGCGGACAGGCAAACCTATTCGTCAGTATGAATTGGGCGAAACGGCCGGCGAGCCCTGATCGTTGAAAGCGAGGCTGCCGGAGGGGTGCGGGACGAAGACGCTGGCATCTGCCCGGACTTGCCGCAGGTGACGGCTACAATTCGGTGACACGTCGCTCAGTCACCACTCGTCTTCGTTTTGCACGTTCTTGCGCCGCGCCAAAGTCTCATAGGTCCCCCATAACCGCCCCAATCTCCGCCGCCCCCTCAACAACACCGAACGATTCGGAAACGACGCGTCCCCCGGCACAAAGCCATGTCTTTTTCTCCCACCCCATGCCCCATGCCCTGGTGTGTCCTTCCCTTAGCCCCGCTCCTTCCGACAGGTTACATCCTATGAAGTGGCCCGTAGCCAGCTTACGCGTTAATGCCACATTTACCTTCTCGCCCGATTCTTCAAAACGAGCCCGATTCCGCTGCTTCCGGCTTCTGAGTACAGGGCAATGATCGAAGGTGCCGGCTTCGCCGCAAGCATGTTCTCCTCCTCCCGTGAGGACGCCGTTGGCGATAGCCCCAGAATATCGTGCTACGTCGGACTCAAGGAGGGCTAAGCGCGTTCGTGGCATGTGCCATGGGCCGCGGTCAAGTATCCAACCCCATTGTCTTTCTCTGCGCTCTCCCCGGCTCCGCGGTGAACGTCGTGTCGTGGTGGTTAACCCCCCTCCGGTCTTCATTCGTCCGCGGCCGTGTCCGTCATCCGCCGTCATCCTCGTTATCTGTGTCAAACTCGTTGCCGTTCAGCGGTAGTCCCCCGTCAGCACGACACCCGCCCAGTAAGTCGGATGGTAGTGCCGGCCGTCGTTCATCACCTGAAGCTGCCCGTGCTGCAAGCTCTCCGCCGCCCCATGCCCCACGTACCACCGGTAGAAGTGCTTCGAGACCAGCGCCGTCGCCACGTCATCCACGCGCCATAACGTGCTAAGGATGGACCGCGTCCCCGCATACTCGAACGCCCGGCTCAGGCTCACCAACTCGTCCCCCGACTTCAGCTCCCCCAGCCCCGACTGGCACGCGCTCAGCGTCACCAATCGCGCCTTCAGCCTCAGCCCCATCACCTCGTTCAACTCAAGCAGCCCGTCGTCCTTCCCCGGCGCAAGCATCAGGCTGCTGAAGAGCGGATTGACCGGATCGAACCGTCCATGCGCCCCGATGTGCACCACGTCGAAGCGGCTGATATTCTCCTTCACCCAGTCCTCGGTCGCTTTCTCGCCGGTCAATTGCGTCACGTTTACGAAGTCCTGCGCAAGGCTCTTCACCTCCATCTCCGTGAAAGGCAATTCATAGGCAGGGTCGCCAACGGCCGGATCGCCCACCGCCAGCACCTGAAGCGCGCCCTTGCCGGCCGGAGCCTGGGCCTCCAGCGTGCGCCGAAGCGCCGACGCGCTCGGGCTGTAGAACAGCGGATGCCTCTCCACCAAAAACGCCTGCCCGTCGTAGAGCGACGCGAAGGACAGGTAGTGCAGGCCCCGGTGCGGCACGATTCCGACCGCGCCGCTCCCGGCCAACAGGTCCGCTATCGGCGCGACCAGCACGCGGTTCAGCTCCTCCGAGGCGCGCTTCACGTCGTCCAACAGGTCGCGGTTCTGCACCATGATCCGATAGTCCCTGATCTTCTTGGTGAGGTCGTCACGATTGGCCTGCACGCGCCGTACCTCGAACTTGCTCCCTCGCAAGACCCATATGGCGACCTCGTCCGGCAGCATGTAGTAGACGACGAGCGGCACGTCATTTGGCAGCACCGCCGCCAGCTCCCTCGGCGCCGTGACCTCCACCGTCACGAAGCTCGAAAGCGCCGGATTCGCTACGCGGATCTCCACCAATACATCGGCATACGCGTGCTGCGCCCCCTCAAGCTGGGTCGCGAGCAACGCCCTCCGCGCCTGGTCCTTCTCGCGCGCGAGCGCTTCCTGGAAGGCGCGCATCTCGCGGCCCAGTTCCTCCTGCCGCGCGTAAAGCTGCCGTTCGCGGTCGCTCTTCAGTTCGAATGTCTGCCCCGCGAGAATATCTATGAACTTTCGTATCCTCGACTGCTCCGAGTATTTGAACGCCTCCTCGGCCCGCCCCATGTCCAGCAACAGCTTCACCGTGTCCTCGTAGAGGTCCATCTTGTCGGCCAGGAAGCCGCTCTGGAACTCTTCTATCTTGATCCCGCCCCGCATGCGCTCCACCACCTCGACGCCCTGCTGGAAGGCCTTGAGCGCCGCGTCGTTATCTCCTTGTTTGCGGTTCAGCCCGCCGAGCGACCGAAGCGCCCGCCACTCGACCTCCGGCAGGTAGACCTCCCGCGCCTGTTGCAGCGCCTCGTCGAGGAGCTTGTGCGATTCGTCCAGCCTGCTCTGGTCCAGCCGCAACTCGCCGAGCGCAAGGAGCGCCTTCGCGAGGTTGACTCGGTCCTGGATCGCGCGCGTCAGCTCGACCGCACGCTCCAGGTGCTCGGACGCCTCGTCATACCTGCCCATAAGGTCCAGCGTTATGCCGATGTTGCGGTGGTCATATCCTTCGCCCCAGCGCGTGCTGAGGCGCGTGTCTATCTCCAGCGCCTGCCCGAACGATGCGAGCGCCTTCTCGTATTCGCCCTGCCGGCGATACACGATCCCGCGGTTGTTATACGCGCTCGCCACTTCGAGCGGCGTCTGGGCGCGCTCGGCATGCTCGATGGCCGTGTCGAGCGAGCGCAGCGCCCGCTCATAGTCGTTCAGCTCCCAGTAGATGAGCCCGAGCAGCTGATAGTTCATGTTCAGCCGGTAGTCGGCGTGCAACTGCTCGGCGAGCTCATTCGACCGCCCGACCAGTTCGAGCGCTTGCTGGTATTCGCCCCTGAACCAGCGCGTGTTGGCGAGTTCGGTGAGCGCCCGCGCCTGCGTCGCGCGCAGGCCGCCCTTTTCCGCGTCATCGAGCGCCTGCTGGAAAAGGGCGAGCGCGCCCCGGAAATCGCCGAGCGCTCGCCTGCACAGGCCGAGGTCAACCGCTGTCTCGGCTGCGTCGGGCGCCGCGCCCGCTGCCTGATAGAGCCGCCGGGCCTCTGTGAACTCCGCTTCCGCCCGGGGCGCGTCGTTGAGGCGAAGCAGGTAGATGGCGCCGATGCGCTGGTGCTGCTTGGCGACGCCCGCGGGCTGCTGAAGCTCGCGGTACTTCTCGAGCGCGTCGTGGAACGTTTGCAGCGCCTGCTCGTACTCGGCCGCCCGGTCCTGGCTCTTGCCCAGTTCGCCCAGGACGGTCGCCAGGTCCTTCTGATCGCCCTGGGCCTTGAGCAGCTCGATCGAGCGGGCGTACGCCTCCGCCGCCTCCTGGTAACGCTCGGCCTCCGTAAGGAGCGCGCCGAGCGATTGGTAAGCCACCGCCGACAGCGGCCCGCGCCCGCCTTCATCGGCCTTCAAGTAGTCAACGAGCAGCCTTTGGTGTCGTACGGCCAGTTCGTGCTCACGAAGCTCGCGGAAGCACCGGACGAGCTGCTGCTGCACCTGCTCAAGCACGTGCAGCCTGTGGGGCTCGGTATCGAACCGCATGGCCTGGGCCATGCGCCACAGATCGAGCAGGTCGGTGGCCGCGTCCCGGAACCGCCCCGCGCTCAGGAGGGCGCCCGCGCTGCGCGCCAGGTCGTTGAACTCCTGCGTGCTGAACTCGCGATACTCATCGGCGTTCATGCCCGCATAGCCATAAAGCCTGAACGCAGGGCGGTACTGCGCGGGCACCGTGCCCAGTGCCTGCTGATGCGCCGCCGAGGCCGCCCGCTCGCTCACGGATTTGAGGAACGCCGGCCAGTAGTCTGCGCCCGCGTCAGGAAGCCCCTCGCCGCCCGCCGCATAGACGACCGATGGCACGCCTGCCGCAATGAGCGAGCGGGTGATCACGCGCAGTGACGCGGCCGCGCGCTCGTCATAAGCGCCGGGCGCGACTGCGCGGAAGGCTGCGCAGGCGGCCCTCGTGCGATAGGAAGCGAAGTCGCCCGCCGAGACGCCGCTCAAGAGCCCCGGCGCGCCCGGGACGGCAAGGTAGCTCGCCGCGGCATCGCCCGGGCGGACTTCGAGCGCGTCCGTGAACCACGCGACGTCAGCGAGCGCGAGCGCGGCGCCCAACTCCGCCTTGCCGCGCTGCTGCACGTCGAGGAGGGCCACCTGCGCCTGCGGTCCGGTCAGCTTTGCGGCCTGTTCCATGGTCTCGCGGCGGCCACCGCAGACGAGCACGGATTCGCGCCCGAAGCCTTTCTGCCTGAATGCCCAGACGAGGTCGGAGAGCCCACCCAGATACGTAAGCTCGAAACGCTCGCCGAGCGCTCGCCCCTGGAAGGGCAGGCTCTCCCACGCCATGCCGCTCAGCTCGGCCGGAGGGACCAGGTAGGCGCGGTGCACGCCGCTGCCGAGTTCGGCCGCAAACGGCTCCAGGAGCGCGCGCCCGACTGCCCGCGCGGCGTCGGGCGCCGGCGCAGCAGTCACAAGCGCGCCGCCGAGTCGCTGCCGAGCCGAGGCGCCGGCCGCCACGGACGAGGCAAGCTCAACACGCGCCGCCCGGAACGCGCCCGCGCCGAGCACGAACCCGGCATACGAATCGGCGCCCAGCGGCTCATAGAGGAGCAGAACGGTGTCGGCCGGCAGCATCTCCTGCACGGCGGTCACGTCAGCGACATCGGGGACGAGGAGCCCGCCGGCAGGCGAAGCCGCTCGCAGGCGCTCGCCGACCGCCTTGAGCCGCTCGGCAGCTCGCTCGAAGGCCGTCCGCGCCGGTGGGTGCGGCTCGCGCGCGGCCTCCTGCGGAGAGAGCCTGCAGAGCGCCTCGCGGGCCTGCGCCGCCGCCGTCCTTGCAGCCTCAAGCTCCTTAACCGCGTCGCGCAGGTTTCCGGCCGGCGGGGAGAGGGCGCCCGGAGACAATGCGCGCGCAAGCTCGACCGCTTCATGCTCGGCCGCGTATCGGAGGGCGGACTCCGGGTCGTTCGCGTCGAGGGCAGCGGCGACAAGCGCCGCGAAGAGGCGGCTTCGGCGCTCCGGGCTCTCGAAACCGTAGTCGAACTGGGCGAGCAGAGGAGCCGTCACGAGCATGTCCGCCGCGCGCTTGAGGTCCTCCGCCCCGTCTTTGGGGCCCTTGAGTTCTGCCTGGGTGAGCAAGATTTGCCATTCAAGCACGGAAAGGCCATACGCCCGGGCGCGACGTGACGCATCCTCCAACAGCGAGGCTGCGTCCTGTGAGTTGCCGGCCTCGGCCTGCAGCACCGCCCTGTTGTGCATCGCAGTGATCTGCCACGCCCGGAGCGCCGCATCCTGCCGGGGCGAAGCGGCGAGCCGCCCTTCGAGGGCGGAGTAGTCGCTGCTGAGCTGGCGAAGCTCGTCCGGGGGCCGGGGCGCACGCGCGACGGACAGGAGCGCGTCACGAGGCGCAGCCTCAGCCCGCTGGCCCAGGACTTCCTGCTCCAGGCGCGTCTGCTCGTCGAGCCGGACCGTCGCCCGGACGCCCACGAGCGGCCCGCAGCCCACCGCCAGCGATGCGGCGGCGAGGATCAATGCGGCCACAGCATGGCGGAGCGTGTGCGCTCTCATCTTGCCACCTCCGCACGGGCAGGAGCCACCCGGAGAAGGGCTGAGAGGTTCGCCTCGAGGGCCGCCTCAGCCGAAACAGAGTGCGCGCCACCCGCGCGCCGAATGCGCTCTAACAGGGCGAGGTGCGTCGCGACGGCATCAGCAAGCATCTTGCCCGGCGCGCCGGGACGGCCGGCTTGCTCCGGCCCGGCATAGGCAGCCAGGACCGCCCTGCCGTACGAGACGGCGGACTCGGCCTCGCCCTCGAGGCTGCCCGCCTCGTTCGCCAGCGCGACGGCCACGCGGTAGGCGTCCGCCGCCGCGGCAGCGTCATCCCGTGCAAGCTCGTAGGCGCCGATCTGGCTCCAGACGACGCTCTGCTCGGTCAGCATGCCGACCTGCTCCGGACGCTTGCCCGGCGCAGGGTACAGGGATGCTTTCTTCCGCAGCCAACGAACGGCCTCGCCATAATCTCCACCGATGGCATTCAGGCGGGCCAGGTATGTGTACAAGAGCCGCTCTTCGGCGGCGAGGTCGAACCGGGCCGGGCTGGCACTGCGCCCGAGCGCCACGTCCACGTCTATGGTCACCAGGCCAGGGCTCTTGCCTTCCTCCCATTCGACGACGCCCACCGAGCCCAGCCGTTCAGCTGCTTCTTTCAGAAGCCCATAGCACTCGACAAGGCGCGCCTGGTCGAGCTGACCGGATTCGACGGCCAGGTCGAGATTCACAGCGAGGTTGCGGTGCGTCCGAAGCAGGTTGCGCCGGTAGGCGGCCGAAGCACCGGGGTCCGCGGCGATCAGACTCTCAACGACTTCCGCGCAACGCCGGTACCGCTCGGCCGCTTTCGCGTAGTCCGCGTCGAGGTGGTAGACCAGCGCGAGCCGGTCGAGCGTCTCGGCCTGGCGCCTCAGCGCTGCGGCGGCGGGCTGTCGCCGAAATGGCGACAGCTGGTCGAGGCCGGCCAAGGAAGCCGTCCTCGACGGAATAGGGGCCTTTCTTGCCGCTTCCTGCTGGATGGCGAGGGCTCGTTCCAGGAGTCGGATCGCGTAGGCGTAGTCGCCCGCGGCCATGGCGCTCTGGCTGATCTCGGTGAGCGCCGCCTCGCCGCGAGCGCTGACGAATGAGAAGCCGGCCTCATCGGCCCGCTTGAAGTAATCGTATGCGGTTTCCGGTTGCCCGGCGAGGACGTACCCTTCGCCCGCGTTGAAGAGCAGGTTGGCGTAATTGGCCGCGTCGTCCTCCGGGCGGCTGAGGCCGAGGGCGCCGAGGTAGGCGTCCAGCGCCTGCCCCCTGTAATCGGCCTGGCCGGTGGTGAGGGCAAGCCGGCTCAGCAGGAACCCCCGAAGCTGATGGTAATAAGGCACGTCGGATGCAAGGGCGACGGCGCGGTCCGTGAGCCCGAGGGCGACGAGGTCAATTCTGGCGCGGAGCCTCGTTGCGCTGCGGTTGCCGACCCAGTCGCTGGGGCCGTAGTAGCTATAGGCAAGGGCCAAGGTATAGGGCGCAACCGGGTCACGAGCGCCGGAAGGCGATTCGACCCGGGCGCGGTAGGTGAGGATCGCCTCGTTCACGCGGCCGAGCCGCGCGTAGCACTGCACGAGCCCGCGGTGGCCGGCCGGCAATGAAGCATCGAAGTCAAGAAGTCGGGCGTAAGTGCCGAGGGCAAGCTGGACGTCGTCAAGGTCGAGGGCGCGCTGCGCTTTCAGGAGGAGCGAGCTGACGTAGCCGCGTCGGGCTTCGGCGTAGAGCCAGCCGCCGCTCTTCGCGAAGAGCGCCTCCATCCTCTGAAAGATGGCAACTGCCTTTTCATAGTCTTGCTGCTCGGTGCGGATTCGGCCGATGGCCAGATAAGCGGCGGCCACCTGGGAAGCCTCTGTGGGGAAGCGCGCGATTGTCCGCTCGTATTCCTCGACCGCGCGCAGGTAGTCCTTTCGCGCATAGTGGAGGTCGCCGACGTAGTTCTGCGCAAGCGCCGGCAGCACGGGCACGTCGACGTAGTTCTCAACCAACTCCCGGAGGCCGGCCAGCTTGTCGTCAAATCCTGCGCCGGGAGCGACGATGGTGTCCACAGCCTTGCCTGCGGCAATGGCGGCGTACGGCGAAAGCGCAGGATACTGCCGAAGGAGCTTCAGGTAAGTGTCGCGCAAGGTCTCGGGCTGGTTGAGAAGGCGGTAGACGTCCGCCGCGGCGAGCATCGCACGCGCACACGCCTCAGCCTGAGCGGGGTACTGCGCAGGCACTGCGCTGAAGGCATCGAGGGCGGCTGCGTATTCTTTGCGCGCAAGGCGGGCCTGGCCGGCCTCAAGCAGGGCGAGGGCGCTGGTCTCCTGCAGGGCAGTCGCCTCCTCCGACGCCCCGCGCTTGCGGGCCTCGTCGGCATAGGCGCGGAACTGCTGCTCAAGCTTGCCGGCGTCCGTCAGGTGCTTCTGCCATGCTGCCTGGTCGGCGCCCAGGCCGGGTGCCAGAGTGCGCCGTTGGAGGGCGAGCAGCTCAACCTTAGCAAGGCCGACGTAACGATGGGCGTCCGGGAAGTCGGCCACGAGCGCCTCGAAGGAGCGCCGTGCGGCCGCGAGTTGCCCCAGTTCGAGCAGCGCCCGGCCAGCCTGGAGCCAGGCAACGGCGGCCTCCGCCGGCCGCTCAAGATCGGACTCAACTTCGCCGCCGGCAGAGGCGGTGCGTGCGGCCCATTGCACATTCTGCCACGCTAAGAGGCGATGGTACACGTCGGCAGGCTGCTGTTTCTCGACGCGGCGGGCGAAGTCCAGGAATTGGCTGAGCTTGTGGAGGGTGGGCATCTCGCCCGAGTCGCCTAGCGCGAAGACGGCCGTGCTTGAGGGGCCTGTGAGTTGGGTGAACAGGAACCCGCCCCGAACGGGGCGTGCGAAGCTTGCCGACGAAGCAAATGAAGTGACCTGGCGTGCGGGCGACGGCGCTTTCCCCGCGAAGACGCCTTCCGAGAAAGGTATGGAGAAGATGGCCGAAGAGTCCCGCTGGTCGAGCCGCCCGTCGCCGTTGGTGTCGAGGGCGATCCGAGAGAAGAAGATGTGCTTGCCGTCGCTGCTCCAGCAGGGATAGAGGTCGAGTTCAGGACCGGAGGTGAGGACGGCCGTCGCCTTGTCGGCCAGCCGGAGGAGGCAGAGGTGCGGGCTGCCTGACCCGCGCGTGGAGACGAAGACCAGGTAACGCCCATCGGGCGAGCAATCGGGCATCTGCCCTTCTTCGGTAAGGCGGACGGGCGTGCCGCCGGGCTCCAATTGCCACAGGGAGAACGGCTGGTTGAGCGAGGGGCTGGAGGCGTAGAAGATCATCCTGCCGTCGGGGTGCCAGCACGGCTGGTCGTCGGCGGTGGAGCTATCGGTCAGCTTCCGGAGCCCTGAGCCGAAGATGAACCTGCGGAAGGTCAGGAGCCAGATGTCTCCTGCGCTGTCTTCGCGCGTGGAGACAAAGACGAGCCGCTTGCCGGCGGGGTCCAGCCGGGGCCAACGGTCCCGGGCGCTGCTGAGGGCGAGGCGGTCCGGCGGCTCGATGCTGCCGAGAGGATCATGCTGGAGGAGGATGCCGGCGGCACCCGTGAGACCGCCAGCGACACCTGCACCGGCGGAGACATAGACGAGGCTGTTGCTCGCGGGATGGAAATCGGCGTTGAACTGCACGCCGGAGGAGCGAGTCAGGCGAAGAGGCCGGTTCCACGCGTCCTGTTCGGCTGGGAGGAGTTGCATGACGCTCTTCTCAGGCACGCCCTTGAGCGATGCACAGCCTGCGCCGATGAGTAGCGTCAGGCCGGCCACCAGGACCGGCAAGGAGCGCAAATACTCAGTCCTCATCGCGCCTCCTTGGTGACCCACGTGCCGTCGGGCTGTTGGAGTTTGGTCCCGGCTTCGGCATCCTGACGGTACTTGGCAGCGAGGATGCGGCCGACGGCGCCCTGGCCTTCCTGGCCTCTGAGTTCGGGATTGGTGTCCACGATCCGCTGCATGAGGGCGAGCCGGTCCTCATTCTCCTCGGAGGCGACGTCGTGAATGAGCTTTATGCGGCGCGGGTCGGCAGGGATGTCTACCATCATGGCGTCCTCAAAGATCACGAGGAGGCCGTCGTTGCCCTCGCCCAGGAAGCCCTGGCGTTCGAAGGAGGCGACGTCATCGCGGTTGAACTCCATGCGGCGCCTGGCGGCGAGGGCACGGGCTTCGCTGGAGGTCGTCGGGCGGGGGGGCGTCGGAATGGCGGTGACGGGGTCAATGCTGCGGACGCCGGCGAGGAGGTAGACTTCCTCGCCGACGTGGTCGTACGAGCCGAGGACTTCTTCCTCCAGGGAGCGCTGTGCGCCCTTGATCTCGATCTCGGTGCCGACGAGGCCGCGGAAGAGGTTGCAGCCGGAGCAGAGCAGAAGTGCCCCTGCTGCGAGGGCGCGTAGCCGCAATTGAAGTGTGGTTCTCATGGAGATGATCCACCGCAGCGAGGAGAGGCACATGCCGCCCAGTCCCAGCCCCTTGGGGGCGCCCAAACGCTCCCAAGCCGGTCACATCGTATTGTGGCACTTGGCGGCGGGGGTTGCAACGCTACCGGCGTGTTGAACGCGGTGCCTTGCATTCCGCGGGCGTTTGGGGCTCCAGCCTTCGCCGATGTGGGCTTCGCCACTCTTCACTTCGACTTCGCTCGGGGCAGGGCCCTCGACCTCACCATGCTTGCCCGCCGTGGCGAGAACGTCTACACGGACCTCAACTGCTCGACATGGACGACGCCCTCACCACACCTCCCAGCTCTCACTGACAGACACGCCGAGAGGCAACCGGCTGAACGAACTGGCGAGGCAGTAGTTCTCAATCTGCGCTAACGACCTGTCTCCCTCTGGGGATGCAGCGGCACGCGCGCCCGGCAGGGCAACACACGGTGCCTTCAGATACACTGTGGTTGGCTCTACCGCGTTTGGGAGGCATGAATAGTGATGAATAGATCCTATGCAGTGTTCTCCGTCGACTTCGGGCCTTCCTTTCGTCAGCTTGGCGAGTCCGAACAGGTGTTTCTGGTGCTGCTGATGCGTGTTCTGAATGAGGTCAACATCCTGTCCAAAGCGGTGTTGTTTGCCAGCAATGGCTTGGGGAAAGCCCGCGGACCGATCGAAAGTGCGCAGATGGTCACGGGCCTCTTCTTCTTGCGTGAACTGGCCAGCAAGCTCTGGGAAGGTTGGCAGTTCCTCCAAACGTCGTACTTCGGGGCGGGTTTGTCGAGGCAGTACGACCACCTCCTTGGGCCGGACGGGCGGCAGGCACTGGGCTGCATGAAACAGTATTTCGGGCAACAAGCGAATCCTCTCAAGTTCGTCAGAGACAAGCACGCGTTTCACTACGACGCATGCGCGGTCAAGAACGAACTGGCGCAACGTTCCTCCGATGAGCCCCTCTCTGCTTTCGTGGCAGAAGAGAGAGGTAATTGCCTGTTCGTCTTTGCAGAGGACATCGCGACTTCCTCCGTCCTGCGGAGCTTCCACGAAGACGAGGGTGCCGCCATGCGTAAGCTCATCGAGGAGATCGCTATCATTGTTCCGGGCTGGTTCCAGGAATTCGGCGCGGCGACGCTGATTGCCCTGGCTCAGCGATGCGAGCCAACAGCGCAAGAGCAGAGGATTGGCAAGCCCCCAGCTCTGGGAAAGGTCACCTTCCCCTTCTTCGTGCGGCGCGACAGCTGACGAACCGAGAATCCACATCCGAAAGCTCGTGGAAATTCGGCCAAGGCGAGTCGCCTATGCGCGACATTCCCCACGATTTCGTCCGGGCCGGCGGGACAGACGCGGCGCAAGGTTCGCGACCTTACCATGAGCGTTTACACCGACACCAGGCGGCTCGATGCGGCTGGCCCAATTGAGTTCCTGCGAGACCTTTCTGTGCGCCATGCGCGGCAACCTGAAGGGGCAGGTAGAAGCTCTTCCTGCTGAGCGCCGAGCCAGAGGTGCCATTCTTGTCTCAGTCCTGGCCGCACGCACTCCCAGCCGGGACGACCACGACTATATATAGCTAACGATAGGCAAGGGTCAGAACCTCCTCCGCCAAGCTGACCTTTGTGAGTGCCACCAGTTCCATCAGTTGGCTCAAAGTCAGATCAATTCTGAGTCGCCCCCGTTTCGCGGGCACACCTTGCGGACGACCTTAGGATCAACCGTAAATCGCGGCTGCGATTTCTCTTGCCGCAGGTGCATCGATTTCGCGGAACAGCCTTTGCAAGACGTTTAGCTTCATGGCTCGGACATAGCGGCTGTGGCAGAATGCGAACTCAATCGCGGCCACCCTTACCTGCCTCTCCGGCGTCCAGAGGGCGCTGGTCTCATCACCTTGAAGAACCGCCCAGACAACGGACCCGCTTATCCCGTGGAGTTCGGGGCTACCTATGGTCTGCCCGGAGCGGAGTGCTTGCTTGTCGTACGCGAAGAAAACCTCTGTGTCGGGGTCTGGTGCCGCGGCAAAAGCAATGGCCTCTTTCGGTGCAGAGATCCGATGTGTCCATATGGCCAACGGCGGGAACAAGGTTGAGTCCCCGACTCTCCGACCAATAGAGATGGGAAATCCGCACACAAGGTAGCCTCCAGCACGTTCCCCGGGGCGCAGGAAGTTTCCCGCCGTGAGGAAGGTCCATGTCTGCTCCAGAGCTGCTACGAATCCTTGGTCCTCCAAGATCACGACTGCGACATCATAGCGGGGGTCGAATGGCTTGGCTATAGTCGCTTTTCGGAAAGTCCGAATTTCCGCCTGTTTGAGCAGGAGCGGCTTCCCCTCAACCTTACGCGCCACAACTAAGTCCGCCGGCGCGATTGGTATCCCGACCTTCTCGAAGTCGAGCTTCTCCAATACATGGCAGGCAGTAACGAAATACGGCTTGCCACCAAGGCGGAAGAGGGCGCCGGTTCCTTGTACCCCTTGGTCAAAACCGTTCTCGATGGCAAGGGGCACTGTGCGAGACATTACGAAACTAAGAATCCCCTTGAGTTCATCTTGCGTTCTCATGCTTCGCGCTCTGGCATCTGGGGAATTGAGACATTCGGTGTGATGTAGCAGCACATGGTCGCAGTTTCACGGCGAGGGCCGCACGCCCCAGGAATACTCTCCAGCTGCTTCACTCCTTGGCATCGTCTTCCCTGTAGAACGGGTCCGGCGAGATATCCGTCCCACTCTGTGGCCCTGCGCGCTGGCCGCTCGAACCGCCATAGGCCGTGTCACCTGGTTCCTCGGATGACCGCTTCTGTCCAGCCCGGTGAGCCCGAGCGTCATTTTAGTGGGCCAGCCGGGGGCAGACAAGCGTTGACCACCTCTTTAGGGCGACGAACTAAGGAGGGCGAGCAAGCAGCGCGGGTTCTTGCGGGGATTCTTGCACAAACTGCGGGAAGGCGTGGGCAATGGCTCTACAGCCGGAGGCAGCCTGGCAAGACCCGGATGGATCCGGGCTGGCACGTCCAGCTTGGAGAACCGAGAGTGGAAATCGGCCTGCCGCGTCTGGGATGGAACCGGGATTCTTCGTTTGCCCTGCGGCGAACTCAGAGTAACATGCTCCCTGGCTTCGTGAGCATCAGGATCAAACCGTGAATGACGTCGGCCGATCCTGCGGGGCGAGACGCCCCGCCTACCCGCTGATGGGGGGCTGCAAGGCCGAGTTCGTCAATCCGAGCACGGTCAATCCGGGCGGCCTTGCGGCCGACTGAGTTGGCCCCGCCAAAAGGCCGAGGGGTAAACGTGGCACCCATTGCAGTGGAGGCCCTCTCAAGTCTTCAGCGTCATGTTTGTTCAATGAAGATGCCGGCTGCGCGAGAAATGGCAGAGGCCACGGGGCCAGCCGCAAACTGGCGCCGTCACCGGAGGCGGACGGAGCCGTCGGGGGAGACTTCGAGACGGTCCGCGTCAAGGAGGTTCAGCGCAGAGAGGATAGGAGCGGCCTTGCGGAAGATGTCCGTCACAAGCTTAGCTCCGAAAAGTTGCGCGACGTTGAACCGGGGGATGTCGTAATCGGTGACGAGGTTGCTGGCGAGGCCCTGGAGCTGCACGTCGGCGGCGGCAAAGGCTCTTTCAAGACTGCCCGAGACGCTGACGGGAGCGGCAAAACCGAGGGCCTGTCGCGCCCGCGCGATGCTGGGGTTGGCGGCCCTGGGGTCAAGCCCGAGCAACAGGTGGTCGAGGGCCTCGGCGCCGATGTGGGTGACATTGAGCCGGGCCATCACATCCTTGAGCGGGTTGTACGCCAACTCCCCGGCGGGAGGCGGAGAGATGACGGCGCCGAGCATGAAGCTGCCGTCTATCTGGGAATCGCCGCTGAAGTCGCGCAAGTCCGGCGGCAACAGGAGACGGAGGTCCACGCCGGCGAACTCACCCTCGACCTGAAGCTCCCGGCCGGATCCCACGGGCGCACCCGCTGCCGGGAGGGGGAGGAAGGACGCGGAGCCGACCAACTCGCCGCCTAAGGGCTGAAGGTAGATACCCGGGACGGAAAGGGCCGAACCGCCCGTCTCGATGCGAGCGGTCAGGTTGCTCACGAGCGGCTTTCCTAACAGCGAGGCCGAGCGTAAGGTGAGCGCCTGGTCGGGAGGAATCAGGGCGTCGGCTGCGGTGCCGAATTCAGGAAGCGTCGGGCGGATGGCGGACGGAGTCGGAGGGGCCGGCTGCGGGATCATGCTCTGGCTGAGAGGCGCAGCCGCGGTTTCCTCCGCCGACACGATCCGCCAGTCCTGCGCAAGCCCGAAGTTGCCGCCGAGGCCGTCAAGCGCGAAGAGGTCGCGGAAGGCGACGGATACGTTGTCGAGGCGCGGGCTGAGAGCCAGAGTGACCCGGTCGCCTGCCACAATCGCCAGATTAAGATCACAGCTTGCCTCGCCGCTGCACTTCAGCCCTTCGACTGCCGGCATCTCGCCGAGGCGGACCTTGCCGCTCGACTGCACCGTCAGGTCCACGTTCTCAAGGACCGCCCCCGGCGTGGGAACGCCGCTGAGGCGCGAGAGCCCGCTGCCGTGAACGGTCGCACTGGCTTCAAGGACGCGGCCGAGGCCTGCAAAGGTGCAATTAGTGAGGTCGAACTGATCGAAGTCCCGGAGCGCGAAGTCGGCGCCAAGGCGGAAGTCCTTCAGCGGCACCGGCGACGGAGGAAAGTCCACGGTGCCGACTGTAAGGCCCACGGAGCCAGCGACAAGGCTGCCGGCGGCGGCACCGCCGGGCTTGAGGCTCAGGCGGCCCTCCCCTGCCACGCCTGATATGCCGACCGTCAGGTCCGGAGAAAGCTTCCAGGAAGCGGCGACGTCCTGGCAGTTGAGGCGACCGTCCAGTGTGAACGGGACCTGGCGCTCATAGAAGGCCTTCAGGGGGAAGAACTCGGGACGCGGAAGCGCGCGGCCGCCCTCAAGGGCTGCGACGATCTGCTCCGCGAGAGGCAGCCGCCCTCCGAGCTGGACTTCGCCGGCAGCATGTCCCGTGACAGCAAGCTTGGAAGCAAGCGCGGGCGGCAATGCAGGAGCGGCCGCGCGGACGAGAGCGCTCAGGTCGGGCAGGCTTGCTTGAACGCGGCCGGAGACGGCATCGCCGCCGAAGCCCTCGATTCCGATGGAAGGCGCGGCAAGCTCCAGGAGGCCGGGCGCCTCCAAGGCCGCGTCGCTGAGCTGCGCGTCGCCTGCGAGCGGGTCAGCGTCCAGGCGGCCCCGTCCTTTGAAGGAGAACGGCCCGAACGACGCGACGGCGCCTTCCTCCGGCCCGCGCGCAAGGCTCGCGACGAGGTCCTGCACGGAAGCTTCGGCACGGCCGTTCACGAGGCGGAGGTCAGGGCCGGGCACTTCGCCCGAGAGCCGCGCATCCAGGCCAGCCAGTGACACGGCAAACGCAGGAGGGGCGTCAGGTTGGGCGGCGGCCAGTGAAGCGGCGAAGTCGCGGCCGGACGCGGAGGCGCTGAGCCGCAGATTGTATGGCAAAAAATGCGAATCCATAGAAAGGTCTAGTGCCCCGGAGGATTTCACCTGGCCGAGGGACGCTTCGACGGCGCCGCGGCGCAGGGCCAGGCCGGTGAGGAGCGCGGAGCCGTCGGCAGTGAGACGCAGGCCTGTGCCACGGCCGCCGGCGCCTGGGCCCGAAACCGTTCCGTCCAGTTCAAATGCTCCTGTGGCGGCGCCGGCCAGTTGCAGTTCGCCGAGCTTTGCGCGGAGGCCCTCGTCGAGGCCCGACAACAGGCCGACGAGCGCTCCGAGGTCGAGAGCCGCCTCTCCTTCCGCCTCCAGCTTCTCGCGGCCCAGCCCGACGGCGGACGCGCTGAGGCGGAAATGCGGAATCAGATTCCCGACGCTGCCTGACAGGTCATCGAGAGAGTTGCGGCCGGCGGCGAGGTCGAGGGGGTCAGAGGCGGAGATGGCGGCGGCAAGCTCCACGGGCAAGGAAACCTGGCCGAATTTGGAGCTGCGAACCGTTACGATGCCATCGGCGAGGGAGCCGCGCAGCCGGGCGGCGCGCGCTGTGGGCAGCGACACGACGGCCGAGAGGCGCGCGCGAAACGGGCCACCTTCTGCATCAATCAGGCCGGGGACCGCTGCCTTCACCGAGTCGAGCGAGCAGGAAAGGTCCGTGACCGCCCAGCCGCCGAGACCGCCGCCAAGGAAGATTTCCACGTCTTGCGCCCGGGTCGCGTCGAGGCCGGCAATGTCCGCCACGGCGACGACGGACTCGCCAGCCGGGAGTGCCGCGGACTCCGGGGCAGGCAGGGCGACCTCGGCATGACCGGCGACGCCGGAGGCGGTGGCCCTGGTGGACAGGCGGACGGCTGCACGGAGCGGCGAGGCCGGGGCGAGCCGGCCGGCAATGTCAGTGGCGGCGAAGACCTGGCCGGAGGCGGTGGCCGACCGGAGCATCTTGAGCCCACGCAGGGGAAGGGCCTCGGCGAAGGAGCCCACGTCGGCGGCGAAGAGGTTCCGCCCGGCGAGGTTCCAGCCGGCACCATTTTTCAGGGACAGGGAGAGGCTGTCAGTGAGGAGCCCCGGCACCTGGAGGTCGAAATCGGCACGCGGGATCTCAAGCCGCGCGAGGTCCAGGTCCGCGCTGAAGCTCGCCCCGACCGAAAGGGGCGCGGCCACGACGGAGTGTGGCCCTCCAGGCGCCGGCGTGTTGCCGTTTGCGGACGTTGGAGGGACGCGCTCTGCCGCGTTCGGGAAGCCGGGGAGTTCCGCCTGCAAGGAGTTGACGACGAGCGTGCCGGAAAGCTGCGCAAGAGCGCCCGGATTGCGCGCCGCCGCCCGCGCATCGAAGCCTTCGGGCAGGATGAGACGGAAGGGCGGACGGGCCACCTCAGCGCGGCGGGCGGAGACGCGGAGGTCGGCAGCGCCGGCAAGGAGGCCCTTGAGGTCGCAGGACCACTCCGCCGAGACCGGCCCGACAGCCGCCATGAGCTTGCCTTCCATATCGAGCGTAAGCAGGGCGTTGCTCGCCCTCGCGGCATCCATCCGGAGCGCAAGAGGCAGGCGGAGATTCTCAAGGCGAAGGGGCCTGCGCTCCTTGGGGAAGATGGAAAGGAAGTTCCACCGGCCGGATTCGCGGCGCAGCTCCACGCGCACGGATTCCACGGACAGTTCCGTCAGATGGGCCTGACCTTTCAGCAGACGCGCGGGCACCCACCAGCAATCCACCCGGCCGATTGACACGACGGGTGCGTGCGGCCGGCCGCGCGGCGCGAGCACCAGGCCCTCCATAAGGAGCAAGTGGTTGCTGAGCGGCGCGAGGCGGAGCGTCTCGATACGGACTTCAGCGTCGCTGAGGCGGGCGGCAATCTTGCGCGCCACGAGGCCTTTGACGGCTCGCGTGTCAGTGATGTAAGGAAGGCAGAGGAGCAAGGCGAGCACAATAATCAGAATTGAAGAGGCGATTCGGAACGCCCATTTCAGCACTGCCCGCAGGAAACGCCGCGGGCGGCGGGTCGCTTCGGACCGCACAGGCGCTTGATCCCCCATCTGCACGTCTCCGAATCAGCTTCCATCCCTGGGCTCAGGATGCGCCCCGGCAGAGAGCCGGAGTCCCTGCGCTGCGCGGCGCGTTTCGCCCGGGAAGGCGGCGGGTCATACGGCACCGTACTCAAGCCTCAGTTGCAGGCCGTGGAGGTACTGCTTCAACTGCCGCAAGGTGGGCCGCTCGTGCTCGTTCGGCAGGCAGCAGCGCAGCACCATCTCGGACAACTCGTCAGGCACTTTCGGGTTGATGCGGGAGGGCGGCGTGATGCTCACGCCCTCGCCGGGGACGAAGCCCATGGCCTCATGCTCGCCGGGCATAATGGACGGGAGGTTCTGGCCCGTAAGCACCCAATAGAGTGCGGCCCCGAGGTTGAAGATGTCGGTCTTCTCGGAGAGCCGGCCCGCCGCCTGCTCCGGGGCTATGTAGCCGAACGTGCCCTTGTAGGAACTCAGCTCTGTGCCGACGGGCGCTGCAAAGCCGAAGTCTATAAGCGTCACCTTGAGGCTCGGGCCGACGAGGATATTCTGAGGCTTGAGGTCCGCGTGGACGTAGCCGACGTGGTGCGTGTGTTCGAGGCCAAGACACACCTGGCGGAAGATGGTCAGGATTGCGTTGAGGTCGTAGTCGGCATGCTCCGAGAGGGGACGGCCGGCGGCGCGTTCCATCACGAGGTAGGCGGCCTTCACCTTCAGGAGGCTCTTGACTTTCCTGAACTCCACGGGCCGGACGATGGCGGCGGCGCCCTCGGCCTTCTCGGCGTGAAGGGCCGTAAGGACGCGGAACTCGTTCTCCAGATGCCCGACGACGCGCAGGTCGTCCGGGGTGCGGACGCTGACGAACTTGGCGGCGAAGACCTGGCCGTCGGTCCTGCGCTTGATCTCGTAGATTTCGCTGCGGGCACCCGTGCCGAGCTTCTTGCCGACCCAGTAGTCCTTCAAGACATCCTGAAGCTGGAACATCTCGGTCTTTGCCATGTCATCACCTTTTGAGCCGCACGGAGGCCCCGGGATTGCAGCACGAGACCTATGTTACAGCGGGCAGGCCGGAAGCGCAACCCGAGGGCAGCTTCCCTGGACGCGATGGGGCAGAGCTTGACGGCCTCTGCCCATGCGTTTAGAATCGGCCTCCGTCCTGTCTGAGAGGAGGAGGGCTGCTCGATGCCCGGAGGAGGCCGGGCCTTGCACGCCCTTCTCGAAAAGGCAGGCCTGCGGCTCGAGGTTGGCGGCGGGCCGCTCACCGGGCAAATGCCTGGTTCCAGTTGAGAATGAACCGGAGGGATAGCGATGCGAAGATCAGCGCAAGGACGGGTCGAGGAGCGCTATCGCATCCTCGGGGAGGAGCTGGCCGAGGGGGGGATAGACGTTGGCCAGGTCAAGGAGAAGGTGAAGGCGTTCGAGGTGGAGGTGCCGAGCTGGGTTTTCGGGGAGTTCGGAGGCGGGCGCTTCGGGGGCTACATGCCGCCCGCGCCTGCAAGGAATCCCCAGGCGAAGGTGCGTGACGCGGCGATGGTGCACAAGCTGACCGGTGCGTCGCCGCGCGTGGCCATTCACGTGGGCTGGGACAGGCCCGAAGGCATCGCATTCGAGGACATCGAGGCGGACCACTTTGCCGGGCTGAGGGACTATGCGCGCGAGCAGGGCCTGGACCTCGGCGCGGTGAACCCGACGCTCTTCCTGAAGGGCACGCAGTACGGCAGCCTGAGTTCGCCCGACCGGGAAGTGCGCCGGATGCTGATCCGCCATTGCATCGTCTCCTGCCGGATTGCGGACAAGTATGCGCACGGCCTGGTGACGTACTGGCTGCCGGACGGAACCAACTATCCTGGACAGCGTGATCTGTGGGGGCAGGAGAAGCTCGTGCGAGACGCGCTCTCGGAGATCTACGAGGCCGCGCCCGAGAGCGTTCGGCACCTCATCGAGTACAAGGTCTTCGAGCCGGGCACGTATTCGATGGCCATCCCCGACGCAGGCACGGCCACGGAGATTGCTGACTTGCTGGGCGAGCGGGCGGGCGTGCTCGTTGACATGGGGCACCACTGGCACGGGGCGAACGTCGCGCAGATTGTGGCGCGGCTCATCGGCACAGGCAGGCGGGGCGGCTTCCATTTCAACACGCGCTACGTGGCCGACGACGACCATGCCGTGGAGCCGAGCATGCCGCTCTACGCGGTCTTCTGCGAGCTGGTGAAGGGCGACGTGGTGTGCGCACAAGACCCTGAGCGCAACTGGGCCTACATGATAGACCAGTGCTCGTCCCTGGAGAACCGCATTCATGCCGTGCTCCACAGCATTGACTCGCTTCAGATCTCCCTGGCGAAGGCGCTCATCCTGAACCGCCGACAACTCGAAGATGCCCGGGGCCGCCAGGACATGATCCCCGCCAACCGCATCTTCCTCGACGCGTTCCTGACGGACGTGCGGCCCATCGTGCAGATGGGCCGCATAGAGAAGGGCCTGCCCATTGACCCTGTGGCCGGCTACATTGAAAGCGGTTATCAGCGGCGGATCGAGCAGGAGCGGCAATGAAAAAGGCGGGGCGTGCGGGCGCCCGGGCATCAGCCGGGCTCTGACGGAGGAGCGGTCTGCGGGCGGGTCCGGGATATTTGCCGCTGCCGACCGCGGGGCTATAAAATGGGCAGGCCGAAGGGTGGACCAGTGCGGGCATTCCGATGGGGTGCAAGGGATCTGGCGCAGAACGCGGCGGCCACACCGTCCGTGCTGAGAGCCGAGGACCGGGCAGGCGAGGATGGAAAGTTAGATGCCGAGCATTGACGTCAAGAAACGGCGCATAGATTCCAAAGTAGTCTACTACGGGCCGGGGCAGTCGGGCAAATCGGCCAACCTGAGGCACATCTACGACCACCTGGACACGAACCACCGCGGCCGTCTGGCCTCCCTGCCCACAAAGGCCGATTCGAGCCTCTATATTGACGTTCTGCCGGTGCGATTTGGGCAGATACTGGACTTCCAGGCCACTTTCCACCTCTGCTGCGGGCCGGGTCAGGCTCTCGCCATCAATACGCGCAGATTGCTCCTGAGGGACACCGACGGGATCGTCTTTGTGGCCGATTGCCGGCCGGCCAGGCGCGACGCCAACATTGATTCAATGCAGGAACTCCGGCACATCCTGGAGGAATACGGGCTGCCGCTCTCCGCCATTCCACACGTGATCCAGTACAACAAGCGCGACCTGCCGGACTGCGCGAGTGTGGCCGAGCTTCGCAGCGAACTGAACACGGATGGCGTGCCGGAGTTCGAGGCGAGCACGATAAGCGGCGATGGAGTCATGGAAACGCTGCGCGCCATCGTGCGCAGCGTCAGCGACGACTTGCAGAAGCGGCTGTAGCGGCTGGACCTTCTGTGAAAGGCCTCGCCACCGCGGGCGCTTGTCGAATTCGGCAGCTTCTCTGTTGCATAGCTGGTGTCCGTTGATTAGCATGTCCGCGCCGGGTCGCCACCGGGGCAGCAGGATGCCCGGCTCTTAGTGAGGTGCCACGAAGTGTCGCTCTCCAAAATTGCAGCAAGCTCAACCCCGTCTGCGACTCTGGCGCTGGATGCGAAGGCAAAACAGCTTCTGCGCCAGGGCGCGCCCGTGGTGCTGTTCACCGTCGGCGAACCGGACTTCGACACGCCGGACAACATAAAGCAGGCTGCGCACCGCGCCATCCAGAGCGGCTTCACCAAGTACACGGCCGCCGCCGGCATGCTGGAGCTGCGGCGGGCTATCGCACAGAAGCTGAAGGATGACAACGGCCTGGACTACGCCCCCGAGGAGGTGCTCGTCTCCAACGGCGGCAAGCAGGCGATCTTCATGATCATGCTCTGTCTGGTGCAGGATGGGGACGAGGTGCTGCTGCCGACCCCCTACTGGGTGAGCTACGCCGACCAGACCCGAATCTGCGGCGCCAGGCCGGCCGCGATAGGCGCGACCGGGACCGCCGACTTCAAGCTGACGCCGGAGGCCTTGGAAAAGGCCATAACGAAACGCTCCAAGCTCCTTGTGCTGAACACCCCGTGCAACCCCACGGGAGCCGTGCTGACGCGGGACGAGTTGTCGCCGCTGGTGGAAGTCGCTCTCGCTCATGACCTATGGATCCTCTCAGACGAGATCTACGAGAAGATCATCTACGACGGCCTGGAGCACGTCAGCGCCGCCTCACTGAGCGATCAGGCAAGGCAGCGAGTCATAACGATCAATGGCCTTTCGAAGACCTATGCTATGACAGGCTGGCGGGTAGGTTACGCGGCGGGACCGCAGGAAGTGATCAAGGCGGCCGTGAATATACAGAGCAACACCACGAGCGCACCCAACAGCATCGCGCAGAGGGCCGCGCTTGAGGCCCTGACCGGGCCGCAGGATTCGGTGGGGGAGATGCGCGAAGCCTTCGACAGGCGCCGGCGCCTGTTAGTAGACGGCCTCAACGCCATACCTGGCATCTCATGCTTCATGCCGCAGGGCGCGTTCTACGCATTCGCGGATTGCCGCGGGCTGTTGGGTAAAAGTTACAAGGGCAAGCGCGTGGATACGAGCCATGACTTGTGCGCCGCTCTCCTGGGCCAGGTGCAAGTGGCCGTTGTGGAGGGATCGGCATTCGGCGCCGAAGGATACCTTCGGTTCTCCTACGCAACCTCCGCGGAAGCCATCGCGGCGGGCCTTGAGCGGCTCCAGCGTTTCGTTGCCGGCCGCGACGGGTAGCGGGTCGTTCGTCCTTGTCTGCGGCTCTCGCGCCCTTGGCAGTCCTGCGCAGCAGCGCGTAATCCGGGTCGGATCCGGCAAGCGGGCTGCCTCATACCGCCCGGAAGATGCCCATGCCGGGGTCAGATACCGTGAACGTCTTCAGCCGTTCCAAGACTCTGAAGCCGGCGTGCTCAACCATCGTAACGAGCTTGTCGGGCGGCACAGCCTTCAAGTGATAGACGACAGTAGTGCGCCTGGCGCCTGAGCCGCGGTCCCGATAGACGGTGCACCGCTGTTCGAGCAGGCGGTTGCGCCGGTCCCAGCGATACTGGAACTCGGCGCTGCCGCAGGACAGTTCGCGCCGGTCCGAGTAGTCCTCCTTGTAGAAGGCAGGCTCGTCGAGGCACTTGTCGAAGGCAAGGAGCCCGCCGGTCCTCAGGCAGCCGCGCAGGGAACGGAGGGCCTGCCCCAGGTCGGCATCCTCCAGTATGTAGTCGAGGCCGCTGTGCATGCAGACCGCCGCGTCGAACGTCCGCCCGAGGTCGAGTTCCAGCAGGTTCTGGAGCCTAAGTTCCACCTCGTAGCCCGCCTCACGCATGCGCTCACGGGCACGCTCAAGCATCGCGGCCGAGCCGTCGGCCCCCGCGACGCGGTATCCCCGCTCCACCCAGGGCACGGTTGAGAGGCCGGTGCCGCAGGCTGCATCAAGTATCGCGTCGCCCGGCTTCAGCCCCCAGCGCCGGAGGCGCTTTTCGAGCCCGGTAATCCAGTGCTCATAGGGCGCCCAGTCCACAAGCTGGTCGTAGACGTCCGCAATGCAACCGAAGTCGTTGATCTGCGCTTCCACGTCCTGATCGGTCACCGGACGGCTCCCGAGTTGACTGTTGTGGGCCGGCCAGGCTCCTTGCGCCCATATTCCAAAGCCGCTAAACTTGCCCGCGGGCGAAGAGCAACTTAGCATTCTGCACGGCGACTGCGAGTTGCGCAAGTAAAGCAGTCTCTGCATGTGGGGCCGCCCGGGGAGTCTGATGATGCCCGCCAGCCAGGAAGACATGGCCAGAGCGGAAGTGGTCATCCGCGGACGCGTGCAGGGCGTCTGGTTTCGCGGTACGACGTGCGAGATGGCTGAATCCCTTGGCCTCACCGGATGGGTCAAGAACAGGTGGGACGGCACAGTCGAGGCCGTCTTTGAGGGGCCGCGCAGCAAGGTGCAGCAGATGGTGGCCTGGTCTCACAGGGGGCCCCGCCTGGCGCAGGTCGAATCGGTGGCGGTCGAGTGGAAGAAGGCGACCGGAGAGTTCGCAGGCTTCCGAGTGGCGCACTATTAAGTCTTATCCCCCGCACGGCCGCCGCGCGCCCCGGCGGGCGACTCCTTGCCCGGCGGAACTGGCTCTGTGTAACTGCACGCCGGGAACCTGATGCAGCCGTAATACTCCTTTCCCTCCGCCGATATCTTCTTCATGAGGCCCCCCGTGCAGCCCTGGGCCGGGCACTTCTTCCTGCGTCCGGGCAATTTCCACAGGTTCCGGCACCGCGGAAACCCGCTGCATGCGAGGAATCTGCCGTATTGCCCCCACCGCAGCACAAGGGGCCGTGCGCACTTTTCGCACCTCTCATGTGTCGGCTGCGCGGCGGGCAGCGCGTCCTTCGGCATGGGCATGGTCCCCTTGCACTCGGGGTACTTGCTGCAACCGAGGAACAGGCCCTTGCGACTCCGCTTGACGACCATGGGCTCGCCGCACTTGTCACAATGGGCAATGGGCTCTTCAGTCGAGAACTCCGTCTTCTCCAGCCCCTCCTCCACGCTCAGCAACGGAATGCGGTTCCGGCAGCGCCCGCAGGTGAGTTCCCCCGCCGTGCCGCCCTCGCCCGCCAGGTGCATTTCTCCGCGGCAGCGCGGGCAGACGAACTCCGTGCTCTGGCGCGGCTTGAGCTTCACCGGCTTCCCCTCGCGGTCTAGGCCCATGATGTTGCTGCAGGCGGGGAAGGCCGAGCAGGCAAGGTACTCCCTGCCGCGTTTGCCGACGCGCCGCAGCATGGGCGCGCCGCACTTATCGCACTTGAACTCCGTCTCAACCGGCTGCTCGGCCTCCGTCGTCGCAAGGCTCACGGTGCTCTTGCACTCCGGGAAGCCGGAGCAGCCGAGGAACTTGTCGCCCCGTCGGCTGAACTTGAGTACCATCGGGCGCCCGCATTTCTCGCATTTCACCTCAACCCCCGGCTCCGCCTGTGAGACCGACTGCATCTGCTCCTTTGCATTGGCCAGGTCGCGGCTGAACTGCCCGTAGAATTCCTCCAACGTGCTCCGCCAGGGGCGCTTTCCCTCCTCGATCTCGTCCAGCTCATCCTCCATCTTGCTCGTGAAGGCCACGTCCATCTCGCGCGGGAAGTGCTTGACGAGCAGGTCCGTCACCACGATCCCCAGGTCCGTGGGCACGAATGCCCGCCGCACGCGCCGCACGTAGTTCCGCTGAAGAAGCGTTGAGATGGTGGGGGCGTACGTGCTTGGCCGGCCGATCCCGCGCTTCTCAAGCTCCCTCACAAGCGAGCCCTCGTTGTAGCGCGGCGGCGGTTCCGTGAAGTGCTGAGAAGGCACAAGCTCGCGCAGGGTCAGCTCCTCTCCTTCCTTCAGCTCGGGCAGCGTCTGGTCCTTCGAGTCATCCGTCGGAGGCGTCACTCGCAGGAAGCCGTCGAACAAGACCCTCCGCCCTCGCGCCTGGAAGACGGCCGCCCCGGCCTCGATGGCCGCCTCGGTCACCTCGTAACGCGCCGGAGTCATCTGGCTGGCGACGAACCGCCGCCATATCAACTCGTAAAGCTTGAACTGCTTCTCGTCCAGATGCTGGCGGACATCCTGGGGCCGCCGTCCCACGTCCGAAGGGCGGATCGCCTCGTGCGCCGCCTGTGCCCCTTTGGGGCTGGCGAACACGTTGGGCTTGGCCGGCACATAGGCTTCCCCATGCTCCTGCTCGATGAGCTGCCGGCAGGCTGCAAGGGCCTGGTTGGCCACGCGGGTTGAGTCAGTGCGCATGTACGTGATCAGGCCGACCGTCTCGGTGCCGATGTCCACGCCCTCGTAAAGCTGCTGGGCCAGCCTCATCGTCTGGGCAGCGGTATAGCCAAGCCGGTTGTTCGCTGCCTGCTGCAAGGTGCTGGTGATGAACGGGGGCGGCGCCTTGGAACTTGTTGCGCGCTTCTGTACGCCGGTGACCCGGTACGCCGCGCCTTTCACCGCTTCCACGATCGCCTGCGCCTGCTCTCCCGTCGCAATGCGGATGTCTTCGCCCCGGTACTTCTTGAGCTGCGCCTCGAAAGTGGCTGCTTCCCCCGCGCGGGAGAGGACGGCCACTATCTCCCAGTACTCCTCCGATTTGAAGGCCTGCCGCTCGCGCTCGCGCTCCACAATGAGCCGGAGAGCCACGCTCTGCACCCGGCCTGCGCTCAGCCCGCGGACCACCTTCTTGCTTATAAGCGGACTCAGCTCATAGCCGACGATGCGGTCCAGGATGCGCCGGGCCTGCTGGGCGTCCACCAGGTTCGCGTCTATGTCGCGCGAGTGGTTAAATGCTTCGCGCACGGCCTCGCGGGTGATCTCGTTGAAGGTCACCCTTCTCGCCTTCTCGTCGGGCAGATCCAGCACATGCTTGAGGTGCCAGGCGATCGCCTCTCCCTCGCGGTCCGGGTCCGCCGCGAGATAGACTTCCTCCGCCTGCTCCGCGGCCTTCCGGAGCTGGCTCACGATGCGGCTGCTGCGCTGTATCACGCGATACGTCGGTTCAAAGCCGTGCTCGACGTCCACGCCGAATTCGTCTTCGGGCAGGTCGCGCACGTGCCCTCGCGAGGCCTTGACCTGGAACCCCTTGCCCAGGTAGTGCGATATGGTCTTCGCCTTCGCGTTGGATTCCACTATGACTATCTTGTCTGCCATCTACCTCGCCCGTACTGAGGGTTGCATGTAACGGCGAAACCACCTCTGGCGAAACAGGTCCCTGCACTGTGGTTTGTTAGACTGGCCGACCACCTTCTCCTGCAAACCTCAGTCAGGAAGCCATTGCCCTGTAACGCCGCTGCGGCGGCGGGACACGCTGCGCCTCCCGCCCGCACGCACCGGCCGATTTTTCACCAAAACCGGCCGCGCAACGTTACGCCGCCGATTGTAGGAAGAAACCTTCGGCGTTGTCAAATCTTATGCGCGGCAAAGGCGCGATGCCGCCTGCCATGTGCAAGGCCGCGGCTCGTGCATCACCATCGCACGACTCGCGCCTGGAGGGACGCGGTCTGCCCTGCCTATTCCGTCGAAGGCGCCTTCCTTGAGCGACTTCGACTACATTGTCAGCGCAGCTGACAATCCGCCGTCGAGGGCGCCTTCCTTGAGCGACTTCGACTACATTGTCAGCGCAGCTGACAATCCGCCGTCGAGGGCGCCTCCCTTGAGCGACCTCGACCAGCTGTCGCCTCACGTTCGCCTGCGCGAACGTCCGGCGAGCAGCCCGCCGTTGCGGCAACTTCCCGCTTGCATAGGAGGCCGCGGGGCGCTATCCTGTGGGCTGTTTCGCCCTGGGGCACGGCGTGCTCTCCGCAAAGAGGGGGTTTTCTGTCGAATAACAAGTTAGGCGCGAAAAGGAAGGGCATGGCTCAGGAACCGTATCCGTACAACTTGCCGATCTTCCGGCGATCCCACGCTGCGAGTTCGCCGGATGGCTCCATGGATGCTCGGATTGACCCGGCTTGCACCGTTAGCCAGAGGGGAAGACCATGGACTCGAACCAATCGGCCCCCACTTCTCTGAAGATCGTCGCTGGCCTGTTCATTCTTTATGGAGTTTGCTCGGCCGTCGATGTGGTCGTTTCTCTCGTGCTCGGCAACCTGACGATCAACCTTAACGTACTGGCCTTCTTCATCGGCCTGGGGCTGCTCCGCTTCAGCCGCGGCTGGCGGACGTGCGCCCTCGTAGTCCTCTGGATCTACCTCATTGGCCTGCCAATCATCGCTCTTCTGATCATGCTCCACCATGGGCCGCTCGATCTCAATCTCGCTGGCCAGAAGGTGGGCCATGTTTCCAAGGGACTTAGCCTTGGGATTGCAGCAGTATCCTTCGTGCTGGCCTTTTGGCAGTATCGCGTGTTGACTCGCCCCGACATTCGGAAGTTCTTTGGTGTGGACAATGGCTAACCGCGCGTCAACCACGACTTGGCATTGCCGGCCACCTTCGGCGTCCGTCAACGCCAAGCGGGCTACGCGGAGCGTTCTGCCAAAGAGGACTGAAATGGCCAAAAGACATATGTTCGCAACGGCAATGGGATTCCTGGCGACCCTACTGGCAGGAGGCACGATGGTCATGGCGGCAGAAGGCATCAGACTGGACAACTTGAGGCAGCCCCCGCTGAACACCACCATGATGGGGGTGCTCAAGGGAGCTGCTGACTACCACGGCTTGAACCTGGACGCGCCGATGATCTATGGGCTTTCGGGTCACGCCTTCCTGATCAACATCCATACTCAGCTCTGCCCCAGCGGCCCCTACTGCTGGAAACGGGAGAAGGCAAAACCATTGATCGAGAACATGGGCCTGCGGATGACCGACCTCGGTTTCTTCGGCACAGGAACGAAGGAGGAGGCGCGGGCCGAGGTTGAGCGCAAATTGCGCGCAGCGCTTGACAATAGAACCCCGTGTTCGTTGATCAACATGGAGAACCAAATCATCAGTGGCTATGACGGCACGGGCTTCTTCTGTGCCCAGCCATGGGCCCCGCACAACACCTTCCCGCCGGGAAGGCTGACGTTTGGCTCCTGGGAGGAATTCGGCAAGGAGTTCCACGTTAACTTCTACACGATTGAGAAGGTCCAGCCGGCTGACCGCCGGACGGCAATTCTGGCAAGCCTGGACTATGCGGTCGCCATGTGGACAAACCCGTCAGAGCACGGCTCGCAGGATTACGGCGTGGGGCCGAAAGCCTATGACAACTGGATTGCGGCCGTTCCGGCGGAAGGTTCAGGACACGGCAACTGGTGGAACGCAACCGTCTGGAGTGAGTGTCGCCGCATGGCGGCAGACTATTTCTCAGCCATAGCGAAGGAGAACAAGAACGCAGCCGATCTCTGCGCGCAGCTCAGGACCGAGTACCTGAAGATCGCCGGGAATCTCGGGAAGGTGAGCGACAGGGCTATGGCTTCGGATGAGAAGGTTGCGTTGCTTAAGGAGACGAAACAACTGGAAGCAGACGCAATAGAGAAGGTGCAGAAGCTGGCCAAAGCTCTCCGTGCTCAAGAAAAGCCCTGACGGATGGCACAACAAGCCGGACGCACGAGACGGCTTACAGCCGCGCGTCATCCACGATGTCGGGGGTGCAAAGCTGATATGAGACCGACCATGATAGCGGCTGCAGCCTTTATGCTGGGCGTCGTCTCGTGTTCTCGCTCGTACCAGACTGCCAACTCGCAACAACAGCCCCCCGTACAGACGTCAGAGAAGACCAAGCGAGCAGTGGCCGCACCCAACTCCGAAGTCCTTCTTCCCCTGGCCCCCAGCCCCATCCCCTTGGCCCCGGGCTTGCCCCTCCCATCGCCGCACTCGTCCTTGTCGTTCCAGCCTACATGCCTTCCCCGCTGCCTTTTGACGCACAGCCGCCACAGCCATTAGACTGACTGCGACTTCAAACAGAGAATTCCCCTTGCACGCCGCACGCACACCAGAGCCGTTCTTCGTCGCCCTTACGGCCGACGTTGACCCCGACGCAAACCGCCCCGAAGCCGGGCGGATAGGCGCTGCGAGCGCGGGCGGGCCAGACGGCGCAATTCGCCTTGATGCCTGCTTTGAGGGGCTGTCCATTGCTCTGGCGACCCTCCACGACGCCGGCCTCCCCGCCACTCTGTTCTATGAGTCAAGGACGCTTCGGGAGCTTGCCTCGCGCGAGCCGGGCCTCCTCCGAGGAGCGACGGACGATCGTGCCTTTGAGCACGGCTGTCATGGCTACTGCCACGAGGACTTCGCCGGCAAAGTCAGCGGCCTCCCCATAAGCGCTGCCGAGGCCAAAGCCATCATGGTGCGCGCCGACGAAGCCTTCGCCTCAGTCATGGGGGCGCCGCCCCGCGCCTTTCGCGCCCCTTACTGCCGAGTGACTCCGGCCCTGGCGCATGCGCTTGCCGAAGAGGGCTACGCCTACGACGCCAGCCTCACGCAGCGGCCCTCCGCCGCGTGGCGCCTCCGACCTTACAGGCTGCCCGATGCGCCGACCGTTTGGGAACTTGCCCTCTGCCGCTCGAATGACAAGCAGGGAAGGCCGATCTCGTGCTACCTGTGGCAGCTCTTCGAAGGGAACCGGCCGGTCCAGGACTACGTTGACCTCGTCAGGTCGGTTCGTAGGACGTGCCCCGGCGGGCTGCTCCAGATTGCCTTCCACCCCTGGCACCTGATCGTGTCACAGGACGGAGGCCGCTTGCCTTCCCGGGCAGGGGGTACGGGGCCTTCTCTTTTCAGGCAATTCGTCGAGCAGGCAGCGCAACTGAGTGGCCTGGAGTTCACCACCTGCGGCGCCTATCTGAAGCGAGCCGTCGAGACCGGCGCCTCATGATTCAGCCCGGCGGGATGCTTGAACAAGGGGCGTTGACATGCGCGTCGCGGCAACCTATAATAGGTTGTTAGCAGGTCTGACGGCCCACCCCTCAAGCAGGTGTTGCGATGGACAAGAACGCAGGGGAGCTTGCCAGGAAATTGGCCCGGATTCAAGCGCGACTGCGCAAGGATATGTTCGACGAACTTCTTGCGCACGACGAAGACCTGGAGAGCTGCTTCGATCCTTACTCCTATTCCCCCGCGATCCATGACATCCGCGAGAAATACCTGACGCGGCTTTACCTGATCCAGGGCATCATCCAGCAACTGGTCTACCTCAACCAGGGCCGCAACAAACACGCTACACGCGTCCTCAGCGTCGCCGCCGAGAACCAGGAGATGCTGGTCACGCAGGTCAACCGCAGGCTGGTCAACCTGAACGGGGCAAAGGTTCTCGACGTGACGTTCATACCCGGCAGCGGCAAGGAGAACTGGTCGGCCTTGATCACCTACGAGGTCAACCCCTTCATGGAAGAGGCCGACGAAACCGCCGCCTGGATGTGACCCGTCTCCGCATTTCTGGTCTTTCCTTTCCGGCCTCTTGCCATCCATTCACCGCTTTCCTTGCGAGCCCCCGCGTTTTTGGGTAGCCTTGTGCCAAGGGGACGACTTCTCGCGCAGGAACGACCATGCCAGAGGACCCGGGTTGCCGGCAGCCTTCTGAGTTGCCGGTCCTTGTCAGCGCGGCGCAGTTGCAGCAGCACGTCATGGGCCTTTCCTCGGAGATCGCGCGGGACCACAGTGCCGGGCAGGTCCTCTGTGTCGTTGCCGTTATGAAGGGAGCCCTGGTCTTCCTCGCTGACCTGGTGCGGCATCTGCCTATGCCGCTTGAGATCGAACTGGTGAACGCCAGGAGCTATCGCGGCGCGCAGAGGCAAGGGGATGTGAAACTCCTGGACGACGTGGCATCGCTGCCCCTCACCGGACGCCACATCCTGTTGGTGGACTGTGTGCTGGACAGCGGGCAGACTCTATCAGTTATTCATCGAGAGATTGCCGCCAGGGCGCCCGCATCCTTAAAGACATGCGTCCTTCTGAGCAAGTCGCGTCCCCGGAGCGTTGACCTGAGCCCTGAGTATGTGGGCCTGACGATTCCGGACGTGTTCGTCGTCGGCTACGGACTTGACTACAAGAACCGGTGGCGGCACCTGCCCTACCTGGCGGAGCTGCCTGAGGCGCTAAGGCGCTATTGCAGAACCCGCTCCTTGGGCCCGAGGCCGAGCGAAGCGCTGCGATGCAAGGAGGGCGAAGCAGGCGATATGGAAGCATAATATCGCCGATGCAGCCCGACACAGCAGCGCGGCGCTGCAGCCGGCTGAAGCCAGGATGGGGTTCTGCAACAGCGCCTATAGTCGGAGGACGACGCGTCGTGACTGACGAACTGGCGGTGGGCATAGACCTGGGCGGGACGAAGATACTCGCCGGCGTCGTGGACGCAGGCGGCCGCATACTCGGCCAGGTGAAGCTCCCGACTGAGGCGGACAAGGACGCCGAGACGATCCTGAACAACATGGTCTCGGCCGCCAGGGAGGCGCTTGCCATGGCTGGGGCCTCCGTGGACGATGTCCTGGGCGTCGGCGTCGGTTCGCCGGCGCCGCTCGACATGTTCAAGGGCATCCTCCTGAGTCCCGGCAATCTCCCGTCGCTCCACGGCTTTCCTATTGTGGCGCGCGTGGCCGAGGCACTCGGCCGGCCCGTCGTCCTGAACAACGACGCCAACTGCTTCGGCCTGGCGGAGGCGCTCTATGGCGCGGGCGCCGGCGCCGAGGTCTGCTGCGGCTTCACGCTCGGAACGGGACTTGGCGCCTTCCTCGTGATCCGCGGTGAACTCTTCAACGGGCCGCACGGTGCCTCGACAGAGATATGGTGTTCACCGTACCAGGGAGACCAGGTGGAAGAGAAGGTCTCAGGGCGCGGCGTGGCCCGGAACTACAGGAAGCTCACCGAGCGAGTCGCCACCGCCAGGGAGATCGCTGCCCTTGCTGAGTCGGGCGACGCGCAGGCCCGCCAGGCATGGCGCGAGTTCGGGCGCGACCTCGCCGTGCCGGTCGCCTGGGTGTGCAACGTGGCCGACCCGGACGTGGTCGTGCTCGGCGGCTCGATGAGCAAAGCTTGGGACCTCTTCCAGGAAACGATGTTCGACGAAGCAACGAAGTATATAAACGAGGTGACTCGGCGGACGCTGCGCATTGTGCCGGACAAGCTCGGCGACGCCGCCGGAATGCTGGGCGCGGCGGCGCTCATCCTCGGGCCCCAACGCTCTTCAGTCCCAAAGTAGGGCTCGGCGCTCCCATGGCGGACATAGAGCGGCTGCTGGTAACGGGGGATCTGCACTTCGGCCTCTATCCGGCCGGGGATGAGTGCGTGCTGGAACTAGCGGAGTTCGTGCGGGATTCCGGGGCCGACGCGCTTGCCATCGCGGGCGACCTCGCTGATGCAGACACGGACTCCTTCCGAGCCTGCCTCGACCTCTTTGCCGGCTTCAACGGCCTGAAGCTGCTTGTGCCCGGCAACCACGACCTCTGGAGCGCCGGCGACGGGAGCCAGAAGAAGTACCGCGAGGTGCTGCCGTCCATCGCTTCGAGTTGCGGATTTAAGATGCTCGACACAGGCCCTGTCATCCTCGGCGGGATCGGCTTCATCGGCAACATCGGCTGGTATGACTACAGCTTCCGCAACCCGGAGCTGAACGCTTCGCTTGAGCGGTATGAGAGCAAGCAACTGCCGGGCGTGTGCACCTGGAACGATGGCCGGTTCGTGGACTGGGACGTATCGGACGTCCAGTTCACCGAGAAGTGCCGGCGGAAACTGCAAGTAGCCTACCGGTCCATCGAGCCGCGGGTTCATACGGTCGTAGCCGTGATGCACACCGTGCCCTTTAGAGAGCTGCTTTACCCCAGGTCGAGCGTGGCTTTTGAATTCTGCCGTGCTTACATGGGCTCGGAGCGCATCGGCCGCATGCTGCTCGATTTCCGCAAGGTCCGCTACGTCTTCTGCGGCCATCGCCACGGACCCGAAGAGGCGAAGGTGGGCCACATTGAGGCCTTCGTCGTCGGCAGTGAATACCTGGTGAAAAGGATCATCGAGTTGAACCTGACAACGGGCGAGCACTCGGCGCGCGTCTTCGAGCCCACGCCCGAAGCCGTCCAGGAGATGAAGACGGACGTCATCCCACCCGAGGAGCCATAGCGTCTGCATACCCGAAAGGAGAAGGCGAAAATGGCGCAGATCCTACTGGGCAGAGAGGAGTACCGTGACAAAGTCCTTGCCTGCTGGCTGGGCAAGAACATAGGGGGCACTCTCGGCACGCCGCTGGAAGGCCAGCGGCACATGCACGACCTGACCTTCTATGACCCCGTCCCGAAGGAGCCGCTTCCGAATGACGACCTCGACCTGCAATTGGTCTGGCTGAAGATGCTCGAGGAGGAAGGCATCTCGCCGCCGCTCCCCGCGTTCGCGAAGTACTGGATGCAGTACACGTCGGCGTACCCGTGGAACGAGTACGGGTTCTGCTGCCGCAACCTGGCGCGAGGCCTCATGCCGCCCATCTCGGGCTGCTTCGAGAACTACTACGTGGACGAGATGGGCTCCCCCATCCGGAGCGAGATCTGGGCATGCACGGCCCCCGCGGACCCGCAGCTCGCCGCGGCCCGTGCCTGGAAGGATTCCGCCATGGATCACGCGGGCGGAGAAGGCATGCACGGGGAGATGTTCTGGGCGGCGGTCGAAAGCGCGGCCTTCGTCGAAGACGATCCGCTGACGCTCATACGCATCGGCCTCTCGATGATCCCGGTGCCGTGCGGCATTTCCCGGGTGGTCCGCGAGGCGCTCTGGTGTCACGAGAACGGCGTCAGATGGGCCGAAGCCCGGCACCGGATCAACGACATCTTCGGCCACCTCCAGCCCTGCAACGCCGTGCCGAACCACGGCTTCACTATCCTCGGGTGGCTCTACGGAAAGGATTTCGGCGACAAGCTGTGCAAGGCCGTCAACTGCGGCTACGACACCGACTGCACGGGCGCCACGCTGGGCTCCGTGCTGGGCATCCTGGGCGGCACCGCGTCCATCCCCGCCAAGTGGCGAGAGCCCGTGGGGGACAGCATTATCCTCCATAAATACACCGGAAAGTTCAATAGCCCGCTCGACGTCTACGAACTGACGGACCGGACCGTCGCTCTTGCCGAGCGGGTGGTGGAAACCGTGTCGGACTCGGTCGAGTTCGGCATCAAGACGGCGATGCCTGAAGAGGGGCTGTCGCTCTTGTTCCGCAATGACAAGGCGCGCGCCGCCCTCGCGCAGGACATCCACGCGGCAGTGCACGAAGCCCACGGGCTGGAGGTCACCCTCCACTACGGCGGCGAGCCGGTCCTTTATCCCAACATCGCCCGCGTCTTCCAGGTTTCGCTCAGCCGCGAAGGGCAGCCCGTCGAGAAGGCGGTGACGCTCCATGCGCCGCCGAAATGGACGGTGAAGGAGGTCAAGGGCATGGGGCGGCCATCGTTCGAGGTGACCGCGCCGGCGGTCGAGCCGTTCAACGATGTCGAGGTGTCCGTGCACAACGGCACAGGCGCGCACAGGGCGAAATTCAGGGTGCTCGGCCCTCAGGAAGCGAGGGGCTATCCGGCCGCCCGCAACGTGCCTGTCTGCCCGAAATGCCGCGGCATGGAAGGCTACTGCATCTGCACCCGCACATGAGAAGGAGGCGCAGCGCTTCAAGCGCCAAAGCCCATGGCCGGCAGTTCACTCACACCTCAGGAATTCGAGCTTCACCTGCAAGACCTGCGGGACAAGCTCCGGGCCTACCTCGAACGGGGCGAGGGAAGTCCGGCCCGCCTGCGCAAGGAGGCCGAGGCAGTGCTGGCCCTTGTCCACGAGTTTCCGGCGGTCTACGAGCGGTACCCCGAGGTGGAGGGCATGGTCGCCGACCTGCTTGCGCGCGAAAAGCAAAGCCAGATGTTCGGAACCGGCCAGGCGCGCGAAGCGCCCGGCTGCGCGCTGGCATGGCTCTTCCGCCGGCGAACGTAATGGCCAGGAAGCCGCGCGTTCTATCGCAGTGCAAGCGAAGACGCGCGCCCTCTTAGCTTGCGCGCGCCGCACCCCACCCTTACCTGCCCTGCGCCGAACCGGGCTGGACGACCCGCACCACGAGTTCGACCGGCGCCGCCGGTTGCGCGGCCTGGCGGGCGACTTGATCTGAAGGCGCTTTCGCGGCCGACCGCGCCATGCTCTCCGGCAACGGCCGCGCTGCGTTCGGCCGCGCTGGAGTCGCGCTCTCTCTGGCCGTCACAATGCTGCCCGGTTCGGCTCGCTTTTCAGCCGCCTCTCGCGTCTTCCTGACCGCCGCGGCATTCTGATATCTGTCGTAGTCAATCAGGGCCTGCTGGAAGAAGTAAGTGTCCGCCGCGGCTGTGTTCGCCAGATTTTGGGCCGCCCGCGGCGTCAGCTCCGCAAGGCCCTTCAGCACAGCATCGTAGCGCTCGACCGGAACGGAGAGCCGCACCTCGACGGCGCCGCTCCCCTTCTCATCGCTCAAGGCGAGCGTGGCCGGCAGGCCGTTACTGTTGGCAACCGCCACGACTTGCCGCGCCAATCCCGCCTGGTCTTTGCCCGTCATCGTCAGCAGTTGCTGAGCGGGCGCCTGCTTTGCCGCACTTCCGGCAGCGGCAATCTGGCCGAAGATGACTTCCTTGTCGGCGGCTCTGCCGCCGCCGTAGCCGAACTCATCGGTCCGGCCCGTTGCATCGGCCCCACGCACAAGTGCTCCGAGGGAGGTTCCCTCGGGCGCACGGACGGCTGCTTCTTCCTCCGTCGGCGCACGCCATGATAGGGCCGGCGCCGCTTCGGCCTTCCGGTCCTCCAGAACCTTACCGCCAGCCACAAAACCGGCGGCAGCGCTTGCAGGCTCTTCACGCGGCACCGCTTCCTGGGCCTCGGCAGTGACCTCGCCCCGCCGCACCGCACCTTCGGAAAGCGCCGGCGCTCCTCCGGCTGGAGGTGCAAGGGCTACAACGCGCTGCGCGGGGCTCGCCGGCGGCGCTACGACAAACGCGCTGCTCTCCTTGCTCGGCGGGCCGGCCGGGGCTCCCACGCCGGTGCGCGGCTCTGTAAGCATACGCTCGTGTCCGGCCGCCCGGTCTGCAAAGAGGTTACTTGTACCTTGGGTCGGCAGGCGCTCCCCGGCATGCAGCCGCACGGGAGCCGCCGTCAGGTCCCGCTTGGGGGACGGGCCGTGAGCCACAGCCGGCCGCGCCTCCGGCGCTCCCTTCTCGAAAATGACGTGCCGCTGAACTGTGAACGTCAGGCCTACGACGAGCAGGAGCATGGCTGCCACGGGCAGCACGCGGGCCCACAGAATAGAGACCACGCTCCGCTCCGGCGCGCGCCCGGCCGCCGCAATTTGTCTCATGACGCGCTCGGCAAAGCCCGCCGGCGCCGAGCGAGCGGGCAGCTCGCCCACGGCGCTGACCGTGCGGCGCCATGCCTCCAGCTCACGCCTGCACTCGGCGCACTGCGATAGGTGCGCCTCGACGGCCTCCCGCTCCGCCTTGCTCAGCTCGCCGTCGAGGTACTCTGAGAACCTGTCACGGTGCCGTGTGCATTCAGCGTCCATTCCGCCTCACCTGTCTTTCATCGGTGTCATCACCCGGGCTGCCCGTAGAGCGGCTCGAGCTTGTCCTTTAGCGCCTGCCGCGCCCGGTGCAGCCTGCTCTTCACGGTGCCGGGCGCAAGCCCGAGCGCCTCGGCCAGTTCCTCATAGCTCAGCCCCTGGATGTCGCGCAGCACGACGATCTCCCGCAGCTCCGCGTCAAGCGCGGCAATCGCGGCGCGGACGATCTGGACGCTCTCCTGCCGCATACTCGCTTCCTGGGGACCATCTCCTCGCGCCGGCGGGTCCGAGTTTGTCTCGCCCTCTTCCTGCGCGGTGCCGAGGCTGGCCGCTGCGCGACGCTGCCGACGGCGCCAGTAGCTGCGGACCGAGTTCAGCATTATGCCATAGAGCCAGGTGCTGAACTTCGCCCTGCCCCGGAAGCCGCTGAGGTTGGTGTAGGCGAGCACGAAGACCTCCTGAGCAATGTCCTCCGCATCCGCGCCGCTTCCCACGAGGTGGCAGACGGCGCTGTAGATGTGGTCCTGGTGGCGTTCGACCAGCCGGCCGAAAGCGGCTGCGTCGCCGCCGCGGGCGCGGCCGACCAACTCCACGTCGCTGGCTCCTGGTCCTTCGCGCATGACCGCCCGCACTCAATTAGACGGCCCGGGGGCCGGTTTGTTCCCACGCCTCCGCTTCGACACGTGCCAATATACCCCAAGCTGTCGCCCGTTCAAAGGACGCGGCGGGCGGCGGGCTGTCCATCCCGAGTTCTCGGTAGCTGTTCGGTCTCAGACGGCATCTATGTGGTCTTAGACGGTCTTAAACGGTGCTTGCGTGGTCTTGCGTGGTCTTATTTGGTCTTCGTTGGTCTTATTTGGTCGGTGTTCGAGCGTTCCGAAGCCCTCCGGATGCCTTTCGTGGCCTCCGCAGGGGCCTCGGAAGTGGCCTGAAATGATGCAAGCCATTTGCCATCAAGGAGTTACGTATCAAAATGGGTTTGCTTCGCAATACGGCCTTTTTCACCACGACGTTCACCCGCCAATGCGTATGGCGGGACAGGACGTTCACGACGAGGCCTGGGGGCGACCGGAACTATCCAGCCTTCGATCATCCACGGTCGCCGGAACGATCACGCGTTGTCAACAGACGTAAATAATTGTTTGACAAAGAGTTACGCGAAAATGGGTTCGTTTCGCAAAAACGCATGTTTCTCAGTTCAATGCCTTTCACCACGACGGCACAACGCTGACGGAAGAGTCGGGGCAGACAACGAACGCAACCTTGGACACGGATTCGCACTGCATGGACACGGATACGGTGCTCCCCGTGGAGATACAAGACGACGGCAAAACTAAGGGCCGGTGATTGCCACTGCCTTCCACTGATCAGGCTCCTGCTACAACGTCCACGAGTTTAGACGCAGATGTGCCCCGGCAGGCGCCGGGAGGCATGGGACTTGAGGTTTCAGGGACGAGGCACGTACCTCACATCTCACGCCTCATGGGCTCGCCAGAGGCGAAGGCCCCTCATCCCTTACTACATACTCGTCCTTGGGATAGATGTCAAGAGGAAGTCAGAACCCTCCTTCGTTCGCCAAGGGCGAACTATGAAGGGCCTTCGGGTATGAGCCCTCCTTCGCTCGCCGAGGGCGAACTTCCGGCCTTCGCAGCCGAAGCGGCTGCTTCGGCGGAGTAGGCACGGAGAGCCCCTGAGGGGGGCGGGCGCAATCAGAACATGGGTAGCACATTTCGAGGTCAAGCTTACGCTCCTTTCAGGTCACTGTGAGATGATCCCGGTTGCCACATTGTCCCGAGCCGGCCTCTCCTGCTCCGGAGCGGTCATGCGGTAACCTGGACTGTCACATGAGGCCAGGGTCGCACCGTAGGACCCGGAGGGCGCCTGCGGATGGTTTGGACCCGTCTTCTTGCGCGGCAATTTGCCACGGAGCTGACGTACGATGGCCTGATCCACGGATTTCGCAGATGGGCGCAGGTGAACCCATTCCTGCGCGCGCAGATAAGGCGAGGCGCAGGGGAACAACCCAGGTCTCCGGCACCTGGCGGCGGCGGATTACTGAGTCTCGCGTCTTGCGGTGACAAGTTCAAAGAACCGAAGAGCCGCTGTGGCGGCCCCTTTGTGACACGAGGCCGCGTCAGGGCATCACGCGATCATCAGTATGGGCAAGCGGCGGAACAAGCTTGATAACCGATAGGTGTGGGGTTCGTGCAGGTGCCGGGGAGCCAAACGCCTTATCATTACTCATATTTGCCGAGCCGTTAGCACATGGACCTGCGGGCCGAGAGGCTGGCGGGTCGGTTGTCTTATGCGCCCCCGTGGCAACAGCTTAGGTGTGGTGTCCTCAGAGGCCGCACTCTCTCCGCGCGCCCCAGGCTGTTAACCTGCCAAACGGTTCCCGGCCTCTTCTGCCGCCGACTCTCGGACTCTCTGCGCTGTGCGGCCGATTTGGTTAACGGACCGCTTGCGAATGCACCCCAGACGTCCCATCGTAATAACTCTGTGGGCTCTTGCTGAACGGACCTGGCAAGACACTTGACGGCAGCCAGCGATGGGTGTACCTTTGCAGAGGACGCCTGCAGGAAGTGCGGGATTTGGCACCGCCGACGCCTGAGCGATCTCACCTGACCGGGCTATCGGCAAGTGCGATGGCAGGTTACCGGCGGAGGCTACGGAAGGGCACAAAAGGGGGATTTGGACGATTTTGCAAAGGTTTGGCCGCGAAAATGGGACTAATATGGTAGGAGAGGTGCCGATGGGAAGGTGTTCGGGAGGTCTGGCTAAATCAAAGAAGACATAAGGAACGGCAGTTTTTGACACGGATAACGAGGATGGACGCGGATACGAAGTACGACCGACGTACGGGGAGGACGATCGGTGCCGCTTATGAAACCCGGAGGAGGGTTTGAGGTGCAAAACAGGGCTATGTGCTGGATCGTCGCCTCAATCCTGGCCGGCGGGCTGTGGGGCGCCGGCTGCGGCAAGGCAGAGGAGAAGCCCCCGCCGGGAACCTTCAACTCAAAGGTGCGATTTGAGGTGCACGCCAAGGTTGGCGAAGACCTTTTGGACTTTGGCAGCACGCCGTTCGAACACCCGTTGACGATACCAGCGGGCCAACTGTGGTATGTTGCTCCATTGCCGCCCGTGAACATGAGGAAGGTGCATCAAGAGGTCGAGGCTTGTCGGATCCCCGGCTTGCTCCTTCTACGCCCGACCGACAAGGATCTCAGCTACCTGGAGGGGCTCAAAGGTCTCCAGTACCTGGACCTGACAAGTGCTGAAATCACCGACGTCGGCCTGGTGCACCTCGAGGGGCTGACGGGACTTCAGCATCTCAACTTGCAGCTAACGCAAGTGACGGACGCGGGGCTTGAGCACTTGAGGCGCTTGACGGCGCTGCGGGCGCTCTACCTCTATCGCACCGGCGTCACGGACGCTGGCCTTAAGCATTTGGAGGGCCTCACGGCGCTGCGGGAACTGGATTTTCAAGGTACAGGAGTCACGGACGCCGGACTTGCCCACTTAGAAGGGCTGAAGCAACTGAGGCACATCCGGCTGCCCCTCACCATTACAGATGCAGGTCTTGAGCACTTGAACGGCCTGACCGCGATGCAGGAACTGTTGCTATGGCATACACAGGTCACCGATGCCGGCCTTGTGAACCTGGAAGGCTTGACCGCGCTGCGAGAGCTTGAACTGGGAGGGAGGCACGTAACGGACGCTGGCCTGGAGCACCTGAAGGGGCTGACAGCGTTGCGGCACCTCGACCTCTCGGGTACCCAGGTCACGGACGGGGGACTGGAGCACTTGAAAGGGCTGACGGCATTGGAAGCGCTTGATCTATCAGGAACCGCGGTGACGGACGCTGGCCTAGCCCACGTGGAAGGTTTGACGTCGTTGCGGGCCTTGACCCTCAGTGTTACACAAGTCACGGATGCGGGCCTGGAGCACCTGAAAGAGCTGACAGGCTTGCAGCATTTAGGTGTCTTGAACACGAAGGTCAGTGGCGAAGCAGTTGGGCAACTGAGGAAGTCCCGGCCCACGCTCAACGTGTACTGGTAGCCATAGGAACCGGCGGCTGCAGATGTAGGGCGGTAGAGTTCGGTTGACTACCGGCACAAGATTGCCTGCGCGGCCAGGGCAGCGCTTGAAAGGACACTCGAAATGGGCAACGGGGCATGGAAGTACTGGGTAGTTGCGCCCATCCTGGCTGCTGCGCTGTGGGCCGCCGGCTCGCGCGCAGCACAAGAGAAAACCCAGCCGAAGGCCTTCAATTCCACGGTGGCTTTCAAGGTGGTGGCGTTGATCGGCGAGAAGGACGAAGTCCTCGGCATCGGCAGCACTCCTTCCGCGCAGCCGCTGACGATACCGCCGTGCAAGTGGTGGTACGTTGAGCCGCGGCGTCCCGTGGACATGGAGAAGGTGCGTCAGGACATCGAGGCGCAGGGGATTCCGGGGCTGGGCCTCTTTGGCGTTGCCACGGATGCGGACGTTGAGCACCTGAAGGGCCTGAGGCGGCTTGAATACCTGGACCTTTCCCGCACGTACGTCACGGACGCGGGCCTGGAGCACCTGAAGGGGCTGACCCGGTTACAGCACCTCAGTCTCTATGGTACGCAGGTCACGAACGCGGGGTTGGAGCATCTGAAGGCGCTGACGGCGTTGCATGAGCTCGTCCTCTCGTTTACCCGGGTTACGGATGCGGGCCTGGTCAATCTGAAGGGGCTGACGGCCTTGGATTGCCTCGACCTTGATAACACCCGGGTCATGGACGCCGGCCTTGAGCACCTGAAGGGGCTGACCGGGCTGGAGGTGCTCAAACTGGGGGGAACAAAGGTCACAGGCGCGGGCCTGGCGCACCTGAGGGGCCTGACTGCGTTGCAGAAGCTCGTCCTGATTGGCGCTCAGGTCACGGACGCGGGCCTGGAGCACCTGAAAGGACTGACGGCGCTACAGAAGCTCGACCTCCAATTCGATTATGAGGTCACGGACGCAGGCCTTGAACACCTGAAAGGACTGACGGCGCTACAGGAGCTCGACCTCCGATTCGATTATGAGGTCACGGACGCGGGCCTGGAGCACCTGAAAGGGCTGGCGACGCTGCAGCACCTGAACCTCGCACATACCCGGGTAACTGACCGGGGCCTCAATTACCTGAAGGGACTGACAGCGTTGAACTGGCTCGGCCTCGCAGGAACGCAGGTCACGGATGCAGGTCTGGCGGACTTGAAAGGGTTGACAGCGTTGCAGACCCTTATCTTGGATAATACACGCATCACAGACACAGGCTTGCAACACCTCAAGGGCCTTCCGACGCTGCAGTGGCTCGACCTCGGAGATACTCAGGTCACGGACGCGGGGCTGGAGCGCCTGAAGGGGCATACGGTGTTGGTGGACCTCAACCTCGCCGGAACGAAGGTGACGGACGCGGGCCTGGAGCACCTGAAGGGGCTGACGGCGTTGCAGTATCTCGACCTCGCTGGTACGCAGGTCACGAAAGCGGGTGTTGAGCAACTCAACAAGTCCCTGCCCAACGTGGAAGTGAGTCGGTAAGATCTGGGATTTCTGGAATTGGGTTAGTAGATACTGCGGAGGTGGCGATCATGAAAG